>Ga0154020_10006076_pt1 | contig 14157 bp, 13 predicted proteins | sample Klosneuvirus_201_FD_109709 | JGI IMG/M metagenome (GOLD analysis project Ga0154020, IMG submission 109709) | Active sludge microbial communities from wastewater, Klosterneuburg, Austria - Klosneuvirus_20160825_MG | ecosystem: Engineered > WWTP > Aerobic digester > Activated sludge | place...
AGGACAGGATCGTTGCTCTTCGCGATCGCGAGGTTGGTCTTCGCGAGCCGCGACATCATCTCGGTGATCTGCGCGGCCTTCTCCTGCACGCGCGCGTTGAACTCCTCGATCATGTCGGCGATCTCGGCGGCGCGGCGGCGGACGTTGATCGTGAGATGCTGCGCTCCGTCGATGGCGCCTTCGCGGGTGATCGCGTCGGTCGGCGATGCGGCGGCCTTGCCGAAGTCCGCGAACATCGACGCGAGATCCGCTCCGAGGGTCGTCCCACTCGTCAGACGCTGTTCGAGATCGCTCAGCGCATCACTCGACGTCTTCGAGTACGCGAGCGAGCCACTCGCGAGGCGCATGCGATTTCCGAGCAATGCATCCGCATAGCGATCGGGTGAGCCGGAGCGGACACCGCCGACGAGCGGCGAGCGACCGAGCGCCTCGAGATCGACGCGCTGGCGCGAGTAGCCTTCCGTATTCGCGTTCGCGACGTTGTTGCTCGCGACGGAAATGCCCGTGTTCTGAGCGGCGATGCCGCCAGAACCGAGCGAGAGGAGGCTCATCAAGTCGGACATCGTCAGTAGGTGGCGAGCACCCTCCCCGGTCCAGACGTGTTGTGGCGAGCGCGGCGGTCGTACGCGTTGGCGGGCTTGTAGCCGAGCATGTCGCGCACGGCCTGATTCGCCGCGGTGGCGAGCAACGCGGTCGCACGCGCTTCGGTGCGAATCGCGAGGAACAGATCGCGCACGGACGGCTCGTTCGCATCGAGCGAGGTCCGCAGAGTGTGGAGACGCTCGGCGAGCGTGACCTTTGTCGTCGCGAGCTGCTCGAGCTTGGCGTGATCGAGCGAGCTGATCGCGACGCGTTCGTCCGCGAACAACGCGCGCAGCTCGTCACCCGTGCGGCGCAGCTCGTCGAGGCTCACGAGTCACCTCGTCCGAGGATCTCGTCCTCGCAGATGCGCGCGGCGAGCGTGTCGAGATCGACCTTGTATTCGCCTTTCGCGACCAGCTCGCGAATCCGCGAGACCTTGTCCGCGGACTCGGCACTCTTGGTGGTCACCGACGCACCCGCGCTCGACAGCTCGACAACCGTCGCCGCACCCTTGTCACCCGACGCCTTCGGGACGACAGCGTCACGAACGGTCTTGGCAGCAACGGGGGGTACAACGGTGTGCTTGGGGTCGATCCGCATGGTGTCTGACTTAGGGGGTCGCCCGGTTTTGGAGACCGTGTAGAGGCAAATACGGCTTGGGGTCCAAGGCCTTGCCTTCCTTGCGGATTTCGAAGTGCAGGTGGGGGCCCGTCGAGTGGCCCGTCGAGCCCACGGCACCGACATCCTGACCCGTCTCCACGCGGTCACCTTTCTTCACGTGCACCTCGCTCAAGTGGGCGTAGCGAGTCTCGAAGCCGTCTTCGTGGCGAACGATGACCAGGTTGCCGTACGTGCCGGCCGGCCCTGCGTGAACGACATCGCCACCGCGCGCGGCACCGACCTGCGTGCCCGTCGGCGCCGCGAGATCGAAGCCCGGATGGAGCGACGTCGTGTGATGGATCGGATCCACGCGCTCGCCGTAGCCACTCGTCGCGCGACCGGTGACAGGGAGTGCGAAGCGCGGCGCGCCGTTCAGCTCGTCGCCGAGGACCGCCGGATCGGGAATGCGCGCGAGCTCGGGGCGTGGTGCGAACGCTGACGTCGTGATGTTGCCCATCCCGGTCGGCGCACTGCCCATCTTGGCGCTGCCGTCGAGTGTCGACTCGAACATCGTCGCCATACCGAGGCCACCCGCGCCGGACATCTTGTCGGCGAGCGCCTCGTCGAGCATCTGCTTGAACGTGTCGCCGGCGAACCCGCCGTCGATGCCACCGCCGCCTTGCGGGCGAGCTTCGGTGAGCAGCTGGCGGAGAAAGAACGCCTCGAGCTGCTTCGCCGCCGTCTTCGCCTGATCAGCCTGACTCGGCGGTTCGGGAGTCTTGAGTGCGGCGCCGGCGATCGAAGCTGTCACATCGTCTCCAGATCGGCGCGCAGTGCGCCGGAGGCCTTGAGCGCGCGCAGGATCGCGACGAGGTCGCGTGGCTTCGCGCCGAGCGCGTTGAGTGCAGCGACGACATCACCGACGGTGGCCGCCTTGCTGATGATGCGCAGCGAGTTGTCGCCTTCCTTGACCTTGACGTCCGTGCGATTGACGACCTTCGTGTCGCCGCGTGCGAGCTCGCCCGGCTGCGAGACCTCGGGCGTCTCGCCGATCTCGACGGTGAGCCCGCCGTAGGTGATCGCAGCGGTGCGCAGCGTGACGGTCTCACCGATCACGATGGTGCCCGTGCGCTCGTCGACGATGACCTTCGCGCGGATGTCGGGATCGACCTCGATCGCCTCGAGCTTCGTGATCAGCTCGCCGACCTGCATCTCGGCTTCCTTCGGGATCGGCACCACGACGACGGCGCCATCGCCGAGGCGCGCGCTGTTCGGTCCGAGCACCGCGATGATCGCATCGCGCATGCGCGTCGCGGTCGTGAAGTCCGGTTGCTTGAGCACCAGCGCGATCTGCTTTGTCGGCAGCTGCGTCGGTGCGCCCGCTTCCACGATCGCCGCGCTCGGCACGGTGCCGACGAGCGTGTGGTTCTTCTTCGTCGTCGAGCCACTGTCGCCACTCGCGACGAAGCCACCGACGGACAACGAGCCCTGCGCGATCGCGTACGTGCGCGCATCGGCGCCCTTGAGCGGCGCGGCGAGCAGCATGCCGCCGGACAAGCTCTTCGCATTGCCGACGGAGGAGACGTGGATGTCGAGCACCATGCCGGGCTTCGCGAACGCCGGGAGCTCGGCGGTGATCATCACCGCCGCGACGTTCTTCGACTTGAGGTCCTTCGGATCGATCGTGACGCCGAGCTTCTTCAGCATCTTCGTCAGACCGGACTTCACCATCGGCGAGCGCGTGTCATCGCCCGTCCCGTCGAGACCGACGACGAGACCGAAGCCGGTCAGGTGGTTCTCGCGAACTCCGCCGATCGTGACGAGGTCCTTGATGCGATCTGCGTGCGCGTTCGCCGTAGCGAGGCCGAGCAACGCGATGACGAGGAGGGCACGCATTAGAACGGCCAGATCTTCGAGAGAGCGCGGCTCGCCCAGCCCCGACGTTGCGTGTCGCTGACGTCGCCGCGCCCCGTGTACTCGATCTCGGCGTCCGCGATACGCGACGACGAGACCGTGTTGTCTTCCGCGATGTCGATGCGGCGAACGATGCCGGAGAGGTAGATGTGCTTCTCCTCGGCGCCGACCATGACGACCTTCGTGCCCTCGACGAACAGGTCGCCGCTCGGCAGGATCTGGCGGACCCGGACCGGCAGCGTCGCGCTGACCTGACCGGACCGCGCCGTCGAGCCTTGGCCCGAGAACTTCTGGCTCGAGCTCGTCGCGAACAGCTTCGCGGGGTCGACGTCGGGATACTTCGCCTTGAGCGCCGCGATGAAGCCAAACGCAGCGGGCATGCCGTACGAGGTGTCGTCAGATTTGTCGAGCTTGGTGTCCGCGTTGTTCGACGCGAGATCCTTCTCGTCGATCTTCACGACGAGGATGTCGCCGATCCGGCCGGCAACCGGATCCTCGAACAGGCCGGCTTGGCCCTCTGCGTACAAGCTGCCGCTGTGCGCGACGTTACGCTCGCCGAACTCGCCGGCATCGAGGTGCCGATGCTTCGGCTTGTAGGGCGCGATGTGCGACGTGCAGCCGGTGGCTGCGAGCGTCAGGACCAAAATGCGGGTGATGGATTTCATGGCGCGGTTCCGAGGACGACGGTGGCTGGTGCAACCAGCGTGCCCCGGACGATCGACTTGTTATGTGCGAGCCGCACCGTGGCGGTCTCACCCGGACGCGCGACGAGCTCGAGCGTTCCTTCACCGCGCACGCGTACCGCGCCGCGCTGCATGACGATCGAGACCTGCGTTCCGCGGGGGAGCGGCGGCGGCAACGTGATGTCCTTGTCGCCGACGAACGCGCCGGCTTTGATCGCCTTCGCGACCTTGCTGCCGACGACGACACCGCCGTTCGCGTGCGTCTTGCCGTGCTCTACCGCGCGTGTCTCGATGCGAACGTCATCGGGGCCGATGACGCTGCCGACCGCGAGCGCGTGCTCCGCGATCGCGACGTCGGCGAGCTCGCCGATCAGAACGGGAACGAACACCGAGCGCTGTCCGCGCACGGTGACCTTCACGCTCTTGCGGCCGACACCGAGCTGGCGTGGCAGCTCTACGACAACATCGGAGGAATCGACATCGAGCTTCGCGAGGTTCGCCGGGAGGTAGACCTTCGCGATGTCCGTGTTGGCCGGCAGCGACGGGAGCATCTGCTCGCGCATCGCATCTTCGACCGGGGCTGCGTTCGCGGCGCTCGCCGCAAACACGACGAGGGCTGCCGCGAGGATCCTCATCGCAGCTGCGCGGTCTGGCCGAGCATCTCGTCGGCCGCTTTGATCACGCGCGAGTTGATCTCGTACGCGCGCTGTCCCGAGATGAGGTCGATCATCTCCTCGACGACGTTCACGTTGGACACCTCGAGCATGCCCTGGCGCAACCCGCCCGCGCCGCCTTCACCGGGTGCGCCGACGACGGCGGTGCCCGATGCGCTGGTCTCGCGAAGCAGCGTGCCACCCATGGAGGCGAGGCCGCCGGGGTTCGCGAACATCGCGACTTGAATCTGTCCGAGCTCGACGGCCTGGCTCTCGCCCGCCATCACCGCGCTCACCGTACCGTCGGCACCGATCGTGACTTGCTGCGCGTCCGTCGGGATCGTGATGTCACCGGCGATCGAGTAGCCCTCGCTGTTCACGAGGCGGCCCTCGGCCGTCATGTGCAGCGCGCCGTTGCGCGTGTACGCCGTCTCGCCGCTCGGCATCGTGATCGGCAAGTAGCCGTGACCTTCGATCGCGACATCGAGCGGATTGCCCGTCTGATGCAGCTCGCCTTGCGTGAGCTCGCGCGTCGTCGCGGTCAGGCGCGTGCCGAGACCGATCTCCGTCGCGTCCGGCGCGTTCGTACCGTTGCCCGTCGCCGAGCCGGCGGCGCGAACCGTCTGGTACATGAGGTCCGCGAACTCCGCGCGTTCCTTCTTGTAGCCGTTCGTCGAGACGTTCGCGATGTTGTGCGCGGTGACGTCGAGACGCGTTTGCTGGGCTTCCATGCCCGTCGCTGCGGTCGAGAGTGATCGAAACATTGCTTGCTCCTCGTTGACGCTTACTTCGGTCCACCGAGGTCGCGCGCTGCGCGGCTCTCGACGTCGTGATAGCCCTGGATAACTTTCATCAGCGATTCGTAGGTGCGAGACACCTTCACGAGATCGACGACGCCGCGAACGATGTTGACGTTCGATGACTCGAGCATTCCGTTGCGAACCAACGGAGGCTCGCCGGTCGAATCCGGTTTGCCGCTCGCCGAGAACAGCGTGCCGCCCTCGCGCTTGAGCTGGTTGTACTTGTAGCGAACGAGCTCGAGCTTGCCGAGAGTCTCGCCATCGGCGGTGACTTCACCGTCGGAGCTGACGCCGAGCACCTTCGCGTCGGCGGGGATCGTGATGTGAGCACCGCCTTCACCGCGGACAGCGAAGCCGTCGACGGTAGAGAGCGTTCCATCGTCGGTGATGCGGAAGTTACCGGCGCGCGTGTAGCGCGTGCCGTTCGGAGTCTCGACGCCGAACATGCCGTCGCCTTCGATCGCGAGATCGAGCGGGTTGCCCGTCTGCGCGAGCGCGCCGTACTGCGTGTCGATGCGCTTCGTGCCCGCCGAGACGAGCGAGGTGTCGGGCGACTTCGCGTTCGACATCGCTTCGCGAAACGTGATGCGGTCGGCTTGGAAGCCGGTGGTCGTCGCGTTGGCGATGTTGTTCGCCGTCGCGTCGAGTGCGTTCGACTGCGCGACTGCGCCGGCCGTCGCGAGGTAGATGCCGCTGCTCATGCGGCCTCTTGAATCTTGATCTCGATCTCGGCGCGAAGCCGAGCGATCGCGCGGCCGTGGAGCTGGCACACGCGCGACGTGGTGACCTTGAGGATCTCCCCGATCTCCGGGTAGGTCAGCTCTTCGTTGTAGTAGAGGCCGAGCACCAGAACATCGCGCGCGTCGAGGCGCGGAAGAGCGGCGCGGACCTGACGCAGGACTTCCTGCTTGGAGGCCTGCGTCTCGGGGGAAGCGTCAGAATTCGCCATACCCTCGTTACCTTCTGCATCGAGTGAGCCAATCTGCACGTGCACGAGTTGCTCGAGCTCGTTCTTGTACTCGTCGAGGGAGACACCGAGTGCTTCGGCGACCTCTTCGTCGACGGGCGGGCGGCTGAAGTCCTTCTCGAGCTGCGCGATCGTGTGACCGATCTTGCGAGCGAGTTGGCGCGTGCGACGCGGCATGATGTCTCCGCGACGAAGCTCGTCGAGGATCGCGCCGCGGATGCGCTTCTCCGCGAAGCCGAGGAACGGCTCTTCGCGCGAGGAGTCGTAGCGCTCGGCCGCCTCGGTCAAGCCGAGCATCGCGGCAGCGTGCAGGTCCTCGCGTGCGATGAAGGCCGGGCAGCGGCGCGCGATGCGCGCGGCGATCCGGCGGGCGACTTCGAGGTGAGAGGCGATGAGTGCATCGCGTTCCTTGTTGGGGCGCTTGAGTTGCGCCGAGTACGCCTTCATCGAGAACCTCCGGTGGCCTGCGCGGGTGTGCGGAACCAAGACGCATCGGCAGTGGCCGTTGTCGTCGACAGAGCGCCGAGGACGCGGACGATCTGGCGGATCGCGCGCGCTGCCGGCGAGTCGGGTGCGTTGATCGAGAGAGGAACGCCGATCTGCGCGCTCTCGCTGACCGATGGATCGGCCGGGATGTACGGCAGCGCGGTGACCTCGAGATCGAGGAAGCGATGGACGAGTGCGGACAAGCGCGCGACGACCTCGTCGGCCTGCGCGCGCGAGGTCACGCGGTTCGGAACGATGTAGGCGTGCTTCACGCCCTGCTCCGTCGACAGAACCTTGAGCGCCGCGTAGGCGTCCGCCATCGACAGCGGCTCGGGGTTCACGACGACGAGCGTGTCGGTCGTCGCACTCGCGAACGTTGTCTGGATCTGACCGATGCCGGCCGCGATATCGACGACGAGCGTGTCGAACTTCGTCGCGAGCGAACCGATCATCTCGATGATGCGGTTCTGTGCGGCGGGGCCGAGGTTGGACAGGACGTAGCTACCGTTGAGCGCGGGCAACAGCGAGATGCCGTGCGCATGCAACAGGACGTCCTCGATCGCCGCACCACCGAGCGCGTCGAGCACGTTGCGATCGGGCGCGACGCCCAGCAGCAGATTGAGATCCGCCATGCCGAGGTCGGTGTCGACGATCAGCGTCTTCGCGCCCATCTGCGCGTGCGTGATGGCGAGGTTGAGAGCGACGGTGCTCTTGCCGACGCCGCCCTTCCCGCCCGACACCGCGATCGCGCGGCGAGGAGGAGGAGCGGTCTTGACGGGGCCATCGGAGCGGTCACCGCGGATCACGCGGAGGGTGGCAGCTTGATCGGTCATGTTGGTTAGGCAGCCCGAGTGCGGGTGGACGAGACGTTCGTGGAGTTGGCGGCGAGGTGACCGAGGCGCTTCGCCGTCGGCTGCTCGAGGTCCTCGGGGACTTGCTGGCCCGTGGTGACCCACGTGATCGGCAAGCGGGTGCGGCGAGGAGCGGCGAGGAGCTCGGGCACCGAGTCCTGCTCGTCGACCTTCGTGAACAGAAGGCGCGACGGCGAGAGCGGCGTGTAGCGCGTGACCAACTCGTCGATCGCGGCGGCGCTCGACGACGCGGGGATCGTGAGGTGAACCTCGAGGTCGCGCAGCGATGCGATCGCGGTCGCGAGCTCGATGACGTGTGCCGTGTCCTTCGGGCTGCGACCTGCGGTGTCGATCAGCGTGAGCTCGTCGTCCTCGGTCGCGTCGAGCGCGTCGGCGAGATCCGCGGCGCGGTCCAACACGGTGAGCTCGACGCCGATGAGGTCGGCGAACGTACGGATCTGCTCGACGCCACCGACGCGGAAGGTGTCGAGCGTGATCAAGCGAACGCGGCGACCTTCGACGAGCGCGGCGTGTGCGGCGAGCTTCGCGATCGTCGTGGTCTTGCCCGCGCCGGTCGGGCCGACGAGCATGATGACGTTGGCGCTCGACGGCGCGATGAGGGGAGTGTCTTGGGCCGCGGGCTTTGCCTCGGGCGCGGGTGGCTTCGCCTCGAGCGTCACGTCGACGCGGCGGTTCGCGAGGCCCGCGACGGCTTCGGCGATCGACGTGGGCGATGCCATCTCGATCGCTTCGTCGATCTTCGAGAGCTTCTTCGTCGGCGCCGGTGCTGCTTTGGCGGCAGCGCTGAGCTTCTCGACGAGCGTGCGGAGCGATGCGATCTCGGACTCGAGCTTTCTCGTGTCTTGTTGCGGAGCAGGGTGGCTGTTCGAACGGACCATCGCGCGAAGCGACTTGAGCTCGCTACGCAGCGGAGCCATCGCCTTCTCGATGTCGGCGGTCTCGTCCTTCGCGGTGTGTTGTGCGTACGGGTTGCCGCGCGTGAACGCTGGCGCCGGCGCGGGCTCGGGCTCGGGCTTGTCGTCGCCGTCGTCGATCGCCGCAGAGATCTCGACCGCGGAACCGAGGAGGCCCTTGCGAACCTGACGGGAGGAGATGATGACCGCTTGGTCTCCCAGCTCCGCCTTCACCTTCGCGACGGCGTCGCGCATGGTGGCACCTTCAAACTTCATGATCCGCATCGAGCCGAGGTGTTGCAGTGCCTGTGCCCGCGTAACTCGTGGCGATCGCTCGGATGGTTCTCGTCGGTGTCGGCGAGTCTGACGCGCTACCCCGCGTAACCATTCGCTACCCGAAAACGCGAAATCCGCCGCGAACGGCGGATCGCATCACCGTCGAGGGCGATCACGCCGCGTCGGCGGTGATCACCGATCGCGTGATGAACGGAATCGTCGGATCGACCTCGCGATAGCTCATGACCGCGAGGCCGGGCACGTGGCGAGACGCGATGCCCGCGACGGCGCGACGAAGATCGGGGGCCACGACGACGATCGGCGGCTCGTCGCGCATCGCGCAATCGCGCGCTTTGCTCGCGAGATCCTCGGTCAGCTTCGACAGACCGCGTGCGCTGCGCGCCGTGCCGTCGCGAAGCAGCGCTTCGGCCCGCGGGTCGAGGACGATCGGCCGGAGTGCGCCGTCCGACGACATCTGTGCGCGAGTGAGCCGGCGGGCGAGACGCTGGCGAACTGCTTCGGTGAGATCGTCGGGGTTCTTGATCGCGTGTGCGTGATCCGCGAGCGCCTCGAGAATCGACCGCATGTCGCGAACCGAGACACCTTCGCGGAGCAAGTTGCGCAGGACCTGGATCACCTGACCCACCGACATGAGGTGCGGGATGAGCTCCTCGACGACCTTCGCGTTGTGCTTCGCGGCGATGTCGAGCAGCTCCTGCGCTTCGCGGCGACCGAGCAACTCGTGACCGTTGCGGCGCAGGATCTCGGTGATGTGAGTCGCGATGACCGCGGCGCCGTCGACGACGGTGCAGCCCGCGGCTTCGGCGCGCGTGCGATCCGACGACAACAGCCACTTCGCGGGCAGGCCGAACGTCGGCTCCGTCGTCGCGACACCGGGCAGATGGTCGAGCGCGCTGCCGGTGGGATCGATCGCGAGGTAGCGATGTGCTTGGATCTCGCCGGCCGCGATCTCGACGCCGCTGATCAGCAAGCGATACGCGCCCGGACGCATCCGGAGGTCGTCGCGAATGTGGACAGGTGGGATGATGATGCCGAGGTCGAGCGCGAGCTGTTTGCGCGTCGCGGTGATGCGCGAGAGGAGCTCGCCACCCACTCTCGCGTCGACCATGCCGAGCAGGTCGAGGCCGACCTCGAGGGTGAGCAGCTCGACGGGCAGCGTCGCCTCGAGATCCTCGCGGTGTGCCTTCTCCGATGTCGGAGCGAGCGGGTTCGCCGGGCTCGCGTCCTGCTTGCCGCGTGCGGGGATGGTCGACGAATCCTCGTCGGAGGTGACGGGTGCGTCCTTCGCCTTGCGCGAGGCCCAGAACACCACGCCGGCGAGCCCGATGAAGATCACGTGCGGCATGCCGGGGAGGAGGCCGATCACCACGAGCAGCGCCGAGGCGACCTGGAGCGGCTTCTTGCGCGTGAACAGCTGACCGCCGAGGGACTTGCCGAGCGACGAATCCTCGCCGCGCGTGGTGAGCAGCGCCGCGCCGGTGGAGGTGAGCAGCGCGGGGATCTGCGCGATGAGACCGTCGCCGATGCTGAGGACCGTGTAGGTCTGCGCGGCGTTACCGACGCTCATACCCTTCTGTGCGACGCCGATGATGATTCCACCGACGACGTTGATCGCGAGCACGATGAGACCCGCGATGGCGTCACCGCGAACGAACTTGCTCGCGCCGTCCATCGCGCCGTGGAAGTCCGCGTCCGCTTGCACCGCTTTGCGACGAGCGCGCGCTTCCTTTTCGGTGATCATGCCGGCGCCGAGGTCGGCGTCGATCGCCATCTGCTTGCCGGGCATCGAGTCCAACGTGAATCGCGCGCTGACCTCCGAGATGCGCTCGGCGCCCTTGGTGATGACGATGAAGTTCACCAACACGAGGATCAAGAACACGACGGCACCGACGACGAAGTTGCCGCCGATGACGAACTCGCCGAACGCCGCGATCACGGCCCCCGCGGCGTGCTTGTCCTCGCCGGTCAAGATCAGGCGTGTCGATGCGACGTTGAGCGCGAGGCGAAACAGCGTGGTGAACAAGAGCAACGACGGAAACGCGCTGAACTGCGTCGGCTTCTCGACGTAGAACGCGACGAGGAACGTCAGTGCGGAGATGCACAGCGAGACACCGATCAACAGATCGAACAGCGTCGGGGGAAGCGGTGCGAGTGCGATGGCCAGAACACCGACGAGGCCCGCCGCCATGATCCAGTGCCCACGATTCCCTTTGCTACTCATTGGGTCCCTCCACGGCGCAGCCGGTACACGTACGCGAGAACTTCAGCGACGGCCTTGAACAGGTTCGGTGGCACGGGACGGCCTTCCTTCACGTGCTTGTGCAGAGCGCGAGCGAGCGGTGGGCGCGCCATGATCGGAACGCCCGCCTTGCGAGCGATCTCGCGAATGCGCTGCGCTTCTTCGTCGATGCCCTTCGCGACGACGATCGGCGCGGCGTCCTTGGTGTCGTCGTAACGAAGCGCGACCGCGTAGTGCGTCGGGTTCACGACGACGACATCTGCCGTCGGAACCGTCATCGCGATGCGGCGCTTCGCCATCTCGCGCGCCTTCTGACGGCGGCGCGACTTCATCATCGGATCGCCTTCGCTCTCCTTGTGCTCGCGCTTCAGCTCGTCGGGCGACATCATCATTTGCTTCTTCATGCGGCGACGCGCCATGACGTAGTCGACGGCGGCGATTGTGACGATCGCGCTGACCACGACGAGGAGCGCGCGCTTCACCACGGCCCACGCGACGGCACCGAGGGTGCCGGCCTCGACCGCGTGCGGGACGATGCCGCCCGCGAGCGCGATCCACACGAAGCCGCCGATGGCGACGACCTTCGCGACCGTCGAGCCCGTCCGCCTGGCCATTCCGGCGAGGCCGAACGCCGACATGAGGTTCGTCATCGGGTTCATCTTCGCGAGATCGAAGGACACGCCCTTGAACGCGGGCGGCCACCCGAGCTGGGCGAGGATCGCGACCGTCGAGAACAGCGCGGCGCCGATCAGCGCGGGCGCGGCACCGGCGATGAACGTCTCGAGCGCGGCACCGGCGACCCACGCGTGATCGCTGCCGTCGGCAGCGCGGGCGACGTTCTGCGTGAACTGCGTGATCGAGTCGATTGCCGAGCCCGCGGTCGCGAGCAAGGCAATGACCGCACCGAGCAGCGCCGCCGCACCGACGAGCTCGCGCGAGAGCGCGATATCACCACGCTTGCGGAACTCTTGGACCCGCTTCGGTGTGGCTTGATGTGTGCGGCTCGGATCGTTGCTCACAGGGGCGATGCTGCAAGTTGCAGTGCCCGTGCCCGCGCAACACCGTGCGATCGCTCGGTGAACGTTCTGCGGTACCGAGGTGGTGTCGGCAGCTCTGACGTACCATCGATGGGTGCTGACGCTGCGGCAGTGGTGGGTGCGGCTCGTGATCGTGGCCGTGGCCTACATCGTCGCCGGCCGACTCGCGCTGCTTCTCGCGATTCCACCGGGCTTCGCCACGGCGATCTGGCCGGCGTCGGCGGTCGCCGTCGTCGCCGTTTCGCGATGGGGCTCTAGCGCCGCGATCGGTGTCGCGCTCGGCTCGGCGATCGTCAATCTCTCGACGGGCGGCGCCGCGATCGGCGCGGCTCTCGCGCTCGGCCCGGCACTCCAAGCCGTGCTCGCGACGTTGCTGATCCGGCGCGCGATCGGTAACGAGCTCGCGCTCGAGCGCGGTCGCGACGTCGCGGCGTTCTACGTGCTCGCCGGTCCCGTTTCGTGTCTCGTCGCCGCGACGTGGGGGGCGATCGTCCTTTACGGAGCGGGCGTAGTCGCTCTCTCGGATCTCGCCTACAGCTGGCTCACGTGGTGGGTCGGCGACACCGTCGGCGTGATGCTCGTAGCACCGATCGTGCTCGTTCTCGTCGGAGAACCTCGCTCGACGTGGCGGCCTCGCTGGCTCACGGTCGGTCTGCCGCTCACGATCGTCACCGTCGGTCTCATGCTCGCGTATATCAACGCGAGCCGATACGAGCTCGACCGCGCGGAGGCCGAGCTCGAGCTGCGCGCATCGGCGGTGACCAACGCGATCACCCAACGCGTGGAGCGGTACTCCGATGCGGTGCAATCGCTCGCGAGCTTCGTGTCCGCAAACCGGACACTCGGCAAGGAACAGTTCGCGACGTTCGCGTCGGGGGCGTTCGGACGTGATCGCGACATCCAAGCGCTCGCGTGGGCGCCCCGCGTCACACCGGAAGCGCGCGGCGCCTTCGAAGCGGCCGTGCGCGCCGATCAAGATGGGTTCGAGATCCTCGAGCGCGGCACGGGTGGTCTCGTTCGCGCCGCCGATCGCGCCGACATGTTCCCCGCGCAGTACGCGGAGCCACCCGGTCGACAGCGCGGCTTCGACTTCGCGTCGGATCCTGTACGGCTCGAAGCGATCGAGCGTGCCCGCGCCAGCGGAGAGACTGCGGCGACGTCACCGCTCGTTCTCCTCCACGGCGATCCGGGGTTTCTCGTCGTCGCACCCGTGTTCACGCGCGACGCGGAGCCCGCACTATTCGGCGTTGTCGTCGGTGGGTTCTCGACGCGCGCACTGATCGAGAGCTCGACGATCGGTCTCGACACGCGCGACCTCGACATCGCGGTCACCGATGTCACCGCGATCCCGCTCGCGATGAGCGGCGTGCCACACGTGGGCGCCTTCGTTCGCGAGATCGCGATCGCCGGTCGGAGGTGGCGCGTGTCGATCGCACAGATCGGGACCGCGCCCCGCGGATGGCAAGCGTGGTTCGCGCTCGTCCGGCTCTTGGTCGTCGGTCTCCTCGGTGCCGTCCTGCTCGCGCTCACCGGCGGCAAGACGCGCATCGCGCTCGCCGAAGCTCGCAACATCGAAGCCGAACGCCGCAACGTCGAGGAGCTCCTCGTTGCAGATCGAGATCACACGTTCCAGCTCGAGCTCGGAGACATCCTCCATTCGAGCGAATCCGTGCGTGGTGTGCTCGCTCGTTCGGCGCTGCGCGTCTCCGAGTATCTGCAGCTCGACAAGTGCCACTTCGCGGAGATCGACATCGACGACGCCCAGGTGATCGTTCACCAGTACACCCCTGGCAAAAAGAAGGAGTCCGACGAGATCGCACCGCTCGCGACGTTCGAAGCGTCGGGCCTGGGTGATCTCGTTCGTGGCACGCGCTTCGTGATTGCCGACCTCACCACCGATCCGCGCACGGCATCGATCTACGAGTCTGCGTACGCACCACGCGGGATCCGCGCGTTTGTCGCGATTCCGCTCATGCGCGGCGGCGTCTGCGTCGCGTACTTCGGCGGTGTCTCTGCCACGCCGCGCGAGTGGACGGCACGCGAAGTGTCGTTGGTGCAGTCCGTTGCCGAACGGACGTGGCTATGGGCCGAGCATCTGCGCGCGCTCCACGGTCTTCGCGCGAACGAGTCGCAG
>Ga0154020_10006077_pt1 | contig 14157 bp, 13 predicted proteins | sample Klosneuvirus_201_FD_109709 | JGI IMG/M metagenome (GOLD analysis project Ga0154020, IMG submission 109709) | Active sludge microbial communities from wastewater, Klosterneuburg, Austria - Klosneuvirus_20160825_MG | ecosystem: Engineered > WWTP > Aerobic digester > Activated sludge | place...
GCAAAAGCATTTTGCTCCATCAATAGTTTTCATGTGAATGGCGATCAAACCCAATCTGGCCTTTCTAAATATACGTACCGCCCCTTCACCCTCGAGGGCAACTTTGCCTTTGCCGCAGGCTTACAAGAGATGCTGATTCAAAGTTATGCTGGTTTCATAGAAATAATGCCGGCCATCCCTGCGAATTGGAAAAATGTGTCTTTTAAAAACCTGCGAACAGAAGGAGCTTGTTTAGTGAGTGCAACACGAGAGAACGGCAGCATTACCGAAGTAGTTTTAACGGCTGAGGAAGAAGCAAGCATAAAATTGAAGTTGCCATTTGAGAAGTACACGCTAACATCAAAGGGAACTTCAAAGGCTGTTCGAGATGGGAATTTCTTAATCGTTCAGTTTAAAGCGAAAGATAAAATTGTTCTTCATAAGATCGATTAAGCTGTTGCATCTGCAGTAAACTCCTGAGGGTATGCGCACACTCTGTGGGGCAATGAATAAATTGATATTTAAGGAATGCTTAAATCTTCCCGACCTTCGAATACGATATCTTCATTAGTTACCGCCATCTGCCTTCGCGAAAGCTACAGCAGACAGGCAACGATTTAGTATCTTAGCATGATGTCAATCCTCCCAGACTTTAAGTACGATATTTTCATCTATTACCGTCATTATGATAACAAGAGCAGCTGAGTAACTGAGTTGAAAAAGGGCTCAGGTGCGATCCAATGTTCATCTAATTTGATTCTGGTCGCACGTGAGAAGTCACTTTCTGCAATGAGCCAATACTTTTAAAAATAAGTTGACAAAAGCGCAGGTTCAAATAACAATACTGATTTTAAACAAAACTAATCTTACCCTGTTTGTGTTATTCTTACTTAATTATTGGTCTCTATTTTTTATCCGTTCTTATCTTGAAACGAAACGAACTAGTTTTAGTAGCTTTATTGGCACTACTTAACTTTACTCACATCCTGGACTTTATGATATTGATGCCGCTGGGCAATATTCTAATGCCTGAGTGGAATTTGAATAGCTCTCAGTTCTCTATCATCGTTTCTAGCTATTCGCTGGCTGCTTTTGTCAGTAGCTTTGCGGCTATTTTTTTTGCCGACAAATTCGATCGAAAAAAATTATTACTGGTAGCTTATTTAGGTTTTTTGGCAGGCACATTTGGTTGCGTGTTTGCAACCGATGGCGGCACAATGGCAATTGCAAGAGCTGTAACGGGGATTTTTGGAGGGCTTATCAGCGCTCAGATTTTGAGCATTATTGCAGACATTATTCCCTACGAACGGAGAGGACAGGCAATGGGATTGTTGATGGGAGGTTTTGCGTTGGCATCGGTTATTGGCGTTCCATTTGGATTGTACTTAGCGAATAAATTTAGTTGGTATTTCCCATTTTTGGTGGTGGCAGGTGTAGGCACTTTATTATTTCCGTTCTTGGTACGATTTGTACCTAACGTTAGAGGTCATCTCGCCAGCCCGACTCCTTTGAAAGGACGAATTGAAAACTTTGTTCATATCTTCTCAGATCCAACACAAGTTACTGCGTTAGCTTTTAGTTTTATATTGATCATGGGACATTTTCTGATTATCCCACTTTTCAATCCCTATATGGTCTACAATGTAGGAGTGCCTCAGAGCGACACGCCACTGATTTATTTATTCGGTGGTATTAGCTCGTTAATAACCGCACAGCTGGTTGGAAAATTGTCTGATAAATATGGTAAACGTCAGGTCTTTGTAGTGGCCGCAATCGCATCACTGGTTTTTATTTTGATGCTGACTAATATGCCGCGAACACCGGTATACCTTGTATTGATTGTTTTTTCAATTTGGTTTAGTGCTGCTACTGGAAGAACAGTACCGGGTCAAGCGATGACTACACAAGCCGTGCCCGCTAAAACTCGTGGCGGCTTTATGAGTTTGAATTCCTGCCTCCAGTCCTTGGGTACAGGCTTCGCGGGCTTACTAAGTGGCTGGATAACTTTTAGTGATACAGATTTTGCTATTCATAATTACAACTATCTCGGCTATTTAAGTGCGTTTTTAATTTTACTATGCATTGCACTCGCTATTCGACTAGACCGGTTGTTTGTCTTGAATCCAATTAGATAATTTTCCTTTCGCTCTTTCGGCTACGCCAAACTTTGTCAAGGAAATTAGTCAGGTAGGTGTGGACATTAAATAAAAAAATTGGTATACCGTTGACATGTTAATTTGATTTAGAATCATAATTCCTAAATTATCTTAGTCTTCACTTTTAACACCACCAAACCCTGTTAAAGCTCGCATTGCTAACAATAGACTAAGCAGTGTAAGTACACCGCCCATCACCATAGGCGCACCGGGAAAATAATACGGATTTGAGGATCCCGTAAAGGCACTGAAGAGTTGTGTCATCAACAGCGGACCAATAATTGACGTAGCACTCATTAAACTGGTGAGGGCCCCTTGCAATTCACCTTGAGAATTGGGTGGAACCTGTGAAGAAATAATTCCTTGTATGGCCGGTCCGGCAATTCCACCGAGACAATACGGAATTAAAAAAGCAAACATCATCCAACTCTCCGTAGCCAACGCGAAAAGAAAAAATCCAAGACTATAAAGTGCAAGCCCTATATAAAGTGAATTCTTTTGTCCCCATGCGGGGATAATAATTCTTATTAATCCTCCCTGAACAATGGCAATCAAAAGTCCCACTGCCGCCAATGAAATTCCAATCATGGCTGGGCCCCAGCCAAACTTTTCCATGGTGTAGTACGACCAGTTGCTTTGTACTGCATGCGCAGCAATATAAATGAGCACCAAAGAAGCCACTAACCCCAACACAACCGGGTAACGTTTTAGATTCATGAGAGATCCTACCGGGTTTGCTCGCTTCCAATTAAACGGTCTTCTGTTTTCTGTTTTTAACGATTCGGGTAAAACAAAATATCCATACAACCAATTGAGTAAACTCAGCCCCGCAGCTGCAAGAAAAGGAACCCGCGAGCCATACGCTCCCAACAAGCCTCCGATGGCCGGCCCAATAACAAAACCTAAACCAAAGGCGGCACCCATCATTCCAAAATTCTGTCCACGTTTTTCTGGCGAGCTAATGTCTGCGATATAAGCAGCGGCTGTAGTGAAGCTGGCCCCTAACGCTCCGGCAATTATTCTTCCTAAGAATAACCATGGCAAGGTGGGCGCTAAGGCGAGAAAAATATAATCCAATCCAAAACCAAAAAGAGAACCTAATAGAATAGGCCTGCGACCAAAGCGATCACTTAAGCCACCCAATATAGGTGCAAACAAAAATTGAACAATGGCAAAAGCAAATAACAACCAGCCACCAATACGGGCCGCTTCGCTGGTGGTACCGTGTGTAAGTTCAATAATAAGATTAGGCAATACGGGAATAATAATGCCAAAGCCGATGGTATCAATAAGAATGGTTACGAAAATAAAACCGATGGCTGCCTGTCGTCCTGCGTTCATTTTTTGAAAAAGAATCTGAAAGATAAATGTTTTTAAACTTCCTTAAAGGAAATTTTGTGGCCGAGATCTGTTAACAAATTCAATTTGGACATCAAGGGTTGAAGTCTGTTTAGCTTTACTTCGAGCTGCAGGTTACAATTCTCTGTATAGTTTTGACTTAATATCTTTAGATCATACTCCTTAATCAAACGCATAACTTCTGCATTTTCATTGTAGGTGAATAGCAGTTCTATTGTTTGCGTCACATCTTGTTCAACAATAGTTGCATTATTTAATGCCGCTTCCGCGGAAAGCTTATACGCTTGAATTAAACCACCCACCCCAAGTTTGGTGCCTCCATAATAACGCACAACAACTACCAGTACGTTTGCGAGATTTTTTGATCGGATTTGTCCGAGAATGGGATCACCAGCCGAATGATTCGGTTCACCATCATCAACGGCCCGAAACCGGGATTTATCAGCTCCGAGTATCCAGGCAAAACAATGATGGGTGGCATCAAAATATTTTTTCTTTAATGAATCCACCCTTTCTTTTATTTCTGATTCGCGGCCAATCGGATAGGCGAAAGCCAAAAATTTGCTTCCCAATTCCTTGTAAATTCCTTCCGAAGGCTGGTCAATGGTTAAAAAAGAAAAGGTGTTCATGCAACGGAGGACTGGCTTTTTGCGTCTTAAAGAAAGAAATTAGTAATCAGATAAAAAATCTTTCCCGAGGAGCAACTTATTCGTCTCAGGTCTGTCCTTGAACCGTTAAATATCTTATTTATGAAAAAATTAATAACCACCTCATTAGCCTTGATTTTCGCATTCAGCCTGGTTTGGGCACAAAATAAGGAAACTCGCAATGTTGACACCTTTACAAAAATCTCTTTTCGCACACCAGGCAAACTCTACATTAAGCAAGGGCCTGTTCAAAAAGTTGAATTACAAGGGGATAAAGATGTACTATCTAAAATAGAAACGGAAGTAAGTGGTGGGCGCCTGAGCATAGGGCGCGAGGATAGAAACTGGAGAATGTGGGATATGGATGATGATAAAATTATCGTTTACATAACCGTCAAAGATATTGAAGGCATTAGCGTGAGCGGATCGGGCGATGCAATAAGCGAAGGCGTATTGAAAACCGGAGATCTAGATTTAAATGTAAGTGGCTCGGGCAATCTTGAAATTGAAGTTAGCGCCAATGGAGCAATGGAGGCCGATGTATCGGGATCTGGAAATATTGATGTGAAAGGAAGTTGCCGCACACTTGAAAGCAAAGTGAGCGGGTCGGGCAATGTTAGAATTGCTGCTACTATTAATGACCGTGCCGATGTTAATGTTTCGGGTTCTGGTAAAATAATGGCCAGTGGAACAGCGCGTGAAATTAAAGCAACCATCAGTGGCTCGGGCGAGGTGCGTGCTGCCAATTTAGAAGTAGAAAAATGTGAAGTCCGGATTTCCGGTTCGGGTGATGTCGAGATAAACGTAAAATCGGAATTAGAGGCGAATATCTCCGGTAGCGGAAGTGTTTCCTACAAAGGCAGTCCCAGCCAGGTAAACACTCACTCGAATGGAAGTGGCAAGGTGAGGAAGATGTGATTTTAGAATTACCAATACAGAATTACGAGGGACGAATATAGATTTACGTCCTGATAGCTATCGGGATAAAAAAAAGCAGTTCAGAAATTTCTGAGCTGCTTTTTTATTTATTGTCATGAGCTAAAACACCTTCCACAATTAAATACTGCGCCAACATATACGTGAACATGATACCCAGAGAGGCTAGTGGAACGGGTGTTAAAAACTTATTGATCGCCAAAAGCGAATCCGAAATCATAAAGAAAAGTGCCCCAATAAAAATCAACGTAAAACTTTTTTTGTTGGTGTACCCAAATCTAAAGAGTGCTTGCAAAGCCATGACCGTAATTACGAGTGCATATACCATAACAGGTACGGTTAAGTCATCCAACTTCGGGTAAAGAACTACAACCAACCCGGTGCCGGCTAAAATAATGGGCAAGGAGAATCGGATTTTTTGTGGACCCAGTAAAGCAGAACTACCGGTACCCAATCGCAACCGCTGATAGCTCATAATATATAATACGTGGCCTAGAAGAAATGCTCCCAACCCTGCCATAAAAAAAATGGGCTGATCGTCCTGAAACATAAGCAGCACATCGCCCAACCAGCAAAAAGCCATTGCGATAAGAAACAACGATCGTCTATGGGTCGTGTTAGCTAAATAATAAGCGGCCAGAGAGATTACAATTAAGGGCTTGACAATGAAATTTAAAGGAGCCCAACTTAAGATTACCGCTAACAGCTCAGCAAGAGCTACTGCCAGAAAGAAAACCAAGGTTATTCTTTTCATATTTTTATTAATTGAGGTCTAACTAATAAATACAAAAATGCCAAAGCGCTTAGCATGCCACTCATCAGAAAAGTAATAAAAAATTTGGAGGGATCATTGGCGTAAATTAATCCCGATACAAAAGCACCAATGCCAATGCCAAATTCCATGAAGATATAGAGTGAAGCGATACCCCGGCCTTTAAATTGATCGTGACTTAAGTCAGTTGCCCAGGCTAAAAGAGTTGGTGAGGCAGAGCCTTGTGATAGTCCGTATAAGGACACCCCCACTATCAATTGCCCTGAAGTAGTTGCTGTACCCACGATTACCATCGCAACACCCATAACCACTGTACTAACGCGCAATACTGATACCCGACCGTAACGATCGGATGCCTTGCCAGCCAGCAGACGAACAACTAGCGAAGCCACGGTTAAGTAGGTGAAGAGTAAACCCTTATTTTTTATTCCAACAAATTCGCCAAAGTCGGGTATAACTGTAAACACCGCACCATAGGAAAAGGCGCAAAGCATCATGACCAAACAGGGTGCTAACACAAGCGGTTCAAAAATATCTTGCCGTTTTACTTTTAGATAGTCAATCGAAAACTTTGTCTTCGTTTTCAAAGTTTCTTTGGTTCTCAATAATATAGCAATTGCAATAAATGCCAGCAAGGAGGATCCGTAAAACATAAAGTCCAAACCAAATTGATTCGAAAGTAAACCACCTAATGCAGGACCACCGGCCATACCCACCGCACCTGCTGTGCCGAGTAAACCCATCGCTTCTCCTCTGCGCTGGGCAGGTATGATATCAGATAAGTAAGCCGTAGTACCTGTGGGAGTAAAGCCTGTAGAAAAACCATGAACCAATCTCAAAAGAAAAAAGCCTGCGAGTGAGGATATTAACGGATAGAAGAGACTGCAGATCAGACAAACCAGGGCACCAAAAATCATAACCGGTACTCTTCCAATTTTATCAGCCAACTTTCCACTAAATGGCCGTGACACCATAGCCGTTATGGTGAAAAGAGAAATGATCAAACCTTTATACTCCGCTCCGCCAAGTTGTGTGAGGTAGGCCGGTAATTCCGGAATAATCATATTGAAACTCGCAAAAAATAATAACGAGCTTAGACACAGTAGCCAAAAGGAGGAGGTGTAGGTTTTGGTCAAATTGGTAATCAGTAAAAGGTAATCGGTGGTCGGTAATCGGTAATCGGTAAGGGTATTCGGCAATCAGTTTTTACTAACTTATTCTGTTGCAATAATTGTTATTTCTAGGTTGATGGTTTACAAAAGGTGGCAGATTTGCTGATCATAGAATTCAACATTTTACCAATGGAACTACAATGTTTAAGGAGGTTATTAGCTACTTCTTGAGACAGGTAAGAACAATCAAGCGCAGTTTCAATCCAATGCTGTGTCTCCTGTTGTTCACCATCAGCATCGGTTAATTTACTTACAAAGTGTTTCTCATATCTTCTTTTTGCCCATGCTTCAGCAATTTGTGCGCCTATCGATCGCGATGACCTTCTGATTTGATCAGTCAATGAAAACATCTCATCACGTGGAAAGCCCTTTTTTATAGAAAAAATTTCCCTCGACAATTGTCTTGACACTTTATACACCTCCAGTTCCTTGTAGCTTCCAACATATTCCATAGGTACCTATTTACTGATTACCGAATACTGATGACCACTTACCGAATACTGATTACCTACTACCAACTACCTCTTACCATCACTTTTTATTCGCCTGATCTTGATCTTCTAAGAGATAAGCTTTTATAAAGTCATCCAGATCTCCATCTAATACACTTTGCGCATTATGACTCTCAACACCTGTGCGCGCATCTTTCACTAATTTGTATGGATGCAAGACATAGTTTCTGATTTGCGAACCAAAGTCAATTTTCATTTTACCGGCTTCCACTTTATCGCGCGCTACATTGCGTCTTTCCATTTCCTGTTGATAAAGTTTTGACTTGAGCATTTGCATGGCGCGTTCGCGGTTAGCATGTTGCGATCTCTCCACCTGACATACAATTACAATCCCTGATGGTTTGTGCGTAAGTTGAACTTTGGTTTCTACCTTGTTTACATTCTGTCCTCCGGCTCCGCCCGAGCGTGAAGTTTGAATTTCTACATCGGCAGGATTTACATCGATCTGAATCGTATCGTCCACCTTGGGGTAAACAAAAATAGAAGCAAAAGATGTATGCCTGCGCTGATTGGAATCGAATGGTGAAATGCGCACCAAGCGGTGTATGCCTATTTCTGATTTTAGTTTTCCATATGCAAAGGGGCCTTCAATTTCCAACGTAGCAGATTTAATACCGGCCACTTCACCCGCCTGATAATCAATCTGTGAAACTTTGTAACCGCTCTTCTCGCCCCACATGATATACATGCGGTTTAGCATGTCGGCCCAATCGTTGCTTTCTGTTCCTCCTGCACCGGGATTGATTTCAACGACCGCGCTGAGTTGATCTTCCTCTTTACTCAGCATTTTTTTGAACTCAAGTTCTTCAATGGCCTTAGCTGTCTTATGAAAATCTTTGTCCAACTCTTCTTCACTTACATCCCCCGCTTCATGGAATTCGTTCAATACGCCCAGGTCGTCCAACAGTTTACTTACGTGACTGAAAGAATCGGTCCATACTTTTTTAGAGCGAATATCTTTTAGAATTACTTCTGCTTCTTTTGGTTTGTTCCAGAATTCGGCCTGATGGGTGATTCTTTCTTCGTCTTCAATTTCTACAAGCTTACGGTCGTAGTCAAAGATACCGCCTGAGGGCGGCAACACGGGCTTTTAGGTCCTTTAATTGTTCGGTGGTCATGATGGGATTAAATTCTGCCGCGAAGGTAACAGGTTGGGCTGAATTATAACAGCAACCATACACTAATCGTATTTGTAATAACGGGAATTTGGATCGATGGTGCGCAACGATAAGCCGCGAAGCTTTTGGTAAGGGCTTTTAATAAAACATAAAGCAGCGCCAACACTGGCTAAGCTAACCGAAGTAATCACAACATTCTTATCAATTCCATCATGGCCCTCTACAATGAGAGCGTTTATTTGGTCAATAACGAAATAGCCTACACCGGCAATCATCATAACTGTGCCTACTTTATTAAGTGTGTTCATTTTTCTTTTACCTTTCACATATAACTTTTCAATAGACTCAAACGGTATAGTATCATTGAGTGTGATAATCGAAAAGTCATTAAACCGAATCGCAATACCCTCTATCTTCGACTTATCTTTCATTACACATTTTATATTCTCGCCTTCCGAGAAGCGTGCCACTACATCACCACGCTTCAGCAAGATTAACTGATTCTGAGTCTGGCCTACTGTAACAACACCAACCAGTAACAGGATTAATATGGTAAATTTTATTTTTAGAGTTGCGTTCACACGATTATATATTGTTAGGCAATAAACAAAAAAAGCGGGCAAACCCGCTTTTTTGAAACTATTTAAATTCTGTAAATCCATCCTAATGGATCAGGGTTTTTTCCGCGTTTAATACTCTCCAGTTCAGTAAATACTTTATTCGCAAACACGCGCTTCTCTACAGGTGGTAATTGATAGTTTTTACCTTCATAACCGATTAACTCTATGTGTGCTATTGTAGCTGCGGTGCCTGCTCCAAACGCTTCTTGTACTTTGCCTTCCTCCATAGCCTTCACTAACTCTTTAACAGAGATTTTTCTTTCCTCCACAGGCATACCCCATTGGCGCGCTAACTCTAAAACACTTTGCCGCGTAATACCAGCCAAAATAGAATCGCTCAAAGCAGGAGTAATCAACACATCATCAATCACAAAAATCACATTCATTGTACCACTTTCCTCAATGTACTCATGCGCTTTGCCATCGGTCCATATTAGCTGATGATAGCCTTCATCCTGCGCCAACTTGGCTGGATAAATCGCACCAGCATAATTTCCACCGGCTTTTGCATAGCCTGTTCCGCCTTCTACTGCGCGAGTATAATGGGTTTCGATTTTAACTTTTACCGGGGTCGAGTAATAAGGACCCACCGGACTTAGTATAATCATGAAAGTAAACGCTAGCGAAGGTCGAATCCCAATGAATTCATCAGCCGAAAACATAGTGGGTCTTATATAAAGAGAACTTCCTGCAGATTCTGGTATCCAGGTGCGATCTAAATCTATTAATGCAGACAAACTCTCCATAAAGAGTTCTTCGGGTATAGCGGGCATGCACATACGATGAGCCGAAATATTCATCCGTTTCCAATTCTCTAGCGGACGAAACACCAGAGCTTCTTTGCCAGATTTAGACGGATACGCTTTCATGCCCTCGAAAATAGATTGGCCGTAATGTAAGGCTGGCGTTGCTGGACTTATCGAGAGATTTCCATAGGGAACAATTCTTGAATTTCCCCACTCCCCATCTCGAAAATCAGCCAAAAACATGTGGTCAGTATAAACTGTGCCAAAAGGAACGTTTGATAAATCAGTCGTTTTAAGGCGTGATTCTAAAACTTTGTCAATAGAAATTTTAATTGTTTCAACCATCTTTAACCAGAAATTATTTGAGGCCGCAAGTTACAATTAAAATTAAAAGCCGGCTAACAGATGTTAGTAATTGAATCACATTCTAGGTTGCCAGGGGGTTTCTGGTGCTTTTAACTCAAATGCCATGGAGCGACAAAGCATGAATAAAAAATCAGACAAGCGGTTCAAGTATTTTATTACCAATGGATCAACTTTTTCAATCTGATTGAGGGCAATTACCAAACGCTCGGCTCTTCGGCACACAGTACGGGCAACATGCCCAAAAGACACAGATGAGTGACCACCCGGCAAAACAAAATGACGCATAGCCGGCAATTGCGCATCCATCACATCCATTTGCTTTTCCAGTAATTCAATATCAGTTTCAACCAGAGCGGGAATCTTTACTTTTTTATTATCTGGTTCAGTGGCGAGGATGGACCCAATGGTAAATAATCGATCTTGTATTTCCGCTAACAACTCAAGGCGGGATTGATTTACGGGTTGGTCGCGCATAACACCGATCCATGAATTTAATTCATCAATAGTACCGTAGGCGTCAATACGCAAGTCGGCTTTGGATACACGCTTTCCCCCAAAGAGCGATGTTGTTCCTTCATCACCTGTTTTCGTGTAGATCTTCATATTGATATTTACACCAGATAGCTCAAGGATTGCTCCTCAATAAATTTTAATGGACAGCCACTGTCTCGGCACGTGTGATGTTCTCATTCACTTTATCCCACTCAACCAATCCATCTTTCAGACGGATAATGCGATGCGAATAGTGGGCGATGTCATCTTCGTGTGTAACCATGATAATAGTATTTCCTTTTTCATGAAGCTCATGAAATAAACTCATGATATCATAAGAAGTTTTTGAATCCAGGTTTCCGGTAGGTTCATCGGCCAAAATAATGGAAGGACTGTTTACCAACGCCCGGGCAATGGCTACACGTTGGCGTTGCCCTCCCGAAAGTTCATTGGGTTTGTGATGATAGCGATCGCCAAGGCTTACATTTTCAAGAGCCTCCATTGCCATCTCGGTGCGCTCAGATTTACTGTATCCCGCATATATAAGCGGAAGGGCTACATTATCTAATGCAGTGGCTCTGGGCAAAAGGTTAAAAGTTTGAAAAACAAATCCAATTTCTTTGTTACGAACCATAGCCAGTTCGTTCTCTGTCATGTCGCTCACCAATTGATTATTGAGCCAGTACTCACCGGATGTTGGTGTATCCAAACAACCAACAATATTCATGAGTGTCGATTTTCCGGAGCCAGAAGGTCCCATAAAGGCTACATATTCACCTTTATCTATCGAAATGGAAATATCCTGAAGGGCATTTACAATGGTATTACCCATTTTATAAACTTTCGAGATATGGGTAGTCTTAATAATATTCGGCATGATTTGGGTTTTAGTACACTAATTCTTATCTGAGAAGGTCTCTTCCGTCTACTGGTAAATTAACTTAAGGTTTCAAAAATAACATGAAATGTTCCTATAATGCTTTAAGAGGCAAAAGAGAATGATAAAGTTTTAATGTAGACGAGTTTAAGCGCTCTAAGTTACATAAAACCACTAATTCTTTATAAAATTCAAACACTCCTTGATTACATGGTCGTCCTTTAATATTCGGTTGTGACCCAATCCCTGAGTGGTTAACAGAGTAGCCGAGGGGTAACTTTTTACAAGTTCCTGCGCCTGAATTATAGGAACATCTTTGTCCTCATTATCATGGACTAACATAATCCTGAGATTTGAAATATGTTTTACGAAATGCAAGGCCGTAAACTCTTCAAACGGCTTTCCAAACTTTTTTAATACAAGTTGCTTGAACCGTTCGCCCGTTTTCCAAGAACCTCCAATGGCATTCAAGTACGATTTGATAATCTCATCAGCCATGGTTGGGCTTGCCACGTTGATAAGTTTAGTAACGGGCAATCCATTCATTATTGAATATAAGGCTGCGCCACCACCAAACGAGTGCGCGATTATTGCTTCCGGTACTCCTTTTTGTTTAATGATTGTCTGAAGTACGATGCTAAACTCTGAAATATCAGTTCTCTTACCTGTAGATTGTCCATGGGCAGGTCCGTCAAACCCGAGGATTCGGAAACCGGCTTCATTAAAAACAGGGACAAACTTTCTAAATTGAGTGGCCCGGCCCGCCCATCCATGAATTACAATCACATAGGGAAGATCAGGATTTCCCCATTCATAAGTCTGTATTTTTTTTCCATCAACATGGATTTTTTCCTTGTTAGCTAGTAATTCGCACGCGTGTTCCTTCAAGGTAGCCTTATACCGGATCGGGGTAAAGAATATCTTTTCAAAATAGGCAACTGCCAATGAGCTAGATATTAATTCTAGTTTGGGAAAAACCCATCGAACAAATCGGAGTGCCAGTGGAATATTATTTTTCAATATTTCAATAATTAAAGCTCACCTTCTACAATAAAAAAGCGCGAGTTACATAGAATCAATTAAGAGTATAAAACCTAACTTTGCTGATTATAGTTGCTCAATTACATGAAAAAAACAATACTTTTTGGCTTAACCGCTTTTCTACTCACTTTTTCCCTTCAATCTCTTTTTGCTCAACGGTTTTGGGTAGCCGCCACACCCTCAAATTGGAACAATACAGCCAACTGGTCATTGACTTCGGGTGGTGCAGGCGGGGCTTCTGTTCCTGGAGCGAGTGATCTGGTAACATTCAATGCGCTCGGTCTTGGCAATTGTACTTTAGATGTTGCCCCTACCGTTGCCGGGATAACTATAAATGGTTATACGGGAACCGTTGACATAAATGGCTTTAACCTCACCACTACCGGCACGAATTCTTTCTCAACCGGAACAATAAATAATGCGGGTGGAATTGCAGCACTCACACTAAACACCACAGTAACATCAACCTTTAATGGAACTACTTTTGGCGCAAATGTAAATGGAAACACGGGCCGTATTTTCCTTAACGGATCAATTTTTAATGGAACTGTTTCTATAAACAAAACTGCTAACAATACTGATTTAAGTACTGGAGGCAATACTTTTCAAGGAGCTGTTACATTAACAAACAGTTCAACCAGTCAGTTTAGATTAGCGGGAACCAACCCCGATATTTTCAATGGCGCCTTATCGTTAGTGAGTGGAAATACCGGACCCATAGAGGTCGCTTATAATGCAGCCGGAACCCAATTCAATCAAAACATTTCAATCACCTATAATTCTACAGGAGCTATTACTTTCGGAGCAAATGGTGGAACTTCAACGTTAGCAGCTGCGCAAACAATATCTGTTGTTGGTTTTGGAGGAGCCGGTTGTGGAAACTTATCTCTGGCAAGGCTAACACAAACTGGGGCAACAGCACAAACAATTAATTTATCTGGTAATAACACAGCTACTCTAACATTCGGGCCCGCATCTTCCTTTGCAGGTTCCGTTACAACCAACACGCCTTCCATCGTTCTTAATTCAAGTTCTTTTCAAGTTTTAACGATCACTAAAACGGGGACTCAAAACGACAATTTAAGAGGCGGAAACACTTTTAATGGAGTAATGACTGTTAATAATCAAGGTGGTGATTTCCACATGGGAACAAACGCGGCCGATGCTAGTGACACCTGGAATGCAGATGCTTTCTTCAACAATACCGGAGGCAACCGAATTCGAATAGGTGAAGACAATGCCGGAAACTTGTTTAATGCAAACGCAACCTTTACCAACACCAGTGCAACCGATGTGAATAGTCGCATACAAGTAAGCAGAATGGCAACGGCAAGCACCACATTTAACGGTACTACTGTTTTTAA
>Ga0154020_10006078_pt1 | contig 14156 bp, 9 predicted proteins | sample Klosneuvirus_201_FD_109709 | JGI IMG/M metagenome (GOLD analysis project Ga0154020, IMG submission 109709) | Active sludge microbial communities from wastewater, Klosterneuburg, Austria - Klosneuvirus_20160825_MG | ecosystem: Engineered > WWTP > Aerobic digester > Activated sludge | place...
CACTTCCCCGCACTCCGTAAAACGCAAGACGCGCGCCGGTGTTGGCCATGGGTTCAATTTCATAGCCTGTTGCCGCACCTGCGCCAAAAAAATGGCCACCTGTTGATCCCACCCGTGGCGCCCTGGCAGGGTGAACCACACATGGCCCCGCCCCCACCCCTGGATGACAAAGCCAAGGCAGACGCCATGGGCGGGCTCACATTTTCTGTGGTGGAGCCCCAAAGCGTGCTGGCCACGGTGCGCGCGGCGCAGTGGTACAATCTGGCCGCACCGCTGCAGCAGGGGATCCCGTTTTTTGTGGTCCATGATGTGGGTCTGGCGCTCTGCTACGGGCAATCCCGCCAGGTGGTGCTGCGTCCCCGCACCGAGCTGTTGGACCGTGCGGCCGCCCGCGGCCTGTGGCGCCGCACCAACGCCGAGGACGCCGCGCTGGCCGGCTATGCGCGCCTCATCCAGGGGCTGGCGCGCTCCACGCTGGCCAACCGCATGGGCACCGGTGGGCTTTCAGACAACGTCATGGGCGCGCTGATAGCCAAGGTGCTGGAGCCGTTGATGGCCGGCGCCCGGGGAGGTGGCCGGCGCCTGGAGCTGCCGCTGTCCCCCGCCGCGTACCAGGAACTGTCACCCCCGGAGCTGCTCAACCCGGACGCCGCCGCCAGCCACCTGGAGATGATCAAGCGCGCCAGTGAACGCGCGGGGGCCATTGTGCTTTCTGCCGAACAGGTGGACCTGGACACGCTCAAACTCATGCAAATGATGGGCGGCCTGGAAAACACGGCGGACTCCAGCGCGGTGCTGGATCTCTACCGCGTGCTGGACAGCCCGCAGGCCCATGACATTGTGGACTTCTGTCTGGACCTGGTGCCGCAGGTGCTGGAGACCAGCAAGGCCAAGGGCGCACAAACCTACAGCGTGGGCGGTTATGCCTCCATTGAGACCAAGGGGAGCCTGGACAGCCTGCTGCCCAGTGAGCTGGCGTATGATGATGCGCTGTTTGAACAGCGCTACAGCGAAAATGAACTGCTCTATTTTGGCCGGGAAAAAGACAGCCGGGAACGGGACCGCCTGCATTACGTGTTGATTGACGCGTCCGCCGCCATGCGCGGGCTGCGCACCACGTTTGCCCGCGGCCTGGCACTGGCGCTGTGCAAAAAACTGACGCTGCGCGGGGAGACGGTGTGGCTGCGTTTTTTTGACGCGCGCCTGCATGAACGCGTGGAAATCACCCAACGCGCGCTCAAACTGCCGCACATCATGTGTTTCCGCAGCGAGCGGGGCCGCAACCCCACGCGCGTGTTTGAAGAGCTGGACCATGAGGTGGCCCGCCTGGTGCGCGAGGAGGGCAAGGATGTGGTCATCACCCTCATCACCCACGGGCGGCTGGCCATCCCCGAAGCGCTGGTGGAGCGCCTCACCAGCCGGGCCACCGTGTTTGGCGTGTTTGTGCTCCCCAGCGTGGAGATGGAACTGCCGTACCTGCGCAAGCTCAAGAAGGCCCACATCATTGGGCCGGAAGCACTGTTGGATCCCACCGCGCGTGCCAAGGCGGCCCTGGGTGTGCTGCAGGGCGCGTGATGACCGCGCCACCGCTTTGCCTGGATCACAACGCGCGCGCGCCGCTGGCCGCCCCGGCGCGTGACGCCATGGTGGCTGCGTTGGAGCTGGGCGGGAATCCTTCCAGTCCACATTCGGCGGGGCAGGCCGCGCGGGCCGCGGTGGAAGAAGCACGCGCGCAGGTGGCGCACATGTTGGGCGCCAAGGACCGGGACGTCACGTTCACCTCCGGCGCCACCGAGGCGTTGCACCACGCGCTCCATGGGTTTCTGGCCGCCACCGGCAAACGTGTGCTGGTGGCCTGCCGCACCGAACACCACGCCGTGGTGGATGAGTTGGAGCGTTTGCACGCGCAGGGGACGGCCGTGGCGCGGTTTGTGGACGTGGAAGCGGATGGCAGCGTGGATGAGGAGCGTTGGCGCGCCGCCCTGGGACCGGACGTGGCGGCGGCGGTGCTTATGGTGGCCAACAATGAGACCGGCGTCATCCACAATGTGCGCAAGCTGGCCAAACGCGTGCGTGAGGACTGCGGGGCGTTGACGTTGCTGGATGCGGCCCAGGTTCCCGGGCGGTTGGAGCTGGAAGCACCGTCCATGGCGGGGGATGCGCTGGTGCTCAGCGCGTGCAAGTTTGGTGGGCCCCCCGGCGTGGGCGCCTTGTGGATGCCGCACGCCACGGAAAAACGCTGGCGCCCACCGCGGGCCGGCGGCGCACAGGAACGGGGTCACCGCCCGGGGACAGAAAACCTGCTGGGCATTGTGGGCATGGGTGCGGCAGCGGCAACGGTGGGGCTGACGGAGGTGGCCCGGGTCACCGCACTGCGGGACGCGCTGGAATTGGGCGTGCGCGCGCGGTTTCCAGACGCGGTGGTCCATGGCGTTGGCGCGCCGCGGCTGGGCAACACGTGTTTTGTGGGCTTCCCCGGCGTGGACGTGCAGATGTTGCTGTTGCTGTTGGATGAGAAGGGGATCCAGGCCAGCAGCGGCAGCGCGTGTGTGAGCGGGTCCATGAAGCCCTCCCACGTGTTGCTGGCCATGGGGGTGCCCCCCGCGCTGGCGCGCGCAAGTGTGCGGTTTTCATTCGGGCCATCCAACGGGGCGTTGGACGTGGAGCGGTTGCTGCTGGCGCTCGAGGATGTCGTCGTGCGCGCGCGGCTCAAGACCGCCTGACGGCCGGGAAAAAAATCAGCCGATGACGTTGGTGTTGGGGTCCACCTTGGGCGCCGGGCCGCTGCCTTCAAACTGCACGCGCACCCCCGGGGCAATCTTGAAGCCCCACGCCTTGAGCACCGCCACCGGGTCAATGAACTTGGCGTCACCTTCGGCGGCCAGCTTCTGCACGCGGCCGGAGATGCCAATGGACGTCACCACGCCGTTGCGAACCTCAATGTGCCCGTTGGCCAGCATGCGCTGCCCACGCGCCAGGGACGGGTTGGTGAGGATGAGGCCGGGCTGGGACTGGGTGCGCCGCGCGGCCGGAAGGCAGTGCAGGGACCCATCCGCCAGGATGGCGTAGTTGTTGGCCCACTTCTGGTTGCTGGTGCCGCGGGCAAACGTGTCGGGGTGGCTGGCCTCGTCGTAGTGGCTGGTGATGTTGCCGGTGCCCTTGCCGGTGACCTTTTCGTATTCCGCCACTTCAAACGTGCGGGACTCACCGGTGCGCATGTCCCGCTGGGTCTCTGACTTGTAGCCCTTGATGCGGGTGTACGTGGTGACCTCTTCCATGTCCTTCTTGAGCTTCTCCGGCGTCACCTCGGTGTGCGCAAACGCCATGGAGCCGCCGGCCTCAATGTCCTGCGGGTACGGCGTCCACTTGCCGGTGATGGTGTAACCCTCGCCGTGGTCATCCTTGACGGGGTTGTCTGAAAGTTCACTGACGTCATACGCCAGCGCGCCGGCGGCCTTGGCCGCGTTCACAATCTTCTTCACGTCCTCCGGAATGGCGGTGCCGCCCAACGTGGTGGTGGCCCGGCCCGGCTCCAGCCGCGCCTTCTCCTGGCTCTCCAGGCTGCCCGCGCGCGCGGCCACCATCTGGTTGCGCTGTGACGCGTAGGCCCGGTACTGGCCCAGGTCCTTGATGGTGGACTGCAGCAACGCCGTGGCGTCACCACTCTTCACCAGGCTGCGGTCTCCCAGCACGTCCTTGAGCTGCTTTTCTTCGTTGCGGTTGATGCTGGTGCCCGCCTCGGTCAGCAGCTTTTCGGCGTCCGCCTTGTCAATCTGACCGTCCTGGCCCAACCGCTTGGCCAGATCTGAGATGTTCCGGTTTCCCCCGCCAACACGCGTCGACATTGTGAAGCCTCAAGTGTGATGGCCCGCGGCCGGCTTCCCGGGGGGCCTGGTGTGTGGACTGAACACGCGGCGGGTTAGCACCACAGACGTGACGCGTCATCCATGGGTCCGCTCCCGCCCTTGCCCGTTGCGTCAAACGCGCGCTTTCCGTCGGGATACCGCCCCCGCCCGGCGGGCCGGCGAGGCGGACTGGCGCAGCAACGCACAAAATGCAGCGGCCGCTGGAGGCAGGCGGTCCTGACCCCGGTGGACCACGTGGTAGTCCCGCGCCAGGGGCGTGTTGGGATGGCGGATCTCCTTGAGCCGCCCGTCTGCCAGCTCCGCCGCCACCGCCGTGCGGGATACCAGCGCCACGCCGTTGCCGGCCCGCACGTTGCTCTTCACCGCCTCCACGCCACCAAGCTCCATGACCACGCGCGCACCGGGAAACGTTTCCTCCAACAACTGCCGGCTGGTGGCACCGCGCCCAAAGGACACAAACGGCGCGTCCTGCACGTTGGCGGGGACCAGCATGTCCGGGGCGGCCACCAGGATGAGCGGGTCCTCACGCCAGAACTCGCTGCCGGGATGGGTGATGACCCCCACGTCCAGGTCTCCGGCATGCAGCATGTTGAGGACCTCATCCGTGGTGGCCTCCCGCAACAGGAAGCGCACGTGGGGATGCGCCCGCCGGAACGCGGCCAGCACCTGCGGCAACAGGTAGGCGCACGCGGTGGCGCCCGCCCCCAGGCGGACCTCACCGGCATGCAGTCCCGCAACCTCAGCCACCGCGCGGCGGCCTTCCTCCACCGCGGCAAGTGCGGCCTGCGCGCGCGGCAACAATGCGCTGCCGGCCGCCGTCAGCCCCGCCCCGTGGCGCCCGCGGTGCAGCAGGCGCGCGCCCATGGCCGCTTCCAGGCGCGCCACGCTGGCGGAAAGTGCAGGTTGCGTCAGGTGGGCGCGCCGGGCCGCTTCGGTGAACGTCCCGTGGCGGGCAATGAGGAGGAAGTGGGCCAGGTTGTCAATCATCACCATTGTTTATCATGGCCACAAAAACAATCGAATGGAGTGATGGACCACGCCGCGCTACGGTACCCGGCAACAACAACAGGAGACCGGCGTGGCCACCGTGGTGTTCATCCTTCTGGGCGTGCTGGCGGGCATTCTCACCACCGTGGCGGGTTTGGGCGGTGGCATGGCGCTCATCCTGGCCTTGTCCCTGGTCATGGATCCCGCCCGCGCGTTGGCCATCACCGCTCCGGCGCTGCTGGTGGGCAACAGCCACCGCGCCTACACGTTCCGCCACCACGTGGATCACAAGCTGGTGCGCCCCATTTTGTGGGGCGCCATTCCCGGCGCGCTGGGCGGTGGCCTGGCCGCCACGGCGTTGCCGTCCTGGGTGCTGCGGGCGGTGTTGCTGGTGGTCATGACGCTGGCGGTGCTGCGGGCGCAGGGCCGGTTGTCCTTCAAGCCGCCACGCGCGGCGTTGTTCCCCGCGGGGTTTGGCATTGGCTGGCTCACCGCGGTGGGCGGTGGCGCGGGCGTGCTGGTGGGCCCGGTGTTGTTGGGGCTGGGTCTGAGTGGCGACGCGTACATTGCCACCAGCGCGGTGGTGGGCGTGACCATCCACGGCACCCGCATGGTGGCCTACGGGGTGGGTGGGTTGTTTGAGGCAGACGTCTTGCAACAGGCGTTGCTGCTGGCGGTGGCCATCATGGCGGGGAACCTCCTGGGCAATGTCGTTCGCCGCCGCATGGATGCCGCGCAGGCCACCCGCGTGGAGCTGGGGGTCATGGTGGTGAGCGTGCTGCTGGCGGTGGCCGGCGTGACGCGCTGAGGCCAGCGGCCCGGCGGTCCCTGGGCATGTGGGATGAAAACCCCGTTCCCCGTTTGCGGGGCGCGTGTTAGCCGTGCTGCGCACTTTCCATTGTTGGACGGGATGGTCTTTTCTGGGCGGGGTCTCAACGTGAAACTTGGCATGGAGGCAGTCATGCGCCGTGGTGGCAGGCAGCTGGTGATGGGCGTGGCCGTGGTGTTTCTGGGTGGCTGCGAGTTTTTGTTCCCGTTCACATCCACCGTGGAGCCCGTGGACAGCACGTCCTCGTCATCCAGCAGCGGCGGCGGTTCCAGCCTGGGCGGGTCTTCCTCCGGCGGCGGGGGTTCGTCCGGCGTGATGGTCTCGTCCTCGGCGGCGGGTTCTTCCACCATGGGCTCGTCGGTTGGGGTGTCCTCGTCGGTGGGCGTGTCTTCCTCGCGCGCGTCATCATCGGTGGGGTCCACGTCCAACCCCGGCTCCTCCAGCACCTCCGGCGTGATGAGCTCCTCCATGGCGCCCATGCCGCCCACCGGCGTGACGGACACGTACCTGTCACCGGAAGATGTGGTCCTCACCAAAAACGCCGCCGAAGGTGTGCTGGCCAATGACATCGGCGTGGGAACCATCACCGCCACGGTGGGCACCATGCCCACGCACGGCGCACTGGTGTTCAATGCCAACGGTTCATTCACGTATACGCCGGACGCCAACTACAACGGCCCGGACAGCTTCACGTACACCCCGGCCATTGGCGGCCTGGTGGGCGGCACCACCACCGTCAACATTGGCATCAGCGCGGTCAATGACCCGCCGGTGGCCACGGCGGACAGCTACACCGTCCTCAAGAACACGGCCTTTGCCCCACCGGCCCCCGGCGTACTGGCCAATGACGTGGACCCGGACACGGGTGACGCCACCCCGGATGTGATCACCGCCATTGTGGGAACCCAACCCGCCCACGGCACGCTGGCCCTCAACGCCAACGGTGGATTCACCTTCACCCCCACCACGGATTACGTGGGCCCGGACTCGTTCACGTACACCGCGCGTGACGTGGCCATGGTGACCAGCACGCCGGTCACCGTCACCCTCACCATCAATGAAACCAATGTGCCGCCGGTTGCCGTCAACGACAGCTACACCACCGCCGAGGACGTCACGCTCACCGTGCCGGCCATCATGGGCGTGCTGCTCAATGACACCGATGCAGAGAACGGCAACCTGACCGCGGTGCTGGTCAACAATGTGGCCACCGGCACGCTCACCCTCAATGCCGGCGGGGACTTTGAGTACGTGCCGGTGCCCGGCGCCTCGGGCGTGGTGACCTTCACGTACAACGCGTCAGACGGCCTTGCCACATCCGCCGCACCGGCCACGGTGACCATCACCGTGACCCCGGTGAATGACCCGCCGGTGGCCGTCAATGACACCTACCCCGCCACCGAGGACACCGTCCTCACCGTCAACGTTGCCACCGGCGTGCTGGCCAATGACACGGACGAGGAGAACGGCACACTCACCGCGGCGGTGGTAAGCCAGCCCACCAAGGGCGTCCTTGCACTCAACGCCAACGGGTCCTTCACCTACACGCCCAACGCGGACCAGAACGGCCTGGACACGTTCACCTACCAGGCATCTGACCCGGGCACCGCGCTGAGCATGGTGGCCACCGTCACCATCAACATTGCGCCGGCCAATGACCTCCCGGTGGCCACGGCGGATGCGTTCAGCGGCAATGAAGACACCATGATCACCGGGAACGTGCTGACCAATGACACGGACGTTGACGGTGACATGCTCACCGCCAGCCTGGTGGCGGATGTTGCCACCGGGACCCTCACCCTCAACCCCAACGGCAGCTTCACGTACACGCCGGTGGCCAATGCCACGGGCGACGTCACGTTCACCTACCGCGCCAATGACGGTACGGGGAACTCCAACACCGTCACCGTGACCCTCACGCTCACTGCCGTGAATGACCCACCGGTGGGCGCGGTGGATTCCTACAACACCGTGGCCGGCGTGACGCTCACCGTGGTGGCCCCCGGCGTGCTCTCCAATGACACCGACGTGGAGAGCCAGGGCACCATCACTGCGGTGGCCGGCGCCACCACGCCCACCAAGGGCCTGGTCACGCTCAACGCCAACGGTTCGTTCACGTACAACACCACGGATGCATTCCAGACCGGCACCGACACGTTCAGCTACCGCGTGGATGACGGGACTGCGCAATCCGCAGAAACGCTGGTGACCATCACCATCACCCCGCAGCAGCGCTTCCACACCACGCTCACCGGCAGCCAGCAGGTCCCCGCCGTTGCCACCGCCGCCACCGGAACTGCCGTGTGCCTGCTCAACCCGGTTGCCCTCACCGTGACCTGCACCGGCACACATGACGCCCCTGACGTCACCGCGTCACACATCCACGCGGGGGCCATCCTCCAAAACGGCGCGCCTGTGGGCACCGGCACCATCACTGCCACCGGTGGCCCCATCACCGGCACGGTCACGCTCAGCGCTGGCGAGGTCACCCAGCTGCAGGCTGGCGGCATGTACCTCAACATCCACACCACGGCGTTTGGCGGCGGTGAAATTCGCGGTCAGCTCCTCAAGGACGGTGAGAGCCTCTTTGAGGTCATCTTCACCGCGGTGAGCGGTGGCAACGGCCGTCTGAGCATCATCCACCGCGCCACCGAGGTGCAGTGGGCCGGCAGCACCACCGCCACGCCCGGTATTGTGGCGGCCACCACCGGGCTCTACCTCAATGACACCGATCTTTTGCCCACGCTGGTCATCCCGTACACCGGGGACCCCAACGCAACGACCAGCGGCACCGCGGCGGGTGCGCTCGCCCTGGACAACACCTGGCGGGCCAAGGTGTTCTTCAATGTCAGCGTGGACGTGCTCAATGACCCGCTGGTGCTGACCATCCCCGCCAGCTGAGGTTCGGCCTAACGCGCGTGCTGCAGGTGCTGGTCCATGACCACCAGGTCCAAGACCAGTGCGTCAGGCGGCACCACGCTGCGCACCAACACGCCAAGTTTTCCCAGCGGTTTTTTGTCCAGGCGCGTGGACAGCTCGGTGGCCGTGCCTGAAAAGGGGACGGTCAACGTCTGCTGGCCATTGGAATACGTGCCCACGTCCATCTCACCGGTGGCCACGTTGGCCTGCATCCAATCCACCAGGGTCATGGCCTGGGCATAACCCGGCGCAAAGACGGTGACGTGGACCTTGTTGGCTGTCCTGACCGGTGCCGCCGGGCTGGTGGCGGGTTGCGGTGGCGGGGCCACGTTGATGGGCGCCGGGGGTGGTGGGGGCGCCTGGGGCGGCGCGTGTGGCGCGGGCTTCTTGCCGCACGCGCCCAGAAAAGTGACCAGCAGCAACGCAACCAACATGCCGGGGAGGGTTCTGCGCATGACGTCACCTTCCCACGGTTGTGCTCGGGCTTGAAAGGTGGGCACCGCCATGAAAGAGAACTCCCATGACGGACACGTTGGACATCACTTTCCCCGCCCACGGCCTGGAAGTCCCAGAGGACCTTCCCAGGCCCAGCGCAGACTTCAAGCTCCACCGCCGCTTTGACCGCGCCGCCCGCCTCTTTGGCGAAGGCGCCATGGAGCGCCTCCAGAACGCGCACGTGGTGGTCTTTGGCATGGGTGGCGTGGGGTCGTATGTGGCCGAGGCGTTGGCCCGCTCCGGCGTGGGACGCCTCACCCTGGTGGACTTTGACCAGGTATGCGTGACCAACACCAACCGCCAGCTGCATTGCCTCAAGGGCACCTACGGCAAACACAAAGCGTCTCTCATGGCTGAACGCTGCGCGCTCATCAATCCGGACGCGCAGGTGGAAGCACACCTGCAGTTCTACAGCGCAGAGACCTCCGCCGAGTTGCTCCCGCCGGACAGCGCGCCTCACTTTGTTGTGGATGCCATTGACAACATCAAGGCCAAGCTCCACCTGCTCAACACCTGCGTAACCCGTGGGATTCCCGTCATCAGCTCCATGGGCGCGGCCGGGCGGGTGGACCCCACGCTGGTGCGCATTGGTGAGCTGTGCGAGACATTCTCCGACCCGTTTGCCAAGGACGTGCGCAAGCTGCTGCGTCTCAAGTACGCGGTGGACACCTCGGTCCCGTGTGGCGTGAAGGTGGTGTTCAGCCCGGAGCGGCGCCGCAACCCGGTGCCCTTGTCCTATGACCACGGCGGCTTTTTGTGCGTCTGTCCCGGCAAGGAAAATGATTTTCATTCGTGTGATCACCGCACCCGCATTGATGGAAGTGTGGCGTTTGTGACCGCGGCGTTTGGGATGGCCGCGGCCAGCCACGTGGTTCGCGTCCTCACCGGGGACGTTTGAAGCACCCGTCAGAACAATGTTGGAACAATGGAATGGAGCCTCACATGCGCATGGGCCGGCAGTTGCTGATGGTTGCGGGTGGTCTGCTGTTGCTGGGCTGCCCGGAGAACAACGTGGCCCTCCCGGGCGAAGCGTCCTCCAGCAGCGGGAACATGACGTTGGATCCGGACGGCGGCGGCATGGTGGGGACGGACGGCGGTGGGGTGGTTGACGGCGGAAACTCCGGTTCTTCGTCGGGTGGCAGCAGCGCAGCAACTTCCTCCGGAGCGGCCTCCAGCGGTGGAGCTTCATCGGTGATGGCGGGTTCCAGCGGCGCTCCGGTGTCGTCTTCGGCCGCAACCTCGTCAGGTGGCGTGGGTTCCAGCGCCATGATGGGCAGCTCCGGTGGCGCCACCAGCAGCAACGGCAGCAGCAGCAACGGAACAGGCACGTCCAGCCCACCGTCCAGTGGCGTCGGAAGCAGCATGGGCACGGGTTCTTCGGCGTCCTTGCCGGGCAGCAGCAGCAGCGTGCCGGGCAGCAGCAGCACTGGAGCACCGGATGCCGGCATGGGAATGGACGCCGGAACACCGGATGCGGGCATGCCGCCCAACGTGTGCCAGGGCCAGCCCACCGGCATTGCGTGCCCTGGCAGCATGGATCCCAACAACGCTGAACGCTGCCTCAACAACGTGTGCGTGGGGACCTATGTGTCCCCCGCGGGGGACAGCAACAACCCCGGAACGCGTGCGGCACCCAAGCGGTTCATTGTGGAAGGGTTGGCGGTGGCGGCCGCATTGTCCGGGCAGGACACCGTGGTGGTGGGCAAGCTGGCCGGGGCCGCGGCGGTGTTCAATGAGGACGTACGCGTTGGCGCGGAGACCAACCTGTCCGGTGGGTGGTTGCATGACGGTGCGGCCGGCTGGACGCGGGATGTGATGCAACATGAAACGCGCATCACGCCCACCACCGCAGAAGGCCTCATTGTGCAAACCGGAGCCACCCGCACCAACGTCACCATCAGCGGGTTCCACGTGGTGGGGCTGGCCACCACCAACGCAGACACCGCGGCCATCACGCTGCGCACCAACGCTTCTCCGTCGCTTTTGGACCTCACCGTCACCGGTGGCGTTTCCCAGGCCAACAGCGTGGGCCTGCGCGTGGTCAACCAGGACAACCCGGTGTTGCGCCGGGTGACCATCACCGGCGGGACGGGCAACGCCAGCGCCGCGGTGCGCGTGAGCCAGGGCCGGGCGGAGATCTTCAACAGCACGCTCACCGGCGGAAGTGCGGTGGCCGGCAGCGTGGCCCTGCAATGTGAAGGCGGCTGCCCCGGGTTGCGCGTGGAGGACAGCGTGTTGTCCGGTGGGCAGGCTTTGGACGCAGCGGCGGTGGGCCTGGGCGGGGACATCTCCGGGGTGGTGGTGCGCAACTGCAACCTCACCGGTGGACCGTCCGGGTCTGACGCCACCGCACCGGCATACCCTGGCCGCCGCGCGGGCCTGGCGGTGGACAACTGCCCCACGCTCACCCTCAACCGCCAGGTGGTCACCGTGGAAGGCTCCACGGTGCGCGGCGTGACGCTCCCCGGCGCGGTGGGTGTGGCCATGGGCATCTATGTGGCAGGCAACTGTGGCCTCAACCTCAGCGGCTCGCCCTACGTCACCGGCGCAGAATCCGGCGCGGGTCCCGTAGACACCGTGGTGGACCAGGCGTTTGGGGTGTTGTGCTCCGGGGCCCAGTCCGATTGTCTGCTGGAGGCCAACACGCTCATCACCGGGACCCGCAACGTCACCGGGATGCAGGCCGGCGCCAGCGCGCGCATCCTGGCGGCCGGTGTGGCGTTGGAGGGTGACGGGACGGTCCGGGGACGGGCCACCCAGGACGCCACGCGGGTCATCCAGCACATTGTGGGCGGCGTGGCACCCAGTGCGGTGGGACTCAGCCATGCACCGGGTCTGGTGGGTGCGTCGGTGGGGACGCTGGTGTTTGAGTTCAACCAGGTGGAAGGGGGCGCGTGCACCGGCGTGGACCCGGAACGCGGCGTGGCCGGCATGGTGGTGGCCACCCCGGCGCGCATCATCAACAACGTCATCCTGGGAGGCAGCTGTGACAACCGCAGCACCGGCTTGTTGCTGCACCCCTCCATCAACAGCTCGCTTGGGCAACAACCGCTGGTGCTCAACAACCATATTGACGCCGTGGGCTTCCCCGGTTTGACCTCCACCAGTGCGGGGGTGACCGTGGCGCCGTTGGCCGGACTCAACGTGCCGCTGCCGGTGAGCGTGGGCAACCTGGTCAACAACACCATCCTGGGGGGTGTCTCCGCGCTGTCGTTCTGCGTGGCCGAAGCCTCCCCCAACGTGGACGTGGCGTTGCTGCGCAACAACAACCTGTTTGGCGGCGTGGCGCCGTTTCTGGACGAGGCAATGACCGTGGTGCTCACCATCAACGACGTCAACAACCTCCCTGGTGCCACCAGCAACCTGCGGGAGGATCCCCTGGTGGATCAGACCTTCCACCTGGGGCCCACCAGCCCCAACCGCGGCGCAGGCCAGCGCAACGGTGGCGGCGTGTCTGCCCCGGATGTGGACTTTGACGGCGAGCGCCGTCCCATCCCCACCAACGATGACCCGGACATTGGTCCGGATGAACGCAACTGACACCCGCAACATTGCCCTTCCCGGCTTTGGGGCAGTAGCCCCGTTGCCGCCCATGACCGGTCCAAGCACCCTGCCACTGCTGCCTGACCTGCTGCCGGGGATTGCGCCCCCTGCCGCGCAGGATGGGCCCGCCATCCTGGTGAGCGTGGCGGTGCTGGCCCCGGTTCCCACGGCGTTGACCTACCTGGTGCCGCCGGGAATGACCGTGCCCGCCGCCGGGGCGCGCGTGTTGTGCCCGTTGGGCAGCCGTGAGGTCACCGGCGTGGTGCTTGGCCCGGCGCCCACCTCGGACGTACGCCAGGCGGTGCGCCCGCTGTCTGAAGTGCTGGACGCCACCGCGTTGTGGACGCCGGACCTCATGCAAACCGTGCGGTTTGCCGCGGATTATTACCTGGCGCCTTTGGGTGACGTGGCGCGCGCAGCACTCCCGCCGGGATTGGCGCCCAAGACCTCCCGGCAATGGGTGGTCACGCCAAGTGGACGGCTGGCGCTGGACGCCGCGGCCGCCGCGGGCCTCTCCGAGGTGGACGCCGCCGCGCTGGCCGCCCTGGCCGAACGCCCGCGCTCCCCGGTGTGGCTCAACAAGATGCTGGGCATCAGCCCGGGACGCCTGGCGCGCCTGGCCGCGCGTGGGTTGTGTGATGACGAGCAGGCCCTCAAGGGCCAGGGCTCCGCCGCCACCGTGACGGTGTGGACCGCCGTGGAGCCGCCGGAAAAACCCCTCCCGGCGCGTGCCCCGGCGCTGTGCGCGTTGGATGCGTACCTGCGCGCGCAGGGCAGCGTGCCGCAGTTGGATTTGGCCGCGCGTTTTCCCCAGGTGGGTCGCCATCTCAAAAAACTGCGGGACCTGGGTCGCGCCAGCGCGGTGGAAAAACCCGCGGCATTGCAGGATCCGTATGCCGCGTTTCCGTCGCCACCGGCGCCTGACGCCGCGGCGTTGACCGGGGAGCAGCGCACCGCGGTGGCCGCGTTGTGTGCCGGGCTGGAAACAAAAACGTTCCGCGCGTTCTTGCTTCAGGGCGTCACCGGCAGCGGCAAGACCGAGGTGTACCTGCAGGCCCTGGCCCACGTGCGCGCGCAGGGACGCACGGCGTTGATCCTGGTTCCGGAAATTGCGCTCACGCCAAGCCTGGCGGCCCGCTTCCGGGGGCGCGTGCCCGGCGGGCTGGCGGTGCTGCACTCAGGGCTTTCTGCGGGGCAACGGCTGGCCGCGTATGACGCCGCGCGCGCCGGACGCGTGGGAGCGGTGCTGGGTGCCCGCAGCGCGGTGTTTGCGCCGCTGCCCAACCTGGGGCTCCTCGTGGTGGATGAGGAGCATGACGGCTCGTACAAGCAGGAGGAGTCCCCCCGCTACCAGGCGCGGGATCTTGCGCTGGTGCGGGCGCGCGCGGCGGGCGCCATCTGCGTGCTGGGCAGCGCCACCCCATCGCTGGAGAGTGTGCACGGCGCGCAGGTGGGCCGCCTCAAACACCTGCGGCTGACCCAACGCCCCGGCGCGCGGCCGTTGCCCCAGGTGGAAC
>Ga0154020_10006079_pt1 | contig 14156 bp, 11 predicted proteins | sample Klosneuvirus_201_FD_109709 | JGI IMG/M metagenome (GOLD analysis project Ga0154020, IMG submission 109709) | Active sludge microbial communities from wastewater, Klosterneuburg, Austria - Klosneuvirus_20160825_MG | ecosystem: Engineered > WWTP > Aerobic digester > Activated sludge | place...
GTTAAGTTCAAACTGGAAGGTTCAGGCAGTTCCGAACGAGACGTCCAAACAACCGTTTCCAATGAGTGGGAAGTACTTAATTGGGATTTTACCGGGACACCTTCAAATTTCAATTCCATTGTGTTTATGTTTGACTTTGGCAATGTAGGAGATGGTTCTGCATCTTCGACTTTTCTTTTAGATGATATTGAGGAATTGTTTGGGGGAAGCCAAATTGATTTACCTGTTGACTTCGAAAGTTTGACAGTTAATTATACCATGTCTGATTTCGGCGGCAACATATCTGTCTTATCCACAGACCCTGCAAATCCTGATAATAGGGTGATGCAAGTCATTAAAACCGATCAGGCAGCGACATGGGCAGGTACAACTATTGGCACTCCGGCTGGATTTGCAACCAATATTCCATTAACATTACCCAACACAAAAATGACCGTCAAAGTGTGGTCTCCTAAAGCCGGTACACCCATTCGTTTGAAAGTAGAAGATTCAAATGACCCGACTCACACTTGTGAAACTGAATCTAACACTTCCATATCTGGTGCTTGGGAAACTTTAGAATTCGACTTTAGCAAGCAAGCCCCAGGCACAGAATTGCTGAGTGTAGGTTTGGCTATGGGTTGGACTTACAATAAGGCATCCATCTTCTTTAATTTTGGGACGGATGGTGCATCCTCCGGTGAAAAAACATATTATTTTGATGATGTTGTATTTGGAGGATTACTAGGTGTTGTAGATGATTTAGATATAAATGAAATAAATGTATTTCCAAATCCGACAGATAATCAATGGAATATTAGTTCGCATAATTCAGCTATCAAATTTATCGAAGTTTATGACTTACAAGGTAAGCTAATGTTTGCAATTAGACCTGAGAATTCCATTGCTAGAATAAATGCATTAAATTTAGCGAATGGTATTTACTTTTCAAAAATTTCTACAGTTTTAGGAAGTAAGGTTTTCAAGCTGGTAAAAAAATAGAAATTAATTTAAAGTAGAATTAATTTTTCTTTAATTGCATACATAAACGCCTGCAGAGATCAAATTACTGAACCTTAAAAGCTAAATTAATATCTTACACATTATTTAAATCCAACTATAATAAATGCTAGAAAAACTAATTCAATATCCATTCTTTTGCTTACTGATATGTTTCAATCAAGTATTATTCGCTCAGACAAAATCAGACAAAGTGGACCATTATGTTGAAAAGGCGATGACAGAAAGGCATATCCCTGGAATATCATTAGCTGTCATATATGATGGCGTGCCAATAAAAGTAAAAGGATATGGATTGGCAAATATTGAGAATAATGTGCGCGTGAGTCCTGAAACTATTTTTCAGTCGGGTTCTATTGGAAAACAATTTACGGCAGCAGCAATATTACAACTGAAGGAGGAGGGGAAATTAAAATTAGATGATAATATATCTAAGTATTTTGCTGGTTCACCATCATTGTGGCAAAATATTACAATAAGAAATTTACTTACACATACATCCGGTATTCCAGATATTCCAGAAGATTCTACAGGAATAAATTTGCAAAGTAATTATACGGAGCAAGATTTATTAAGATTAGCGATGAAACTTCCGCTTATTTTTAAAACCGGTGAGAAGTGGTCCTACAGTAACACTGGTTATGTGTTATTAGGAATTCTAATTCATCAAATCACGGGAAAGTTCTATGGCGATGTCTTGAAGGAGAAAATATTCTTACCTCTTTCGATGGAAACTATAAGAATTATTAATGAACCAGACATTATTATGAATCGCTCATCGGGTTATGAGTTAAGAAATGGAGAATGGCAAAATCAAAGCTGGGTAGCTCCTTCCCTAAATACTACTGCAGATGGTTCGTTGTATTTAACAGTTTTTGACCTTATTAAATGGGATGCAGCAATAACGAAGGAGCAAATCTTAAATAAGGAAGATTTACAAGCAATGGTTACTCCAACGAAACTTAATAATGACAGTCTTCACCCATATGGATTTGCTTGGTTTTTAAGTCCCCTCAATGGACATAGGGCTTTTCAGCATTCTGGCAGTTGGCAAGGGTTTAATACTTACATAGCTAGATTTCCAGATGATAAATTAACAGTAATTGTTTTAACAAATTTAAATCCTTCAAATCCAGGATTAATAGCTAAAGATATTGCGGCTATATATATTCCTGAATTAACCCGACCCATGGTTACTGCAAAGATAGAAGATGATGTAGTAATGACAAATTTCATCACTGATCTTTTCAAAAATCCTACATCTTCGGATTTGAACAATCAACTTATTTCAAAAGATGCAATTCCTAAAATTAAAGAATTAGCTATTTCAAATAATTCACTAATTAATACTTTTGGACAAGTTAATACTGTTTTACCTTTGCAGAATAACATTGATATCACTCAGAGTAAGTACTTAGTTAAATATAAGGTTAGTTCAAGAGTGGTCACTGTTATTAAAAATAAAGCAGGACAGATCACTGACATTGTTTCTGAAGCATATTAATTCAAAAACACAAAAAAGGAAGATAAATGATAATACTGCATAATTTTTCATTTGTGGTTAGTTGAAACGATTTATTCTGTAATTTAGTTTTCTGTTGTAAGAAAATTATATTTTCAAATTACATACTCAAGTTTCGGTAGTTAAGAAATAAAGGCAGATGGCTGATGTTAGATGTTAGATGGAGTTTAGTCGATTGATTCATATTTTTTCTTTAATGGCCCTAATAGAAAAAATATCCATGTGATTGATGAGAGCCTTCTAAAATTTACCTTCTAACATCTAACATTTTATTAAAATATAAATTTATCTTTAAAAGAAAAGAATTTGACTGCCGAAACTTAAGTTGCATATTAAACAGAGCCTCATAACCTAACAATAGAAATGTCAATGATGAGAAATTTGATTTATTTAATTTGGAGTTTTTTATTTCAATTAAATCTCGCGCATTCACAAGCAACGATTAATATAAATGTAAATGCGTCAACCACTATTGGATCGATGCCGCCTATATGGCGTGATCATTATGAAAATCATCTTCTGCATGGTTATGGAGGTAATCCAAGTATTTTGGGGTCGCACACTTCATTTGTTTCAGATCCCAATTTTTTTTCTGAAATGACGACACTTAAACCACGGTTTATTAGAATTTCGATAGGTAGAGCTGATAATCCTCCGGACACAAATTATTATTCTAGTAATACCAATATTTTAAAGAATCTTCCTTACGAATTCTATAAAGGAAACAATAATTTAACTGACGCAAACAACCTTAATAATTATAATTTTTCATATATCGATTCTATGATTCGGCTAGTACAGGCGATTGGTGCAGAACCATTCCTGACGATGGATTATATGCCCTTCAATCTAAGCTCTGACACAATTCCAAACTATCAGCCGGCAATGGCTTTAGTTTACAACCTTGCTTATGATAATACAATCCGGAATGCTCCGCCCTCAGACAATTCTGTATATGGGAGAGTAATGTATCAACTCATTAAGCATTGTTATGATTCATATGGCGTCACCTATTTCGAGCATTGGAATGAGCCCGATCAGCAGTGGCTCAATCCTTTTATGGTTAATTTTTTCTGGACCGGAGATGAGATCCAACTTTATAACGCTTATGCTGCTATTGCAAATGAAGTCTCTGCCGATATAAATCTAACAACCAATATTAAACTTGGTGGATGTAGTTTTGCTTTGTATTCTCTATTTAATTTAATCCCCATTCGATTTTTGCAATTAGTGAAGGATAATTCTACAAAATTCGACTTCCTTTCCTTTCATCCCTACTCAGATACTCAGTACAAAGCAGGTTATGATAGTGCTAAAGTAAGCCTTGTTCAAAGTTGGAAAGAGGAATATGTTCCTGATGCAGAATTGATAAATGCTGAGTGGGGGCGCATAGATCAAAGCAATGACACTTGGGGCGACCTGGATTACGGGCTTAATAAAATAGAGCATACGATCGATATGCTTGACAGAAATGTTTCCATGTCATTTGATGTTGCCTTATTTGACCAAGAAACGTCAAATGATAATTATACTTATTTAGGGATGTATCGGGTTGGACCAATAGTTCCTAAGCCTGCTGCATATGTATATTACAACATGAATAAAATGAATGGAGCGCTTAATCGTTTGCCCTTAACTATTAATTCGGGGATGTATGGATTAGCCGGCATATCGGATGCCGCAGATAAAATTATAATTGCATTTCCTGCTCCAAATCCAATATCAGGAAATAATACGGTGCATCTTAATTTATCAAATTTACCTTGGGGTACAGGTTCCTTTTATGTGAATAGATTTGAACTGACTGAACAGTCTTACGAGGAGGGAATAATTGACAACCTGACACATACTTCTATTCAAAATGGAGGGACTTTTTTTGACACATTGGTTTATTCTTCAGTGAATAACAGTGGAAGACTTATTATTTGGGAATTGTCCAAAAATTCTCTATCAACAGAAAAGATTGAAACCGAAACAAATAAATTTACAATCTTTCCAAATCCGGCAAATGATTTTTTTAACATACATTTTAGCGAACCAATTAGAAAAGAATACTCTATAACGATAAAAGATATGTTGGGGAATCAGGTTTATTTTGAAAAGGTTTTTGATTTTGAAACGAACCACGTTATCCATGCTAAACTGAATAAAGGTTTTTATATCGTATGTATTTCTAAGGGAGGAGATAACTATACTGGTAAAATTATTATTAAATAGTTTGCAGATTAGAGTAATTAAATTGCTTATAATAAATTGACTAACCCTGTTTTTGTTATTTAGTAATTGTCCCCTGAAAGTATTGTTATTACACAATGTTAAAATTAGAAGTAAGAAATCAGAAGTTAGAAATTAGTTCATATATAATGATTTGCTTCCAAAACCAAAAAGATAACTTGGGGAGGTAAATGTGAAATGTAAAATGTAGTTGGGGAAATTTCCCCCTTTTGAGCTAGGGTTTATTCACAAGTATTTTTCCAAAAAGGGTCATTCCTAAAATAATAATATAAATATTTGATTAGGAGCAAAATAAATTTTGCACGCACCAGAACGCTCACAGTCCCGAGAGGTACGATTCGGGATAGGTTAACCTACGCTCAGCAATTCATAGCGAATGATGTACAATATTTAGATATAAAGCTTAGATCGTGAGGCTCGGCGTAGGTTAACCTACGTCGTTGTGTCACCAAAGCTTACTTTGAAGTATAAAAAAAGATGTGTATAAACCCTAGCCTTTTGAGGGTGAACGACGCAGAAAAGGTGCACCAGCGACCTTTTCAAGGAAGTGAAACGAAACGAAGGCACGAAGAATGAGAGCCAAAGCGAAGTCAGAACATTTGAGAGGCACGATCAAATGCTTCTGTGATGGTAGGGGGAGTCTTTTATCTACCTGCATTGCAATTAGCTGACTCTTTCTATTAGATTAAGTTATATAAGACTATTAGGCTCCAATAAGGAATCTAATATTACCTTTCTATAAATTCTTAATTCATTCTTCTTTATGAAATTGCTCCGTTATTTCCTTTACAATTATTCCAAATTTTCGAATAATACTGCGAATGATTAGCGTCTTTCCATCGGGCATGAGATACATGTACTGTGTCATATTTACATGCTGAACCAATCCTTTGTCAGCGATCCTCATTCTAAATCTCCAGGTAAAATAATTTCCATATAATACACCATGAGCAGTGCCGGAGACGTCGCTACCAGTTGCATCTACGTGATGAGCATCTGTAAGTTTCAGTTTAAAAGTCCGATGAGATGGCATTCTACCTTCCTGATACAGATCCTGATCCAAACTCAAAATGCCGTCCGCATATGTTCCTGAAGTTTTCGTTGTTATGCGTTTGGAAGGACCACCACAACGAGATTCCAACACACCAGTTGATTGTGTTTTCCCACCAAAGAATTCCACAGGGTCAAGTTTAGGAGTACCATCGATAAAACTTTCAGGTTTTAAAGAAGCACAGCTTGATAAAGCAAAAAGACTTAAAAGAGCACATACATAATTAATATCCATAATAGGCTAACGCACAAAGTAGATTTCAGTTCCAACCTATCAGTCTTGGCATGTTCTTGTCCTTAATGAATATTAAACTTTACTGAGTTATGAGTAATATCGTTTTAAAAATAACCCTTAGTAAATCCAAAGAAGGCAAACAATCGTAAATATTAAATTATGTTTTCAAAAGTCGGCATGAATGATACCTTTGTAATTATTAATTTTAGTTGATAATAGGGAGATTGCATTCTTTCGAAACGCCAATTTCTAAAGATTTTTATCTAAAATTTATTTGCTATTTAGTGTACCAATATTTTTCTTTTTAGTTCAATATTAAATTAATATACATTAACAATAAAATAATATATAGCTATGTCAAACCACTATTATAATGCAGCAGATTTGGCCAAATTTGGCGATATAAGTCAATATCAAAAAGAAATGGGTGATAAGTTCTTTGACTGGTATGGTGAGGTATTCAAGGATAGCGCATTAACAGCTCGTGAAAAATCTCTTATTGCACTTGCCGTGGCTCATGCCGTGAAGTGTCCTTATTGTATAGACGCCTATAGTGGCGAGTCCTATGCTAAAGGCTGGAGTGAAGCCCAGATGATGGAAGCAGTGCATGTAGCAGCAGCCATCACAGGTGGAGCCGCTTTGGTACATGGGGTACAAATGATGAATAAAATCAAAAAAATTGCCATGTAGTCCGTGGGAATACAGAGAAAATATGGATTTTAGAAGCACAGAAATAGAAATATGAAGTCATTAAAAGCGTTGGCACATTATTTGGGAGATTCACAACACCAGCTTGATATACTGCAGAATAATCCCGAGAAATATCCGACTTTCGAACAGAAATTAGATGAAATCGGTCTTCTGCCCTTGAAGCCTGTTGGCATAGAAATATTTCAAATAAATATGGGCAAAATGTGCAATCAGGTATGTGCCCACTGCCACGTGGATGCAGGCCCGGATAGAAAAGAAATTATGACCCGGGATATAATGCAAAAATGCCTGGACGTAATAGCAGCGCACCCCTCACTAACCACTGTAGATCTCACAGGCGGTGCTCCGGAGATGAATCCCGAATTCAGGTGGTTTGTTACCGAACTCAAAAAACTGAACAGACACGTTATCGTCAGATGTAACCTCACTATAATCAGAGCAAATAAAAAATATTACGATCTTCCTCAGTTCTATAAGGACAATGACATCGAGGTAGTATCATCATTGCCTTTTTATACCGCCGACCGCACCGATAAGCAAAGAGGTAATGGCGTATTTCAGGATTCAATCAAAGCCCTGCAGATGCTTAATGAAGTAGGGTACGGCATAGAAGGCAGCGCTCTAACACTCAATCTGGTATATAATCCGGCTGGCGCATTTCTGCCACCGGCGCAAGATGTACTTGAAAAAGAATACAAAGTTGAACTCAGGAAGCACTACGACATTGAGTTTAATAATTTATTTGCAATCACCAATCTGCCTATCAGTCGCTATTTGGATTATTTGCTAGTGTCCGGCAATTATGAAGATTATATGTCGCAATTGATAGATGCCTTCAATCCGACGGCTGCTCATAATGTCATGTGCCGTAATACGCTGTCCATCGGTTGGGATGGATATCTGTATGATTGTGATTTCAACCAAATGCTGGATCTTAAAATAGCTTGTCAGGACAAACAACATATCTCTAATTTCGATCTGACAGCTTTTGAAATAGGAATATAATTACCGGACAACATTGTTATGGATGTACCGCAGGCGCAGGAAGTAGCTGTGGAGGTGCAGTCACGGGATAGAAATTTGAGTTCTGAAGTAAAATAACCACTTTGGGTATTGCTTTTACTAAATCTAAAATTAGAAATTAGAAATTAGAAATTAGAATGAAACTCCGATGTTTGTGTCCGACACTTAAGTAAATAATTCATTATAGAAATGATAACTATAGCCTGAGCAAAATAAATACCAACAATTCTTCCTTATGTATATCAGTATCATCATTCCCGTTTATAATGAAGAAAATAATATTTCTAAGCTGGTATCTTACCTGAAACAACTAAAATCAAATTGCCAATTTGAAATCATAGTATCGGATGGTGGAAGTACTGATAATACCTGTCAGATGGCGCTCGAAGCTGGTGCTTCAGTGATATCTTCTGCAATTAAAGGCAGGGCAGGACAAATGAATTATGGTGCAAAACATGCTGTTGGAGACATCTTATATTTCGTACATGCAGATTCCTTCCCAGCTCTGACCGCCCTTAATGATATTGAACACGCACTAAAAAACGGATATAATTGTGGTAGTTTTCGTTTTCGATTTGATAGCAATAAATTCCTATTAAAGGTCAATTCATTCTTTACCAGGTTTAAATATCTATATTTTCGTGGGGGAGATCAATCCATTTTTATCACCAAAGAATTCTTTGATCGCATTGGTGGTTTTGATGATGAGTACCTTATAATGGAGGATTATGTATTATTAGACAAGATAATGAAAACTGGAAAATTTAGGTTGGTACCCAAATACACCTTAGGATCTGCAAGAAAATATGATCAAAATACCTGGCTCTCTGTACAACTTGCTAATCTCAAAGTTATCCGAATGTTTAAGAAAGGGGCCAGCCAAAAAGATATGTTAGATACTTATAAGAAAATGCTCAGGTATCGTAAAAATGCATTTTGAAATTTATAACCAATCTTTTGGTACATCTTTCTCTTCATCCACATCAGATAGTTCGGGCAAGTTATAATAACTGAGATTGTTGTCATTTATTTTTTCAATAGTCTGATTATAAACTACTTCACTACTCCATTGGATATCTTGAAATAAAGTGGCATGGTATCTATTCATGCCCAATAAGTAATACCCTCCATCTTCCGCCGGACCAATGACGATGTCATTTGAACTTAACTGACGGAAGGCTTCTTCTACTATTTCAGGTGTTATATCAGGGCAATCTGTGCCTATAATAATTACATGCTTATGGCCCTTTTTAAATAGTAGGGCAAAGGCATGACTCATCCTATCACCCAATGAATGTCCTAGTTGTAATTCATGATTGAAACCATTCCAAAAGTCATCATGCTTTTCATGGGTAAGAAATACGTATTTCTCACAAGACAGTTCATTAACTATATGACGGGTATGTTCCAATAGCCTGATATAGATGGCTAACGCTTTCTCATTGCCGATAGTAGCAGAAAGTCTGGTCTTAACTTTTCCCGCTTCCGGTTTACGCGCAAATATGATTAGTGCTTGAGAATTGAAAGTCATAGATTAATTTTCCGAAGTACTAATTGTCTTTATATTTATCCAAATATAATTCCCAATTGTAAGACTTGTACTTGATTTTTGGTTTTGCATCCTGAGGAAGTATTCCCAGCTTTTTACACAGTTTAATTTCATTTTTTTTGCCGCCAAAATCTCCCCTAAACCAGCTCATAAGCACCGGAAGATATAGTGTATTTTCTTCTGCCTTGTATTCGGCCTCACCCTTTAAATAGACCTCTGTCGCGATGTCCATTTGCTCATCCAGTCCCTCAGGTTTGTAATAAGCTATCGATGGGCAACTGGAAGCTCCGCAATTAAGCGTGAAATGTATGCGGTAATCTACTTTTTTGACCCTAAATTTCTTTTCCAATTTTCCGGGAAAAATTTTGCCGAAATATCCCAGGCTCCACTTCACCCTAGAGTGGCGGAGAAATCCATGTTCTATTTTATCTAAGCTGACCTTGTGGCTAGCAAAGAGAATTTGATTTGACTTAAAGAATTTATTTCGATCTTTATATTTATCGGGATCCTGTTTGAGAATATATTGAGTATAGGCATTATACAGATTTATAAAAAATGCCTTCTTGTCATTGTCAGTAACTAATTGTTGAGCCACGATATCTTCGCTTGCAGCAGCTAAGCTGTCTAAATAGGGAGCAGGATTATCATCTGTCCTGACTGCATATAAGAAGTCCTGAGACATTTTTATATAGTCTATTTGCTGACTATCCTGACCAGATAGCTTAGAAACAATACTCATGATTATTAAAATTATATAATATTTAGCACCCATTTTTTAATTGAATATACGATACTATTTATGCTTAAGTTTTAAATACAATCAAGTTACCATAAATAAATTATTTCAACTGTAATGCTTTGCTTCCAATATCAAAAAGATAACTTTTAGAATGTAAGATGAAAATAAGTGGTGAGCAGTTATCCTTAGCTTTAAGCTAGGGATTATACACAAATAATGACATTACTCATAATTCGCTGATATCTAGTTAGATACATTGATTTTATTTTAATAGAATAATTTAATTTCTTTACTTACTTTTTTTTCTTGGCAAAAAAAAGTAACAAAAAAACCCAAGGCTAGACACCCCGCCTTCGGCAACCTTCTACCAGAGGGGAAACAAAATTTTTAACGCTCACTCATTGCGAAAATTCTCAAAAAATTACGCAAAACCCTACAAGGCTTCGTTCCTCGCTGTGTAGGACTTTGCTGTTTTTTGGAATTTTCTACATTCATTCACTAAATTTTATAAGGCCACAGCTACACCGTTCAGTCATTTTTATAATGCAAACTATATACTTCATACTAAATTCTCCAGTTTTAATGCATTCTGAAAAGATATGTTTAAACCCTCGCTTCAAGAGGGGGCCAAGGGGCAGTCTTTTAAAAGCGGGGCATATTTTACTGATTACCAGTACGGTAACATTGGTTTTATATAAGGTTTGCAGAATCACTTGATATAAGATAGCACTGTGGATATAACAACTTTTGGCAAAGAAAATCAATATAACTGTCAAAAAGCTTCCCCTATTGTGAAGTAAATACCGCTGGTGCCGGGTCCTTTAGCATAATCCAACCTAATATTTAAGTGGTCTTTGCGGTTGATGGTATATCTAAGCCCAAGGCCATAAGAATACTTTATAGCATTGAAACGTATAAAATCTGTCTTTCCCCCCAATGCGCCTGAATTTATGAAAGCTACAGCTCCGAGTTGGCGGTACAATGGGAATCGGACCTCTCCTTCCAATACCATCAGATTATAATCAGTAAATCTGCCCTGATAGTAACCCCTCATTTGCTTATTTCCACCCAACTGTGACTGCTGTTGAAAAGGAGCGGTGCCTACAATGAAGCTATTGTAGCTATTTACTGCCAGGATTACTTCCTTGTACAATCGCTGGTACTTAGTAATATCCAATTGAAATCGAGTAAATTGATAATCTCCACCCCACTGATTCCCATTATTTATGGCGCTTAGCTGTGCATACCATCCTTTGGTAGGAAAAAATATCATATTGCGGGTATCATAAATAAATAGCATTCCAAGTCCTGATGTCCTACTACCCTCAGACCCCGGAATTGTATTCTGAATCAGCGTCCCACCTTCCTTTCTTTCATTAATATCATATTGCTCAAATTGATACCCAAATCCCACATATACATGAGGCAAAATAAGTCGGGTGACATTTAGCTTGATCCTGGGATAATTGACTTTGTAGAGTTCCTCGGGCACTTCATCCTGTCCTACTCCGAAAAAGTAATAACTATATAAATAATACCCTGCCTCTCCAAATACATAGTATTTATTGTTTTTTAGAAAAAGTTGATATTGTGAATAGAGCAGTAATTGTTTATTTTGAGTGTAGGCAGCACCAGCTACAACACTGGATGGTCTTGCACTCGCAGAATCACTTCTGAAACGAAAGGTAGCAGATCCGCCAGCTCCATATACTAGTCGAGTTTCAGGTGCATAGTATACAATTGGAAATGGGAAAGCCCGAAACAAACGGCTAGAATCTGTACTTTGTGCCTTAATAATACAAAAGGGCTGCAACGTTAAGCCAAAAAATAGGAATACTTTATATGAAGATAGAACAGGCATCAATAAGATACGAAGGAATGTTTTATTCGGATGCACAAGGTATCATTTTTAAGTTAATAGAACTGAAGTTTCGCCGTTATAAATAAATTCTAAAAGTATACCTGTTATTCAATCTAAAGTGGAAAGTAGAAGTTAGAAATTAGAAATTAAAATGAAACTTCGATGATTGAGTCAAGCAAATTGAAAGCATTTCGATAAATTTAAGAAATTTATAAATAGAATTAACTGTTTGAAAAAGCATGATTTAAATAGTTATTTTATCGATTATCAATACGATAAGTAATTCCGAAACTTTAGTTAAAAGAATATAATTAATGAATTCAATGGGCCTCTTTTTGAAAGAGATACAACCTTACTTAGTAGCTGCAATATTTATAATCATCTATGTCGTGGAACAAATAATCCCACAACGCAAAGAATTAATCGATTATAAACATGATGCCATGAATGTGTTAATCGGTATCGGTAATCTTGTGGTCATTGGAATAGGCGGATATTATTTTCAAATGATTTTAAACCTATGTGATCAACATCAATTTGGACTACTTTATTATTTACCAGAATGGGTTAGAATTCCCCTCGGTTTTATACTTGCCGATTTCTTTATGTATTGGTGGCATAGATTGAATCATGTATTGCCGTTCTTGTGGTATTTTCATCGGTTTCACCATCAGGACAGAAAGTTGAATACAACCTCAAGTGTACGCTTTCATACCGGTGAATTGATATTGTCCTATTTACCAAGGGTGCCTTTTTTTATCTTACTAGGTATTAGTGTAAATACACTGTTACTTTACGGGTTGGTATTAGCGGCGGTGGTAACTCTACATCATTCTAATCTGCGTATTGGGAATAAAATAGACCAACTGCTGCGCATTTTTATTGTTTCCCCCAAGATGCATCGTATTCATCACTCGGTGATCAGATCAGAGACAGACTCCAATTATAGTTCAGTGCTTCCATACTGGGACAAACTTTTCGCAAGTTATATCAAGAAGGTTGAAGAGCCTATAGAATTTGGTATAACTAAGGAGAGCTGATAATACTATAATCTGGCTATAGAATACTATTGGTCGGGAATTGATGTACTCTACCATCTGAAATTTAACTAAACTCTATGAGTTGGCAGACCCTTCCTTGAATTGTCTTTAGAATCAAATAGGAACACCCACCTATGCGAAGTTAAATGGACTATGAGATTTAAAAACAAAATAACAATGTTCGGAAATATACCGAACTTTAATTACATTTGTATTATATCTGGAAATAATTGATCAATGAAAGAAACAAAAATGAAAGAAATACCAGATTTAAAGAGTATTTTAAAATCAGGAAAAATAACTAATGAAATAGATCTTGAAAGAGCTTTAATTCTAGATAGAAAATTACGCTTACTTTTAAAAGAGCATCCGGAATTAATTGAATCCAGAATTGAACTTCGATTAATTATAAAATCTTACGAAACGGCTCATTGGTCGGAAGCATCTGAGATTAGTGAATCAAGAATTAAGGAAAGTGATACTGCGGAATTCATTGCTTATCAAGAACGAATTTTCTTAGAAAAAAGAAAAATTATTATTAAAGAGAATTTGAATAAGTTGAAAATAACCCAACAGCAATTGGGAAAGTTATTGGGACATGGCAAGACATATATTTCAGAATTGATGAATGGAATAAGTCCATTTACTATGCGAGATTTAATAATTTTACACAAATTATTTCAAATTAGTTTAGATGATTTAATTCCAACAATTATTTCCCAAAAAGATAGAGTTAAAATAAAAAATTCTATAATCGAAATTAACAACCCCGCCCTCAAGTTTGAAAAAGATGACTTGATTTCCGTATAAATTCACACTAATACATGATTTCGTGCTGGCGCAGTTCAAATATTTCGAAACGTTAAAACATGCAGAACAAATAATAAATGTCTAAAATAATTAAAACGGATACAAGAATTTCCGAAAATAAATCCACCGAATTAATTCTAAATAAATTTGGAATTTCTTCCCTCAATCCAATGCAGGAAGAGGCCGGAAATACAATTAGATCGAAGTCTGATGTAGTTTTGCTTTCACCTACCGGGACCGGAAAAACACTTGCTTTTCTGCTGCCGTTAATTGAAAGATTGGATAACAATTGTGCAGAGATTCAAATACTGATCCTCGTTCCATCGCGCGAATTAGCACAACAAATAGAGCAAGTCGCCCGAAATATGGGTTCCGGTTTTAA
>Ga0154020_10006080_pt1 | contig 14152 bp, 11 predicted proteins | sample Klosneuvirus_201_FD_109709 | JGI IMG/M metagenome (GOLD analysis project Ga0154020, IMG submission 109709) | Active sludge microbial communities from wastewater, Klosterneuburg, Austria - Klosneuvirus_20160825_MG | ecosystem: Engineered > WWTP > Aerobic digester > Activated sludge | place...
CCCTGCGCCAGAACGCGCTCGAGGTCCGCGAGCACGTGTGCGACGTCTCGAGCGTCGTCGTGGCCAACCGCGCCGCGTACAAGCTGCTCGGCGCGCGCGCCCGCGCGGTGGTCGATGCGCTGGCCTGAGCTCGCCTTCGTCGCGCTCACCGCGCTCCTCGGCGTGACGGTGGCCGCGTGCGGGCCGAGGCGCGGCGCCGGAGCTCTGCCGAGCGGTCCTGGCGCAGCCACGGGCGAGGTGTGGGCCGAGAACCTCGTGCACCCGCAGGCCACGACGATCCTGCGCGCGCACCTCGACTCGTCGGGCACCGGCGACGTCCGCGTGCTCACCCGGGCCTTCTACGCCACGCACGCCGACGAGTACGACTTCCTCTACCTCCTGCCGGCGACGCTCCTCTCGGCGAAGGCGGCCGGTCGCCTCGTGAACGCGAGCAGCGAGCACCGGCCGTGGCTGAACCAGCCGGGGCCGTGGCACGACGCCGAGTTCGGGAGCAAGGGCCGCCTGAAGGCGGTGATCGGCCTCGACGCGTTCCCCCTGGCCAACGGCCCCGCGCTCCACGAGACCTTCCACCACTGGGGCGTGTTCGTCGACGCCAAGTTCGGCTTCGGCGTCGGCAAGGGCACGATGTTCGGGCCGCACTGGGGCTTCGCGAGCGTGTACGGCCAGCTCGGCGGGTTCCAGCGCGCGAGCCTCGCGTGCCAGGGCGGGGCGCCGCTGCCGTGCGCGGCGGGCGCCGATGGCCGCGTCGCGTTCGAGCTCGGCACGAGCTTCGGCCCGTTCGCCAACGGGGGCGACTCGATCCCGTACGCGCCGCTCGAGCTCTACCTGATGGGGCTCGCCGACGCGACCGAGGTGCCGAGCACGCTCGTCCTCGACGACGCGACGCTCGACGGCATCGCGAACGATCGCATCCGCCTCTCGGCCAGCGGGACCCACGAGGTCACCGTCGCCGATCTCGCCGCGCGCCACGGAGCGGTCCCCAAGGCCACCCAGACCGAGTTCCGCGCGGCCTTCGTCGTGGTCTCCGAAGAGCCCTTGCCACGCGAGAAGCTGGCGATCGCGGAGCGCTGGGCGCGACGGCTCGGAGGCGCGATCGACGACCCGCCCGGGCTGTCGTTCGAGAAGGCCACCGGCGGCCGCGCGCGCATGAGCCTGCGGGTCTCGCCGAAACCCTGAGGCCGGCGCGACGGCGTTCATTCCATCATGTAGAGAGTGGCTCGCTCCGCGATGTCGAAGTCGTAGACCTTGCTCGCCACCGAGGGGTTCGGAGGGGCGGTCCCGAAGAGCCCGACCCCGATCGACACCTGCAGCGCGACGCCTGGAGTCAGGACGCATCGCAGCCCGAGCTCTGCGGGCCCGCCGCCATACGAGTAGCACTTGGTGTCGAGCCCCGGCTGGGTGAGGGTCACGATCTTCGCAACGTCGCCGCTCGCGCTGACCGGCTCCGTGAAGCGCACGTAGACCTTGCCGGCAGAGGGAGCCATCGTCTCGACGTAGAAGCCGGCGAGTCGGGGCTCGGACCCCGTTCGGAAACGCCCTCCCACGAGACCGCCCGGCTGCAACCCTCCCGTCACGGCCCAGTCCTTCGGCGCGTCGCGCAGCGAGAGCAGGTACCACCGATCCTCGAGCGGTGTCGTCGGATGGAACGCGACCCGCGTCGTCCAGCCCGAGCCTGTCCCCGATGTCGCGCCCGCGATGGCCGCGCCAGGCACTTCGACGAGCTCGGGCCACGTCCGTAGCGTGAGCTTGGAGACGACGGCATCCACCTCCGACGAGCCGGCGCTCGCGTCGCCAGCGTATTGGAGCACGGTGACCGCGGGGTCGTCGTACCCGACCGCCGTTCTTCGATCGTTCTCGAACGAGACGTACAGCGTCCACGCTGGTGCGGCGTCCGCCCAACCGCCGCCGGTCTCGCAGTAGTACGCGCCGTCCTCTCCCAGAAGGCCGTCCGAAGAGGCTCCATCGACCGCTGCCGCGCCGGTCTCACCAGGCACCAGAGGCGCTTCGGTGACGCTGGCACCGCACCCGGTAGCGGCGGACATGCACGCGATCAGTAGAAGACGGCCACGCATGCAGTGGTCTCAGCGAAGTTCGTGCCAGACCATCTTCCTCGGCTGAGCGAGGCGGTCGTGCCAGCGTGCGCCACTCGAAGCGTGCCAACGTCAGTCGAACGGATCGGTCGGCACGACCTTCAGGCACGGCTTCGGGGCGCCGGCGTCGTGCACGCGAATCGACAGGCACACCTTCGGGTACACCCCCGCGTCGGCCGGCGGCGGCGACAGGCAGGGCATGGGCGTCACCTCGGAGGCGCCCACGTCTTCCATGGGCACCGAGAGACAAGGGACGGCCTCGGCGTCCGGTCCGGCGTCGGAGGCCTTCTTGGCCTTCTTCGTCTCGTCGGCGGGAGCCCCGATATCGCCGTCCTCGCTCTTGCTGCACGCCGCGGGCAGCGTCGCGAGCGCGGCGGCCACGAACGCGGCGCGGCGGGCGAGGATGCGGTCGCGGCTGCTCATCGAGGCATCGTGCGCAGCGCGTCGATCACGCGCGCGAGGACCGCGCTCTGTCGCTCGAAGGACATGGTGTGCGGGGAGGGGGTGGCGAGCGTCCGTTCGTCGGGAGGCACGTGCAGGAAGCCCACCCGGGGCGCGACCGCGGCGTGCAGCGCGTGGAAGAGGAGCGCGTTGCAGACGTAGGTGCCCGCGGAGTCCGACAGCCGCGACGGCGCTCGGAGCGCGCCGTGCACCCGCGCGACGTCGAGGGTGACCGCGATGACCTCCGGCGCGCCTTCGACCACCACCCCGACCGGCATCGCGCCGTCGACGTCGGGGATGCGCGCCGAGACCACGTTGCGCCCGCACTGCTCGACGCCGAACTCGGGCTGGCCCTCGGCGACCCCGAGCAGCAACACCACGTCGTAGTCCTTGCCCTCGGTCGCCGCGCGCAGCATCGAAGGTGCGCGCGCGAACGAGGTGGGGAGCACGACCGAGTCGACCCCCACCGCGCTCGTCGCGAGGCGCGCGCTCGGGTTGTCGACGACGCGTCCGAAGGGGCCGAAGCCCGTGACCAGGATCCGCGTCATCCGATCAGACGAGGATGTACTCGTCGGCCTCGGCGGCCATCGCGTGCTGCGCGACGACGCTGGTGGTCTCCTCGTCGCGCTTGACCGCGAGCTCGTAGAGCTGGGCGAGCAGGGTCGGGTGCTGGCGCAACACGTCGAGGAACGTGGCGCCGGCGAGGTGCAGCGTGACCGTGGGGAAGCGCGCGACGACGTCGGCGCCGGCGGGGCGCCGCAGGATCATCGCGACCTCGCCGACGACCTCGCCGGGGCCGAGCGAGGCGATGGTGAGGGCGTCGCCCGACTCGTCCTCGGCCCGCACGTCGACCTCGCCCGAGGCGATGAGGAACACGCCGGTGGACGTCTCGCCGCGGCGGATGAGGAAGTCGCCGGTCTCGAAGGTGCGGGTCTCGAAGCGCGAGACGAGGCCGCCGCGCTCCGAAGGGTCGACCGCGCCGAGGATCGGCGAGGTGCGCACGAGGTTCTGCAGCATGCGCTCGCGGCAGAACGTGGCGAGCTGCTCGCCGACCTCGGGGGCGCGCGCCGCGACCACCTCGAGCGAATCCACGTGGGCCGCGAGCACCAGCGAAGGGCGCGAGGCGACGACGCTCGCCGCGCGGGGCGCGCGCGACACGAGGGCCATCTCGCCGAAGACCTGCCCGTTCTGCAGGCGGGCGAGGACCATGGGCGCGGCGCCCTCGATCTGGCGGCGCACCTCGAGCTCGCCGCGGGCGACGATGAACGCCTCGCTGCCTGGCGAGCCCTCCTCGATGAGCACGCCGCCCGCGGGGACGACGCGCACCTCGAAGGCCTCGATCAGCGTCCGCAGGCCGAGCCGCGAGAGCCGGGAGAACAGGGGCAGCGCCGGCACCATGGGCGCGGGGGAGGAGTCGCGCTCCTCGCTCATCGCGAGCTTCATCTTGCTCGTGGCGGCGCGCAGGATCTCGACCGCCTTGTTGAGGAGCGCGGGCCCGGTGAGCAGCGAGGAGAGCGGCTGCAGCTCGGCCGCCTTGGGCGGGAGCGGCGGCATCTGCCGGCCGTCGTCGTCGAGGCGGGGGGAGCCAGCGTGGAAGGCATCGGCGATGGCGTCGAAGCTCTTGCTCGCGTCGACGCCCAGGCTGCGGAGGGCGACGCACGCGGCCACCGCCAGGGGCAGCAGTCCGGCGTCGATGGCGCGCGCCACGCACACCTCGAGGCCTTCGCGCGCCGGATCCCGGCGACCGAGCTCGGCGAGCAGCTCCGCGACCAGGAGGAGCGCCGACGGCAGCTCGGGCTCCGCCTGCAAGGCGGCCGCGGCCCAGCGCAGCGCGGTCTCCGACTCCCCCGCGAGCCGCAGCGTCAGCGCGCGGTCGATCGGCGTCTCGCCGGAGTGGAGCCCGGGCAGGGCGGGGGGCGCGCTCATGCAGGGGCCGAGCCTACCACATCTGCTCCGGCCGGCACCTTTCGTGCGCGTCGTCGGTCAGCCCTTGGCGGGGGCGCCCGGCGCCTGCGGAGGCTCGGGCGTCTGGCCGCGCATGAAGACCTTGGCGACCTCCACGACCGGCACGATCAGCGCCGAGAGACCGAGCATGGTGAGCCACTCCATCCCCGACATCGCGTGGGTCTTGAACACCGGCTGCAGCACCGGGATCACCACCGCCGAGAAATGGATCATGCCGCTGACGGCGACGGCGAGCAGCAACGGGCGCGAGGTGAACACGCCGATCTGGAAGATGGAGGCGCTGTTCGAGCGGCAGTTGAAGGCGTGGAACAGCGGCGAGACCGCGAGGATCGAGAACGCCATGGCGCGCGCGCGCGACTGGGACTCGACGTCGGCGCCGGCCCGCAAGAGCACGAACAGCGCGGCGGCGGCCATCACCGCGCCGACGAAGGCCATGCCGAGGTACTCGCGCTTGCCGAGGAGGCCCTCCGAGAGGGGGCGCGGCGGTTCGCGCATCAGGGCCGAATCGGGCGGGTCCACGCCGAGGGCGAGCGCCGGGAGGCCGTTGGTGACCAGGTTGATCCAGAGGATCTGCAGCGGCGTGAGCGACGGCAGCCGGGGGAAGAACGCGGTCGCGAACACGGTGAGGCAGAGCCCCGCGTTCGAGGAGAGCAGGAAGTAGATGAACTTCTGGATGTTGCGATAGATCGCGCGGCCCTGCCGGATGGCCTCGACGATCGTGGAGAAGTCGTTGTCGAGCAGCACGAGATCGGCCGCCTCTCGCGCCACGTCGGTGCCGCCGATGCCCATCGCGATGCCGATCTGCGCCTCGCGGATGGCCGGGGCGTCGTTCACGCCGTCGCCGGTCATGGCCACGACCTCGCCCCGCGACTTGAACGCGCGGACGATGCGCAGCTTGTGCTCGGCGGAGACGCGGGCGAACACGCGCACGGTCGGCACGCGCTTGCGCAGCTCCTCGTCGTCGGCGGCCTCGATCTCGGCGCCGGTCATGGTCTCGCTGTCGCCGGCCTTGCAGAGGCCGAGCTCGCGGCCGATGGCCTCGGCGGTGGTCTTGTGATCGCCGGTGATCATCACCGCGCGCACGCCGGCCATGGCGGCGGTGGCGATGGCCTTCTTGGCCCCGTGGCGGGGCGGGTCGATCATGCCGACCAGGCCGAGGAACGTGAGGCCCTCCTCCGGGTCGCCCTCCTCGGGGGCGCGACGGCGGGCTAGGGCGAGCACGCGGAGCGCCTTGTTGGCCATCTCGTCGGCGACGACGTGGATGCTCTTGCGCATGGCCTCGTCGAGCGGGCGGTCGCCGGCGGAGGTGGCCTCCATCTTGATGCTGGTGCACCGGGGCAGGATGATGTCGACGCCGCCCTTCACGTGGGCGATGGGGCGCCCCGTCTCGTCGAGCGTGATGACGGTCATCCGCTTGCGGTCGCTGTCGAACGGCAGCTGGCGGATCACCTGGGACTGCGGCGCGATCGACTCGCGATCGACGCCGCCCTTCTCGGCGAGGACGAGGAGCGCGCCCTCGGTCGGGTCGCCGACCACCTTGCGCAGGCCGTCGTCGTCGCGGGTGAAGCGGGCGTTGTTGCAGAGGGCCGCGGTCTTGAGCAGGCGCTCGAGCGGGACGTCGATCTCCTGGCCCAGGGTCTGCGGGTGGGCGGGGGCCTTGCGGTCGTCGTTCTCGCGGACGATGAGGCCGTCGGGCTCGTAGCCGAGGCCGGTGACCTCGTAGTGCAGGTCGCCGGCCCACACCTCGCGCACGGTCATCTCGTTCTGGGTGAGGGTGCCGGTCTTGTCGGAGCAGATGACCGACGCGCTCCCCAGGGTCTCGACGGCGGGGAGCTTGCGCACCTGCGCGCCCCGCTCGGCCATGCGGCTCATGCCGAGGGCGAGCGTGATGGTGGTGATGGCCGGCAGGCCCTCGGGGATGGCGGCGACCGCGAGGCTCACGGCTTCCAGCAGCAGCAGGTGCCACGGCTTCTTGCTGGCGAAGAACCCGTACGCGAACAGGAAGATCGAGATGGCGAGGCAGGCCCAGAGGATGCGCTTGCCGGTGACCTCGAGCCGCTGCTCGAGCGGGGTGGGCTCGGACTCGGTCTGCGCCATGAGCGCGCCGATCTTGCCGAGCTCGGTCGCGCCACCCGTGGCGCAGACGACGGCCACGCCGTTGCCCGCGGTGATCGTGGTGCCGAGGAACACCATCATCGGGCGCTCGGCGATCGCCGCGTCTTGCTCGGTGACCGCGTTGGCGTCCTTGCCCACGCCGGTCGATTCGCCGGTGAGCGCGCTCTCGTCGGCCTGGACCGCGTGCGCCTGCAGGAGGCGGCAGTCGGCCGGGACGAGGTCGCCCGCGGTGAGCTCGACGAGATCGCCGGGCACGAGCTCGCGCGCGGGCACCTGGGTCTTCTGCCCACCACGCACGACGTTGGCCATCGGCGCGGAGAGCTTCTGCAGGGCGTCGAGGGCCTTCTCCGCGCGCACCTCCTGGATGAACCCGAGCACCGCGTTGGCGGTGACGATGAGCAGGATGGCGATCGCGTCGCCGTAGCGCGCGAGGAAGCTGACGTTGGGCGCGCTCTCGGCGAACACCGCGATGAGCACGGCGATGGCCGCCGCCCCGAGCAGCGCCCCGACGAACGGGTTGGCGAACTGCTCGAGGAACTTGAGGAGCAGCGACTCCTTCTCGCCCTTCGGGAGCTCGTTGAAGCCGAAGCGATCGCGCAGCTTGTCGACGGCGTCGCCCGAGAGACCCTTCTCGAAGTCGAAGCCGAGCTCCGAGAGCGCGGCCTGCACGTCCTCGCCGGACTTGGCGTGCGGCGCGACGATCGCGACGTTGGTCTGCGGGAGGCTCGAGCGCGGCTTCTGGGGCACGCGCAGAGACGGCGGGGGGCTCTCGTTCGCCAAGGCCAGGGCAGCCTAAGGCCCACGGCCAGGGATCAAAAGCGGTTTGCTTTGTCGCTCCCGCTCCGGGTCGCGCCTACTTCGACATCTTCTTCTGCTGGTTCTCGGAGGCCTCGAGCTCCGCGAGGGCCGCGACGAGCTCGTCCTGCTCGGCCTGCGACAGCTCGGGCTCCTTCTCGGCGGCGGCCGCGGGGGCACCCGCGGCGGGCGCGGCGACGCGCACCGGCGGCGCGGCGGCGGGGGGCGGGGCGGGCGGCGCGAGGCCCATCTTCTGCTTGAGGGCGGCGAGGTCGTCGTCCCCGCCCGCGGTCTGCTCGAGCTTGTCGAACTTGTGGGCCAGCTGATCGCCCGAGTACTCCTCGGCGATCTCGGCGGAGGCGTCGGCCTCGGCCTCCATCTGGTCGATCTTCTGCGCCATCCGGTCGAACGTCTCGAACGACGACTGCTGCTTGAGACCAGCCATGGTCTCGTGGATGGCCTTCTGCGCCTCGGCGCGCTTCTTCCGCGCGATGAGGACGTTCTTCTTGCGCTTGGCCTCCTCGATCTTGCTGTTGAGGACGCGCAGGGCGGTCTTCAGCTGCTCGACGGCGGCCTTCTGCTTCTCCCACTGCTCGCCGAGCGTGGTCGCGAGGTTGTCGTGCTCGCGCTTGCGGGCGAGCGCCTCCTTGGCGAGCTCGTCGTTCCCGGCGCGGATGGCCATCATGGCCTTGCGCTCCCACTCCTTGGCCTGCTGCTGCTCGGCCTCCACGGTCTTGCCGAGGCGGTGGCTGTCGGCGATGGAGACGGCCACCTGCTTCTTGGCGTTGGCCAGCTGCTCGACCATCTCGGTGATGACCTGGTTGAGCATCTTCTCCGGGTCCTCCGCCTTGGAGATCATGTCGTTCAGGTTCGACTTGATGAGCGTGGCGAGGCGGTTGAAGATGCCCATGGGTCCTCTGGGAAGTCGGGTCGACGGAACGGGAGCGAGCCTACTACAGCGCGGGACCCGATCGGCGCAGCGCCGCGGGAACCGGGAAATTTGCGGGCGTTTCAGGCCCGATCGCGTCAGTGATTCGGCAGCGCTGCGCGGATGTCGGGCAGCTGGTGGGTGGCCGCCTCGTCGATCTCGCCGAGCAGGGCCTCGAGCTCGTTGTAGTCGAGGTTCTCGAGCGGGAGCGCGGCGGCGAGCACCAGCGTCTGGTCGTCGACCCCGTAGGCGGCGTGCACCAGGGCCGTGGCGTTGAGGCGCAGGAGCTTCTCGAACAGGGCCTCGCGGTCGGGCGCGCCGGCGGGCGGGATCTGTCCGACCTCGAGGCGAGTGACCAGCAGAGGGTCCGAGCAGCGCACGGCGACGGTCTCCTCGCGCTCTGCCCGCACGATCCAGGTGCCCTCGGCCACTTCGTGGAAGCGACGGCCCATCCGCAGGAGGTAGGCCTCGACGTCTTTGCTCGTACGCATCGCGCGACCGTAAACACGGATCGGCTCAGCGTCGAGAGGGTGCTAGCGTTCTCCGTGTCGTGAGGCCGTTCCACGAGCAGATCCGCCTGGTGGGCGCCACGGGTGGCCCGACGAAGCAGCCGGTCTGGGTCCGGTGGCTCGGCACGGCGGGGTTCTCGCTGCGGGCCGACGACCACGTCGTGCTCTTCGACCCCTACCTCACGCGGGCCTCGCTCGGCCGGTGTCTGCGCGGCGACCTGCGCTCCGACGCCGCGGTGGTCACCCGACACGTGGGGCGCGCGGACGCGGTGGTCGTCGGCCACACGCACTTCGACCACGTGCTCGACGTGCCCCTCGTCGCCCGCACCACGCGCGCCACCGTGTTCGGCTCCACCTCCGCGGCCGTGCTCTGTCGCGCCGACGGCGTCCCTCCCTCGCAGGTGGTCGACGTCGAGGGCGCCCTTCGCAAGGGGACCTTCGTCACCGAGGTCGGCCCGTTCCGGCTCGAGTTCTTCCCGAGCGCGCATTCGCGGCTGCTGCTCGGGCGCGTCCCGGTCGCGGGCGAGATCGCCGACTGCGACGCCGTTCCCACCACGGTGACGGGGTACCGGTGCGGGGCCGTGTTCGCCGTCGAGGTCACCGTGTTCGGGCGCACGTTCTTCCACCTCGGGAGCGCGGAGCTGGTCGAGGAGAGCGTGCCGAAGCGGTCCGTCGACACCCTCTTCTTCACCGTGGCCGGCTGGACATCCTCCCGCGAGATCCCCGAGCGCGTGGTGCGCCACCTCTCGCCGCGGCAGGTCGTGCTCGGCCACTGGGACGATTTCTTCCGCCCGCTCGCCGAACCCGTGCACGCGCTCCCGGCGCTCTCTCTCCCGCGCCTCCGCGATCGATTCCACGCCGCGGCGCCCTCGGTCTCGGTCGGCACACTCCCTTTCCTCGAAGAGGTCCCCCTGTGATCACGCCGCTCGAGGTGTTCGGTCTCTCGCCGTTCGGGCAGCGCAGCCGCGAGGCCTTGCGCGCGCTGCGGGGAGACCCGTGGACGCCGAAGACGCGCTTCGGTCTGTCGAGCCTCGGCATCCTCAAGCCGCGGCTCTCGCTGCCGCTGTGGCTCGGCCTGCCCGCGCGCGGAAGGCTCGTGCCGATCTACAACCTGTTCAACCACCTCCGGCCCCCGCCCGAGGACGGCTGGAGCGTGCGCAAGACGCGGGTCCGCGATTTCCGGGGCGGGAACCTCTCGTACGACAGCCACAACGGCACCGACTTCGCCGTGGCGCCGGGCACGGTGGTCGTCGCGGCGGCGCCGGGGCGCGTGCTGCGCATCTCGAGCGAGTTCGACCGCGGCGGCCTCAAGGTGTTCGTCGACCACGGCGGTGGCCTGGTCACGACGAGCAACCACCTGTCGCGCGCGCTGGTCTCCGTCGGCGAGCGCGTCGCGCGGGGCCAGCCGATCGCGCTCTCGGGCATGAGCGGCATCGACGGGGTCCTCATGTTCCCGTGGAGCACCCCGCACGTGCACTTCAACGTCTGGCTCGGCGGAGAGTACGTCGATCCCTTCGCCCACGACGGCGAGCCCTCGCTGTTCCGCACCGCTTCGCCCACGCCCCACGACGGGCACGCCATCGACGAGACCGTCGAGCCCACGGCGTGGGACCTCGCGGCGGTCGACACCGCGATCGCCACCTGCCGCGTGCCCGCGGTGCAGGCGGAGCTCCGCGCGATCGAGCACTGGGGCCAGCGCGCGATGTCGACCCTGCACCAGCGGCTCTACTACCCGACGCGCTTCCCGAAGGGCCCACCGCTGATGGAGGGGCCTTGTCCGCGCCAGCCGCGGCTCGACCTGCCGTTCCGCGCGCAGGATTTCGACGGCGTGTGGTTCCCCGACGAAGCGCGCTGAGCCGCGGTCCGCCCCAGGTCGCCGTCCCGACCCGATGACCCACGATGAGCCCTCCACCTTTTTCGCCGATGAGATCATCGGGCGAGCGTCCCTGCTCGACCAGGTGACGGCTCGCCTGCGCGAGGGCGATCGATGGCTCACTCTCGAAGGCCCGTCGGGGATCGGCAAGACGCGGCTCGCCGTGGAGCTCGCGCGACGCATCGACCTCACCGACCGCGGTGATGGAATCTGCTTCTGCGCTCTGACCGCGATCCACACCCTCGGCGAGCTCGCCGACGCGCTCGCGCGCTCGCTCGAGCTCGACGTGGGCGACCCCATGGAGCTCGGCCGCGCCCTCGCGGCACGCGGTCGGATGCTCTTGGTCCTCGACGACCTCGACCCCGACATCGGGGCTGTGCCGTTGCAGCGCTGGCTCGCCGACGCCCCCGAGGCGCGCTTCCTCGTGACCGCGCGCCGGCGTCTCGAGGGGCTGCTCGAGAGGGCGATCGAAGTCGGGCCCCTCGCGCCCCCGACGACCGACGCCCCCGACGTGGTCCGTGCGAGCGCCGCCGGCCAGCTGTTCCTGGCGCGGGCGGCCCGCTCGGGGCACGTCGTCGCCGACGAGGACCTCTCGCGCGTGGCGGCGATCGCCCGGAGCCTCGAGGGCATTCCGCTCGCGATCGAGTTCGCGGCGGCGCGTGGGGATGCACTGCACGCGCTGGCAGAGGAGCTCACCCATGCTCCGCAAGAGGGGCACGGGGGCAGGCTGAACCGGGTCGTTGCCTGGTCATGGTCACGCCTCGACGAGGCCGAGCGTACGGCGCTGGCGCGGCTCTCGGTGTTCGACGCACCCTTCGACGCGAAAGCGGCGGCGGCGGTGCTCGGGCACGGCGCAGCGTTGCTCACGGGGCTCCACGGCCGGTCGTTCCTGCGCGCGTTCTCGGAGCCTCGCGCGGGCGAAGACCGCTTCTCGCTGTACGATGTCGTCCGCGCGTTCGCCGGGGCGGCGCTCGACGGCGAGGAGCGCGTGGCGGCGTTGGCCGCGCACGCCCGGCACTACGGGGCACTCGCGCGACACCTCCGGGCGACGCTCGAGGTGCGGTACGAGCCCCACACCGAGGCGCTCGTCGCCGTCGAAGCGCCCCATTTCATGGCCGCCGCGCGCGCCGGGGCCACGGTGGGTGAGCCCGCGGCCGCCGCCGAGGCCGGGCTCGCGCTCGAAGGTCGGCTGGTGACGACCGGGCGCTTCGACGAGGCGCTCGCGCTGGCTCGAGCCGTCGTGGACGCCGCGGACGCCGCCTCCGACGCGAGCCTCCGGACCCGCGCCCTGTCCATGCGTGGCGAGGTCCAGCGGCGTCGTGCCCTGCCGGCGGCCGCGCAGGACCACGCGGCAGCGCTCGCGCTCGCACCGAGCGATCCAGGCCTGGTCGCCCACGTGCGACGCTGCCTCGGCGTCGTGGCGCGCGATCTCGGCGACTTCGTGCGCGCCGACGCGGAGCTCACGGCGGCGCGCGACCTGCTCGACGCGACCAGCGCTCCGCGTGAACGCGCCCTGGTGGAGCTGGCCCTCTCCGGGCTCCGTCGTCGCGAGGACGACGCCGAGCGGGCACACGCCCACGCCGAGGCGGCCCTCGTGATGGGGCGCGACGCCAGAGACCCACTGCTCGAGGGCCGGGCGCTGGTGGCGCTGGGCTTGCTGCGCGACGACGATGGCGCGCTCGAGGAGGCCCTCGACCTCGTCGAGGCGGCGATCTCGCTGCTGTCCGCGCGAGGGGACCGGTGGATGGAGGAGATCGCGCGCAACGCCGCCGGGCTCCTCCATGCCGAGCTCGGACGGCCCGCGGAGGCGCGCGCGTTCTGCGACGAGGCGGTCGAGATCTGCGAGGACTCCGGCTTCGCGGCAGGGCTCGCCGTCGTGAAAGGGAACCTTGGTTGGCTCGAATACCGCGAGGAGCGGCGCGACCGCGCCGAGGCCCGCTTCCGCGAGTCGGTGGCGATGGCGCGTACGGTCGGGTTCCGCTTCGCCGAGGCGCTGTATGGGGCTTCGCTCGGCGCCATGGAGGCGAGCTGCGATCGGATCGACGAGGCGACGCGGTCGTTCTCGGAGGCCAGCGCCGCCGCGGACGCCTGCCTCAGCCCGGGCCTGCACCTCGTCATCGCGACGCTGCGAGGATTCCTGGATCTGGCGCGCGCCCGGGCCGCAGAGGCTCCGCTCGACGTCGCAGCCCACACGGAGCAGGCGCGGGAGCGACTGGCGCGTGCCCGCAGAGCGGCGCGTCCCGACGGTGATCTCCGGACCGTCCTTCGCGCGCTGGCCCAGGCCCTCTCGGGCACCCGCCCACCACCACCGCGCCCCATCGAGCTCCAGATCGACGTCACGACCCAGAACGTCTTTCTCGGCGAGCTGCGAATCGCGCTCGGTCGGCACCCGAGCCTGTTCCGACTCGTCGACCAGCTCGTGACGGCGGGCAAGCCGCTGCTCGTGGAGGACCTCTTCGCGGCGGGGTGGCCGGGGGAGCGCATCGGTCGCCGTTCGGCGCGCAACCGCGTCCACGTCGGCCTGAGCACGCTCCGCAAGCTGGGGCTCGCCGGCGTGCTCGTCCTGTCGGACGAGGGCTATCAGATCGCCCCCCATGTCCGTCGCTCGCGGCGCTGACCGAGGGCAACTTGCAGATCTGCACGCAGGATTAAGCGGAACAGCGCCCTGATCCGGGGGACACAACCGCGTCAGGCCTTCGAGTCCGAGGGCGAACCTGCGAGGTCGAGATGTCCGAGCCCATCGTGTCCGCAGTGCGAACCATCGTGATCGCCTCTCTCGTGCTCGCCGGCTGTGGCCAGGCGTCGGAGCGCTCGGAGGTCGATCAAGACTTCGGCGCTCCGGGGATCGGGCTGCGCCTGTGTTCTCCGGGCGACTCCGACCCATCGACCTGCAAGAGCTGTGTGGGGGGCGTGATGAAGTCGTGGTGTGCCACCGGGGAGTTCTGCTACGGCGGGGTCTGCAAGACCGAGACGCGCGCGGCGGGCTCGGCGTGCACGAGCGCGGGGCAGTGCGCGACGGACCACTGCACGGACGGTGTCTGCTGCGGCGTCGCTGCGTGCGCCGGTGGGTGCGAGTTCTGCGGGGTCGGCGGCACGTGCGCGGTTCGCACCGACCGCGCCCCGAAGTCGTGCTCGCTCACGAGTGGCGCTGGGCCGTGTGGCGCGCCCGGCTGCAACGGGGCCGCTGGCTGTAGCTACCCGGGCGCGAGCACCGCGTGTGCGGGGGGCTGCGTCGGCGACCTCGGGACGGGCTTCACCTTCGGGGGCACGGGCACCTGCAACGGTGCGGCGGCCTGCAAGGTCACCACGGGATCGACCTCGTGCGGTGCCTACGCCTGCGTCGCGCCGGCCGGCTGCAAGACGACCTGCGCGTCCGACGGCGATTGCCTGACCACCGCGTTCTGCGAGGCCGGTGCATGCAAGCCCAAGGTCTCCA
>Ga0154020_10006081_pt1 | contig 14150 bp, 10 predicted proteins | sample Klosneuvirus_201_FD_109709 | JGI IMG/M metagenome (GOLD analysis project Ga0154020, IMG submission 109709) | Active sludge microbial communities from wastewater, Klosterneuburg, Austria - Klosneuvirus_20160825_MG | ecosystem: Engineered > WWTP > Aerobic digester > Activated sludge | place...
AACACGGCCAGTATTGCTGCCATCAGGCCGAGTCCGCCCGGCCAGAAATATTTCTCCACGAGGGTTGGTCGGCAGTGGGGTTCCATGCGATAGGTGTAGTCGCGACGATTTTGAAAGCGAGGCTTTCAATGCCGGATCACGCCGCCGCCGGCACCTGCGGAGTTGCCACCCGCCTGCCGCTTTGCGGAAATTGCCGGCGCATGAGTTCCATTGTTTTCACCCGCGTCCGGCCGGGATTTTTGGCGGCGCTACTGCTCGCGTGGTTCTGGGGACAGGCCATCAGCGTGTCACCGGAGCTCGGCATCACGGCGGACGAGGTGATCCACGTCACCGCCGGCTACGAATACTGGAGGCACGGCGACTACCGGCTGCAGCCGGAAAACGGCAACCTGCCGCAACGGCTCGCGGCGTTGCCACTGCTGTGGCTCAACCCTGTGCCGGTGCCGGCCACGGCGATCGCCCTGCAACGCGCCGACACGTGGGGCGTGGGCAATCTTTTCTTTTTCCATATCGGCAACCAGCCCGGCCTGATGATCTTCGCGGCGCGCTGCATGATCGCACTGCTCGGCGTGGCGACCGGCGCGCTGGTCTATCGCTGGGCCCGCGATCTGTGGGGCTCCGTCGGCGCGCTGGTGGCGACGGCTTTCTTCACATCGAGCCCCACCGTGCTCGCGCACACCGGCCTGGCGACCTCTGACCTGATGGCCTCCTTCGGCTTTCTGGCTGCGCTGCTGACCGGCTGGCGGATGCTGCACCGCGTGACGGCGGGCCGCGTGCTGTTGTTCGGTCTGGCGCTGGGCCTGCTGGCGCTGGCCAAGTTCTCGGCACCGATGTTTGTTTTTGTCTTTGCCGCGCTGGGGGTGTTCCGGCTGGCGCATCCGGCTCCGCTCCGCGCGGCGTGGGGTGCGCACCGTTGGCGGTGGCGCGGCTGGCGACGCCTGCCCGCGCTCGCCGGCGGCACGGTCGCGGCGGCAGCCCTGGCCTACACCCTTATCTGGGGCGCCTATGGCTTCCGCTATTATCCGACCCGCGGCGGCGGATCGGCGGAATATCCGATCAAGTGGGAATACCTGCTGGGCGAGTTGCCCTACACGATGCAGACGCCGGTGCCGGAGGGCATCGCGGCCAACCACCCCGTGGCGGTCGCTCCGAGTCTGGTGCGCACTGTCGTGGCCTGGGCCAAGGAGCACCGCGTATTGCCCGAGGCCTATCTCTTCGGCTTTGCCCACGTCTACACTTTCTCGAAATGGCGGCCGGCGTTTTTTCTCGGCGAATACGGCACCACCGGCTGGCCGCTGTTCTTCCCGGTCTCGATCTTGCTGAAAACGCCGCTCGCGCTGCTCACGCTCGGCCTGACGGTCCCCTTCGTTCTGTTGCGCCTCGGCCGATATGAGCGGCGCCCGCGCCGGCTCTGGTATCGCCTCGGACCACTGCTGGCGTTCGTCAGCATCTACACCGTCTTTGTGCTGCGCGGCAACCTGAACATCGGCATCCGCCACCTCCTGCCGGCCGAGTGCGCGTGGGGCATCATCGGCGGCGCGTTGGGCCTCGCCATCACGCGCTCGCCGCGCTGGCTGGGTTGGGCGGTCGCGCTGCTGTTCCTCGGCGCCAATGTAGCCACCTGGAACGTGCGCCCGGCTTATGTGGCCTTCTTCAACCGCCTCGCCGGCGGCCCGGATCAGGGTCACGCCTACCTCGTCGACAGCTCGCTCGACTGGGGCCAGGGCCTGCCGCGACTCGAAGCCTGGCTCGCGCAGCATCGCGGGACTGACCGACTCTATCTCGCTTACTTCGGCTCCGATTCGCCTTGGTATGAAGACCTGCGCGCGATCCGCATCGGCGACGGCTACTTCAATCGCGAGCACATCAACTTCCCGGCTCAACTCCGTCCGGGGCTTTACGCCGTCAGCGCCACCTTGCTGCAGGGCGTCTACACCATGGCGCCGGGGCCGTGGACGGAGGCTCACGAGCAGGCCTATCAGGCGCGCTTGGCCCGGATACTGGCCCCGGACCGCCTGAAGCTTGGCAGCGACCTCTGGTTCGAGTGGGATCAGCTGCGCTTCACGCGACTGCGGCACTTCCTAAAAACGCGAAAACCTGATGCCCAGCCCGATCCCTCCATCCTCGTCTACCGGCTGAGTGCCGAGGATCTCTCTGCGGCGCTGGGCTATCGCGTCAACTGATCCGCCAGTGTCACGCGCGGCACCGGAGCCACCCGTCCGGCGGCGGAACGGAAAGTCACGATTATCTGGCTGACTGCATTGGCGGACAAAGCGACCATCACCGTTTGCGAAGCACCGGCCGCCACCTCGCCCTCCTGCCGGCCGGCGGAGGTATCAATCCGATAGGCGCACGTCGCCGCGCCCGGGTTCTCGATCCACAGCGCCACCTCGCGCTCCGTCCATACCTTGACCAGCAGATCCCAGCGGGCCTCTGCGCCTTCTTGGACGAGGCGCTGCCGGTAGAGGATCGGCACCGGCCGCTCGCCGGGCCCGAGCACGCGATAGGCGGCCAGACTGAATGGATTGTCCTCCGCGCCCTCGAACAGCCAGGTGCGCGCCCGCACCCGGCCTTCCCGTCCGATGAATTGAGCCGCAGGAACAATCACCCAACCGGGTGCCTCCCCGGCGCAGGTTTCTGCGGTGTCCACCGCCCGGTCCGGCACAGGCTGCAACTGCACGACTCGCGCCGCCGATCCGCGGTAGAAGGCCGCGATCGGCCGCCGGTCTGGCAACGCGACCCGCCACGCACTCTCCGGCCGGTCCAGCGCCGCCGCCCATGCCGCCCATTGCCGGGCCGCGAAATAGCCGCGCGCGCGCGCCGGCTGCCCGATCGCCCGCCAGCCGCTTTGATAAGTGTCGAAGACGGCACTCCAAGTCATCGCCGCCACCGTCAGGCCGGCCACACCGCACAGCATCCCACCCGCCAGCCGCGGCAACCCCTGCAGCCACCACGCGGCCACCACGGCCATCCACGGCGCCACCAGCACGAAATACCGGAAGCCATACGGGTGCCATTGCTGCATCGCATGGAAGAAGCAGAGGAACACGCCGAGGCCGAGGCCCCACACCACGACCAACGCCGCGCCCTTGCGCCGGACTCGCAGCAGCGCCGTGAAAAAACCGAGCGCAAACAACCCGCCCGCCAGCACCCCGAACGAGGTGGCATCGGCATCCGGTTCCGATCGGGCAAAGAGCGCCTGGAGGGTTCCGCGCCGGCTGATGCCCTCGAGCGTATGGGGGTCGTGCTCCGGCAGGCCGGCCGCGATCGCCTCGCCGATACTCCGCGCGGGGGACCGCCACCACGGCGGTTGCGAGTTCGGCTCGAACACCTGCGCCAGCGAGGTGCGCAAGTTCAGCGGCAATTTCCCCAGCTTCGCTGCCACGCCGCCAGTGCCATGATGCATCCGCACGTGCTCCGCCGGCCCGAACCAATCCCCGTAAGCCGTCCGGTTGCGCACAAAGACCGGGCCCGCAAAAAGCGCCCCCGCCAGCACGGTCGCCAGCCCCGTCGGCCACCACCGTGCGAACGACAGCCGGTGCCGCCAAGCCAGCCAGAGGACCCACAGCAGGGCGCCCGGTGCCAAGTAGAACACCGTGCCCTTCGATCCTAGGGCCAACCCTGCGCCCGCCCCGCCAAGGACGGATCCCTCGCCGCGACGGAGCGCCGCCAACCACAGATAGAAGGCCGCAGCCAACACCCCGGTGGTGAAAAGATCGGTATGCGCCGAGGTGAATTGCGGCGCGACGTTCGCCATGCCGAAAAGCAACAGCCCCGCGCCCAGTGCGGACGCACGTGACAATCCAGTCTGTCGCGCCAACCCAATCGTGGCCCCCACTGTCAACACCCCGCCGAGCGCCTGCGCCACCGCGCCGAATTGCCAGCCCGTCGGCCGGATTGCGATGAACCACGCCATGACGAGATCCGGCACCACCGGCATGTAATTGATCCGCGGCTCATCGGCCACCACGGTCCCGATCCGGCCGTCCTGCAACCACTGGCCGATGCGCGGCAACCGATAGGTCAGCGCATCATAGACGACCGGCTCAGCCCACAACGACAGCAACAGCATCCCGCCCAGCAGCAGGAGCAACAGCATCGCCAGCCGTGCTTCCAGCCCTCCCGCCCGAAAAAATCCACCCACCTCTCCGGCCAAGCTGCGCATCGCCGCCACATCCTCGCGCCAACGGCCCCGCCGCAGCCCGATCAGGCCCAGCAGCACCGCCAGATCGGCCACCCAATACCCGGTGGCCCCGAGCCCGCCCAACGCGCCGAGCATCACCCCATTCGCGGCGATGATCGCCACGCACGACCAGACCCAGGCGATCAGCCGCTCCAGCCCGCCTGCCCCCGCCGGCAAGCATCCCCGCACCACAAGCCACGCGGCGGCCGCCACCACGGCGGCGTGCCCCGACAGAACCAACATGGCGGTGAAAGCGTTCACGCGGCGGAAAAACTCCGCCATGTCAGCCCGCCGCCCCGGACTCGGCAAGGGTTATCCCGCGCGGTGAAAGTCCGGTAAACGCCGGTCGCGGCCGGACTTCTCACTCGACAGTGTGCGCCTCCGGCGGAGAAACTTTGGGAATGAGCAGTTCCTCCACCCCGGTGCGCGTTGGCGTGATTGGCTTCGGCCAATGGGGCCCGAATCACGTCCGCAATTTCAGCACCATGGACGGGGTCGAGGTCATCCGCGTCTGTGATGGCTCCGAAGCCCGCCTCAAGGCCGCGCAAAAATTCCTCCGCGGCGTAGCCGTCACCACCGACGCCAGCCAGATCACGCAGGCCGCCGACATCGACGCCGTGGTTGTCGCCACGCCGACCAGCACCCACTACGCCTTGGTCAAGGCCGCGCTCGAGGCCGGCAAGGACGTGCTCTGCGAAAAGCCCCTCGCCCAGACCGGCGCCCAGTGCCGCGAACTCGCCGACCTCGCCGCGAAGCACGGCCGCATCCTGATGGTCGGCCACGTCTTCCTCTACAATTCCGGCGTCCTGCATCTGAAGACCGACCTTGATCGCGGCGAGCTCGGCCGCGTCTATTACATGGATGCCGTGCGCACCAACCTCGGCCCCGTCCGCAAGGACGTCGGCGCGATCTACGACCTCGCCAGCCACGACATCTCCATCTTCAACTTCCTGCTCGGCACGCAGCCGATCGAGGTTTCCGCCACCGGCCAGAGTGTGCTGCTTTCCGGCATTGAGGATGTCGGATTCCTCACCCTCTACTACCCCGGCAACATTGTCTGCCACGCGCACACCTCCTGGCTTAACCCCCGCAAGGTCCGCCAGCTCACCATCGTCGGCGACCAGAAGATGGCCATGTGGGACGACATGAACAACCTCGAGCCGATCCGCTACTACGACAAGGGCGTGACCGCCGACCACTACACCTCCTTCGGCGAGTTCCAGATGATCCTCCGCGACGGCCAGATCACGATCCCCAAGGTCAAGATGTCCGAGCCGCTGCAAAAACAGGACAGCGAGTTCATCGCCAGCGTCCGCACGCGCCGCACCCCCATTTCCGATGCCCGCCTGGGCCTCGCCGTCGTGCTGGTCATGGAGGCCGCGATGGAATCCCTCAAAAACCACGGCCGCGCGGCCAAGATCGCCCCGTTATGAGCGCGCCCGCACCCGAGTTCGCCCGCATCGCCCCGGACGTGAAGCTCGGCCGGAACGTGCGCCTCAACGCCTTCATCAACCTCTACGGCTGCACCATCGGTGATGAGTGCATGATCGGCACCTTTGTCGAGATCCAGCGCGATGTCGCCATCGGCCCGCGCTGCCGCGTGCAGAGCCACACCTTCATCTGCTCGGGCGTCACGCTCGAGGCCGACGTGTTTCTCGGACACGGCGTCATCTTCATCAACGACCGCCATCCCACCATCGCGGCCACGCTGGCCGGCAGCTGGAAAATGGAACGCACGGTTATCAGGCGCGGCGCTACCGTCGGCTCCGGTGCGCTCATCTTTGGCGGCGTCACCATCGGCGAAGGCGCGACCATCGGCGCTGGCGCCGTGGTGCTGAAGGACGTGCCCGCCGGCGCCACTGTCGCCGGCGTGCCGGCCCGGTTGCTGAAGCCGCGCGCATGAGTGCCGCGCCCGCGCTGAGCGTCGTCCTGCCCGCCTACAACGAGGAGGCGCTGCTCGACGGCTGCGTGCGCCAGCTCCACGCCGCGCTCGCGTCACTCCAGGTCGCCGCCGAGATCATCATCGTCAACGACGGCTCGCGCGACCGCACCAAGGAGATCGCCGACCGGCTCGCCGCGGACCTGCCGGGCGTCATCGCGTTGCACCAGGCGAACCAGGGCATCGGCGGGGCTTTCCGCGCCGGCACCACCCGCGCCACCGGCGACTACCTCATCCTCTGGCCGGCCGACATGCCCGCCGAGCCCGCCGATCTTGCCCCCTTCACGAAGCAATTCGGCCAAGCCGATGTGATTGTCGGCGTCCGCGAGCAACGCCTCGGCTACAACCCGCTGATGCGGGTCAACGCCTGGCTATACCCCAAGCTCGTCGCCACGCTCTTCGGCCTGCGGTTGCGCGACGTCAACTGGATCCACGCCTACCGGCGCAGCTTGTTCACCCGGATCACACTCACCCAGCGCGGCATCCCCATGCTGGTCGAGGCACTCGTGCGCCTGCGCGACCTCGGCGCGACCTTCGTCGAGGTCGATGTGCAGATGAAAATCCGGCTCGGCGGTGTCGCCTCCGCCTCCCGCCTCAAGGTCATGTGGCGCACCTTGACGGGCCTGTTCACCTTCTGGAAGCTCTGGCGCGGCGATCGCCACTCCTGACTCCTCCCCCTTATGTCTGGCTCATTCAAAGTCCCCTTCCAAGACCTGCCGCTGCAGACCGCCGCGCTCCGCCCGGAGCTCGACGTCGTCATCGACCGCGTGCTCCAGCACTGCGGCTTCATCCACGGCAAGGAGTGCGCCGAGTTCGAGGCGGCCTTCGCCGCGTTCGTCGGCACCAAGGCCGCCGTTGGCCTCGGCTCGGGCACCGACGCCCTGCAGTTCATCTGCCGCGGACTCGGTATCAACGGGGATGACGAGGTCATCACCGTCGCCAACAGCTTCATCGCCTCCGCCGAGGCCGTCTCCTACGCTGGCGCCAAGCCCGTGCTGGTGGACTGCCGCCTCGACGACTACCTGATCGACACCGATGCCCTCGCCGCCGCCATCACCCCGCGCACCAAGGCCATCCTGCCCGTCCACCTCTACGGCCAAGCGGCCAACATCGACGCCATCGCCCGGCTCTGCACCAAGCATGGCCTGCACCTGATCGAGGACGCCGCGCAGGCCCATGGCGCCACCCTCAAGGACGGACGCGCCTGCGGCACGCTCGGCGTCGCGGCCGGCTTCAGCTTCTACCCCGGCAAGAATCTCGGCGCCTTCGGCGACGCCGGCGCGGTCACGACCAACGACCCGCAGCTCGCCCACCAGCTCAAACTGCTCCGCAGCTGGGGCTCCGTCGTCAAATATCATCACGACATCAAGGGCTACAACTCGCGTCTTGATACTCTCCAGGCCGCCATCCTCGGCGTGAAACTAAAACGCCTCGCCGGCTGGAACGAAGCCCGCGCGAAAATCGCCGGCTGGTATCGCGAAAACCTCAAGGGCTGCGCCGAAGTCGTGCTGCCCGCCGAAGCCGCGTGGGCCGGCCGCCATGTTTATCACCTGTTTGTCGTCCGCTTCCCCTGGCATGACCGCGATGTCATCGCGAAGAAGCTCGGCGAAGCCGGCGTGCAGACCGTCGTCCACTACCCCATTCCGATCCATCTGCAAAAGGCCTACGCCGAGCTGGGCTACAAGGCCGGTGCCTTCCCGAACGCGGAAAAGGCGGCCAAGTCCATCCTCTCGCTGCCCATGTTCCCCGAGATGACGCGCGCGCAGTGCGACTACGTCTGCGAGCAGCTCCGCGCCGCGTTGAGGTGAGCCGCGCATGACCAATCCTGCCGACCGCCGCCGCTCCTGGCTCACGGCTGCGGCCGTGGCGATCCTGCTGGCTGTGCACGCCGCGCTCGGCTTGTCGGCTCTCGCCGGCAAAAGCGTGACGGCCGACGAGATCTTCCACCTCACGGGCGGCTATTTGTTCGACCGGTTCGGCGACTACCGCATCCACCCGGATAATGGCGTGCTGCCCCAGCGCCTGCAGGGTCTGCCCGCAGTGCTGGCCGGGGCGAAGCCTCCTCCCTTGGAAAACAACCCCTACTGGCGCACGTCCGACGTCTACGTGATGAGCTACCAGTTCTTCTACGAAAGCGGCAACGACCACTGGCCGCTGCTGATGCGCGCCCGGGCGCTGACCCTGCTCTTCAGCCTTGGGGCCGGCTTGCTGGTATTCATCTGGGCCCGGGCGCTGGCCGGCCCGGCCGCCGGACTCACCGCGCTCGGGTTGTTTGCCTTTTCACCGACTTGGCTGGCGCACGGACCGATCGCCACCTCGGATGCCGCCGCCGCCCTCTTCCTCGCGGCCAGCACCGGAGCCTACTGGTGGCAGCTGCGCGGCTCCGGGCCGGGCCGGATCCTCGCCAGCGCCCTGATCTTCGGGTTGGCCTGCGTGGCCAAGTTCTCCGCCGTGCTGCTGCTGCCGATCTTCGTGCTGTTGACAGTCCTGCATCTTGCCCGGCAGCCCGTGGCGGAGCGGCGGCCCGGCCGGGTCATTGGCCGCCTTGCACTGCACGGCGCGGCGGCGGTGCTGGTGATCTGGGCGTTCTTCGGCTTCCGCTACACGGCGTTCGCTCCCGGCCTGCCCCCGGCGGACCATTTCATCCGCAGCTGGGACTGGATGCTCAGCCAGGTTGGCTGGCAGAGACCGGTGATCGATTTCCTCCGGCAGTGGCATCTGCTGCCGGAGGCGTTCCTCTTCGGCTACACCCACGCCTATGTCGGGTCACAGTTGCGGGCGGCCTTTCTCGCCGGCGATTACAGCACGCAAGGCTGGGTGCAGTTCTTTCCGCTGGCCTTCCTTTGGAAATCAACCCCCGCCGAGCTCGCCGGCTTGGTTCTCGCCATCCTCGCGGCCGTGCGAAACCACACCCGGTTCGGGGTGTGGGCGGTTCGGCTCGCGCCGTTGTTGGCACTGGTGGTCGTCTACGGCGGCGTGGCGCTGACCAGCCACCTCAACATTGGCCAGCGCCACCTGCTGCCGCTCTATCCGGCGGTGTTCATCGTCGCCGGCGTCGCCGCCTGGCGACTGTCCCGGGTGCCGCGCGTGCGACTCGTATTCGCCGCTGCCCTCGTGGCCTCACAAGCACTGGTCGCGGCTCGCACCCACCCGCATTACCTCGCCTATTTCAATGTTCTCGCCGGCGGCCCGACCCAAGGCTGGCGTCTCCTGGTGGATAGCTCGCTCGACTGGGGGCAGGATCTCCCAGGCCTGAAGACCTGGCTGGATCGGAACAACACCGGCGCGCAGGCGGCGCCCGTGTTTCTCTCCTACTTCGGCTCGGGTGAACCCGACTACTACCATATCGACGCGCACCGTCTGCCTTCCGTAAACGACTTCAAGTTTCCCCACCATTGGTATCAGACCACGGCGGGCCTGTATTGCGTGAGCGCCACCATGCTGCAGCAGGTCTACAGCCCGCTGCGCGGCGAGTGGAGTCTGGCCTGGGAGCGCGAATACCAGGAGGGCCGGCTGAAGGAGCCTTTGTTCTGGAAATACTGGACCGATGCCGCCACGCGGGAGGAGGTCCGAGCCACCGGGGCCGCCGAGGCCTTTGAACGAACTTGGCAACGCTACGACCTGCTGCGCTTCGCGCGGCTGTGTCATTTCCTGCGGGCTAGGCGGCCCGAAGCGGTCATCGGCCACTCGATCTTCATCCACCGCCTGTCGCAGGCGGAGATCGATGCCGCGCTCAACGGCACCTACAGCGACTGGCTGCGTGCCGTGGAACAGGCCGCAGCCCCACGCTAGCACGCGACCCGGCTGGCCCGCCATTCACGGCCGGTCGCCAACGCGCCCTCCAGCAGCCAGCCAGCCAGCAGAATCATCAAAATCCAGTGCAACGGCTGGGTCCACAACCGCCACGACACCTGCAAGGCGTCGATCGCCGTTTGGGGCTGCGACGGCAGCAACCGGTTCACCACGAGGCACAGCAGTCCGTCGGACCAGAAGCCAAAGAGCAAGAGCCCGAGTCCCGCCCGCACAGTCCAGCGCGCTCGCGCAGACCCGCCAAATTCCTCCGCGCGTCTCCACAACCACAGCGCCAGCCACAACGCGAAAATCCACCGGTAGGCGTAGCTCACGCCCGCCGCAAAACAGGCTAGCAGCACGATCGCTCCCACCGCCGCCAGCAATCGCTCCCGCAGCAATCCTTGCGAGGCGAGACCGGCCGTGCACCGGCTGGCCACCAGTGCCACCGCCCCAAGCGTGCACCCCACCACACTGACAAGCAGCGACGCCGCATCGGACCAGCCGAGCTCCCGGCCCAGCAAGGGCGCCCCAAGAGTGTGCATGGTCGAGTCGACCGGGAATTGTCCACGCGCAATCTGGGGCCACACACTGGCCAGGACCAAAGCCCCCACCAATACCGCCACCAGTGTCGCCCACGGGGCCCGCCGGACCGGCCTCACCCAGAGAAAAGCCAGCGCCGCGGGTGCCGGGTAGAACTTCAAACCGGTGGCCAGCGCCAGTGCGCACAACGCCAGCGCCTGCCGGGGCCAAGCCGGCACGGCCGCAGCCGCCCCGCAGACCGCCAGCAGAGTGAAGATGACCAGGTCGTTGTTCGCGCGGTTGATGCCCAGCAGCACAGGCGGCGACAACAACAGGACAGCCAACCAACCGGCTTCCCGGAAGTTCCTCGGTTTCAGCGTGAGCCAAGCCGCCAGTGCGAACGCCGCCACCCAAGAAGTGCCGAGCAGAAAATTCGACTCCCGGGTCAGACCCATCCAGCGCAACCCGAACCACCAGTCCGAGTATTTGTGGTTGCGCAGCAGCGGATCGAGCGGGTTGGCCGCGTCGGGGCTGACTCCGGCGCGCACCGCGTCGCTGGCCGCCAGCACCGCATAGGAATCGAGATACCACTGCCCGTAATCGGTGATCCCCAGGGCCTGCAAGAGGCGCGGCAGCAAGGCGCAGGCCAACCAACCCAGCAGGCACAACGCCGCAAGCAGAAGCACCGGGCGATTGCCGGAGGTTGGTGCGGGAGCATTCATGCCTGCGCCATCTGTCGGCGCCAATCGCGCCCGGTGGCCAGCGCCAGCGCCAGCAGCGAACCAGCCAGCACGGCCATGGCGGCCCAAGTTAGTGGTTGCGTTGCAAACCGCCAGATCACCTGTCGGCGGACCAGCTCCTCCAGCGGCATCGGCCCGATGAATAGATTCGTCACCAGACAATACAAGCCGTCCAGCCACAGCAGCGCCGCCAATAGCCCGCCCAGCCAGCGCACCACCGGACCGGAGGCGGTTCGCCACAATAGCGGCAACAGGAAAAGGACGAAGATGAGCCGGTAAGCGTGGCTGATGCCCGCCAGAAAGCAGCCGACCAGCAGGGTGGCCCCGACCCCGAACGCGAGCCGGGCCCGCAGTTCCTGCTGCGGATCATCCAGCCGAATAACCCAGCCTCGCCACACGCAGATGACTGCGGCGAGACCGATCAACAGCATCCCAGCCAGCAGAGGGGCGAACCCTGTCCACCCAAGATCCCGGAAGATGAGCGGCGCTCCGAAAGTGTAGACCTCCATAGGGGCGGGAAACACCGCCTTGCGGAAATCGGTCCACACCGCGGCCAACGCGAGCCCGGCGGCCAGCAGCGAAAGCAGCGTCGCGAACAGCCCCAGACGAGGTGGGCGCACCGCCAACAGCGCCGCCCCCGCAATGAATGGATAGAACTTCAGCCCCGTGGCCACCACGAGCATGAGAGCGAACAGCACGAGCCGTCCGGGCCGGGCCTCGCGCATGCCCCACAGGCCAACGGCCAGCAGCGCGTAAACCACCAGATCGTTATTGGCCCGGTTGACGGCAAGCACGACAGGAGGCGACAGCAAGGCCAGAGCGCCCAGTGCGGAGTGGCGCCACCCCTGCGGTCGCAGACCTGCGAGCGCCGCCACCAAAAACGCCGCCACCCAGCTGCCGCCAACCAGGAAATTGTCCTCCCGCGTGAACCCGGCGTCACCAAGCAAAAACCACCAGTTCGAGTAGCTGTGCTGCCGCTGGAAAACATCGAGCGGGTTCGGCTGGGACGGGTCGAGCCCGGCCCGCACCGCATCGCTGGAGGCGAGAATCGCATATGAATCCAGAAACCACATGCCCTGATCGAAGATGCCGAATCGGCGCTTCACGAGAGGGAACAGCGCCAAGAGGCAGTAGCCCGCCAGCACGGCAAGCCAAAGCGCGGGCCACGGCGCCAGCAGGGAGCGCACAGGTTTGGCTCCGGCGTCACTCATGGCTTCGTTCCCTCCTGCAGCCGGTCGGGACCGGCTCCAAGACTTTTGGCGGCGGGAAAATACCGCAGCGCAAAATGGCTCTGCGCCGGTTCCTCGTAGAGAATCACTGGGCTGGGCGGGACCGCCGCCCGGATTTTTTCCCGGGGCGGCTCAAGGCGCGCGAGCCACAGGCAGTAAAGCGCATCGTCCAGCGGCTGTATCCGGCGCTCGGCGATCAGAGTTACTAGCGGATTCCACGGAAAATAATAACGGCCGGGCTGCTCTATCGCCAGAGCCAGCAACCGCTCGTGGCTTTGCGGTATTTTCCAGTGCGAACCGGGGTTGCCCGCGAATACCGCGGCATTGCCTAACGGCACGGCCAAGGCCGCCAACCACAGGATCCCGATCCGGGCCGAACCCGGTTGAGCGAAGGCGTTAAACGACACGATCAGGAGCACGACCAACAGATAATGAACCGTGTGCAGCGAGTTCAAGCCACCCCCGGCTTTGAGCAGGGCCAACAGCCCGGCGGGCAACTGCAGCAGAGCGCACCAGCCCAGCAGAGACACCAAGGATGCCGCTGTCGCCGGCAATTTCCGGCTGCCTGTGTGACGCAACCAACCGACCAGAATAATCAGCGGGAGCCAGACCCAGGCCGATCCCAGCAGGCGTCCGAGTTCGGTGAACATCAGCGCCGGCCCTCCCCGCCACGGATTGCGTGCGTGGACCAGCCCCAAGTCAAAGATCACCTCCTGCGTCCCGAAATAATAAAAGATGCCGATCGCGGAGACGGCACCGCCCACCACCCCTTGAAAAACCAGCCGGCGCATCAACGACCGGTGCCCCGCACGCCACAACCACACCAGCATGGCTGGCACCAGCATCACGGCGACTTGCTTGGTCCAGACAGCCAGCAGCAACATGGCCGTGGTCGCCGCCAGCCAGCGGCTTTGTCCCGGCCGCACAGCACGATGCAAAAAGACACAGGCCAGCAGACCTGCGCCGACACAGAGAGCATCTACATGGATGAAATAAAACCCGTAGTTGGTGACCAGATTTCCCAATAAAAGTCCCCCTGCCAGCGCGGCCCCGACCCAAGCCAAGCCACCTGCGGCGACACCCGCCGCCCGCAACACCACAGCCACCGGCACGAGCCAGGTCAGAACGTTCCAGATTCCCGCCACAAAAAGCGCCGGGGTGGGATTGGCCGCGAGGGTCGCCGGCAGATTCCAGAACACGAACCCGGGCCCATAGAACCAGCCCAGCTGCTGGCCGGATTCCCGCAACGCATAGACCGGCAGCCCTTGGGCGAGCGCAAAGCTCGGGGCCAGGCGCGCGGCGTTCCACGGCACGCCGGACGAGGCGGCGGTGCACAGCACGCTCCACAGCAGGACGGGCACCGTCACCAAGAGGAGTGCCCCGCCGGCGCGGAACCAGGCCGTTTGCACAAAAGCGGCCGCTCGACCGGAATCGCCGGCCGTCATCATGGAATTGCCGGTGCCGCGGCCGCCCCGGACCCGGGAGAGGAGTGGACGGCCACCAAGCGGCTGATCCGGGCGATCTTCGTGCCGAAGCGTTTCTCCGCCATCAATTCCAAGTCAAACCCTGGCGGCATTCGATCCTCCGGCAGGAGCTGGTGATTGCCGTCCGCACTGGTGGGCCGCAGGGATTGCAGCACAAGAATTTCCCGGAAGGTCCCCTGCCCGAGCTGATATTCCAAACGGTCGCGAACTATCCAGGCACGGCCAGTAAGAATTGAGGGAGTTTTCACGAACAGCCATGGCAGC
>Ga0154020_10006082_pt1 | contig 14143 bp, 14 predicted proteins | sample Klosneuvirus_201_FD_109709 | JGI IMG/M metagenome (GOLD analysis project Ga0154020, IMG submission 109709) | Active sludge microbial communities from wastewater, Klosterneuburg, Austria - Klosneuvirus_20160825_MG | ecosystem: Engineered > WWTP > Aerobic digester > Activated sludge | place...
GGTTGCGCCACCCAAGCGGCTGGACACCGTGGAGGCCTCCGGTCCGGACAAACGCCAGCACCCGCGCGCATCCCTCACCGCGCGCGTCCAGTTCCGCTTTGACACCATGGAAGCGTTTCTGGAGGCGTATTCTCGGGACATCTCCGAAGGTGGCGTGTTTGTGAAGACCGGCCAGCCCCGCCCCGTGGGAACGCGGGTCTTCATCCAGGTGGCCCTGCCCAACGGCGCGCCCATGGCCGAATGCCAGGCCAACGTGGTGCGCCTGGAACCCGGGGTGGGCATGGCGCTGGCCTTTGACATCCTGGATGAGCCCACGCGCCGGGTGTTGCAGCAGCTGGTGAACCCCGGCGTGACCCCACCGCCACCAGAGGTCTAGGGTCCGGGTTTGTTGTTCCTGGAGGGGAACCATGAACCCGGTCAAACAACCCAACATCCCGTTTGCACCACATCCGGAAAACACCGCCGCGGCCATTGAGAAAGACTTCATCCGCAACCTGTTCACCCGGCAGGCCAAGTTTTCCGCCGTAGCCACGCGCAATGACCTCTACCTGGCGCTGGCCTGGACGGTGCGGGACCGTTTGCTGGACCGTTGGATTGACACCGCGTCCACCTACTTTGCGCAGGCCAGCCGCACCGTCTGCTACCTCTCGGCCGAGTTCCTCATGGGGCCGCAGCTGCAGAACAACCTGCTGGCGTTGGGCATTGAAGCGCCCGTGCGCCAGGCCATGGAACGCCTGGGCATCAACCTGGAGGAACTCATTGAACACGAGGAGGAGCCCGGCCTGGGCAACGGTGGCCTGGGCCGCCTGGCCGCGTGTTTCATGGACTCCCTGGCCACGCTGGAACTGCCGGCCATTGGCTACGGGTTGCGCTACGAATTTGGCATCTTTGACCAGGCCATCAAGGACGGCTGGCAGGTGGAAAATTCGGACACGTGGTTGCGCTATGGGTACCCCTGGGAAGTGGCCCGCAGTGACATTGAGGTTCCGGTGGGCTTTGGCGGCACCACCCACCATGAACGGGATGAACTGGGGCGCCTGCGCGTCATGTGGCACCCGGAAGAGCGCGTCATTGGCGTGCCCTATGACACGCCGGTTCCCGGCTACGGCGTGCGCAACTGCAATTTCCTGAGGTTGTGGGCCGCGGTGGCACCGCAGAGTTTTGATTTTGCCGCGTTCAACACCGGCAACTACCTGCGCGCGGTGGAACAGAAGATTGCAAGCGAGAACATCACCAAGGTGCTCTACCCCAATGACCAGGATGAATCCGGCCGCATCCTGCGCCTCAAGCAGCAATACCTGCTGGTGAGCTGCACGCTGCGGGACATGATCCGCCTGTTCCTGCAGCGCGAGCCGGACCTCAAAAAATTCAGCGCCAAGTTTGCCGTCTAGCTCAATGACACCCATTCCGCGCTCGCCGTGGCCGAGCTCATGCGCCTTTTGGTGGACCTCCACCACATGACCTGGGAGGACGCGTGGGAGGTCACCCACAACACGTTTGGGTACACCAACCACACCCTGATGCCCGAAGCGCTGGAGGCCTGGTCCCTCCCCATGTTTGGCCGCATCCTGCCGCGGCATCTGGAGATCATCTATGAAATCAACCACCGCTTCCTGGCCGAGGTGCGCCGCACCTTCCCCGGTGACGACGCGCGCATTGGCCGGATGAGCCTCATTGATGAACGCGGCACCAAACGCGTGCGCATGGCCAACCTGGCCACCGTGGGCAGCCACACCGTCAACGGCGTGGCCGCGCTCCACAGTGACCTGCTGCAAAAAACCGTGCTCCAGGATTTTGCCGCGTTGTGGCCCAAGAAGTTCACCAACGTCACCAACGGCGTCACCCCCCGGCGTTTCATGGCGGTGTGCAACCCGGGACTCTCCCGGCTCATCACCGGCGCCATTGGGGAGGGCTGGCTCCGGGACCTGGAGCAGCTGCAAAAGCTGGAGCCCCTGGCCAATGACGCCGGGTTCCGCGCCGAGTTTGCCCGGGTGAAACTCCAGAACAAACAGACCCTGCAGGGCTACCTGGACAAGAAGGCACTCCCGTCCATCCACCCCAGCGCCATGTTGGACGTGCAGGCCAAACGTTTCCACGCCTACAAACGCCAGCTGCTGGCCGTCCTCCACGTCATTGCGCGCTGGCGCCGCATGCAAATGGGCGAAAAAGACGGCGTGCCGCGCACCGTGCTGTTCGCCGGCAAGGCCGCGCCCGGCTACGCGTTTGCCAAAAAAGTCATCCGCCTCATCCACGGCGTGGCGGACGTGGTGAACAACACCAAGAGCACCCGGGACCGGTTGCGGGTGGTGTTTGTCCCGGACTTCAACGTCAAGAACGGCCAGTGGATCTACCCCGCGGCGGATTTGTCCGAGCAGATTTCCACCGCCGGCATGGAGGCGTCCGGCACCGGCAACATGAAATTTGCCCTCAACGGGGCGCTCACCATTGGCACGCTGGACGGTGCCAACATTGAGATGCGGGATGCCGTGGGGCCGGAGAACTTCTTCCTGTTTGGGCTCACCACGCCAGACGTCACGCGCTTCAAACAGAGCGGCTACCAGCCTCGGGAGATCATCCAGAAGGACCAGCAGCTGGAGGAGGTCCTGGCGCTCATTGACCGGGGCACGTTCTCGGACGGGGACCGCGGGTTGTTCTCGGACATTGTGGAATCCGTTGTGGAGGAGGACCCCTACATGGTTGCCGCGGATTTCCGCGCCTACGTGCAGTGCCAGGCCACCGTGGACCGCGCGTTTGAGGACCAGGACACCTGGGTGCGCACCGCCATCCTCAACGTGGCGCGCATGGGCCGTTTCTCCTCGGACCGCGCCATTGGCGAATACGCCACGCGCATCTGGAAGGTGGACCGCGTCTCCATCCCCGTGTCCGGCAGCGTGCGTTAGCCGTCCCCGTGCAGCAACCCGGCCTGCGCGCGCTCGGCCTCGGCCACGCCCAGCCCCTCCCAGCCAAAGTGGCGCGCCACCTCATGCGCCATGGCCAGGTATTCCACCAGCTGGTAGCCGTAGAACGTCACCGCCTGGATGCGCGAGGTTTTCTCCTGATGCCGCCGCAGCGTCACACACGCGGCCGCCACGCTGTCCTTCACACCCAGCTGGCCCGTCCCTGCACCCAGCGCCACCATGGCCACCGTCACCGGCGTGTCCTCCGGCAGCGTCTCCAATGCCGTCCACAGGTTCACGCAACAGCGCTCAATGAGCTCCAGGGACGGGAACGAGTCCCCAGTGAACCCGGCCCGGTAGTCCATCACCGCCACGTGGGCCACATGCCGCGCGCGCGGATGTTTCCCCGCGCCGGTGAGCAACACCGACCCCGGCGCCATGGACGCTCCAAAGCGCTCTTGCAGTGCCCGGTGGATTTCCGCCTGGAACCCCGCGCCACCCGCCGCGGCAATGGCGGCCGAAACGCCGCTGCCAAGGTTCCCCTGCGTGTTGGATGCGTTGACCAGCACCAGCGCGTTGCCGCTGGTGAGGCTGCCCTGTTCCACCCGGATGGTCACCATGGTGTATACAATACACGAACGCTGTCCGGATTCAATCCGGCCGGCGGTAGGCCTTCACCACCACGTTCTGGAACTCCCACACGTCGGGATCGTCGGCGGGAGGTTCGGTGCCAAACCGGACCACGTACGTCACACCCTGCCGCAACGGCAGCGCCACCAGGCGCGGCGTGAAGCCGGCAAAACGCGGGTAACGCTCCACACCTTCCTGCAGGCAGCGCTGGGCTTTGTCGTCATTGATCACGTTTTCCAGGGGCGCCATGCGTTTCCTCCGTCAACCCGTCACAACCTGCCAGGTGAGCCGTGCCACCAACGCCAGGCTCACCCCAATGACCACCATGCGCACCAACGGTGACCCGCGCGTCACTGTCACCTGTGCGCCCAGCCGCCCACCCACCGCCTGGCCCACCGCCATGGGCAGCGCCAGCTGCCACACCACCGCGCCCACCGAGGCAAACGCCACCATGCTGGCCAGGTTGCTCATGAAGTTGGCCACCTTGGCATTGGCAGACGCCTCATCCATGCGGTCATGCCACAACGTCACGTACGCCATGATGAGGAACGTGCCCGTCCCCGGCCCAAAAAAACCATCATAGAACCCCAGCCCCGCGGCCACGGCCACCACCAGCCCCACGTGGCGTTGCCTCGGCGGTCCCCCCGCGGGAGGTCCACGGCGGAAAAGCAGGACCAGCGCCACCGCACCCAGCAACACCAACACCGCCGGACGCAACACATCATTGGGCACGTGCCGCACCAGCAGGACGCCCAACGCCGCACCGGCAAACGCCGGCAGAGCACTTTGTCTGGCGCGGGGACGGTTGAGCAGCGGGGAGCGCGCAAACCGCCACAACGCCGCCCCGGACCCAAACACGCTCTGGCCTTTGTTGGTGCCCAACGCCAGGTCCGTCGGCAGCCCCGCCATCAGCAACGCCGGCAACGTGAGCAACCCGCCCCCACCGGCAATGGCGTCCACAAAACCCGCCAGGCCAGCCACCAGGCCCAGACCCACCATCAACGCAGCCGAGACTTCCACGGTGGTTGCACCCTAACATGCCCGGCCACCATGAACGCAGTGTCCCCCTTCAGCATCAGCGTGGTCATCCCCGCCAGAAACGCCGCGGGCACCATTGCCCACGCCGTGCACAGCGCAACCTCGCAGCTGCCGCCGCCAGACCGCGTGCTGGTGGTGGATGACGGCTCCAACGACGGAACCTCCCAGGAGGCCCAACAGGCCGGCGCGGATGTGTTGCGCCACAGCCGCAGCCGCGGTGCCGCTGCCGCGCGTGATGCCGGCGCGCGCGCCACGCGCAGCGGGTTGATTGCGTTTCTGGACGCAGATGATGCCTACGCACCGGGCTACCTGGCCGCGGTGGCCCGTGCGGTGGAACACGCACCGCACGCGTCCCTCATCCTGGGCACCAGCGTGGAACACCTTGAAGACGGCCGCATCCAGCGTCCCCGTCCCTACTCCGCCGACGAGCTGGCCCACCCGGTGGCTGCCCTGGCGTGGGACAACCGCGTTCCCACCTCGGCCACCACCGTGCCGCGCTGGGCGTATGAACAAAGCGGCGGGTTTGACCCGGACTTCCCCGGCACCGCCGCCGAGGACTACGACCTGTGGCTGCGCCTGGCCTTGTGCGGCGTGTTCACCCGCGCGGTGGATGCACTGGTCCACCGCACCATCACCGCGGCCAGCTTTTCCCGGCGGCCAGACGCGTTGGAACTCATGCTGCGCAACGCGGTGCTGGGCGTGGCCCGCAACCGTGACGCCGCCAGCCGCGTGTATCCACCGTTTGCCCGCGTGGCCACCGCGCACGTCCACCGGGAAGCGGCGCGCCGCGCACTGGCCCTGGGTGACGCCGCCGCCGCCCGCGCGCTGTTGCGCACGGCATTGCGCTGCAACCCGCTGGATGACGGTGTGTGGGCCCTGGCCGCGTTGGGCCTCTTCCCCGCGCCGGTGCGGCCCATGCTGTTGGCCGCGCGCCGGCTGGTGGTGTCACGGCGTGAGCAACTGGATGCGAACCTGCACCGGGCCACCGTTTGACGGCAGCACCCCCACCGTTTCCACGCTGCTCAACGCCCCCAGCTCGGCCACCGCGCGGCGCACCAGCGCGGGGTCCTCCACCGTCACAAACGCCACCACCGACCCCGCCGCCGGCGCCGGCAACACCACGCCCGCCCGCTCCAACGCCGCGCTCACCTGAGGCCACGCATCCAACGGCGCGCGCAACCGCAGCGTGACCTCCACGGGCACGCGGCTGCCCAGCACCGCTGCGGCACCTACGCCGTTGCTCCCCGCGGTGGTGGCCGGTGGGGCCGTCACCAACAACCCCACCCCCGCCGCCAACGCCAGGCCAACCACGGCGGGCACCCGCCAGTGCTCCACAAGCCGCGCCCACAGCCCGGCCAGCCCCTTGGGCTGGGCCGCCAGCCGTGCCGCCAGCCGCGCCTCAAACCCCGCCGGAACCTCCGGCGCCCGCAGCCCCCGCAGCCGCGCCTGCAACGCCTGCTGCCCCTGCCATTGCCGCGCATGGGCGGGTGACGCCAGCAATGCTGCTTCAGCCCGTTGTGCATCCTGGCCCTGCAGCGTGCCATCCAGGAGGTCCTGCATCAGTGCCGCCGCTTCTTCGTCCCGCAATGTGGAGTTCATGGTGCGTCCTTGACCAGCTCCGGCAGGGCTTCCAGCAACGCCGCGCGTGCGCGGTGCAGCCGGCTTTTGATGGTCCCCACCGGCAGGCCGGTGATGTCTGCCATTTCTTCGTAGGAAAGTTGTTCCACCTCGCGCAGCACCACCAGGTCCCGCTGCTCGGGGCTCAGGCGCAACAGCGCGGCCTCCAGGGTGGCGGTGTCCTGCTGCGTCTCCAACACGCGCGCGGGGGAAGGGTCGCTGCTGGACAACCGGGACAACGGGTCCTCGCCGGTGCCGTCCGCCGCCACGCCTGACGCCGCGGCAGACATGGCCTTGCGGCCGCGCCGGGTGAGGTACTTGATGCGGTTGAGGCAGTGGTTGCGGGTGATGCGGTAGATCCACGTGGACAGCTGGCTCTCCGCGCGGAACCCCTTGAGCGCCCCGTGCAGCGCCACAAAGACCTCCTGGGCCACGTCTTCGGCCTCCATGCGGTCTCCCAACATCCTCAGCGCCACGCCAAACACGCGCCGCTGGTAGAGCCGCACCAGGTCATTGAACGCCCGGATGTCCCCCGCCGCGGCGCGTGACGCCAACGCCCGGTCCGGGGATGGGGGGACTTCATGTGCCGCCACGCCAAGACCTCCCAGGTCCAAGGCCATCACGCTCACCATGGGTTGCCATCCTCCGCGTTGGGCGGCGGGGCGGCCAGCCGCCGCCCCCTGTGGATGGTCTGACACCACGCCGGTGCGCCGGTTCCCCGCGCCCCATCACGTCGCCAAGCCCCTCGGGATCCCGCCAACCCCCAACCCGGGTCCCAAAAGCAGTTTCGCCAGCCATTCCCATGGTTTGGGAGGGGCTGGCGGAACGTACCCATCCCCTTTCAACCGGGACGGCGTGGCTGTTTCAAAGGCTCACTTGCGCGCTGGGGCTGGCTTTCCAGGCGCTGGCTTGCCGGCCGGGGCTTTGAGCTCTGCGCCCTTGCCCTTCTTCTCCATGACCTCCTTGATGATGGCCGCGGTGGCCGCCGCCAGGGCGCGCGCCCGGATGCCCGAGGGGTTTTCCGCCTTGGGATCCAGGTCAATGGCCTTCTTGAGGTCTTCCATGGCGTACTCAAACTCGCCGTGCTGCAGCAGCAGCTCACCCCGGTTCACCAGCGCGCTGATGTTCTTGGGGTCCAGCTCAATGGCAATGGAGTACTCCTCGGCGGCTTCCTCATGCATGTTCTTCTTGGCGTAGATGGCGCCCAGCATGGTGTGGAAGTACGCGTCATAGGGGTTGCCAATGACCAGACCTTCATAAACGGTCTGCGCGTCGTCATAGCGGCCCTGCTCAAACAGCGTGTAGCCCAGGTCCGCAATGGCGTAGGCCTCTTCCATGCTCATGCCTTCAAGCTCGGCCCAGGTGATTTCACCCATGATGAACTTTTCAAGGTTCTCCTGGGTGAACGTGGTGGGGTACTGGTCCGTGTATTCCACGGGCAGCTCGCCCTTCTTGGCCATCTCCAAGAGCTTTTCCGGCGGGATGAGATCTTCATCCTCATCCTTCTTCTTGGCAGCGGGTGCGGCACCGGCAGCCTTGGCCGGCTCCGGCTTCTTGGCCGCGGCGGCTGCTGCCGGGGCAACCTTCTTGGCAACAGGTTTTTCTTCCACTTTCTTCGTCGCCATGGAAACCCTCTTTTCGTGAGGAGAAGGGACGTTCCCCCGTCCGGTGTTGAATGAAGATGCGCCTTGAAAGCATACCCACCAACGCGGCGTCAAGGCCCAGTCTGGCGCCGGGACCGGTGCGTTTTTTTCTCGCGTTTTTATGGCACCACGCGCAAGCGGCTCTGGGCGTCCTGGCGCTTGCCCGCGGCACTCACCTCGGCGCCGGACTGCCGCAGCCTATCCCACACAAAATCCATGGGATGTGTTGCGGTCCCTTTGACGTCCTCCTGGAGGACAAAACGCCGCGCCAGGTTGAGCCGGAACCCCATGCCCCGCCGGCCCCCGTTGAGCTCCAACAGCAGCTTGGAGAGCTCCTCCCAGCGCCCCTGGTCCTTGAGGTCCTGCCGGTACGAATCACAATAGTAGGCCTGGCATACGGTGGGCCGCGTTCCCGGCGTCAGCTGGCAGCCGGTCTCAGACAAAAACCCGCAACGCGTCATGTCCCCGTGGAACTCCCGCACCACCGGCGCACGTTCCCCCAGCAGCACGCGGAACGCCGCGTCCACCTCATCCCAGCCCAGAAACACCATGCCGCTGCAGCAGTCCCCGCCCCGCAGATCCGGCGCCAGCTTGCGCACACATTTGCCGCAGTTGGTGTCTGTCCGGGTCAGCTCGGCCATCTTGAGTGACGCTTCCTTGATCTGCCGGGCCACCTCGGCCAGCTGCTGGCGTCGGTATTCAGGGAGCCTGGACAGCGTTGATTCGGCGTCACGCTCCAGGATCTTCAGGAACACCACGGCCTGCGCCCGGTAGGCGGTGGCGCGGTGTTCATGCACCTCAAAAATCTGGAACGCCTCCAACAACTCCGTGTCCACGCGCGCCACACGCCAGGCACCCAGCACGCGCTGCTTGAGGTTCTGCGCGGTGATGCGGGCGCTCACGTCTCCCACCGCCCACGCCGTCAACGCGCCGGACACGCCACCCAGCTGGCTCAGCGCGGCGCGGGCTTCCATCTCCGCGGCGGACGCATCTGCCCACAGGGCCTGGCCCACCTTGGCCACGCGCCACGCGCGGGCGGCCACCACCGGGACCTCCTTGGCCACCTTCTGGGCGGCTTTCTGGACCGCCGGGGACCGCAACACGTTGTCCAACACCACCATGGCTTCCTCCCGTGCGTGTTCCACCATCCCGCAGGCGCCCCCACAAACGCCAAGGGCCGGCGCTGCCTTCTGGCAACACCGGCCCCTGAAGCGGTGGGTCCGCTGCAGCAACCCTGACAGACTCAGCCGCGCAAGTTGCGAACGGGCGTCATCTGCATGTCGTGCATGGACTTGATCATGTTGGAGAGCATTTCATACAGCTTCTGCAGGTCGCCCATGAGCTTCTGCAGCATCTGCTGCTTCATGGTGTCAGACATCTTGGACGCGTCCATCTTCTCGCCCAGCTCCGAGCCCGTCATGCCGCCGCCGGAAGCGGTGCCATTCTGGCCCATGCTGGACAGTGCGCCACCGGCCAGGCTGCCCACAAAACCACCGGCTGCCGCGCCAATGGGACCGCCAAAGGCAAAGCCCGCCACGCTGCCCACGGTGCTGAGCGCGCCGCCCACCATGTCCATGATGCCGCCGCCCTTGTTGCCACCCTGCATGCTCTTGTCCAGCTGCTGCACCTTCTTGAGGATGTCGTCTTCCTTCTTCTTGGCGTACTTCATGAGCAGCAGGAAGAGGATGTCCTCAAACGACGCGTTGCGCAGGTCAATGCCCATGCCCGTGGCCATCTGGCGGGCCTCGGGGTCACCCAGCAGCTTGCTGCGCTGCGCGCCCACGTGATCACCGGAGAGGTCCTTCATGAAGGACACAATGTTGGCCTCAGAGCGCATCAAGCCGCGCATGATGCCACCGGTCATGGCGTTGGCCATGAGCGCACCGCCCAACGGGAGCGCCATTCCGCCCAGTGCCGCGGCCAGACCCATGCGCGGCAGGGTGCCGGCGCCCAGGGCTTCACGCATCAGGTTTCCCACCTGGCTGAACGGCGGGCGGTAGATGGTGAGCTTGCCGTCATTGCGGCGGTCCGGGAGGATGGTGCCGCCCAGCATGCGCTCCATCTGAGCCTTGAACATCGGGTCACGCCGCATGGCGCGCTCCAGGGAACGCCCCTCGCGGCCGGTGCCAAACGGCGCCTCGCGGGACACGCCACCAGCCCCCCCAAACGGGGAGAAACCACGTCCAATGATCTGCTCGGCCATGGTGCGGCTGAGGGCCATACCGGGGTTCATGGCAAACGTGGCGGCGGAGGCAGCAGCGGCCAGGGCGTGGTGCGGGCGCGGGACAAAGTGCGCCGGCGGGAGGCCCTTGCCAAACAGAGAGTCAGCCTGACCAGCGGACAGGCCCTGGGTTGCGGCCATCATCAGGCGCTGCACGCCCGCCAGGTCACCCTTCTGTGAATCCACCTGCAGACCAGCCTGGTTGGCCAGGTCCGGCGGGAGACCAAGGCGCTCCAACATGCGCGTGGTCTGCATACCCTCGCTGCCTGCAAACATACGGTTGAGACCCGTTCCAGAACCAACACCGGGAAGCTGTGACATGGTTGAACTCTCTTTCCTGAAAGGTTGCGGGGTGGGCGGAATTGCCGTCCCCCATCAAACGTTGCCCCGGAAGGCACGTCGTCTTTATCGCCCACAGCCACCGATGGTTGCGCACCGGTCAAACGGAGGATGAAAAGACGGCCAGATCCACCCGGGCCACGGCGGCACCATATGGGATTGGAACCTGGGATTACAGCGCTTTTTTACGGATGGAGTCCCCCAACGCGCGGGCCTTGCGGGCCAGGGGCGTGTTGGGGTCCCGCGCCAGGTTCAACGCGTGGTCCAGGTCCGCCACGGCCTCCCGGCGGCGGCCGGTGGCAATGTAGACCTCGGCGCGGTTGATGAACGCGGCCAGGTTGGACGGTGCCACGCGGGTGGCGTAGGTGAACTGTTTGAGGGCGCGTTCGGCGTCCCCCAGCTTGTGGTAGATGACTCCAAGTGCCCGGTAATAATAGTCATTTCTTGGGTCAATGGCCACCAGGCCCTCAAAGATGGTCTTGGCTTCCTCATTTTTGCCCTGCAGCAAAAAGAAGTAGCCCTGGTGGGCTATGGCGTACAGCTCATCATCGCCGTAGCCCTTGATGTCTTTGAGGGTGGTGCGTTGGGCGGCCCAGCCATCAATCAGCTTGGCCAGCTCCTTGGCGTCTGGTTGTTTCTTTTGAGGGGACTCCCCCTTTGCCTTGGGCACCAGGTCCGCCATGGGGTGGGCAGCCTAGTGCAAGGGGGGTGGGCCTGTCAGCCTTTGGGATGTTTCAGGCTTCCGAGGTTCCAATGACCTTGGCGTAGATGGTCTCCTGCATTTCCTGGACGGAGCGCATCAGGATCATCAGGGCCTGCTCGCGGGCCAGGGTGGCTTTCATCTGGGCCTTGCGGTCTTCCGGCAGGGCGGCGGCGGCGGGAGAGGACAGGAAATTGTGCAGGTCCGTGGCCACGGGGCCGCGCGCCTTGTCCAGCGCGGCGCGCACCTTGAAGTGGTCATGCACCGGGCCGGTGGGCGTGGCCATGGGGTTGGCGGCCGCCGGAGGGCTCAGGCGCAGGTGTTCGCTGCCGGTGGTGGGGTTGAGGAATTCGGTGGCGCGGACTTCTGGGATGGGCTGGACCGACGGGTCCTTGGGGCCGGAAGGCCGCTGGACCTTGATCTCATCCGCGGTGACGCCCAGCGTGGGATTGGCAACGGGCCAGGGCCATACGGCGCCTTGTTGTCTGCGGACCTGGTCACTCATGGCCATGCCTCCCAAGAAGGGGTCAACGCCCCGGGGTTGCGGGGCATCCTACACTATCGCGCGTGGGTGGGCTGGGGTTGCCCGAAGAGGCCGATGCTGGATCAGGGGTGGGACAACGCGGTTTTGTACCTCTGGCGCAGGGTGTCATGCAGCAACACGCTGGCGGCCTCTTCCAGCGCCAGGGACAGCTCCTCCACCAGCGGGCGGAGATCCTGGAGGGCCGGGCCAGCGTCCCGCACGGGGGTGAGCCGGCTTTGCAGGGCGTGGAGGGCGGCTTCAATGTCAGCGCGGGACGCGTCCGGGCGCACGCCCAGCAGGTCAAAGTAGCTGGCCTCCTGCGAACGGCGGTGGAGCTCCATCAAACGCGCACGGTCCAGGTGCAGGTCCACGCCGCCACCGGCAGGCTGGATGCCCAGATGCCCGCGCGCGCCCACGCGGGCGGCCCCGGCGCACAACAGCAGGTAGGCAACCTGGTAGACGCGCTCCAACGGAACACCCACGCTCAGCGCCACGTCTTCCAGCGTGTGGGCACCATCCAACGCGCGCATGGCCCGGGACTCCACGGCGTCCAGCCCCACGTCACCCAGGTCCACCGCCTGTTGCGGGACCACCAGGGTGTCCGGCCCGCCCAGCAACGCCTGCAGGCGGTGCAGCGGGAACTTCCGGCGGATGCCCTGCCACACCAGCGCCTGGGGCGGGACGTCCAACGCCACACGTTCCAGCTCCGGGGCGGTATCCGCCACGTAGCGGAACCCGCCGCCACCGGCTTCCAGCAATGCGGCCACGCGGTCCTTGAGGTGTTCGCGGGTGACCACAAAGACTTCCTGCGCCTTGAGGGCTCCGTCCTCCAACAGCGCGGCGGCGGTCTGGCGTGGGGACACCAGTGTGCGGGCCTGTGCCGCGCGAACCTGCGCCGGCGTCAGATAGCCCAACGCCAGCAGGTGGTTCTCCAGACGGTCTGCCGGGGCTTTGGAGCGCAGCGCCAGCACCTGGCCGTCCTCCAGGTAGAGGGATTTTTCGGTCTCCGGGCCGCCGGGACCAAACAGGTCCAACCTCCCGGTGATGCGCTGGGAGAAACAGGCCCACAACAACGCGGCCATGGCACCGTCCGGGATGGCACCTTCCGGCGGGTTGAGCGGGCGCACGGGGAAGACGCCACCGCCCACGGCGGCAGAAAACCCGCCGGACAGCAGGTCCACCGGCCGCACCATGGGAGCCGGGCTGAACGCGGCAAAAGAAGCAAACGCGGGCCGTTGTCCCTGCGGCTGGCCCGGTGCGGAGGGAACGGGCGCCCAGGCTACTGCGGCGCCACGCTGGGCCATTGCAGCGGGCGATGACGCTGGAGGCGTTGCGGGTTGAGGCAACGTGGAAGGCGCGTCCCCGGGGATCACCAGGCTTCCGTCCGCCACTTCGGGCGGGGTGATGGACAGGTAACGCGCCACCCGGTGGAGCAGTTGTTCCACCGGCAGCGGGCGCTGGAGGTAGTCATCCCCTTGGTGGCGTATGGCATCAATGGCCGAACGCACGCTTTGTTTCCCGGTGCCCAAAAACAACACCGGCAGGTTGCGCTGGAGTTTGCGCAGGCGCGTGGCGGCCTGCAGGGCGGCCGCGTCCGAGGGAGACTGGTCCACCAGCACCAACTGCGGGGCAAACGCGGCGTGGACGTCTTCCAGGTCACCACCGCTCACCGCGGCGCGCACGGTGAAACCCGCGTGCTGCAGCACCCGGTCCAACTGCGTGCGCAGCGCGGCATCATCCGCAACGACAAGGATGCGTGGGCTCATGACGACGGATGGGGACATAGCACCGCGCGCGGCGGTGCGTCCAAGGAACGTTTGGTGCGGGTTTGCCTACAACACGCTGCCGGGATCCACGTCCAGGATGAGGCGTGCGTCCCCGCCTGGCGCGGGCAGGCGCGCCTTGAGCAGGCGCAACACGCGGGCGCGGGAGAGATGGTTTTGCGCCTTGAGCAGCACCTGGAAGCGCCACACCTCCTTGAGGCGGGCCAGCGGCGCGGGTGCGGGGCCCAGGACCTCCACGTCCGGCAGGCCGTGCGCGGCCTCCTTGAGCAGCGTGGCGGCGCGCTGGGCCAGGGCCAGGGCGGTGGATTCGGTGCGGCTCTCGGCGCGCAGCAGGCAGAGGCGGGCGTAGGGCGGGTAACGCAGCGCCTGGCGCAGCGGCAGTTCTCCGGCGGAAAACGTGTCCACGTCATGGCGCGCGGCGCACTGCAGCGCCTCATGTTCGGGGCAATAGGTCTGGATGAGCACGCGCCCCGGGACGTCCCCGCGTCCAGCGCGGCCGGCCACCTGGGTGAGGATCTGCAGCGTGCGTTCGGCGGCGCGCCAGTCTGGCAGGCGCAAAGACATGTCCGCCGCCACCACGCCCACCAGCGTGACGCCGGGATAGTCATGCCCCTTGGCCAACATCTGGGTGCCCACCAGGATGTCCAACGCGTGGCTGCTGAACGCCTGCAGCGTCTTTTCCAGCGCACCTTTGTGGCGCACCGCATCCCGGTCCAACCGGCCCAGGCGCGCCTGCGGAAACCGCGCGGCA
>Ga0154020_10006083_pt1 | contig 14141 bp, 10 predicted proteins | sample Klosneuvirus_201_FD_109709 | JGI IMG/M metagenome (GOLD analysis project Ga0154020, IMG submission 109709) | Active sludge microbial communities from wastewater, Klosterneuburg, Austria - Klosneuvirus_20160825_MG | ecosystem: Engineered > WWTP > Aerobic digester > Activated sludge | place...
CGAGGATGCGCGGCAGGAAACCGAGGCGTTCGTGGTGGCGGTGCCAGTGTCGGCCGCGGTGCAGACGCAGCTCGCGCAGGTGGTGGTGCGCGAGGCGGGAGGCGCGCGCGGCGACCGCCGAAGCCGCGCATCGGGCAGTGCGCTGCGCGCCGGCTCGGGCGCACCGGTCGCGACGGTAAAGTTGCCAGGGGGCGGCTCGCAGATCAGTTGGTCGTCGTCGATGTACCCACTGGTGCTGGTGCGCGATCGTATCACCGGCGACGTGCTGGCCATTGCGCGCAACGGCACGCTCGACCTGTCGGCATTCGGACGCGCGGACCGATTGCAGGTGCTCATGTCGGATGGCGTGGGCAGCGTGACATACACCATCGATCCCGCGACCGGAGCGCTGCGTCAATGATCGCACACATGCGGAGCGCGACACGGTGGCGGTTGAGTGTTGCGGGGATCGCGCTGCTGTCGGTGGCGTGTCGCGGGCGAGGCGCCGCGGCACGTGCGGAGAGTGGAGCGGCCGACAACGGAAGCGCCAACAGTCAGGCGGCGGTGCGTCTGGAGCGTGGGCCGTGCCGAGGATTCTGCCCGGAGTACACCGTCGAGTTGTTCGACGATGGCACCGTGCGTTTTGACGGTCGGCGCAACGTACAGATGTCCGGGGCGCAGCAGAGCCGGATTCCGGCGGCCGCCGTCAAGGCGCTGCGTGAGTCGATTGCGTCGAGTGTGTTTGCGACGGCCGACACGGCGTATGTGTATGAGAGTGCCGGATGCGGACGGTATGCCACCGATATTCCGGTCAACGTCCTCACGGTGCGCCTGGCCTCGTCACACAAGTCGGTGCGACGCGATGGAGGGTGCCAAGGTGCCCCGGCGGCGCTCGCGGCACTCGAAGCCCGCGTGGACAGTGTTGCCAACACCCGCCAGTGGATCTCGAAGGACGGAGGAACGACCCGATGAAACTCATGACAGTCGTGGTGCTGGCCGGCTGCGCCCTGCTCGCGCCGACAACGCACCTTACCGCGCAGGCCAAACCAGCGGCCGTTGAAGTGCTGGATGCGCACGTGGCGCGCGCGCCGAAATCGAAGTCGAAATCCGATGGCGAGGCCAAGGTGGTGAAGGCGGCCAAAGCCTCAACCACCAAGACGGCGAAGGCGGCGCCGCGGACATCCGCACCGCCGCCCACGCTGCACATCACCCCCAAGGCGGCAAAGCGGTCACCGCGCCGGTGACCGCCTTGCGCCGTGCACGCGCGACTACTTGTCGATGATCACGTAGCGCGCGAGGCGCTGCAGCTCTTTCGGGCGGCTGCGCAGGTACTTCGAGATCTCGCGGTTGAACTGCTCCATCGACGTCCACGGGCGATACTCGGCGAACTCACGCTTCCACTGGCGTGTCCCCACGCCGATGCTGGCGAACGAGTCCATCGTCGCTTCGGTGAACGTGTTGAGTTCGATGGGAATGAACAGGTACTGCTCGAGACGCGCCGCTTCGGTGGCGTTGGTGGCCTTTGCAACGGCCGTCTGAAACTGATCGAACGCCTTCCACGGTCGGCCGGTCTTGATTGCGGCGATCTTCTTGGCGTCGGTGCCCGGGATGAGCGCCATCTCGGCGTCTGTGCCGCGATTGGCATCCACGTGCACGAACATCTTGCCATAGAGCTCGGTGCGTTGCGCCTTGGTGAGCGACTTGGACGCCAGAATGCTGTCAAGTGCCGTAATGCTGAGAATGGGGCGGGCGTCCTTGAGTGCCTGCACGATGGCGGCATTCATGTGTGGCAGCGTCAGCAGTGCGCTGTCGGCGGCCACGTTTGGCTCGATCAAGCCCATCTGCTTGCCAAGCTGCGCCGAAGCCGGGACCGCGAGGGTCAGCGACAACGCGCCGGCGGCGCACGCGGAGACAAATCGGGACTTCAACGACGTCATGGGTCGTTCCTCAGGTCGGGGAGATCATCTTCACGTGACTGTCCGAGAAGACGGGGATGACGGAAGGCAAAGGCCAATCCGATGAGTGCCAGTTGCACCATCGTGCCGGGCGCCAGTGTGGGCGTCGAGCCCATCACTGCTTCGATGTACAGTTCGCGACCGGATAACGATGGATTGGATTCACTGGCATACACGACGTTGCCGCGAAAGTGCTGAATCACGCCGACGCCGCCACTGGCAAAACTGACCGCCATCACCACCTGCAGCGCGCGGAGCGACGCCGCGCTTCGCGCCAGCCCAAACCAGGCGAGGATGAGCAGGGTCAGGCCGATCAACACCAGCGGGATCAGCTGCCACACGCCGTCGGTATGCTTGAGCAGCAGCAGTTCCACGGCGGTGCCCGCGTTGCCGACAACCAGCGTGACCAGCAACGCGGCCCGCAAGACGGTCACGGTTGTCTGTTGGCGAATGCTCACGGAGCGAAGTCCACGGCGTCGTGCGGAAGGGGAGAGTGCACCGTTGTGAGACGAGATAAATGGCCGCGAGTTAAGGACGCGGCACTCACGAACATACTGCCGGTGTCACACATTTGTGGATCGTGCCTTCCCCCAACCCACTGCCCGCCATGCCGCGCTCCCGACGTCAGTTCCTGGCCGAAAGCAGCACCGCGCTCGCGGCGGTGGCCGGGGCGTCCACGCGTACGGGTGCGTCCACGGGGACGAGTTGGCCGACCGCGCTTCGCCGCTCGGCTGCTCATAGTCTGGTCATTCGCGGCGGGCGCGTCTTTGATGGTTCACTCAACGGTTCGGGTCGTATCGCCGATGTGGCGGTGGACGGGGGCCGCGTGGTGGCGATTGCCCCGTCGATTGCCGACCGCGGCACCGAAGAGATCGACGCCCGGGGGCTGATTGTCTCGCCGGGATTCATCGATATCCATTCGCATGCGGAAAGCTCACTCGCCGAGGACCCCCGTGCGGAGTCGGTGATTCGGCAGGGGGTCACAACCATCGTGGGCGGACAGGACGGCAGCTCGCGAGGCGTGGAGGGACCGGACGCCTTCGCGACGCTGCTGTCTGCTGTGGGGTCGTACGGGGCGGCCGTCAATGTGGCGATGATGGCGGGGCTTGGCAGCATCCGTGGGCAGGTGGTCGGACAGGATGACCGTCCCGCTACGCGCGCCGAGGTGGAGTCGATGACGGCACTCGTGTCACGTGCGTTGGCCGCAGGGGCGTGCGGTGTTTCGTCAGGGCTGGAGTACACCCCCGGCGCGTTTGCGCCGCTCGAGGAGTTGATCGCACTCTGTCGTCCACTCGGTGCGCGCGGGTTGCCGTATGCGACGCATATGCGCAACGAAGACGACCGGTTGCTCGAGTCGATCGATGAGTCAATTGCCGTGGCGCGCGGCGCCCGGTGTCCGCTGCAGATCTCGCACCTCAAAACGCAGGGGCCGCGCAACTGGGGGCGACTGGAGGATGCGTTTGCTCGCGTGACACGTGCGCGTCAGGACGGACTCGATGTCGCGTTCGATCGCTATCCGTACACGGCGTATTCCACGGGGCTGACGAATCTCTTTCCGGTGTGGAGTCGCGATGGCGGTACCGCCGCATTCCTCAAGCGACTCGATGACCCGGCCACGGCGCCGCGCATTCGTGAGGCGGCGCTTGCCAAAGTGGAGTTGATCGGCGGGTGGCAGAATGTGCACATCACGTCTGTGCGCGTGGCCGAAGACCGTGCGGCTGAGGGTAAGCGACTCGGGGCGTACGCCGCGTCATTGTCGACCGATCCGTACGAACTCGCCGTGGGGCTGCTGCGCCGGAACAACGGCAGTGTGGGGATGGTGGGCTTTGCGATGAGTGAGGAGAACCTCGACCGCATTCTGGCGCATCCGCAGGGGATGGTCTGCAGTGATGGCGGTGGATTTGCCATCGACGGGCCGACACGACGGGGCAGTCCGCATCCCCGGGGGATCGGTACGTTTCCGCGTGTGTTGGGCCGATACGTGCGTGAGCGCAAGGCGCTCACACTCACGCAGGCGATTCACAAGATGAGCATGTTGCCGGCGTCGCGCGTCGGACTCAGCGATCGCGGCCGACTGGTGGTGGGCGCCCCGGCCGACATTGTGGTATTCGATGCCAACACCGTGGCAGACACCGCGACCTATGAGCAACCATTTCAGTATCCCACGGGTATCTCGGCGGTGGTGGTGAACGGCGCCGTCGCGCTGCATCATGGGGAGCGTCGTGGAACCGGGCGAGGCGACGTGCTGCGTCCCGGTGGGAATCGATAGGGCCTGTGCCGTGACGCGGGTTGTGGTGGTGTGGCACGTCGCCGGATCCCACCAGCAATGCCCGGCGTTTTCAATTCACTCAGCACGCAGGTGAAACCATGAGGAAGCATGGAACGACGTGATTTTCTCGTCCTTTCGGCGATGGGCACTGCGGGCGCAATCGCGAATCCGATGATGTCTGCTGACACCTCGACTCCGTCCATGGCGACCAGTTCCGTCCCGACTGATACCGCGACATCCGCACGCGCGACGCGCAAGATCCTCATTGCCGGCGGCGGCTTCAACACCGCGTTCATCCGCTACATGGCGACGCTCACGGGCAAGGCGCGGCCCCGGCTGCTGTATCTCCCCACGGCGTCAGCGGACAACGAAACGGGCACCATCGGCTGGTATCGCAACTGCGCGCCGCTCAATGTGGAGGCGCACGTGCAGAACAGTTTCATCGAAAGTCTTTCGCAGACCAAAGGCTGGGATGAAGTCCTGCTGTCGATGGACGGCATCGTCTGCTCGGGTGGCAACACACTCAACCAGCAGGCCATCTGGAAAGCACAAGGCATCGACGTGGTGCTGCGCGAGGCGTGGGACCGCGGCATCGTCCTGGGCGGCGCCAGCGCGGGCTCGCTCTGCTGGTTCGAGGAGGGCACGACCGATTCGCGGCCCAAGGTGCTGTCGATCGTGAAGTGTCTGGGCTTCCTCAAGGGCAGTCACTCGCCGCACTACGACGCAGAGCCGGGCCGTCGTCCGCTGTATCAGCGGCTGATCGCGTCGGGTGAGATGAAGCCGGGGTATGCGTGCGACAACGACGCGGGCATCTATTTCGAGGAGGCCGAGGTGAAACGCGTGGTGCACACGCGCGCCGAGGCCAAGGTGTACTACGTGAGTGTGGTGGGCGGCAAGATCAACGAGCGGGTGTTGGAGCCAGAGATGATCTGAGCCGCGAATGCGGCGCGAATGCGGCGCCGGCGCTATTCGAGGGCGCCGGGCCGCAGCTCGAGTATCGCCTGCACCGCCTCCACCTCCGGCGCAAACAGCGGCAATTGCTGCGCATCGGCAAACACGGTCTCGAAATCGGCGGGACGAAAGGCGCGCGCCAGTCGTGAGGCGTACGTACGCTTGAGCAATCGGGCGTAGTAGTCTACGTCGTAGTCGCGCCGGTCGTTGTGCGCCTCGAGCGTGGCCTCGCCATCGTATTCGGCCACCACGTTGCCCCCACCTGACTGGGTGCGATAGACACGCACTCGTTCACCGACACGCCAGTCTTTTTGCCCGCTGGCCAGCATGGCCTCGTAGGAAAACTCGCGGCGCTGTTCGCGGGTGGCGAGATACTGCGCGGGCGACTTGGTGAGTCGCACGCGTGACGTGACATCGAGGGTGGGCAACTCACGGCGTGCGAGGGCGTCGAGTGTGTGCAGATACGCTTCGCGCACACCCACGATATCTCCCAGCAGCAGCCGATCGATGGCACGTCGCAGAAACTCGTCACCATACGGTTCGGCGCGACTGCTGCGAAATGCCACGCCGCGCAGAATGAGTGCACCGTCAAAGGTGCGCAGCGCGTAGTTCTTGGGCTCGTGCGACAGCATGGCCGCATACCGCCCCTCGAACTCCAATTGCACGAGCGGCGGCAGCAACGCGGCTACCTCCGACACCACGCGGCGCTCGTCGGCTTCTGTCCATGACGCCGGCACCGCAAAGTATACGCCGTCGGTGTCGGCCTCGAGCAAGGTGACGCCGCGCCGGGCGAGCTCGCGGCACATGAACCCCAGCGTCTCGCGCCCGCGACGCGTCACCTCATTGGCGGCATGCACGTCGGCAAACCGTGTGAGTCCGCCGCCGGCAGCGAGATAGCCGTACGCGGAGTTCACCACGAGCTTCATGGCCGCCGACATCGCTTCGTGCGTGTGACGCTCTGCCGACCCGGCCGGCGCAGCACGTGCGGCTGCCTTTGCAGCAAGACGCCGTTCCACCAGACGATCAACGATGGCCAGCAACGCCCCAAGATGATCGCGCGATGGCCCGATGCGAAAGGCGCGCATGAGCGACGGGTACAGACTGGCCACGTCGGCTTTGACGACCCGCTGCGCGACTCCTGAGGCGAACAGGTGCAGCGCGGCGCCGCTGTGTACGGTGCCGTCGCCTTCGGCATGCGCGGGGAGTGCCTGACCCGCGCGCAGATACGCGCGCACCAGCAGTGGATCGATCACACCCGTCGCGGCACCGGCATCGGCCAGCCGCTCGTAACGGCGCGGCGCCATGCGTGCGAGCGCAAACGCCGCGCCACCCATCACCTCGGCGAGTGCCGCCACTTCCACCACGTCGGCCGACGCATACCGTCGCACGCGCTCCGGATCGACACGATAGGTGGCGTAGATCTGATCGCCGCGGATGAGTTCACGATCGGGCCCGGCGATGCCAAGATGTCGCGCGACGGCCTTGAGTCCATGCGACGGAAGGTCGCGCGCTGAAAAGTCGTAGCGACGCACGGCATCGAGGGTGTCGATGAGTTCACGCCCCGGCGCGATGAAACGCACGCGACGCGAGGCATCGGTGCGGCTTCGCGCGCCACGGCGCGCCGCGCGCTGACCCAAGTCGCGATGATCGAGTCTGCCCAACGCGAGCGCGACGCCGTGTTCGCGCGCGCGTCGTTCGAGAAAGGGCAGGTCGAAGCCGTGCAGGTTGTGATTCTCGATCACGTCGGGATCGGCGCGTCGCACGGTCTCGACGAGTTCGCGGATCAGTGCGGCTTCGTCGGCGGGTGCATCACCGCGTGCTTCGAGACATTCGACGCGTCCGTCGGGATGACGCACGGCGACAAGGAACATGCGATCGTGCTCGGCGTCGAGCCCGGTGGTTTCGAGATCGAACTGCAGTCGGCGCAGGTGCGCAAAGTCCAGATCGCGAAAGTACGTGCGTCCGGTGGCGACGAGGTACTGCTCTTCGGGCGGAAGCACATGGGCATCGCCGTCGTCCAGATCGCGCACGTGCCCAACGCGGCGCGCCACCCGCCTCGATGCGCCAGTCAGCAGCGCCGCGGTGAGTGCCGTCCAGGAATCGGCGGACACGCAGTACCGGAGTTCACCCGGTCCGTCGAGTTCGCGGTAGCGCACACGGCCCGTCGGCTCGGATTCAGGCGAAAGCGCTGCGCCGAGGTGACGGAAATCGTCAAGCTGCTTGACGAGTATCCACGGGCGGAATCGCTCCTGTTCTCGTACCAACGCGCCGGTGTCCGGCACGCGGCGCCAGATGGTCGCGTGTCCCGTGTTCTCGGCCCAGACCGACACGATGCCGGGCGTTGGATCCCAGCCCCACAGCCACTCGTCTTCCGCGCTTTTCGCGTCGCTCCCCGCGACACCGGCACTCACCTGCAACGAGAGCTCACCGCGGCTCGAGAAACGCGAGAATGCCTTTGGATCCGAGGTAGCCCTCGGCGCGGCGCACCTCGTTGCCGTCGGCGTCCATCACCATCATGGTGGGATACGAGACAATCTTGAGGCGTTTGACGAGTGCCTTCTGCAAATCCGCGTCGACTTTGATGCCCACGAATCCTGCGTTGATGCGCTGCGCGACGTCCACGTCGTTCCACACCCACTGATCCATCGTGTGACAGGGGCCGCACCAGGTGGCTTCGAAGTCGATCAGCACCAGCTTTCCGGCCGACTTGGCCTGCGCAAGTGCGTCGGGCAGTTCTTTGCCCCACGTCACGGGCGTGTCGGTACGCGGACGCGGGCGTTCGTCGCGCACCATGTCATCGGGGGCTCGATCGGCCACCTTCGTGATCGGGCGCGGAACGATGGCAAAGGTCACCGCGCGACCGTCGGCGCTGAACGAGCGAAATTCAAGCGGAATGTCCTTGGCGCCAGTGTTCACGAACATCAGGCGGTTGGTCGCTCGTGCCTCATCGAGACTCAGGACCGCCTTTTCGGCGTCCGGTGCGCTGGCGCTCAGCACGCTCCACATGTCGTCTTTGGTGAATCGTGCGTTGTTGTCACCATCCATGGCAGCCACCAGTGCTTTGACGCCATTGATGGTCGCGGTGCCGTAGCGCCATGACCCGGTGGAGAAACGAATGATGTCGGGCGTCGCTGTGGAGTCTTCGCGCACCGACCAGAAGTTGACAAAGTACGGCTGGGTTGGTTTGCCGACGCCGTAGGAGACCGTCAGTTCGACTTTGCTGATGGAACTCCACCAGGCCTTCGTCTTCGCGTTCTGGGCGGGGGCGGTGGTCAGTGCCGGACCATCATCGGCAAAGTTGCCGTTGCGATTGCGGTCGACAAACAGCTGCACGAGATCAGTGGGAAACTCGGCAGAGGCGGTGGCCAGAATTGGAATCCAGTCGCGTTCGCCGGCGCCGACTTGCATGACGCCACGTTTGGCTGGCCGCACCGCGCCCGGCGGAAGCACGACATCGCCCCCCATCAGGGTGAGCGGGACCTGCATTCCCTTGGGGCTGAAGTTTGGCTTTGGTGTCCCGTCGGTCGGTGCTCGGTACGACAACTCCACGCGGACTACCTGCGCCTGCACGGTGCCGGCCGCCCAGGTCGGCGCCAGGAGGAGTGTACCGCAGAGGGCCGTTGCGAATCGCAGCAGAGACAGGCTCATGGGCGTGGCACAAAAGGGGCGAGGCACATCGAACAGGAGAGGGACACGCGCAATCTACCGGTTGGTGCGGCAGGCGTCGAATGGGTCGATCGACTCCTGTACGCCGCGGTCCGGCTGCGCAACATTGTCTACCACAGACCGGGTGACTGCCTGGCTGCCACTCCTGACACGACTTTGAGCAGTCCGAACGAGGAACCTCCGATGCGACGCATGGCGATGGTCACGGCCACGGGCCTGGCGTTGATGACCGCGATCTCCCCGCGAGCGAGTGCGCAGAATGAAGCCGCGCTGCGCGCCGCGTTTGAAGGCAAGATGCTGACCGTCAAAGTGGACATGCCGGCGACCAGTCGCGGCATCGATCTGTTTCCCGAGGAGGCCGCGCCGGTCAACTGGCGAGAGATGGCCGATCGCATGAAGGACAACGGCACCGCGCTCAAGATCGGGCAAACCGTCATGATCACCAAAGTGGTGGTCAAGAAAGACTCACACATCGAGCTGCAACTCGGTGGAGGCGGGTACGGGACGTTCGGCGACTACATGACGAACAGCTCGTCGGTGTCGACGACCGCGGAATCCGAGAGTCCGCTCGAACGGCGGCTGCGCGATTCGGTGAAGGCCGCGCCCAATGCCACCAAGCGACGTCAGTTCGAAAAGGAGTTGTCGAGCGCGCGCAGCGAACGCGAGCGCGCCAACAGTGTGGCACGTGCAGAGGCGGCCCAGGCGAACGAGGCGCGTGAAGCCAATCTTCGCGTCAAACGCATCGAGGCGGGCAGTCGGTTCAACATCCGCTTCAAACGTGGAATTCCCGCGTCGGCGCTGACACCGGAGGGTGTCATGGCGGCGCTCGCGCAGTACGCGGACTTTCCGGGTGCGGCATCCGGGGGCGTCGCGCCGCGCGCCGCATCGGCGGCCGCCGCCGCACCGGCCGCCAGCGGGTTGATGGCACTCAAGAAGGGGTTGTCCATCAGCGAGGTCGAAGCGCTGCTTGGCCCTGCGAATACGGCCGGCGAATCAAAGGAAGGCATTCTGACGCTGATGAAGCGCAGCTATCTGCACGACGGCAAGCGCGTGACGGCGTCATTCGTGAATGGGGTGCTGATCGACTACGCGATCGCGCCGCAGTAACTATTCGCGCCGACGGCGCCCGTCGCTGTGTTCACGCGACGGGCGCCGTCTGATGTTGCGGCGATTCGCGCACGGTGTGCGCGATGGCTCTCGATGACGCGCTACGGCTTGCCTGCCGCCCGGCGGGCACGAATCTGCGCGGCCAAACCGGGGCGGCCGGTTGCACGTTCGACGAGCGCCGCAATCGACGAATCGTCTTCGTCCTCCGGCGGCACCACCCCGTCGGCGTACACCAGCCCGTTCACCGTGTACGTGGCGTTGCCGGTACCGGTGCAGGTCCGCTTGGTGGAATCCGTCTTCGCGCCGGCCACGTCGTACGTGTAGATCCACGCTTCCGTGCGGAAGCGATTCAGCACCGTCTTCCCGGCACCACCCGTCACTTCCAGCAACGGTGCCGTCGGTGCGTTGGCATCTGCCGTGAAGCGCACCTTGGTGAACGTGTAGTCGAGTGACTCGTCGATATCCCAGCCGATGAAGCCGACGCCGCAAGCGGTGAAGACCAGCAGGAATACGGCACCGACAACAGGAAGCACACGGCGCGTCCGTTTGTTCTTGGCCAACGGAACAAGTCCAATCGGCACGAGCATCCACCACCACCCGCCAAGATCACCTTTGATCAGGTAGCTGCCGATCCGCTGCATCGTCGACGCCGACAACAGGTTCCAGCGCAGGCGCGCGCTCAGGTAGACCGTGTCCTTGGCGCTTTCGCGAATCACCGATTCCATGGTGATGCCCATCATCGCCAGGGAGTCCACATAGGCGGGATTCACCGACCACGTGTACGTGGCGGGTGCGACCGGCACGGGTTGGCGTTTCCACGTGCCCGCGTTCGCAAACATCCCCATCACCGACTTGGCGTTGGACGCCGGATCAAAACTCACCGAGTCACCGGGCTGGTCGCATGAGAAGACCAGGTTGCGATTGAGGCCCGTGACGGTGGTGGCTCTCCAGTCACCTTCCGGGAGACGCAGGTCGATGCCGTACCGGATGCGATGCCCGGTGTTGTACGGCGGCTGAATGGGATGAGTCGCCGTCACCAGCATGAGGATCGTGTCTCGACTCTGCAGTCGAAAGCCGGGAATGAACACGGTGTCGGTGCCAGCGATCGGCCTGAAGTGTGTGGCCGCTGCCGGCTTTTCCAGCACCACCAATCGACTCTTGCCGATCGATGCCGTGTCGATGAACACCGGGAGCTGATACGCCGGTCCGAACATCGCCGTGTCTCGAATCAACTCGATGATGTTGACGCCGAGCGGCGCGAGCAGCGGGGAATCAAACGTCCGACGGCCTGGTTGCAGTGTCGCCGCGAAGTGACCGTACCTCGGGAAGATCTGCTCCACGGTCCAGGGATACAGCGAACCACCGAACTGCTGGGTGAGCGCCTCCGGCCACCACTTGGAGGGTGGCTCGGGGAGCGCGTTCACCAGTGCACCGATGGGATTGGTGCCGGCGCGCACGCTGGTCCAAATCTCCTTGACTTTGTCGTTGCCCCAGCGCTTGGCGATGTACTTGATCATCGGCGCTTTGCCGTACCCCGAGCTCGCCACCATCGCCGGATGCAGGCCGGAGTAGAGCGAGTCGCGCCAGCTTTGCGCGGTGGTGTTGAAGAACGGCGTTGGACTCTGCGGATGGAACTCCGACATCCAGGTGGACGTCGCTTCCATGTACCACGCCATGTCTACGTACTGGTCAATCGTGAGTGCGTCCCGGTACGCCTGCTGCATGAAGTGATACAGCTCATGAATCGCCGTACCCGGTTGCTCTGCGCGCGCCATCTTCGTGCGATTCATCCCAATCGTCGCGAAGTTGACGTCAAACGGCCACGCACCGTACTGACGGAACACGCCATTCCAGCCCTGCGTGGTTTTCTCCACCATCACCTGCATGGGCCAGCGGTTTCGGTGGGCCGCCGCGTACCCGTACGTCGTGGTCAACTTGGTGTGCGCGGCGTCCATCCATGCCGCGGCCTGCGCCTGCTTCGCGGCCATATCGGGATCATCGACGGCGCCCCAGATATCGAATCGGCCACTCGGCGAGACCACGTTGCGCAGCCCAAGCACGATGCTCAACAGCCCGTCCACCGTCATCGTGGATGGATCAAACGGTGCGGCGGCCGCCGAGGCCACCGGCGCCCGATAGAGCGCACTGAGGCCGGCGCCCACGGGTCGACCCGCGATCGGCACCGTCGCCACCATGTAGCCACTCGAATCGCGCGCCGCCTGCAGCTCCAGTCCAAGTACGGTCGTGACCGAGTCGCCCATCTCCTGCGCCGGACGCTGCAAGGCAATGGCCGGTGAACCGCTCCCGGTTGTGGTGGGCTTGATCCGGACCGCGACCGTCGTGATCTGATTGGCCGGAAAGCCGTTCACGACGTACCGCGCGCTCCCGGGTTGCCCTTCGATGCCAGTGAACGCGGTGGTGTCGCGCACGACCTCGATCGTGCGCGTGGTCAGAAAGCTGCCTGCCGGAATCGTGACGGCGACATCCGCATTTCCCACGGTGCCGCCGGCGCTCGTGATGTCGCGCTTGTCGACAACCGGGCCGTATGGGCTGGTCGGCGTCACCGACACGGTGATGGTGGCAGACGCCGACTGCGCGCCAGCCGTGGCCGTGATGATGGCGGTCCCTGCGCCGACCGAGGTCACCAGCCCGGTTTGCGACACGCTGGCCACGGTACTGGCGGACGAGCTCCACGCGATCGTGGCATTCATCGCGTTACCGTTCGCATCACGCGCCGTGGCGGTCAGTTGCGCCGTCGCCGGCACCGTGAGCGCGGCCGTCGTTGGCGATAGGGTCACACTCGCCACCGTCTGCGGCGGCGGCGTGGGATCCACGGGAGTGTCGCCACCACCGCCGCAGGCGGAGAGTGCGGCGACGAGAAGCGCAGCGGGAATCGCGCGGATGGTCCACACGCGTCGTACAGCATCGGCACGCATACGACACCTCGGTCGTGGCTAGGCTCGACGAAATCCGGAAAGCGCGGGAGCCGTTTTCACGGCGCCGTCCACGCTCTCCGAATTCATGTTGCATTGCCTCCGCTCGCGCTTGGATCAGGCGATTGTGTACACGAGGTCGGCAATTCCCTTGCGCACCGTTTCGTCCGCGATCGCCGTGCACGTCACTGGTGTTACAGTGCGCGCACGACGTCTACGCCGCTTAGCGAAATGACCAACCGAATTGTCCACCCAAAACGGCTTACCGAAACGGCAGGGGGCGGGCTCCCTCGCGCAGTTCGCGGATCATGCGGTCGTCCCCGGTCAGTTCCCAATAGATCAGTGACACCGGGATCATGCCTGCCCCATTCACCTCGTCGAAAAAGCGCCGCATCGAAAATGCATCACCGAGTTGGCGCGCGCGCTCTGCCATCGTCTCTTCCATCAGTCGCCCGCCCGTTACGTAGGTGGCACCGTAGCCCGGTTGGCGCAGATACAGATGCTGCTCGAAGCCCAGGAGTGGATCGCGCCGCATCCAGCCGCGTGGCGTCCAGTTTACGTGCAGATCGCCGGCCTGTTGCATGGTCAGCGTATTCGCATGCGCGTACAGATTGCCCAATCCGCGTGCAGCGCGGGCGATGAGCATGATCCAGACGATTTCCCGCGAGCGCGGCGACGCATCGTACAGCCCCGCGTGCATCATCCATTCTTCCATCGCCGTCGCCATGCCCTCGGAACGGCTCATCCAGACATTGTACAGCAGCGGCCCCCGTCGAATCGGACTCGCGTGCGGATGTTCACGGAATCGTCCGTTGTCCCACCAGTGCCACAGGTGTGTCCACAACGGCAACGGATCACGCTGTGAGCCCTGGGCGAAGAAATTGGCCGTTGCTGGCGGCGCGAACGATGGCATGCGCTCGCGCAATGCACGCTCCATCCATGGCTCGTAGGTGACGATCTGCCGATCGCGCACGAAGGCGAGATAGCGCGGAATTTCACGTTCCTGCAGCGCCGCGTATTCCTGTGCGGTTTCGGCGATCCTGAGCGGTGGCAGCCCGAGATTGCGCTGCTCTTCGAGTCGCAGCGATGCGTGGGCGCGTGCCAGTTCGCGCCGCGTGATGGTGACTTCGTCCTCCCACGTCAGCGGCACCAGTAGCACATTCTTCAGGAACCACGTGTACTGCGCGGTGCCGATGCCCGATGCGCCGGTTTTTTTCGGTGCTTCGGCGCGCACCCATTCCGCGAACGATGCGGTGGCTCCGGCCGCCGCGTCGATGGCAC
>Ga0154020_10006084_pt1 | contig 14141 bp, 20 predicted proteins | sample Klosneuvirus_201_FD_109709 | JGI IMG/M metagenome (GOLD analysis project Ga0154020, IMG submission 109709) | Active sludge microbial communities from wastewater, Klosterneuburg, Austria - Klosneuvirus_20160825_MG | ecosystem: Engineered > WWTP > Aerobic digester > Activated sludge | place...
CGTGTGCTTTCTCGGCGCCTGCTTTTCTTGTCGCCCCCCTCCCCCCCCCCCCCCCTCTCTCTCTCCTTTTTGCAGTCTCCATCTTATTGATTCACTGATCTTTCTCTCCCTTCATTTAGAAGCCCATGATTCGCGAGATTAGCATGACTGGCGAGATCACCTTGTCGGGAAAGATCCTCCCTGTCGGCGGCATTAAGGAGAAAGCCATTGCTGCCAAGATCCACGGGTATTGTTTTTCTTCTTTCCTACATAAATACGTTCTCTTTTATTTTGTTTTTTCTTGTAGTGTGAAGGAGATCATCCTGCCTAAGGCGAACGAGTCCGAGTGGAGCCTGGACATTCCTGATTTTGTCAAGCAAGACCTCAAGGTCCACTTCGTCGACACCTACGCCGAGATGTTCGAAGTTGCGTTTGGCTTCCGCCTACACTCAGTTCCCCTCTTCGACCGCTCACCCGCCATCTCCTCCACCAAGATGGGAGGAGGCGCTGACTACGTCATTCGCTGGCCTGTTCCCAAGCCTGGCAGCGAGGACGACAGCGGCAACTCGGTCCCTGGACCTCGCGTCTAAGGGCACTGTCATTGTGGGCTCGATTTATATAATTCGTATCATCTCTATAAGCTTAGAAAATGTTTATTTTTATCTAAGGTATCCCCGCTATATCTAAGGTATCCCCGCTATAAATAATAATCGCAATATTGTTTCTCATTGTGGATAATACATAATACGTGCTGTTTGTCCGAGTAATCGCCATCTCCTCCTCTTCCTACTTTCAGTCTCCCAATTCGCAGACTGGGTCTTTTGCAAAAAGCCGTGGCCAATGATTTGAGTGCAGCGTGATCTACTAGCTCCGCGGAATGCCAAAAATAGGGCAAATAGAGAACTGCTGTACCGTCTCCCAAAATATCGTGAACTCGGATGATTAGCACTGATATCAATTGCGGGTTATGAGATTCAAGGCTGCTTAACTTTTGTCGCCGTGAACCAGTTTACAAGACTGTGTCAGCATTGAACGTGTCTGACCGCAGTGCGTCTCATGTGTGGATTCAGGGACTGGGGATTGGCTACCGGTAATTACCGGTAGTGAAAAGTTCACGACACTATTAAGGCAGGCCACTCTCGATGGCAGCCGCTTGCACCCCAATGACCCAATATGATTAAAATCTCTGAGGCAATGACGCTTATTGAACGAACGATCGATTGAATATACTTGTTTCGCTGTTTCGAATGCCGCTTCGAGATCGCGGTTCCCTTTTTAGAGTTGAGATCTCGCTTCCAATATTGCGTTTGGTCGCCAAGAAGAACGCTCCCCGTGATCTCAAATATGCCTTTACCAGACACCATCACATGTGAGATCAATAGTAGTAGCGATCCGAGGCGCGAGGAAGCCCACCGAGGGCCGTTCTCGAAGCGACGTGGCGACGATTCGTTTTTGAAATCTGCTCCGTTCCGCTGTTGCCGTTGACGTTCACTCCTTCTTTTATTCGCCCACGCGGCTTGGTGACCTGAACCCTTTTAAGGTCCCAAACATACTCATAGATGCCACCTCGGTGAAGGACAAAAGAGCCCGTGTTGGCGGCACCTAAAACATTGCCCCCGTTTTGTCATCTGGAGGCGAGATTTTTCATATTCGCACTCGTGCCCTCCTCGCCTCTGCCCCGCCCACGCTTGTGAATCAAGGATGCAACATTGTTAAAAATATTCATTTTTGAGATTTATTGTTATGTGGGCCGAGGCCAAGGCTTGGGCAGTGCGCTGGAGAACCGGTTGTCCGTCCTCCTTTCCCTCCTCGGAAGCCATGTGGTCCTTGCAAACTCACATAATGTTGTTTTGGGATATTTGGATTCCATGAGGTGTCGTTCTCGTCTGTTTCATTGCCTTCCTCTTCTCGAGGTTTTCGGGACCGCGCACTCCCCCTCCGTCACGTGCTGAAACGGGCTGGTTATTTCATGTCTCTTATCGACTTAAGTCATGTTTTATTTTTTTATTTTGTTGTTTTTTAGGCGAACAAAGATGAGCCGGCGGCCAGGGCTTCTGCTTTCAGTGCTCGCACTTCTAGGCGTGCTGGTAAATTCCTCCCTTGTGGTCGAGTCGCCTATCGATCTCACCTGCCGGACCGCCCTCATCACTCTCTGGCCATATCCCCTTCAATACGAGAATACCACAGACAAATCCGCTTCTATCGTCGCTTCCGGACCGATGGTGAGCAACTTGGCCCCGGGGTGCGCGTGCTCTCAGAGTCTCCCCTCGCCAGAATAATATCTCTTCCTGAATTCCGAGGGAGGAATCAGTCTGACCTCGTGGTACTATCTCATTTTACTATAGGGTGAATGTTTCGGGGAAGATTGTCTCATACAATGTCGACTGGGTGCCCTACTTTGTCATCGACAACATTCTCAAGTCGCAGCGCGACGGCGCCATTGCCGTAATCCTTACAACGTCAAAACGTATCCTTTATCTTTATTTAATTATTATAGTAATATTATCAGTTATTAATCTCAACATTTGTAGTGGGTTTCTTTTTTCATGATTTCTTCTTTTGGGCTGCGAAACTTGAAATGCCTGGTATCGTCCCAGGACTTCTTCATTTCCACTTTGTCCAATTTATTGTTCTCGATTATCCAACTAAAATCCTCCTTTTTTGCAGTTGACCCTGGACGCGCGATTTGGCTGATCCGCGAGCGCTATCGAAACCTCGAATATTTCCGCAACGAAATCAGAATTCCTCTGCTCCAGACCAGGTCCGCCTTTCCTATTCCACTTGTCGACTGATCGACTTCATAGCAATGATGGAAGTGCTCAATATTTTTTCCCCTCAGCAATCCAGAGTGTGGTAAGATTCAGAACCTCCTCGATAAGAATTTCTCGTTGGAGGCGAATGTGACCATCTACGATAACCGTACAACCAAGGCTTTCTCCTCCGCTGCCTGCTGCTTTTCTGACTATCATTCGTAGATGTCATAACAGATTGGTTCACCTTTCAGGATTCTCCGTGGAGCTACTTCTTCCAGATTGTGATCATTGCCCCCTCCTTGTGCGGCCTCGTCTTCTCCGCTTACAGGGCGGTGCAGTTCATCAAGTTCATGGGATTTGTCTTCCGCATGCCCTTGTGGGTCTACTCGCTAGAGATCCTCGGTCACATCCTTCGAATCGTTAACGGTGTCGATCAACAAGGCTTCCGAAGCATATACGAGCCCTTCTCCGCGACCTTCTTCATCACGCCCCACTTTGCCCCCGTCTTGCTGTGCGATTTGACGGTCCTGTTCTACTGGAACAGGGCGATGCGCTCGTTTGGCACCAAGTCGATTGAGTGGACGCGAAAATACGTTTACATTCTCATGGCCGTTATTTTCGTTGCCGAATTCGTCACTTCGGCGCTGAGGTCTCTCATTGCCTCCGCCATCAACTACACCCTCGTGCCCTTGCTGTACCTCATCATCCAAGCCGCAATCATTTTCTACATTGGCTTCACCTCTTACTCTCTCTATCAATTCTTCCGCCAATCCAATTCACTGAGCGTAAAGCAGCAGAAGTCCAAGAAGACGATTGTCCGAATGACAAAGCTCCTCGTGGCGATTGCGATCTGCATTCTTATTCTGATGATTTTCTCCATCCTCGGCTTATTGCCCTTAGCTCTCTTCGACTCGCCATACCAGCAGCTGGCAATGTGGTCAACCGTGTGCTCCTGCATCACGTCTATCTCCATTCTGCAGACCCTCCTCTTCAGAGATCCGTCCAAGAAGGCTGCCAAGACGCCCATGGGAACATCTGTCACTGTTTCGAAGAAGACCAACGCGCAAAGTCGAGGCGCCAGACCCGGAACGTCGCCTCGGGCCGCTGATAATGGTATCGTCTCTCCTGGTAGGGATTCCTCCCGGAGCACGAAAACTGATGATGCTCGAGTCGACACGGATACTTTAAATGAGTCGAAGAAAACAGAAGAGAAGGCGGAGCATGAAGAGGTCAGCAAGGTAGAGGCAAAGCCCGAGAAGAAGCCCTCTTCATCCTCCTCCTCGTCGTCGTCGTCGTCCTCTTCCTCGTCTTCTCCGGTGGTCACTTCCTCCCGTTCCTCGTCGGCTTCATGATCGTTTAGTGTGATTTTGAAGTGTATTGTATTGTAATATATTGCAGCCTTTCGTGAGCCTGATATATTGCTTGGTCAGAAAGGCATTTTGTATCCAATCGTAGGCGGTATTTTAGAAAGTTTTTACCAGCCCGGATCCGGGGTTACTAGTAGGGCGGGCGTTAGGCATTCTTGTCCCCTATTTGTCACACTATTGGGGGCTCTGGAGGATTCGAAAACGATTTTGAACACATCTTTAAGCTTTATTCGGATCACAAAGAGTATAAAATGATGAAGAGAGCGACAGGAGTTCGAGGCGACGGTACTGCTCCTTCCGGAGGCTTTCCTGCATAGAGTCACCGTCCCCTTTCCCCTCGAGAATGATTTTTGTCAGCTGTTCTCTTCCAGCTCTGTAAAAATTTCCTCTTTTTTATTTTTTTCGATTGCAGAAACTCGCGCAGTCGTGCTGTTGGAGGGTCTTCCGATTGAGATCGTCGACGAGGAGATTCTTCCACACCTCTCTGCACAGGACCTCCTCGTCCTCACGGGTGTCTCCCGCGCTTTCATGGCTCGCTTCGAACCTGAATGCAAATTTGTTCGGTTTTATAATCCTTTGGAATACTACTCGAGAATCGGATCATTGGGATTGGTCGAATGGGACCTATGCGGCCCGGCGCCTTCGGTCCTCACCTCGGCGGTCTTCGTCGAGGCTTGTCGAGGTGGAAACGTCGAAGTTGTCGATTATCTCTTCGCTAAGGGTTGCCCTCTTCCCTTCAAAAAGGATTACTTGATCGACCTGTGCGCCTCTGGAGATTTGAGAATGATAAAGTTCTTAATCGGAAAGGACTTGGAGTTTCCAAAGGAAGCCATTGAGGAGGCGGTCATCAAGAAACAGAAGGAAGCCTTCATCTCCTTGCTCGACGCCAAATGTGCTTCTTCTGTCAACATGCTCGAAATTGGGGGTCTGTTTGCAGACAAGGAGCTCTTCGAGAAGATCATCTCCAAGTTTGGGAGGCCTTGTATCACCATGCCTTTCTTGGGGCAAGTGGCGGCAAGCGGGAACGTTGAGACGTTTCGATGGGCGGCTGCGTTGTTTTCGAAAGATTCTGTGAAGCGGTCGATTGGGTTTCTTGTTTCTTGTACCGCCAGGGCTGGAAGCACTGCCATCCTTGATGTCTTGGCTAGCATCGGTCCTATCCCTGATTATGCAAAGACACGGGGTGTGATTCTAGCCGTCGAGAATGGCCATGTCGAGATTTTACTGTGGTTCGAGAGGCATGGAAAGGACCTGATCGCATTGCTGCAAAACAACAATTGGTTATGGATCGTTCCTGCTCGGATTGGTTGTCTTGAAGTGATTCGTTTTGGGGTCGAGTATATTGGTATTAATCTCACTCCCATGCTGTGGAACTACGCTGTGCGAAGCAATAATGTCGAGCTCGTTAAGTACTTGGAATCGCAGGGGCCTCCTGAGGGAAGCTTGACAGACCGCTTACGCCAGGCGGTTTATCGAGAACGAAAACCAGCGATTGAAATGGCGACATACTTAATCGAGTCGGCGCAGAATGTCCCCAAGAAATTGCCGTGCAGTTTTCTCGCCGAGGCTGGATCAATTCCTCTGATGAAATTGGCAATGAGTACAGTTGGCTTTACAGATAATCCCAACACTGAAATCACATTGGCCATGGAAGGAGGACATTTCGACTTGTTGCGATATTGCTTAGAGGAGTTGAAGCACCCCTTCAACGAGAATTCTCTCGTCTCCTTCCTCGGAAAGCACCCAAATGAGGAAATTATGCTGTACTTGATCTCCCGAGGGTTCACTATCAAGACCGCCGAGGTGAAGAAAAAAATTTGGTTGCGTCTCCTTCGAGACCCTTACCCAGGCGAGACTATTGTTCCTTACTCCCATTTCCAACTGAAACTTTTGGACAGAATGGGATTGACAATCGAGAAGGATGTCATTATCTCGGCCGCCAAGTCTCTGCGCTTTGACTTACTGAAGTGGATGTACGAAACAGTGGGCGGCGAGATCGACTTTGAGGCACTGTTGCGAAACCTCAAGCTGAGGAAGATGAACGATAAGATGGAAAAGTATCGCTATATGGCGTTGAACTCATGGCTCGATCGGCTTCCGCCGATTCGACCAAAGCCGAAAACTGCGAAAGTCCTGGTCTCTTCTCGCCTTCATACCGCCATCCGGACTGTCTTCTTCTTTGCCCTCATTGCCTTCGCTGTCGTCTTGGCGGTCTGGCTTTTGAAGCTTTTCATTTTGAGATGATTGAGACTCGATGGAATAAAATCTCCTTATCTTTTCTTAGCCACTAACTAATGACGTTGGTCATCCTATCCCCCTAATCATCGGGGAGCTCGTTCTCCTCAGAATCTTCATCCTTCTTTTTGTTGGAGGTCTTGGTCCGTTTGATGGAACCCGACCTCTTGACGTCGACGACGTTGTCCGTGCTGTCCTCCTTGGCGTGACCGAAGCCACCCTTGCTTCCTTCTCGTGAGGGTTTTTCCTTGATCTTTTCGACTCCTTTGCTCTCCCGCAGAGAGTGGGCCTTTGAGGATTCTTTGTCCTGCTTGTCCTTCTCGAGGATGATTGTCGAATTCAATGGTGTCGTCTTGGAGACGCGAACGTCCTCCACCGTCAATCCCTTTGCCAACATCTCTTTCCTATGATCACACACATCAGTCAGCAGCGAAAAGTCAGTCAATCTTTCCTAGAACGGACCTGAGGTCAGGGTCATTAGCGCGCTCATCAAAAATCTCCTCGTTCAGCTCCTCCTCGGAATTTTCTGCCTCAACAGGGTCAGCCGAAACGACGCGCAAGCATCGTGGCCGAATGGCGCGCCTCCAAATGATCCTGGTGCAAGGGAGGTGAGGAATGCAATGTATGAATAGGCGAAAGATAGAGAAGTGTGGATGCGTACAGAGCAACCAAGAGGATCAAAGAAGGCGCCGGGAGAAGCAGTGCGGCGAACCACCAATCGATAAAGAGGAACAAGAAGATCATTGGCGCGAATAGCCAAACAAACATGGCCGTGTAGTATTGCAGCAACTAAACGATCACGCATCAAGTCTTAGAAATTGGTCAGAACTCGTGGCTACTGTAGCCATTAAGAGACCATACATGGGAAATGTTCTGGGCAGCGGGCCGAGAGTCGGTCGATAGCCGCAGGATTACGATTGTCATGAATACTGAGAGCAGCATAATACCATAGATCACAAGCATGTACTGATCGAATAGCAGCAACCCTAAATCATAGCATGAACGAGGTGTTGGGACTTCAAACAAAGATCGAAAAAGTCCACATCTGCGTACCGACAAATGGCGCCTTGGTGGAGGAATGGTAGAACACAGCAGAGATGAGAGCAGAGTTGACCATGGAGAGTCGGGTAATGGCGTTGCCTCCGCTGGCGTTGAGGGGGATTGTGAACGTAGCCAACACGACCAAGACGATAAAGGAAGGAGGCAGAAGGATCTTGACTCCCGCGGCAATGTTCCGCGTAATCAAAAGCGACCACCTTGCTTGCGGCTGCGGAAAATGATAGAACCTAAGAGAGGGGAGAAAATTGAGAGTTACAGAAAGTCTCGAACCACAGTGATGTTGGAGAAGGCGTCGTTGGTGCGCAAATCGAACTGAGATTTCGCTAGAGAGAAATCCCATGGGAAGTATTTGACGTCGCTGTTGAACCCACTATCGAACAAAAACATCATCCAGCAATGAACGTGGAGGGTAAACAGAGCGACGGGAGGGATACCAGAGCGACGGGTCCCAGACCAGAGAATAGTTATCAGTTGGTGGACGATTCAGTTGAAATATGATCTCTATACCAAACATCATTTCTGTTATGACAATGGGAGACATGGAAAAAGCCAATCAAGATTGGACCCAATTCGTTCTGGTCGAACGGGAAGAGGTAGTTGCGAGGGCGGAATACGAAGTAGGAGTAAACACGCAGGCCCAATGCGGTCTTCTCGAAGCGACTAATGCGACGGCCATTTTGAAAGGTAACCATAGAGTCATCCTAGCCATTGAAATCGAATGATATCAGCAATAGAATGCAAGGGAAGGAGCAGAATCGCGAGGCGCACCACAGCGAGCTCCGTGTCGTTGTTCTGCCGCCTCACGTGCAAGATAAAGTCGGCCTAAGGTAAACAAATATAATGATTTCCTTTATTTGAAAGTATTCGTATTGAGGAAAGTCGCCTCAGAATGGCGTGAAAGGCGCACCTCGAACTGGCCAGAGTCGAGGTCGACGTCCTGGAAGTTGATCACTCGAAGACCAAGGCGATACGTCTCTTGGCCAAGACTGGCCTCCACCAGGCATAGCAATACCAATAAAATAACATATTTCTATTAAAAAATGGAATATCAGACAAATTGATTTTCTTGTTGTGTCAGAGAAGCTCTCGATGAGCAGCAAAAGGAGCAAGCTAAAATGGAGGCTACACATATTGCAACAACAACAATTCCATATTATTATCAATATAATAACATTCATTTCCAAGGACATTCTCCGACAAATCAAAAAGAGATAGTCGAGGAATGGAAATTGAGCGCACATGGAGGAATACGGCGAGCGCAGCCATAGCGATACCGAGAGGTCGTCGTCGGACGGCAACTCTTTCTTTGCGATTTCGATCGACCGCCTAAAGCAGACAATTAATTGTATATCACAAATATTAATCTTATTATAATAAAATAATAAGAAACTAGAAACATATGATGGAAGGAAATGGGCAGGGCAGGCGAGTTAAAACCTTGCCGCACCTTTCTCGAGAATAGAATATTGCGGATATCGATGAATAATACAAATATATTATATTAATTCAGAATAAAATTGTTGTACCCTGGAAAGGTGGTGCGTTAAGAATGTGAGGACCGCGGGCCGCGGATTTTATGCACTTTTTGGTGGGAATCCGTCGGAAATTCAAGATCCAGATCGCATAACTCTGTTCAATTGGAGCCAATATGCGCCACCCTCCATTCATTACTCATTGCTCGTCATTTTCTTGTTCCTTTCGGCTCTTGGGCTCTCGGATCTGCCTGTGCGTGCAGCCCAGAGCCCTTGATCAGTCGGTGAGTCAGCTGCTCCAGGAGCTCTGGTTGGTCGAATCCAAATCCTTTTCCTCTCGACTGCGTCGATTTCTTATTCTATCCGAATCTCTTTTATTAGAGCTGTTGTGTATAGTATGTGAGTTTGACCGATTGTGAGACCTTCTTGAACCCATCCAGGAAGGCGCGAGTTGCGTCATCGTCCTCGCCACCTCTCCTCGCCTATTCACGCGTCTCGCGATTGTGATGAAGAATTAGATATTACATTCTCCATGAAGATCGATGTTTTTCTCTCCTTTGATTTCGTATTCCTTTCTGGTTCATGCTCTCCTCGTCGTCGTATGTCGGGGCTCAACTCCCGTCGTCAACTTTCCTCGTCCATTTCCACAGACTTCCGACATCCGCTCAAGTTTCGTTGGGAGACTCAAGAGATATCTTGTTGAGATTTGTATTAACAGCTGATATGATATTTTAGGTTTTTAGGAGGTGATACGGAATGGCCTCAAAGGACACTGATTTGAAGTTACCGTCGTCGACAAAGGTGGCGGCGACGAGCGGACTGTCACCTCGCCGCGCTCAGCAGAAGCTCGACAAGGATAAGGACAAGGAACGAGCAAAGATGGAGAAAGAGAGGGATAAATTGGAGAAACAAATCAAGAAAGATTCAAAAGCAATAGAGAAGAAGAGGAAAGAGGGCGATGTCGCAACGGCTGCAGCGGTGACGTCGACTTGTGCGTCTGCCTTCTCTTCTGCCTTTGGCCGATGGAACCTTATTCGCGAATCTTTTTAGTCCCAATGGTGACATTCAATGGCGCAGAAGGAAGTTCACCACGATCTCCTTCTATTGCCCATCACGGCGACCACGACGACTTGGCCACGTTCGATTATCTCGATTGTGGTGCACGATGTTTCTCCCTCACCTCCTTCATTTATAATAGGGTGCATGTCCTTTCTGTCGCTGGCATGGAAACTGTGCCCCCTCCGCCACCGGCTCCGTTAGTTGATGACGATCACCACCGCCACGCCTCCGATGGTACGTTGCGCATCATCTTTAGGGGGATTCGATTGCTCACGTTGCCCCTACTCCTAGACGTTATGCAACATAAAAAGAGCCGATTTTCCGCGAGTAATATATATGGTGCGATAAAATCTGGCACATCGAGGATCTTTGGTGGCAATTCTGTCGACACAGAGCGCGATGACAATGTTCTCGACAACGAATCGAGTAACTCGCCACGTTACGAGGACCAAGCCTCTCCTTCGTAAGTCGCTGATTTTTGTTCGAGTTATGGTCTTGTTGCTGATTTTCTAAGCAGTGGCTCCTCGCCTCGACTTCCCTTGAAGCAAAGAAGGAAGGAGTTCAAGGAGGAAAAGAAGGGCCGACTTCAGCTGCCTACTACAGGAGGGCTGACGGACTCTCGCAGCGCAAGCAGCGAACAGATTGCATCTGGTAATTGCTCTCCTTTTTATATCTCTTTTTGTGGTACACCAGATCTCATTCCTGTCCGAAGGTGTGCTCAATGACGAAGACTTGCCCAATTCGGTGTATATCAAGCGACAGCAAATCAACGAACCCATCTCACCGCGCAGTCGCGCCATGAAGGAGCGCGACGCTGCCCGCCGCTTTACTTTCATTCCGTCCTTGATCACTCCTACGATCGACAAGGTACCACTCAAAGTTCCAGTGAGTGTCACTTTTGCTTGCTCTTCAAGACTACGTAGGTGCTGAATCCTCGCGGGTGGTTTGAGCGAAGAGAGCATGATAGTAGCCCGAAGCACTCCGCCCGTGACGATGACTCGGACAGTGAGACGCTCTACACGGTTGCCAGCGACGACCCAAAGGCCGTTCTCCCTGCGAGCCTCGACCACGATGATGACGAGGGGAGCGAAAGCACAACTGAGACTGAGAAGGAGGCCGGCGTCTACGAAAAAGTATGCGCTCGGTTTTGTTTTTGTGTGTTTTGATATTGATAGCGTTCTGTAGATTTCGCTGGAAGGTCATAATGGCAAGTACACATATGTGGGTGGAGGCATCAAGAAGCTGTTGCTCAAGACGCCCGACAAAGAATTCTTCGCCTACAAAGTTGAAAACACCGTGTCAGGTACGGGCGTCCTCATTGCGGCATTATCTCGCCGCGCTTCAATTGAAATTCATAGGCCACAAGAGGTTCTACGTTCCTCACGGAAAGGGTCAACTGACCAAGGTCACGAGTGTTTCGCAACGGAAGGTCGTTTATGAAGGCAAATGGAAGTTTGGGCGCAAATGCGGACGAGGAAAGGTCCGACCTTGTCGCAAGCTCATTTGCACGTTCTGCTAAAGTGCTCAATTCTTACCCTAGGGCGAGTTCAAGTCGGAGGATGGTGTGACTGGTGAATATTCCGGTCAGTGGCAAGAGGATGCTCCTCATGGAGAAGGTAGTAGACTCTTCCCGAGTCCTTGTCAACAACCGCTTCTTGTCTCCTTTAGGTACCTTCACTGCTGAGGGAATCAAGTACTCTGGAGGGTGGAAGAAGGGCCAATTCGAAGGCAAGGGAACGTTGGTGCGCATCAACTTCACTTACGTGGGCCGCTGGAAGGACAACAAGCAGCAGGGCCTTGGCGTGGCCACTTGGAAGGATGGAACTTCTTATGGTCAGTCCCATTGTGCACAACTGCGGTATGCATGATCTGATCAAATTTTCTTGTTAGAGGGTGAGTGGGGAGATGGTACTCGATGCGGATACGGTATTTGTCGCTTTGCCAATGGCGACCGCTACATGGGCGAGTGGAAAGCCAATATGCGCTGTGGCCCAGGTTCCCTCGTCGTCGCTGAGACTGGCAATCGCTACGTGGGCAATTGGCAAAAGGACAAGCGCCACGGACAGGTTCACTGCTCTTCGGTTCATGTGCCCATACTCGGTCCTAACACATTGTCTGCAGGGCATCCTGTACTCGCCTACCAATCAGAAGATCTACGAGGGCCAATGGTGGAAGAACATGCGCAACGGTCAAGGATCCGTGTGGAACCTAGATGGCTCCTCCTACCACGGCGAGTGGGTCAACAATATGAAAGACGGCTACGGGAAGAAGTTGTGGATTGACATGTCTTCGTATGAAGGCATGTGGAAACTCGACAAGAAGCACGCTATGGGAAGCGAGAAGCTTGCGAATGGTGATTACTACACTGGTACAATACATCTGCTGCTGGTCCTGACTTCGTCCTAATCTTCCTTTCCTTCAGGAATGTTCGTAGAAAACCTTCGCCATGGTCAAGGAATTCTCCTCTGGAAGAAATTTGGGCACGCCGTTCTTTGCTTCGCTGCTGTCGACTCTTTACTTAATAGATCTCCTAGCAAATACGTAGGCGAGTTTGTTGACGGTTTCCCCAAGGGCAAAGGCTACTACAAGAGCGCCGATGGCCAGAAGATTGAAGGCGAGTTCTCCTGGGCTGTTGCGAGGAAGGAGCCTGATGGAGAGTTCACTGGTCTCCTAAGTGACGATCTGAAATACGGGTACGGCTTCGGGTCATTCTCAACCACTGAAATCAACCATTTATATGTGTCCTTTTCTAGCTACGGCATCAAGAAGTTTGAGAATGGCAACAGCTACGAAGGCGAGTGGTTCAACGGGAAATACCAAGGCTTTGGCGAGTACACTCGAGGTACCATCGTCCCCTCAACTTTCTCGCGCTTGCGCTCACTCCTGCTCTCTTTGTTGCAGCTAACGGAGCCACATTTGAGGGCACCTGGCTCAAGAACATGCTCACCGGCGTTGGCAAGCAGCGATGGCCCAACGGCGACGTCTTTGAGGGCCAATGGTATGCCACCTATAGGGAGTTGCTTTCAGATCTTACGTGATTTTATTGGCTTTTCCAGGCTGGTGAATAAACGCGAAGGTCTGGGCTCTATGAAATTCAGCTCCACTGGAGTTGAGGTTGAATGCAAGTGGAAGGACAATGCAATGACCAACCCTGTCGTTTATCGTTGGTCTGATGGGCGTTCTTTCCACGGCGACTTGGTCGACGATAAGCCGCACGGACTTGGCACACTCTTCGTGCCGTCAACAGACGAGAAGGCGCCTGGGGTCGACAAATACACGCTCACATGGGAGAAGGGTACGCTGTAGATAGCATTCTTTCATTGAAGAATTCTTTCGACTCAGCTTGGGTGAATCTCTAGGAGCTGTCGTCCCTTGTGTGGGAAAGGCCATTTACGCCAATGGAGACACATACGAAGGTCAATTCCAAGGACTCGCTCGTGAGGGCCACGGCATCATTCGATATGGTTCGACTGTTTTCTCACCTCTCTGAAAGCTGAAGTTGACACCTCAGGATCACTCTCAGGATCGAAGAACGATATTTGGACTGGCATGTGGGAAGGAGACTGGAAGAACAACCATCGCCACGGTATCTATTTGCCGTGTTCAACTATGCCCTCCTCCTATTATCTCACTGACCTTTTCGAAAGGCTATGGCAAGAAGACTGAGAAGGAGGGTGACGAAATCATCGGCGTCTGGAAGGAGAATCGCCTTAATGGCTTCGCCCGCCTCACTGTCTCCAGCGGTGGCGTCTTCACAGGCACTTACACGGAAGGTCAGCGCCATGGCTGCGGTATCTTTGAGTGGCCCGATGGGAAACTCAGCTTCCGTGAGTATCGTCGAGACCTCCTCGTCGAGAGTGCGCCAGCTTTGTCCCTTTCATCTTGCATCTGGGTTCACTTCTCTTTTTGTTTAGCTCGCCAAATCGACTCCATTCCGGCTTACATCACTGAAGCTGTTAAGACAATTGAGGCGGGCTACGCAGAGATCACCTCTCGCATCCTTAACCGCGGCGCTGGTCGTTAGATCCCCTGCACTCTGCCCCTCGTTGACGTCTGCTCCCATTATCTCTCGTTGTATAATTGAAATTAGTGCTCGAATAGATGATTAGAAGCTGCTTCCATTCATTATCAGAGGAGACGGCGGCAACTCGGACTCGTTCATTTTTTATATCCACCCCCCCCCCCCCCCCCCCCCCCCCCCCCCCCCCCCCCCCCCC
>Ga0154020_10006088_pt1 | contig 14137 bp, 9 predicted proteins | sample Klosneuvirus_201_FD_109709 | JGI IMG/M metagenome (GOLD analysis project Ga0154020, IMG submission 109709) | Active sludge microbial communities from wastewater, Klosterneuburg, Austria - Klosneuvirus_20160825_MG | ecosystem: Engineered > WWTP > Aerobic digester > Activated sludge | place...
AGGATTTCGATAACTCTTCGCGCGTGTCCTGCACGGATTTTGAGGAATGCGAGAAATTCTTATCGTGATCCGACTGCGAGCGACGGACGGCTTCAAGCATCTGCCCATGCTTTTCCATTGTCTTATTGAGCAACGGATAGAACTTCTTTTGCGTCTCGGTTTCGTTCCGCATCTCCTGCATCACGGTCAGGATATTTGTCGCGTCTCCTGCGATGCCTTGCAGAGCAAGCTGATTGCTCTGATGCATCGTCTCGACGAACTTAGAATAGCGTTCGAGCGCCTGCGGGACGGAGCGAATCTGTTCAAGGAACTTGTCGTACGCGCCGTCAATGACCTCTTTCAAACGCGCGGCGTTGTCGTCGTAGTTGGCGCGAATGGCCTCCTTTAGGACTTCAAGCTGCTCCTGCTGCTTGGAACGCAGTGCGCTGACTTCGGTAGCCACGACTTTGACGTGGCCTTCAATTGCGCGGGTGAAGCGTTCGTTCTCTTCCCGCTTGGTTTCAAAGCCTGAGAGTTTCTCATCGATCAAATTAGCCGCACGTGAAACCTCGCTGGCCAATTCGCGAGAGGTTCCTTCCTGCTGCTTGCTTTGCTCTTTAACGAAGGTGTCGAAGCGCAAGAGATCCGCACGCAGCGCCTCGCCCATCGTGTGCAAGTGGCTGTCCACTTCATTGCGCAGTGTGGTCAAATGATCATGGAACTCCTGTCCCATCTTGTTCGTGACCTCTTCGGAGCGCTGCAAGATCTGATCAAATCGCCCATCGTAGCGATTGCGCAGTTCCATCACACCGGCTTCGATACGCTCGCGGGTGACGCGTGACTCATTGTTGTGCTGATCGAGAAGCTTTCCGACCTGCTCTTCGGTATGTCCTAAGAGCGTCTTAAGCTGGCCGAACCAGCCGTCCAGGTTGTCGGCCAAACTATGGAGTTCGTGGCCCTGTGTGCTAAGCTGTTCGAGCGACGCGCTGAAGTTTTGTACGAGCTGTTGCGTGCTCTGTGCACTCTGAGCAACCAACACGTCAAACTGCTGACGGTTCTCGCTGGTTTGCTTTGAGATGTTCGCGAGCGTCGTAGAGCGCTCTTTACTAAGACGTTCGAGACGGACGAGCAACTCTTTTACAGCTTGCTGTTCTTTTTCGACTCGCTCGGTTTGCTTTTCGGTAATGTCGGCGAGGTCGAGTGCGAAATCGGCAAGTTCCTTTTGAATCTCGCTCATCTCGTTGACGCCGGACTTGCGGAGTTCATCAAACTCTCGCAGAACTCGATTCTCCAACCCGCCTAAGGCTGAAGTGATGACCGTTGGATCAACGGCGGCAACCGGCGCGGGTGCGGGATGACTTTCGTCATGCTGTTGCTGTTGGATTTGCTGCTGTTGAACAAGTTCGCGCTCAACACGCAACATGGCATCCATCTGGTCACGCAGGCGAACGAGCGCGCTGTCGAGTTCGGCCTGAACTTTGGGCGCAACGGCGCGCAAGGCCTCGTCAATCGTCTTGTCAATCTTCGCAAGGCGATCACCATGATCACGCGTGTTGTTCGACAAGAAGTCACGCAGTTCCGAGGAGTGGCGAGCCAATTCTTCAGCAACGGCGGATTCGGTGCGCGTCATGAGTTGTGCGAGTTCTTCCGTGCTTGGACCCGCGACGGTTTGAACAATTACATTTTCGGACTGCTGTTGCGGTGCGAAGTTCTGCTGTTCTGAAGCCCGCGACGTCAGTTGGCCGAGTTGAGTAATTTCTTGCTCGGCTTTGCGGCAGAGTCCGTCAAGCTTGGAGGAAAAGCTGCGAAGCTTTTCGTCAATTTCGTTTGACAAACGAGCAAACGTTTCGCGGCTGGAAGAGTTTTGCTCGCCTAACAATCCGGCTTCATTGCGCAGGGCCTGATCGAGTTCCCTGTGGGTCGAGGCAAGCTGGAGCAAAACCTCCTCGGCTTTGGCACGCATCTGGTCGCCGCCCGCACGCATTTGGGTCTCAATCTCCTTGACCCCTTCCAGCATGCGCGTTCCTGCCGGAGCGAACACATCGCGCAGGCGGTCCACGCCCTTCGCAATCTGTTGCAGGGTTTCACCAGACTGTTGTATATTGTCCAGACCCTCAGCAAGTTTTCCCAACTCCTGCCGGAATGCTGGGATAAACTGTTGTTCTGTAAGGTCTTGAGTAAAAGTTTCGAGAAATTGGCGCAACGGTTCAACAAGTTCAGCGCCCGGCGTGGGCTTAGCTGGCGTCATACATAGGCTCCTTGATGCATACTATTTGACTCATCCGGTCAATTCTGTGCAAGCTTGGGACCAGCAAATGACGCGGGCCTGCAACATTTTGACGGTTGCGCCCCTCCTAATCTTCAGAACCGCCGGGGCGGTTCTCTCTGTGGGCTAAAATCAGCCCTATCACTCGAACATGATGAGTAATTGGTTAAAGCATGTCAAGAAAATCTAAGAAGATTCTTTGGATCGTCATCGCTGTCTTGGTGGTCGGTGGTGGCGCGGTTGCGTATCAGCAGCAAAAGAACAAAGAGAAACCCGCGACGCAAGTAACGGTTGAAACGGCCGCGCGTCGTCAATTGGTGGCCACCGTATCCGCCGAGGGTAAAATCGATCCGGTTACTCAGGTCAAAGTGTCCGCCGAAATTCCGGGCCGCATTATCAAACTTGCGGTTAAGGAAGGTGACATGGTGCAGCAGGGCGATTTCCTAGTGGAACTAGATCCTGAAATGTACATATCGGCTCTCGACGCAGCGAAGTCGGCGCTCAAGTCTGCTCAAGCGAGCAAGCTGAAAGCTGATTCCGATTATAAGCGCGTTTCGGAACTCGTAGCTCGCGGGATGTCTTCGCAAGCGGACTTGGATGCGATGCTTGCGGCGGCGCAACTTGCAGAAGCGGACCTCGAACGTGCGCAGGCGAACGAGCGTCAGTCGCGCGAGAACTTGAGCAAGACAAGACTTAGTGCCCCGATGTCCGGTACGGTTTCCGTGCTGAACAAGGAAGTCGGTGAGTTGACGCTTGGCTCACAGTTTCAGGAAGACGTTATTCTGATCGTCGCCGACTTGAGCAAGATGGAAGTCAAGGCCAATGTTGATGAGAATGATATTGTCACGGTGACGCTGAACGATACGGCGCGCATCGAGATTGATGCATTTCCCGATACGACGTTTGCAGGTCTTGTGACTGAGATTGCGCAGTCGGCGAGCAACATTTCCGGTTCAGGTGATTTCGGCGCTGACGTGGCAGCAACAAATTTTGAAGTCAGCGTCGTGCTAATTGAGCAGGTTCCGGGTATTCGTCCCGGTATGTCATCGACCGTGGATATTGAAACGGATTACCGCGATAACACGCTCTCGGTGCCGATTCAGTCCGTGGCCGTACGCAAGAAAGGTGAAGGCGAAGCCGTTACCTTGACGCGTGATGCCGAAGAAGTTTCCTCGCGCCAGATGGCCGAGCAGGTCAAGTCAGGCACAATAGACACGACCAAGCTTGCCTCTAAAGATGAGCTTGAGACTGGAGTATTCCTGTTTGTGAACGGTGAAGCCACATGGACGCTTGTGAAGACCGGTATCGCGGCAGATCGCTTTATTGAGATCGTCAGCGGCGTGTCTGAGGGTGATTCGATTATTACCGGCCCTTACCGCAGTTTGGCCCGCGACATGAAGAACAAGGACAAAGTCGCGGTCGAAGAGAAGAAGGACGAGAAGGGCGACGACAAAGAGAAGGGCTAAACGCTCGCTCTGATTGAATCCGAACTGCAAATTACACCTTTCCATACATGCCTGATCGCAAGACTATCATAGATATACAAGACATGCGCAAAGTGTACGACTTGGGCACAATCCAAGTCGAAGCGCTGCGCGGTGTCAATGTGAACATTCTCGAGAACGACTATGTGGCCATCATGGGCCCATCGGGTTCAGGGAAATCCACGTTGATGAATTTGATTGGCTGCTTAGACACGCCGACCTCCGGTGAGTACATTCTTGCCGGAGAGCGGGTGGCGCACCTTTCCGATCGACAACTTGCGGAAATTCGCAACCGTCGGATTGGATTCGTATTCCAGACCTTCAACCTCCTCCCTCGCGCGTCTGCGCTGCAAAACGTGGAACTCCCTCTCGTCTATGCAGGTGAATCCCCCTCGGAACGGCGCAGGCGTTCGAAGGAGGCGTTGGAGGCTGTTGGTCTGGGCGACAGAATGAAGCACAAGCCGAATGAAATGTCAGGGGGGCAAAGACAGCGTGTGGCGATTGCGCGCGCGTTGGTGACCAATCCTTCGATTATTCTCGCCGACGAGCCGACGGGTAACCTCGACTCGAAAACCGGCGATGAAATTATGCAATTGCTTGAGAAAATCTATGCGAATGGCAACACGATTATTCTCGTCACGCACGAAGAAGACATCGCGCGTCATGCCCGCCGCATCATCCGCCTGCGCGACGGTTTGGTCGAATCCGATCAAATCGTGAGCCGCGCGGCCTAATTACCTATTCGTGGCGGCATCCGCTGCAGAATCTGAACATGCGATTTCTTGTTGACGTCTTTAACGGTCTGCGAATAGCTTTTGGAGCCTTGCGCGCGAACAAACTGCGTGCAGGGCTTACGACGCTCGGAATCGTTATTGGTGTGATGACCGTCATTATGATGGTTGTGATAGTGATGGGGTTGAACAAGGCGCTCAAGAGTCAGTTGGACTTCTTGGGAGCCGAAACGGTTTTTGTTTCACGCTGGGATTGGCAGAATAACAATTGGCGAGACATGATCAAGCGGCCTGACATGGAGCTTGACTATATTGATGACTTGCGTGCCGAATCGCGCGAAATTGAAGCCATCTCGCCGTTCTTTGATCAGCAGATGACGGTTTCTTATCGCGGCGCACAGCTTTCTCGCATCAACATTCAAGGTGTGTCAGAAGAGTTCTTCCTGACAAATCCCAAAGAGCTTGCCGAAGGCCGCGTGTTCACTGCGCAGGAAGTCAGCCGTAATGCCAACGTCACAGTTGTGGGGCCGGACATCGCAAATCAACTGTTTCCGGATCAATCACCGATCGGTAAAGAGATCAAGATCGGCGCGTGGAATTTTGAGATCATTGGCGTGACCACCAAGTACGGTAAAGTATTTGGCCAAAGTTGGGACAACTTCTGTGTGATTCCGTATGGCGTGTTCCAGAAACGTTTTGCTGGACAGAATTTTGACGGTTTGACGATTGTCGCGAAGGGCAGGGGGGAAGACCGGGTCGAGGAGTTGACGTGGGAAGTGACGGGCATCATGCGCCGTTTGCGTCATCTTGACCCGCGCGAAGTCAACGATTTCGGGATCAACACACAGTCGGCAATTCTCGAACAGTTCAATTCGATGACCGCCGGAGTCTATGCAGGCGGAATCATTATCGGATTCATTTCGCTGATCGTGGGCGGCATCGGGATTATGAACATCATGCTCGTATCCGTCACCGAACGCACGGCGGAAATCGGTTTGCGCAAGGCGCTCGGCGCGAAACGCTGGAACATCGCGTGGCAGTTCCTGATAGAATCGGCAGTAATTTGCGCGATTGGCGGCATCGTTGGAGTTGCATTGGCGGCGGGAGTGTCGCAAGCCATCAACAGTTTCCTGCCGACTTATATGCCAATGTGGGTCGTGCTTGTGGGCGTGATTTTCTCCGCTGTTGTCGGAATCTTCTTCGGTCTGTATCCCAGCTTGAAAGCGGCGCAGCTTTCGCCCATTGAAGCCCTGCGATCGGAGTAAAGGCATGGGACAGAAATTCATTCGCGAATTGGGTTCGTATTGGGAGTCGTTTCGCATGGCATTGGAGGCCATGCGCGCTCACAAGATGCGCGCGTTTCTGACCTTGGTGGGCGTCGTTATCGGAGTCTCGACGATCATCTCGATGATGACTGTGCTCGGCGGAATCAAGTATAAGATTGACGACGCAATGCTAAACTCGCTCGGGGCCAACGTTTTTCAAGTTCAGCGCTACGATAGCGACGGCGGTATTTCATTCGGGCCGCGCCGCCGCAAATGGCGTCCCAAAATTGAAGCAAGCTACGCGCAAGAAATCAAAGAACGCTGCCCTGCAGTGCGCGCCGTCGGTGTTGAGTCGTGGTCATTTGGTCGCAGATTGACGCGCGGTGGATTGGAGACGAATGCCGATCATAGCATCGCTGGAGGCTCGGTTGAGTTTGGTCCGAACAATTCGCGCTACACTGTCATGGGACGTCCAATTACGCAGCAGGACATTTCCTCTGCGCGCCGCGTGATCGTGTTGGGCTACGATGCCTACAAATCGCTTTATGCAGGTGCAGATCCGATTGGCACGTTTGTGCGTGTCGATGGACAAAAGTTTGAAGTCGTGGGCGTGTTTGAAGAACGCGGCGAGATGTTCGGCGAATCGCAAGATCGCGAAAACTGGATTCCGCTTTCAACGTTTGAGCGAATTTACGGCGACAAATCCGTGAATCTCACCGTGCAAGCGTGGGACCCGACCGCGTATCGCAAATCGCAGTCGGAAGTTGTCGAGGCCATGCGCATCATTCGCGGATTGAAGCCGGGTGAAGACAACAATTTCGGTATGTGGACCCCCGACTTAATGCAGCGCCAGTTTACTGAGCAGACGTCATGGATCGGCGTGGCGGCATTTGGTATTTGCGGTATCTCGCTACTCGTCGCCGGCATCGGAATCATGAACATTATGCTCGTGTCGGTCACGGAACGTACGCGCGAAATCGGCGTGCGTAAAGCGCTTGGCGGCACCAAAGGATCGATTTTACGTCAGTTCTTAATCGAGGCCACGACGCTTTCTTTGGTCGGCGGCGCAATCGGAATCGCATTGGGTTACGGCGTTGCGATCTTCATCAATCAAAATTTCAATTTTCCCGCTCCCGTCCCAGTTTGGGCGGTGTTCTTGGCGACAATTTTCTGCACCTTAGTCGGAGTTGGTTTTGGCATGTGGCCCGCAGTCAAAGCCGCGCGTTTGGATCCGATAGAAGCTTTGCGCTACGAATAAAAACTCTGAGTACGACGGTGTCAACAACTCCTATGGCTTTCCTGCGCGGCAAGAAGGTTCACTTGCGCGCCGTGATGGATAGCGATGTTCCGCTCATCGCAAATTGGATCAATGATCCTGAGATCTATCTCAATTTGCTGGTCACCAAGCCGAATCGCGAGCAGGACTCGCGTGCACGACTTGAGAAGTTCTGCACGTCGGATGATACGCAGATGTTTTCGATTTGCAAGCACGACGGCGCGCTGATCGGCCTGATGGGCATGCACGAGATTGACTGGGTGCATCGCAACGCGACATCCGGAGCGTTTTTCGGATTGGCTGAAAATCGCGGTCAAGGATACGGCGTAGATGCGAAGATGCTGATGTGCTATCATGCGTTCTGCATGCTGAATCTGCACAAGCTCTATACGCATGCGTACGAGTTTAACAACGCGAGTCTGCGCTACAACGAAAAGTGCGGATATCGCGAAGAAGGCCGCCGCCGCGAACACTATTTTCGCGCGGGCAGATATTGGGATGTGATTGAAACGGGGCTACTGCGTTCCGAGTGGCTGCCGTTGTGGGAACAGTATCGCGCGAATGATCCCGACATTCGTGTGCCGGAACCGAAGATTGAATGAACTAACGGTGTCAACTGACGTGAGAATGCCTTCATGCTGCGACTTTTTTGGAGCGCCCTCGCGGCGCTCGTGCTAATTATGGAACCCACTTTCGCCAAGTCTGCGGCGGAGTTGCCGCTCGAGGAGTTTTTCAAAACTTATCGAGTCGGCAGCCTCTCGTTTTCGCCGGATGAGACTCAGTTCGTGTTTGTGTCGGATAAGTTCGGACTCTCGCAACCCTACACGATGCCTGTGCGCGGCGGAGAATGGAAGCAGCTGCTCGAATCAAAAGACGCTATCTATTCCGTGATGTGGTGCCCCAACGATGCAGACAAAATTTTCTACACGATGGATTCGGGCGGAGACGAGAATTTCAGGCTCTATCTGTTTGAGCGCGGAACAGGAAAGTCAACCGCACTGATCCCCGAAGGCACTCGCGCTGATGTTTTAGGTTGGTCGCAGGATGGATACTCGCTCTATTACAATTCCAATGAGCGCAATCCGCGGTTTATGGACACCTATCGGTTGAACGTGCTCACGATGAAATCTGAGCGCGTGTTTGAAAATAACACGACGTTTTCAGTCAGTGGGATTTCGCGCGATGACGGCACGTTTATTCTCTCGGAATTCATAAACGTCACGTCGTCAAACCTCTACGTCTATGATGTGAAGTCAGGGATAATGATACCGATTACTTCACAGGACGAAGGTGAAGCGAACTATGAATTTGCCGATTTTTCACCCGACGGCAAACTGTTGTATATTCTGACGGACTACGAGTCGGAGTTTATGCGATTGATGACTTTTGACACCGAGTCTCAGGAGTGGGAAGTTGCCTACGAATCGGATTGGGACGTTGTCAGCGCGGGATTTAGTTACAAGGACAAGTATTTCTACGTTCGAGTGAATGAGGACGGGATTTCGCGAGTCGAGATTGAGAATGTAGAAACGGGTGAAGAGTTGGAGTTGCCGCCGTTGCCTAATGCGGAAATCGTTCCCATAGGATTTTCGCGCTCTGAGCGTTACTTGCGCATTTATGTGATGGCGGATCACATTCCGGGTGATCAATACATCTACGACCTGGAAACGTACGAGCTGATTAAGCTGACGAATCTCTTTGACACAAGTGAGCTAAAGTCCGACATGCTTGTGCGTTCGGAGCTTGTGCGCTATGAGTCATTTGATGGCACGGAGATCCCGACGTGGATCTATCGACCGGCGAAACAAACGTGGGGTAAGAAAGCTCCTGTCGTGATTGAAGTGCATGGCGGTCCGATGGCGCAACAGAAGGCGGGCTATTCACCGTGGATTCAATTTCTTGTCAGTCGCGGGTTCATTGTCGCGGCACCGAATGTGCGCGGCTCGACGGGATACGGCAAGTCATACTATCTTGCCGATGATCAAAAGTGGGGCGAGGATCCGCTGCAGGATGTCATCTATTTGAAGCACTACATTGCCGACAACTACAGCGAAGCGGACACATCGAAGACGGTGATCTGGGGCGGGTCGTACGGTGGGTACATGGTGCTTGCGGCGATGACGTTTGCACCTGAAGAGTTCGCAATGGGTTTGGATTGGGTTGGGCCGTCCAATTTGTTTACGTTGCTTGAATCCATTCCGCCTTATTGGGAACCCTACAAGGCTTACTTCCATCGCGAGATCGGGAATCCGAGTATTCCTGAAGACAGTGCGCGTATGTATCGGCAATCACCGGTGTTTTTTGCCGATCGCATTGTCAGACCATTGTTAATTGTTCAAGGCCGCAATGATCCGCGAGTGAAAGTCGCCGAGTCAGAGCAGATCGTCGAAGCCGCGCGCAAGAACGGCAAGGAAGTCGAGTACATGATCTTTGAAGATGAGGGCCACGGCTTACGCAAGCGCGACAACAAGCTCAAAGCCTATCACGCGATGTACGATTTCATGCGCGCGAATCTCGGGATGAAGAAGACGGATAAGTAGATTTTGTCGTGTTTAAGACTGCAAAGGCAGACCGTTTGGTCTGCCTTTGTTTTTTATCGTGAAGATTGAACTTGTCAGATTTTTAGTCGGCGGTCGAGATAGCCTAACATGGTGCGGAAAGCCTCGGCGGTTGCGGCACCGCTGTAGGCTTGGCCGTTGGCGGGTTCGGCAAAGCCGACATCGCCTTTGATGAGCACGGTTTCGGCGCGCACACCTTGTTGGATCAAGACTTTCGACATCTGCTCGGCTTGCGGCGTTGGTTTGTCAAGCGCGGGCGCGGCATGCAGGATCATCAGCGGTGCGGCGATGCGAGTCAAGATCGTGTCAGCCGGAGCAGTGCCCGGGTACCACGCAACGCCGGCGCGGAGTGAGGCTTCGGCACCGAGCACGCGCATGGCCATTTCACCGCCATAGCCTAAGCCGACGACGCCAATGCGATTCTTGTTGACTGATGAATCGGCGAGCAGTGATTGCCATGCGGAACCGACTGCGCGGAGCGCATTCTGTTCTTGAACCAATTCGATGAAAGTCCGCGCTTGAGCGATGTCGGAGGTGCGATCACCTCTGAACATGTCAACGGCGAGCACGACGTAGCCGCGTGTGACGAGTGAGTCGGCCAAATCACGAATGGTTGTCGTTAGGCCGAAGCGGTCATGCAACAGCAAGACTCCGGGGTAGCGTCCGTCGCCACGCGGCTTGACGAGATAGGAGTTGGGCCGCGAGTTCAGGTAGCTTTGCAATAGCGGCAGGCGCTTTTCCCACATGGCGGAAGCTACGGTTGCGGAAGCTTCGTCGGGAGCGGTGTGGGTGAGTTTAACCGTCGTGCCGTTGCTGTCCGGTATGAAATTAAAGAGCACGTTTTCAAAATCGCCGTCAGCATGGAACGTGTACGACAGCGCGACGCCTGGCTCCATGACTTTCATGATGCCTTCTTCAATCTTGCTGTCTTTGAGCATCACTCGCCACGGAGTGTCGGTGGCTCCCCCGAAGGCCGCTGATCTCACGAAGAACCACTGGGTGTAAATCCAATCTTCACAAAGTGCGCGATAGCATTGCAGTGGAGCGGCGGTGGTCTGGAAGGAATAGCTGACGGGCTGATCCGCGCACGCCAATGCTGTGCAGCATAGAATTGAAAATAGGAGGCGAAGGTACATGGTAACCCCTGTTATTGAACTTCAGCAATTTAGCAGTTTTTTGCTGAAAACTCCAGCGGCGTTGGAGACGGCAAATGAGTTAGAGCATGGTAACATTGGGTGTCATAAGTAGCTGATATTTCGTAAAACGCTAACAATTGTCGGAACGGTTGTATTTGGTAAATAACAAGTTAACTTTTCGAGGTGCACCAATTTTCACAAACGCTTGTTAAGCGGGATTTGTGCTGGTGCGGTGGCTCTGGGTTGGGTTTTGATCTGAAATGTCAGATCCACAATATACGAATTTCTGAACGGATGGTCAAGAGAAAAATTTCAAATATTGAACTTAGTAAACAAAGGTGGGGATTGGATTTAGAATAGAATTTTGGGGTGGGGAGGCGAAGTCAGAAGTCAGTTTCCGGCGGGGAACCGCTACGCTAAATCCCCGCTCGGCGACACTCTGGCGGATTCCGGCGGGGAACTGCGGGCGGCACGCCTGCCGCCCCTACGAAATCCTCTCTCGGCAGATTTCAGCTCTTCTTCCGTGACCGGTGAAGGGGATCCATAGCAGAATAATAATCTTCAAATTGCTCCGTCAGGCCTATGTAGCCCATTGTTCTTTATAGTTTGCTATTTCCGGTACGACATGTTTTTTGCACTGATTTTGTTGCTACAATCTTCGAGGGGGAGAAATGCTCAGAAATCCGAACAGGAATCAATAATGTCACTCGTATGGCGTCCGCAGATGTCCACCGGACTTGCCTGGCAGGACGAGCAGCACAAAGAAATCTTCCGACGAATTGATTTGCTGTTGGAGGCAATGGAGCAGAACAAAGGTTCGTCGGTAGTCAAAGAGCTATTGCAGTTCCTAAAGAGCTACTCGGCAAAGCACTTCGAGGACGAAGAGGAATACATGCTCACGCACAATTGCACGACATGTATTAAGCACAAGGAGTGTCATAGTGATTTCAAGGAGCATTTGGCCGAAATCGTCATGCTCTACGAAAGTCAAGGCGCATCCACTATGGTTGTACTACGGTTACAAACGTGGCTGAGAGAATGGTTAATCCAGCACATCATGAACGTTGACAAACTCATGGCCGCGACTTCTACGCCTGATCCGCCGGGTCTTGACAAGGAGTGGAAACCTAAGAACTCGTTTACTGCTCCTGAGCCTGTGGTGAGTGCCGCATTGGAGAACAACGAGGTCGCCAAAACGGACGAACCGACTCCTTAGTAGAGGATTCCTTTGCTTGCAAAAAAGATAATATCAGAATTGAAACAGCCCCGATGGTCGGGGCTGTTTTTTTGCTAATCCAAATCCAATTCTCCATTCCCCTTGTGCTTCGTCTTCGCTTTTGGAGCCTTCTTGAATGTCGGGTCGCTCCAGCCCATAGTCGCAATCGGCGGCAAGTCCGGTTTGTGGCCTTCCAGCAATTTCTCAATCGTCAGAATTTGCAATTTGGGATGTTTCGTATTGCTGATTTCGCTCGTATAAAACCCCGCACTCGCGGCTTCTTTAATCATGTCGCGCGTCGGTTCATTCAGCGTAATCAGCAAACTGAGCGCGGCTTTTTCGCGCTCCATCGTGCCGACCAAATCTCTGACATGCGGTGAACTCGTCTTGCCTCCCTTCACCGAAATCAAAATCTGCTCTGGATGGCGGTCCGCTCCTTCAAAGAACGTTCTCCGTCCGTCAATCCCTCTGTCCGCCCCTTTCTTCTGCTCTTCAGGCCGTGCACCCACCAACCCCAACGCCCACCATTGAAATTGATACTTGTCCTGCTCAGCCAAGGCTCGAGCACCTCGAAGATCTATTGGCTCACCAACAACTTCAAATTCTTGTTTGACGCGATCCCCAAAAGAATCGCGCAACCGCTTCTTAATCAGCGTAATCGCCAAATGCGTAATATCAATTCCTAACCACTGCCGATTCAGGTTTTGCGCGACCGCCACCGCCGTCCCGCACCCGCAAAACGGATCGAGCACAACATCACCCTCATTAGAACTCGCTTTGATGATACGCTCCAAGAGTGCTTCGGGTTTTTGCGTGGGATAACCGAGACGCTCGGCAGCGCGAGAATTTATTGGAGATATGTCAGTAATTGTATCTTGAATAGGCATTCCGTCGCTTAAATATCTCTTCAACTGTGGAAACCCTCCCTCGCCACCAGCTGTACCCTTAGACCCTTTCGACTTTGGAGTCCAGTACACAAAACCGTACTCATCGAGAATTTCAAGTTTCTCTTGAGTCGTCAATAGCTCAGCGATGCCTTCACCTACTAATTCAACAATTATATTTCTCGGAATTGCCCAGTGTCTTCCCGCACGCGAGGGGTCATATTTGCGCCATGGCTTACCGGAATCACCTTTTGTAACACCCGCACCTGTCAAATCTGCGAGCCTATATGTTCCACGTTCATCTTCGCGTCTGTATTTTGAATCTAGATAGCCCTGTCCATATTCCTGTGTGCCGTTGCACCACTTCATCTCTTTTGTTTTTCCGTAAAAGAGAATCGTGTCATGCACTGGACCCCAACGCTTTGGATTGACATGCGCGCTTGTTCTTTTCCAAACAATTTCATTCCTAAAATTCACTGCCCCAAACACCGCATCCATCAACAGCTTCAAATAATGACTCGCCGTCGGATCGCAATGTAAATATATCGAACCTGTGGGCCTCAGCACTCTCCTCAACTCCACCAAACACGGCGCCATATTAGCCAGATACGCCATCATGTCATTTTCGCCTAAGAACTTGTGGAAAGCCACCAAGAGGTCTGACACTTTGTCGCTACGCGAGACGACGTGCTCAAACCACTTGGCCGATTCCTCGTTCCAATGCCACGTATCCTCGAACGCCATAATCTGCGCCGCACTCTTTTCGCCCGATTGCTCGGCAAACAGCACATTGTAATCCTGATTGCTCTTGAACGGCGGATCAAGATAGATCAAGTCCACCGTTTCATCTTTGATGTAACGCGGGAGTATATCGCGGTTATCGCCATAGTAAAGTGTGTTCATGTGAGAAAGTTACGAGGTGGGAGCGAGATTGTCAAGCGTCGGGCCAGACTTTCGGGGACGATGATGGTTTCGTAGTGTGAGACGCGGCTACGCCATTGGGTGGAGTCGCGGCGTAAGAAGTAGTTGGAGTAGTGGGGGAGTTTGTTGGCACCGTGGGCGGAGTGTCGAGCCTGGAGGCTCGACCTAGTTGTTTCTTGAGGTGCAAGGACGTAATGAGGTGCAAGGACGTAATGAATTTGGAGGACGTGGCCTTTGAGAGTCACGGTGAGTGGGGCAGGTGCACACAGGTTCCACCACGTACCTTCTATTTCGTGGTGACTTGGCGCGGGCGGATTGCCATCCGCCCCTACATAGGAACGGAAATCTACGGTCATGCCTTTTGGGGTGACGTAGTAGATTGTTGAGCCGACTTCGCATTTGAATTGGAAGTTGCCTTGCC
>Ga0154020_10006089_pt1 | contig 14136 bp, 16 predicted proteins | sample Klosneuvirus_201_FD_109709 | JGI IMG/M metagenome (GOLD analysis project Ga0154020, IMG submission 109709) | Active sludge microbial communities from wastewater, Klosterneuburg, Austria - Klosneuvirus_20160825_MG | ecosystem: Engineered > WWTP > Aerobic digester > Activated sludge | place...
AGCGGATTCCTAAATTTAAGATATTTGAAACATGGGATTTGCATCAGGTGCAAGACGTATTAGTAATCACACAACGTTATTTTAAATATTTTAATGTAAAGTTAAGATCATTTTTAATTTGCCGGGTCAAATCCTCGAGTGAATTGAACTTTCGGTCCTCGCGCACCCAGGCAAGCAAATGAAGCGTAATTTCCGACCCGTAAATTTCCCGGTTAAAATCAAGTATAAAAACCTCAATACTTAATTTACCTCCTGATTCAAGAGTAGGTCTTCTCCCAATGCTCAACATACCATAGAATTCATCGGAACCAACGTCTACCTTAGTTACATAAACACCTTCAGCAGGAATGAGTTTATAATTTTCAGCAATTTGAAGGTTTGCAGTAGGAAAACCAATGGTACGACCTATTTTATTCCCATTCACAACTGTTCCGGTAAGCGTATATGGTCGCCCCAGAAATGCCGCTGCGGTAGCAACATCACCTCTTTTAAGTGATTTTCTGATTTGGGTAGAGCTAACTGCAATCTCATTGACATCCTGTTCCGGGATTTGTTCAACCTCGAAACCACATTCAGGAGCTAATTTGAGTAAATCATCAATGGAACCTTCCCGGTTCTTTCCAAAACGGTGATCATATCCTATGATAAGTACCTTTGTTTGTAACTTTTCAACAATAATTTTGCGAATAAATTCTTCGGAAGAAATTTCAGCAAATGTTGCATCAAAAGGCAAAATCAATAAATTATCAATACCTTCTTCTTCCAGCAATTCTTTCTTTTCACGCACGGTATTAAGCAATTCAATGCCATGTTCTTCGGGATACAGGATCATTCGGGGGTGAGGAAAAAAAGTCAAAATCAATGAGCTGCCATTAATTTCAGATGCTTTTTGTTTCACCCTTTCAATGAGCTGACGATGTCCAAAATGTACTCCGTCAAAAGTTCCAATTGTAACTACCACGTTTTCAATTGGTTGAAATTCGTCCAGACTATTAAATACCTTCACTTTTCGATTGCTGAAATTAATTTTGAAAACATTGGCAAAATACTGCAATTCAACTAATTAATCATTATTTTTTTTTAAAAATATATTTTTTATTAACAAATTGATTTTTAGCAGTGGTTTTATGATGTTTTAACAGATTTAAGTAGTACTTTTGCGCTCGCAAATCTAAAAATTCCAAACTACAATAATTCATCATGAAAAACATCGGTAAAATCGTACAGGTAATCGGGCCTGTGGTTGACGTGAGCTTTGAGCAGGAAGGTGCATCAGTACCTAACATTCTCGATGCTTTGGTAATCACAAAAGAAAACGGGCAAAAAATTATTTTAGAGTGTCAGCAGCACATTGGTGAAGACACTGTCAGAGCAATTGCCATGGATTCAACCGACGGACTTGTTCGCGGACTTGAAGTTGAAGCAACAGGATTACCTATTCAGATGCCATCAGGCGAAGCAATTAAAGGCCGTCTGTTTAACGTAGTTGGAGAAGCGATCGACGGTATTGGTCCGGTTCCGGTTATACCGGGTAAAGGATTACCAATTCACCGTGAAGCTCCAAGATTTGAAGATCTTTCTACAGAAACTCAGGTTCTTTTCACCGGAATTAAAGTAATCGATTTGATTGAACCTTATTCAAAAGGTGGTAAAATCGGTTTGTTTGGTGGTGCCGGAGTAGGAAAAACGGTATTGATTATGGAATTGGTAAACAACATTGCCAAAGCATATGCCGGACTTTCGGTATTTGCTGGTGTAGGTGAGCGTACCCGTGAAGGAAATGACCTTTTACGTGAGTTCCTTGAATCAGGTGTAATTAATTATGGAGATGCCTTCCGTCATTCTATGGAAGCAGGTGGATGGGATCTTTCCAATATCGATCATAAAAAATTAGAAGATTCGAAAGCCACATTGGTGTTCGGACAGATGAATGAGCCTCCTGGAGCACGTGCCCGTGTAGCATTATCGGGACTGGCTGTGGCTGAACATTTCCGTGATGGTGATGAGCAATCAGGTGGTCGTGATATTCTTTTCTTTATCGATAACATCTTCCGTTTCACTCAGGCAGGTTCTGAAGTATCGGCACTTTTAGGTCGTATGCCATCGGCGGTAGGTTACCAGCCAACTCTTGCAACTGAAATGGGTGCAATGCAGGAACGTATTACTTCAACAAAACGTGGATCTATCACTTCTGTTCAGGCTGTTTATGTACCTGCAGATGACTTGACTGACCCAGCTCCTGCAACTACATTTGCTCACCTTGATGCTACCACTGTATTGAGTCGTAAAATTGCTGAGTTGGGAATTTATCCTGCGGTGGATCCATTGGATTCTACTTCCAGAATTCTTTCTCCTGCTGTTGTTGGTGAAGAACATTACCGTACTGCGCAACGAGTGAAAGAAATCCTGCAACGTTATAAAGAACTTCAGGATATTATTGCAATCCTTGGTATGGATGAACTTTCTGATGAAGATAAACAGGTTGTTCACCGTGCCCGTCGTGTGCAGCGTTTCCTTTCTCAGCCGTTCTTCGTTGCGGAACAGTTCACCGGATTAAAAGGTGTATTGGTGCCAATTGAAGAAACTATTAAAGGCTTTAATATGATTATGGATGGTGAAGTGGATGAATATCCTGAAGCTGCATTCAACCTCGTTGGTACCATCGATGATGCCATTGAAAAAGGTAAGAAATTGCTTGCAGAAGCAAATTAATTCACACAACTAAAGTCCATAATTCAATTAGCCGATGTTTCTAGAAATTATAACACCCGATAAAAAAGTGTTTGCAGGCGAAGTCACTTCAGTGATGGTTCCCGGAGCAAAAGGTCAGTTTCAGGTTTTAAAAAACCACGCTCCTATTATCTCCACTTTGATAAATGGCAAAGTAAAAGTAAAAACTGCATCAGGAACTCAAAATTTTGATGTTAAAGGTGGTGTGATTGAAGTTCTGAAAAACAAAGTTATTGTTTTGGCTGAATCAGTCTGATTCAACTTCTTTCTAAAATCAAAAAAGGCTGCAAATTAAAATGCAGCCTTTTTTGATTTTATTATCATACTGAAATGAATACTCCGGTTATGCAATTCTAATAACTACTAAAAACTGATGCTTTAGTTTCCGGTAAATAATTTTATTACTTTCGCTAAAGATAATATCCAACAGACTTCCAATTAAGTTAATACAGTATTCCAATGAAAAAAATACTATCTTCCATTCTGATTGTTACAATTTCCACCGTGGTATCCCTGGTATTTGCCGAAGTGGCTTGTCATTATATTTTAAATCCTATTGATTATCTGACCCCGGACCGTGAATCAGATGCTGTATTGCGCTATAAAATTTTACCCGGTTCAGGGGGCCACGATGAATGGGGATTCCGTAATAAAGAGGTGCCGGAAAAAGTTTCTGTAGTAGTTATCGGCGACTCTCAAACATATGGTTACAATGCAACACTTGACTTTTCCTATCCGGCTCAACTGGATAAGTTGTTAAATAAAACGGTTTATAACCTTTCTCTTGGTGGATATGGTCCGGTTCAGTACGATTATTTACTTTCCAATTTTGCAATTAAACTGAAACCTGAATATGTAATTGCCGGACTATACTTTGGTAACGATATTGCTGATGCATACAATACAGCATATACACTTGATCACTGGAAAAATTTAAGATCTGCTAACCTGCCCGATTCAAAAGATAGTTCGGAAACATCTATGGATGATGAATTAATTAAAAAGAAAAAAAAGGGGATTGTTGCTGATATCAGACATTGGCTGGCAGGCAATAGTATCATATATCAGATTCTGACTAAAGTTGTATTCAAGAATCTTGGTAGCATTGGATCAGAAAATAATGCAGACACTGATAACGCTGTACCTTTCAAAAATGAAAAATTGAAAATTGAAAAAATATTGACCCCACAAGCAAGGTTCAGAACAGTTGATACCACCCGAACAAAAATAAAAGAAGGATTGAGAATAACCCTTGACAGACTGAATTCAATGACTGCTACCTGCAAATCAAATAATATTAAGTTCATTGTACTTTATATCCCTACAGCTGAATATGTGTTGTCTGATCATTTCAAAGGAAGTGTCAATGAACAATCACTTGATAATTTGCAGAAATTAGTTGATGCCGAAAATTATATGCGTGCAGTAATCAGTGAAAATCTTGCATTATCTCAAACACCTGTTATTGATGGAGCATCAGCACTCAAATCTAAATTAGGAATTACTTCCGGTATATATTTACCCGGACCTGACGGACATCCTACAGCAGCGGGCTATGGTATTCTTTCAGAAGCAATTCAACAGAAATTGTTAAAATAACAAAAGCTCCATTTTAGCAAACCTGCATCAAAAGGCTAGCCCCTTTGAATTGAAAGCGATTAGTAAGCCACAAAATTTATCGTAGTTTATCATTTCCTGTATGCCTCTCCTGATCACGCACTGTTTTCTTTGCAATATTTTTTGCCAATGCATCTGAAAGGTTTACTCCGGTTTGATTCGCCAAACAAATAAGGACAAACAACACATCGGCCATTTCATCTCCTAATTCCCTGTCCTTATCGGATTCTTTAAATGACTGCTCACCATAAGTTCGGGCAATGATCCTTGCCAATTCACCAACCTCTTCCGTAAGTAAGGCCATGTTGGTAAGTTCATTGAAATAACGTACACCGTAGGTTTTAATCCACGAATCGACTTGTTGCTGGGCAAGATTAAGCTCCATGATCACAAAAGTTAATAATCGGTTGTTTTAATTTTTTTCCAAAGTATCTATAATTATGGTTACAGGTCCATCGTTCACTAATGCTACCTGCATATCGGCACCAAATTCACCTGACTGAACTTTTTTATTGGCAACCTCACTGAGGGATTTAAGGAAGTGTTCATATAATGGAATTGCCTGTTCGGGTCGGGCGGCCTTTATGTAAGATGGTCTGTTTCCTTTTGCTGTTTCGGCATGAAGCGTAAACTGACTTACAACCAGATAATCCCCATCTATGTCGGTATTCGATAAATTCATTACACCATTGGAATCCGTAAAAATCCGAAGCCGTGATATTTTACCACAAATTTTATCGATACCTTCAAAACCATCTGCTGCTTCAAAGCCAACTAAAATCAACATTCCTTTACTTATAGATGCTATTTTTTTATTATTTACAGTTACTGAAGCTGAAGAAACCCGTTGAATTACCAATCGCATATTTTGAAAATAAAGGATTCAGTTAAGACTTACATTTTTAACGAAAAATATCTTCATTATTAAGGATGCTGATATAACTTGCATATCGGGTTAATGAAATTTTAGAATCTTCAATTGCTTCCAGAACGGCACAACCTTTTTCATTGGTGTGCAGGCAGTTATTGTATTTACATCCGGAAGCATATTTGAATATTTCCGGAAAGAAATGAGATACTTGAAATTTATCAAAGTCAAGTGTTCCGAATTCTCTTATTCCGGGAGTATCAATCAAATATCCTCCTTCAGGCAGCAAATGCATCTCAGCAAAAGTAGTGGTATGCTTTCCTTTACTGTGTTGTTTTGAAATTGCAGTAGTTTTTAATTCAAGACCCGGTATCAGTTGATTTATTAAAGTTGATTTACCGGTACCGGAATGTCCTGAAAATAAAGTTATTTTTCCTTGTAAGGTAGTTTTCAAATTTACCAATGTAGCGCTGTCGAGTGCAGAAACAACAAAAGTAAGGTAACCCACCGATTTATACATTTGACAAAGTTCATCCACGTATTCCTTAACTTCAGAATCATATAAATCAGACTTATTAAAAATTACTCCAGCCGGAATATTATAGGCTTCGGCGGTAGCAAGGAACCGGTCGATAAAACCTGTTGAAGTCCGCGGCGACAGAGGTGTGGCAACTACCAGTGCCAAATCGAGATTGGCAGCAATGATATGAGCCTGATGAGAAAGATTAACCGATTTTCGGATAATATAATTTTTTCTTTCCAACACTTCACTGATCACTCCTTCAAGTTCGGTTCCTTCTTTTTCAAATAATACCCGGTCACCAACAGAAACAGGATTGGTAGTATTGATACCCATAATCCGCATTTTACCCTTAACCCTGCAACGATAAATCACTCCGGATTCATCAATTACCTGATAAAAGCTGCCTGTTGATTTTAGTACGAGTCCGTTCATATTTGCTACAATGTTACGAAATTAGCAAGGATCTCCGATATTTGAACCAAAATTGAATATTCAGCAATACATTCTATTTCCTACCTTTGCCTTATAACCCTGAAATATGTCAGTTAAAGTTAATGCAATTTCCAAAATTTACGGCACCCAAAAGGCACTCGACCAGGTTAGTTTCGAAATCGGATCAGGTCAGGTTATTGGATTTTTAGGACCCAATGGTGCGGGAAAGTCTACTATGATGAAAATCATTAGCTGCTATATTCCGCAAAACTCCGGAACGGTTACTGTAAACGGATTTGATACCGTTGAACAATCAATTGAAGTTCGTAAGCTGGTTGGTTATTTGCCGGAGCATAATCCTTTATATCTGGATATGTATGTGAAGGAATATCTGACTTTTATTGCGGGATTACACATGAAGCAGGCATTGGTAAGCAAAAGTGTGAGCGATATGGTTGACCTCACAGGCCTGGGACCCGAACAAAAAAAGAAAATTGGAGCCCTCTCAAAAGGATACCGTCAAAGAGTTGGTCTGGCACAAGCTATGATTCATAATCCGGAGGTCTTAATTCTGGATGAACCCACGTCGGGCCTTGATCCTAATCAATTGGTTGATATCAGGGCATTGATTTCTAACATCGGAAAACAAAAAACGGTAATTCTTTCAACCCATATAATGCAGGAGGTGGAGGCCATTTGTAACCGTGTAATTATCATTAACAAAGGCAAAATTGTAGCAGACGATAAAACAGAAGTAATTCAGCAAAAAACACAACCGAACAGTACGCTGGAAGTTGAATTCGAATCAGAAGTAAGTACTGCATTATTAAAAACGCTTCCGGGAATTACCAGGATTGAATCACAGGGAACAAATAAATTCAAACTGATTAGTCCTGCCGGAACTGATTTAAGAAGTGACCTTTTTGCATTTGCAGTTGCCAATAATTTAAAAGTGTTAACACTTCAAAAAACTGAAAGTTCTCTAGAAGATGTTTTTCATCAATTGACAGCCGGTAAAAACTAATTAAAAAGTTGCAACATAAGTAACGCCTGTTAGCTTCCCTTGCGGGGATGGATTAATCCATGGCATGATGAAGGCTGTTGCATTCTTATTTTTCCATTTGTAACGATGAGTCAACGATGATAGCTGATAGCTGGCAATTCCAATTCCGGCACCGGCAAAGACATCTGAAATCCAATGTCTGTTATTCAACATCCTGGAAACACCAACACCTGTTGCAGTGGCATATCCCGCTATACTGATCCACACTGATTTGTGCCTGTATTGCTCATCCAGAAAAGATGCTGCTACAAATGCCTGTGCAGTATGTCCTGATGGAAAAGTTGTAGGAGCACCATTATCGGGACGAGCCCCTTTGGTCAGACTTTTCAAAGGATATACTACTGCCATCATGATTAGTTCAGCTTTAGCAAGTTTAAGAACCATATTTCCGGTTCCATCTTTACCTTTAACTCCGGAAACCGACATGCCGAGAGCGGCAGCTGCAGGGGCAAACTGGAGGTAATTATCGAGTTTGTTTTGAAAACCCGGCAGATATTCATTCCGTTCTTCTACAATTTCAAAACGGTTAATTTGTGCGTCGTCAGTTAATATATATAATCCTGTTGCAAGCAGCACACCCGGCACCGCCCATTTCCGGAAATGGTAAACACTTTTGCTTTCAGTAGTATCAGAATCAGTTTGTTGGGAATAAGATATTCCAGGTACTAAAACATATATAATAAGAAGAATGATAATTACCGGATTGTTTCTAACCACTTTGTCTAACAGTTTCAAGGTACAAATTTGATGATTTTTAAGTACTAATGAGCCTAACTTCCGACAAAATTGTGTGAGATTACCTACTTTTGAAAAAAATCGACGACACATGAAAAAATTTGCAGTATCCTTATTTCTTATTGCCGGTGGTTTAATTGCCGGAAATTCACAAGCACAGGTGGGCCTTTCTAAGCCTGAAGCTATTGCCAAAGTAAAAGCCAGAACCATGTTGGTTATTGTGGAAGAGCCCTCTGAAAAACTATTGAGCTCAATAAAGCCTGAGGAACTGGAAAATTATAAAAAAGACATAGCTGACTATAATGCTATGATGGCTGAACTGGCCCCAAAAATCTGGACAATCAGTCCGAAAATTGAATTTAAAACCAGAGCAGAGGTTTATAAACTCGTTGAAGCAAAAGACCCGGGTTATGCATTCATGGAATATGAAAAATACCGTGTACAATTTGCATCAGCAGCTTCTTATTATGCAACCCGTCGCGCATGTGGTTTCAAAGATAAATTAGCTGGTACAAACATTCTGGGTGGTGATTATATTAAAAGTGAATTTTCGATCCGTTTGACTGATGACAAAATGTATGGATTACAAATTATCGGCATTCCAATGCCAAGTCCCTGCCCTACCAATGCTGATCTTGTTTTTGCTATGAAAACCATTCAGCTTCACTTTAAATATAAAGAAGAAGGATTGAGTGAAATTAAAATCAGTCAGCTATTTAAAACCAATGCACCTCAGCTTAAAAACATGAAGCTTTATGTGAATAAACAAGACACTGAAGCGACACTTGAAGATATCAAAAAAGTATATGCCCATCCTGTTGAAATGTTTGAAGGAAGAGCGGAAATAGATCAGGCGATTTTAAATGCAACTGAAGGAATTGCCGTTTGTATAATGATCCCTTATTCTGACCAAAGCTATTCATTCTATGTTTATAAAGCTTCCGATTTATCTGTTTTAGCGTACACTAATGACAGTCAGTCGACGGGTGTTTCGGTTGGAGGAATCGGAATGGTTGATATGGCTCGTGATCTGACGCGTAACAAAATGAAGCGTGACCATTTCAAAATTTTCGGCAAACAGGCTGATAAATAATCTGTTGCACATTTCTTAAAGCCTGATTTCCGGTTTCAAAACCGTTATCAGGCTTTTTTTATTTGCACTCCCGTTCAAAACTTATCCACTAAGGGTTTCAGAAACCGTTTGTTTTCCTAATTTTGCACTCGAAAAATCAAACTGAGAATTGCATCAGGCAATTCCCTGACATCAAAAATTAAAATTCAATCCTAAAAATGGCTTATTTATTCACCTCAGAATCCGTTTCCGAAGGGCATCCCGACAAAGTAGCGGATCAGATTTCAGATGCATTAATCGATTATTTTCTGGCCTATGACCCTATGTCAAAGGTAGCATGCGAGACTTTAGTAACTACAGGACAAGTTGTGTTGGCCGGTGAAGTGAAATCGGAAGCATACCTCGATGTACAGGATATTGCAAGAGAAGTTATTCGCAAAATCGGTTATACCAAAAGCGAATATATGTTTGAAGCAAATTCATGCGGTATTCTTTCAGCCATTCATGAACAATCGCCCGATATCAATCAGGGTGTAGTTCGTCGCAAGCCGGAAGAACAAGGTGCAGGTGATCAGGGAATGATGTTTGGTTATGCCAACAGAGAAACAGATAATTACATGCCACTTCCATTGGAATTGGCTCACCTTTTATTGCTCGAATTAGCAGCTATCAGAAAAGAAGGAAAGATCATGAAATATCTTCGTCCTGATTCTAAAAGTCAGGTAACGATTGAATACAGTGATGACCATCAGCCACGTCGCATCGATACGATTGTAATTTCAACACAACATGACGATTTTGGAACTGAGAAAGCTATGCAGGCTCAAATTCTGAAAGATGTTAAAACCATTCTGATTCCAAGAATCATGAAAAAGTTGCCTAAGAGAGTACAGGCACTTTTCAACGATAAAATTACCTTCCACGTTAACCCAACCGGTAAGTTTGTAATTGGTGGACCACACGGAGATACCGGATTGACAGGAAGAAAAATTATTGTAGATACTTATGGTGGAAAAGGCGCTCACGGTGGTGGAGCTTTCTCCGGAAAAGATCCTTCTAAAGTAGATCGTTCGGCAGCATATGCCACACGTCACATTGCCAAGCATCTGGTAGCTGCAGGAGTTTGTGATCAGGCTCTGGTACAGGTTGCTTATGCAATTGGTGTTGCCCAACCGGTAGGATTATTTGTCGATACCTATGGTACTTCCAAAGTTGCCCTTTCAGATGGAGAAATTGCTTCTGTAATTTCTAAAATGAAAGAATTTGATATGCGTCCTTACTTTATCGAACAACGTTTCAAATTGCGTACACCAATTTATCAGGAGACTGCTGCTTATGGTCACATGGGACGTAAAACGGTTGAAGTTACCAAGGTGTTCAATAAAGGCAAGAAAAATGAAAAGAAAATCAAGGTTAAATTATTCCCATGGGAAGAGCTTAATAATGTTGATAAAATGAAAGCCGCCTTCGGATTATCCAAAGCCTCAGCAAATGGAACTGCTGTAAAGAAAAGTAAAAAAGCTGTTTTAGCTTAAACACGAAAGGCCGGAAATTCACCGGCCTTTTTTTATGCTATGAAAACACTGCAACCAAATACAGTAAAATGGTTCTTAATGATCGGCCTGGCGTTGATCTGGGGAAGCTCATTTACACTGATGAGAAGAGGGCTGATCGATTTCAGTGCTCCTCAGGTTGCTTCTATAAGAATGTTTGCTTCCTTCCTTTTTCTCTTTCCATTTGTAATCAGGCATATTTCAGAAATTAAAAAAGAACACTGGAAATGGATATTTGCAACGGGTCTTCTCGGAAACGGCATTCCCGCCTTTCTTTTTGCAACTGCACAAACACAAATACCCGGCTTTATGGCCGGCATGCTGAACTCCCTTACCCCTGTGTTTACGCTCATCATAGGATATTTCATTTTTAAAACCGAAACCACAATCAGCAAAGTGATGGGTGTCTTGTTGGGATTGGGCGGAGCTACCGGGCTCATTCTTATTTCAGCGAATGGTACTTTCAGTCATGTTTCCTGGTATCCCATTTTAATTGTTCTGGCTACTGTAATGTATGCCTGCAGTGTTTCCATCATCAAAAACAAACTGCAGGAAGTTAAATCGATTCTCATTTCAGGTTTTGCATTATTCATAGTTGGACCTCCAACAGGAATCTATTTGTTTACAACCGATTTTATTCCAATTCTGAAAAGCAACCCGCATGCAATGACATCATTGGGTTATGTTGTCATTCTCGCTTTATTCGGAACAGCCATCTCTATTGTAATCTTCAACAGACTCATAAAAGTGTCCAGTGCCCTCTTTGCATCATCCGTGACCTATCTAATTCCAATTGTTGCCATGTTATGGGGATTAATGGACGGCGAAAAAATGGTCCCTTCCCACCTTATTGCCCTGGCGGCTATTTTAGGAGGAGTTTATTTAATTAACAAAAAATCAACCCGTCAGACCTGAAATTCATGATTTTTTTTGCGGGTGCTTGGGATTTGTAATAAAGGTTTCGTACATTTGCATCCCCTATATAAAAACCAGGGAGTTCATAATTAATATCTATCAAAATGTACGCAATAGTAACCATCGCAGGACAGCAAATGAAAGTAACTGAAAATCAATCGGTTATTGTTCACAGACTGGATGCAAAAGAGGGTGATAAAGTTGAATTCAACCAGGTTTTACTGGTCGAAAATGGTGGAAAAGCCAAAATTGGAACGCCTGTCATCAGTGGCGCAACAGTTTCTGCTACCGTTCTTAATCATTTAAAAGGCGATAAAGTAATCGTTTTCAAAAAGAAAAGAAGAAAAGGGTATCAGAAATCAAACGGTCACAGACAACAATTCACCAAAATTCAGATCAGCGGAATTTCTGCTTAATTCATTAATAACCAGATAATACAACAATAAAATGGCACATAAAAAAGGGGTCGGTAGTTCCAAAAACGGTAGGGAATCACACAGTAAGAGACTCGGAATCAAAATATTCGGTGGTCAAATGGCTATAGCCGGAAATATCATTGTTCGTCAAAGAGGAACCAAACATCATCCTTCTGAAGGAGTTGGAATTGGTAAAGATCACACCCTATTCGCTCTTCGTGAAGGTGTAGTTACTTTCAGAAAAAGAACTGATGAAAAATCATATGTTTCTGTAATGCCAGTTGAGTAATTACGGATTCACATAAAAAAAGGCTGCACCAAAATGCAGCCTTTTTTTATGGAGTTAAAAGTTAGTCTTGAGCCACATTTAAAAACTTTAGAAATGGCAACATTTCTTTGTAAGCTTTGGCTGCTTCCTTTGTGAATGCCGCACCGGATAAATCCTTATCTTTTATGGAAGCCATCACGGTAAAACTTGTTTGTCGCAGATAATTGATAGCCGGATTTTCTGCATCATAACCCTTAGGCGTAGTTTTCAATCTGGCGTCTGTCATTTCGCCAAAACGGCTTTTAAAAACTTTGCCTTTCACGATTTTTTCGAAATCTTTTAAATTATAATCGATTTCCTGTCGGATGGCTTTTAACACCGGAGCCTCGGGCATCCAGCAACCACCGGCAAGAAAACTGTTCCCGGGTTCAATCTGAATATAGTATCCTGCTTTCGAACTCTTCTTTCCTCCTTCAACAAAGTACGCTCCAAAATTTGTTTTATAAGGATCCTTATTCTTCGAAAATCTGACATCCCGATAAATTCTGAATACACAATCTTTAACCTTCAAATCTTTTAGTTTACTATTCTCTTTTGAAAGCAAAGGAAGGAGTGTTTCCACAAATTTTTCGAAATCCGCCTTTGCTTCTTCATACTTGCTACGGTTGACATCAAACCATTCCCGGTTATTATTCTTTTTTAATGCTTTTAAAAAATCAAGTGTTCTTTTGGTAATCATCATTTAATGTTTTAATATGTTATAATTCAGCCACAGTCTTGACTATTAATTTTGTCAATACAGGTTCGGCAGCAGCAGCAACCTCAATTATTTCAGCTAACGAAACCGGATGTAAATTATCAGGGTCACAGGAATCGGTAATTACAGAAATTGCGGCGCAAGGCAAGCCTATATGATTAGCGATTATCACTTCAGGAACTGTTGACATTCCAACGACATCAGCACCAATGATTCGGAGATATCTGTATTCTGCGCGAGTTTCCAGATTAGGCCCTGAAACAGCAGCATAAATGCCATGGTGTAATTTAATTTGATTGCTTCGAGCCACGTCTGTCAATAGTTGATTCATGCAGTGATCATAAGGTTTACTCATATCAGGAAATCTAGGGCCTTCATCATCCCTGTTAGAACCAATTAATGGATTTCCAGGCAACAAGTTGATATGATCATCCAGCAACATAAGATCTCCTTTTTGATAATTGGGATTCAAAGCACCGGAAGCATTTGAAACCATTAACTTTTGTGCTCCCAAATACTTCATTAACCTCACCGGATATGTCACTTCATTCATAGCGTAACCTTCATAAAAGTGAAACCTGCCAACCATTGCAACAACATCCACCCCACTAAGTCTGCCAAAAATCAATCGTCCTTTATGTGATTCAACAGTTGATATCACCATTCCAGGAATTTGCTCATATGGGATGCTTAAAGTATCATCAATTTCTTTAGCCAGACCACCTAAACCGGTTCCTAGAATAATCGCGACAACCGGTTTTGCTTTTAATTGTCGTTCCAGAAAATGAACGGCATCATGAATGGGATCAATTAACATGAATTCAAATTATGGGTGCTAAAATACAGAACACAGCTGAAAAGAAGTGTATTTACCTGCTTACAACATGTAAAATTGAAACGTTTACAACTTCTTCCTCTTAACCATTGTCCTCCTGTTTAGTTAATATTACCTTTGTAGTCAAACTTCAAATTATGTTACAAATTAATGTCATCAGGGATCAGAAAGAGGAAGTAATTGCCCGTTTGGGAATTAAAAATTTTCCTGCAAAAGAATTGATAGATAATGTATTAGAAATCGACAGCCAACGTCGCACCACACAATCGGAACTCGATAACTTACTGGCTGCTCAAAATACACTTGCAAAGCAGGTTGGCGATCTCTTTAAATCGGGCAAACAAGCTGAAGC
>Ga0154020_10006090_pt1 | contig 14136 bp, 9 predicted proteins | sample Klosneuvirus_201_FD_109709 | JGI IMG/M metagenome (GOLD analysis project Ga0154020, IMG submission 109709) | Active sludge microbial communities from wastewater, Klosterneuburg, Austria - Klosneuvirus_20160825_MG | ecosystem: Engineered > WWTP > Aerobic digester > Activated sludge | place...
GGCTATCGGGTAGAACCGATGGAGATTGAGCGTATCATGGACAAGAGTGGCCTGGTACAGATGGCAGCGATTGAAGTAAAACAGGATTCAAACGCAAATAAATACTTGGTAGGGTATATAGTACCCAACACAAGTTATAGCAAAGATAAATTAACACAGTACCTCAAGCAGAACCTTCCGGAGTATATGATCCCGGGCCGGATGATGGAGATGGAGAGCTTCCCGATGCTGCCCAATGGAAAAATCAATCGAAGATCATTGCCGGAGCCTGATTTAGCCGGAATGATTGCAAAAAATTATGTTGCTCCATCTACACCAACAGAACAAACCTTGGTAGATTTATGGCAGGAGCTACTCGAATTGGATAAGATAGGTATAAATGATAATTTCTTTGAATTAGGCGGACATTCCCTAATGGCTTTCAGAGTAATTTCGGGTGTGAGAAGAGAATTGGATCTTGAATTGGAGTTGATTGATCTTGTAAAAAACCCAACCATTTCAGAGCTGGCCAAAATCCTCGATTTTCAAAAAGAAAATCCCGATTTCGTAAGAAATGAGGACGAGGATTGAACCCTATAATTGCTTCAAAACCTTTTCTAAAGTTTCCAGCATCTCGTCTTTTATATCCAAATGACAAACAAACCTTATCCAGCCTTCACCGGTACTTACTGCCAAAATATCAGCTTCCTTTAATTTGCTTACGATACCCTCAGCAAACTGAGCATTTTTGGTTTTAAACAACACAATATTGGTTTGCACGGGCATAACATTTTCAACCCAGGCAAGTTGCTTCAAAACCGATTGCATAGCCAAAGCTTTGGAATGGTCAATATCAAGCCTTTCAATATGATGATCCATCGCGTAAACACAGGCAGCAGCCAAATATCCGACTTGTCTCATTCCGCCTCCAAAACGTTTTCTATGCCTTTTGGCCTGATCAATAAATGAACTTTTCCCCAATAATACTGAGCCAATAGGGCAGCCCATACCTTTGCTAAAGCAAACGGAAATGCTATCGAACCATTTTCCGTAGTCTAATGGATTTTGTTTAGTAAAAACCAAGGCATTCCAAAGTCGGGCACCATCCAAATGCAATGCTAACCCATTTTTTTGAGCAACATCGGAAACGGAAGAAATTTGTTGGTCGGTCCAACAGATGCCACCTCCTTTATTTACCGTATTTTCTATTACAACCAACGAGGTTCTTGGAAAATGAACATCGTTGGGGTGAATATTACCTTGGACATCCTCAGCAGTAAAAATTCCTCTTTCGCCTTGCAATAAGCGAGCTGAAACACCAGAATTTGCTGCAATTCCACCGCCTTCGTAACGATATACATGCGAGGTGAAATCACATATAAGCTCATCACCTGGCTGCGTATGTGTTTTTATGGCAATTTGATTTGCCATGGTTCCACTTGGAAAAAATAATGCAGATTCCATTCCAAAATAGGAAGCCACTTTTTGTTGTAGTAGGTTTACAGTAGGATCGTCTCCAAAAACATCATCGCCCACCTTTGCACTAAACATAGCCTGCAACATTTCGGGAGTAGGTTTGGTTACTGTGTCGCTTCGTAAATCTATTAACATTAATTTTTAAAATATTGAGGTTAGCAAATTACGATTTTTGGCCAACAATCAAAAAATCTACATTTTCATTTATAAGAAACATATAATATCTGCAATTGGTATAACTTTGGAGGTTTATAGTTTTTTAAAAAAGTGCATGCAACTCTCTGAAAAGGCAAATATTGCGTTTATTTATTCAATTGTTAAGCACCCGTATTTGGGCTTAATAATTGAGCCTTTTTTGGTGGAAGTAACCAATGCAGGCAATTTTTCCCTTTCGCACCAGAGGCTTATTGCTACCAATGCCAAATTATATCCGCACTTATTAACCGACAATGATTTGGAGGTTGTTAAGATCCTTGAAACCATTTCACCCGAAAGCTTAGTTAAAAAGTTTTACCGAAAAGGCACGATAAGACCCAAGGAATTTTTTGAAAAAAAATGCGACGAAGCCCAATTTAAATCAACAATTCGGCCATTTATAGAAAGGCAATTGACAGAGGCATTTCCCCTCCTCGATTTCAATAAAATCTATTTTGCAAGTGAAACCAAAAACCCTACCGCCAAAAAATTAAAAGTTTACACTGAAAATGTGAGTGTGTTGTTTCACTTTAATCGTTCGGAGGTAGAAACCCGCTATTACGCTACCATAAAGCTTGAAAATGAGCGACTTAAACTCTTGGGGACAAGTGCTCTATTAATATATGAACCTGCTCATTTAATTGTAGACGATAAACTTATTGTTTTAAAAGATGTAGATGGAAAGAAGCTTGAACCTTTTTTAACCAAGTATTACATTCCCGTAGCTCGCAGATCGGAGGAGACATTTTTTAAGAAATTTGGGTTAGAACTTATCGAAAAATTTAATGTTAGGGCAGAGGGATTTGAAATAAAACAGGAAACCCATAATGCCTCAGCCATAATAAAATTGGATGTTTCAATGGATGAACATCCTTGGTTTATCCTCTCTTTTAAATATGATGGTCAAATTTTTCCTTACCATTCAAAAAAAATGGCCCATGTGATATTTGAGGGAAATGGCGACGATATTTTTTTTAGAAAAATAAGGCGTAGCAGAGATTGGGAAGAACATAAACGAGAATTTATAGAATCATTAGGTTTAAAGCACAAAGAAGGGTCGGTTTTTATTCTAAAAGAAAAAGGAATAAAACGAGAATATGCCAAAAACGAATTGAAATACAAGGCTATCGAATGGCTGGAGCAAAACCTAGTCGGATTAAAGGGGCGGGGTTTTGAAATTCAACAAAACTTTGGCAAAGAAGTGTTTTTCATGGGCGAGAAAAACATGAAGGTGGTGATAGAAAAAAATGGGGATTGGTTTGATTTGGAAACAAAAGTTTGGTTTGGTGAATATGAAATACCTTTTATTCAACTAAAGAAAAATATTTTAAACAGCGACCGAGAATTTATTTTACCTAATGGTGAAATTGCGTTGATACCGGAAGAATGGATGGCTAAATTTCAAGGCCTAATGCGCTACGATCAAGGCAAAGATGAAATAAGAATTGAAAAAATGCATTGGGGATTGTTGGGTACGTTTGCCACAACAGTCGGTATGGAAACCAAACTAAAAGGTCTTGAAAGTTTTGAGGAGATCCAACCCAAAGAGCTTCCCAAAAACTTTAAGGGCACTCTGCGTGATTATCAGATTGCAGGATATAACTGGTTTTACTTTCTTCAGGAGTATGGTTTTGGCGGATGTTTGGCGGATGATATGGGATTAGGAAAAACCATACAAACTCTGGCCTTATTGCAAAATGAGAAAGAAACCACGGAACTGCTCTACGATAATTTGAGTATTACCACAATTGATAAACCAAGTAAGGAAATTAAGCAACTTTCTATTTTTGATACACAAAAAAAGGAGGAAAGCCAAAGAAGAACCATAGGGAAAAGGACATCTCTACTTATTGTTCCTACCTCGCTAATTTATACATGGATTAATGAAGCCAAACAATTTACACCGGATCTAAAAATTAATATTCATACCGGTCCGGCAAGGGCTAAGACGAATGCCGATTTTAGCGAGTATGATATTATTTTGAGCACTTATGGAACAGTTAGAAACGATGAGGAATTGTTTATCAATTTTCAATTTCACTATATCATTTTAGATGAAAGCCAAAATATAAAAAACCCGCAAAGTATGGTATCCAAAACGATGCGTAACCTGCATTGCACACATCGTTTAGTACTTACAGGCACCCCGGTTGAAAACACTATTAAAGACCTTTGGTCACAAATAAGTTTTGTAAACAAAGGCTTGTTGGGCGGACTTAAATTTTTTGAAGACACCTACGTTACACCAATAGAAAAAGCAGGAGACGAGAAGCGATTAAATGAATTGAAAACATTGATTAAGCCATTTATTTTGCGCCGAACAAAGCAGCAAGTAGCCAAGGAACTGCCTGAAAAAACAGAACAGATACTTTATTGTGATATGAGCGTGGAGCAGGAAAAATTGTACGAGGAAGTTAAATCACAATTTAGAAATGAGATCCTCTCCAGTATTGATAAAGATGGAATAAACAAATCGCGCTTAAATATAATTGTAGGATTAACCAAACTCCGCCAAATCGCCAATCATCCTCTTTTAGTAGAAAAGGATTTTGAAGGAACCTCCGGTAAATTTATTGCCTTAATGGATCGAACAAATACAGCAATAGAAAGTGGTCATAAGATTTTAATCTATTCACAATTTGTACGTCAATTGCAAATAATTAAGGCAGAATTTGATAAGCAAGGATTGAAATATTGTTATTTTGATGGAAGTTTTAGCGCCAAAGAAAGACAGAAGCAAGTAAAAATGTTTCAGGAAACCGAAGAAATTCCTATTTTTTTAGTGTCGCTTAAAGCAGGAGGAGTAGGGCTTACACTTACATCGGCTGATTATGTTTTTATTATCGATCCTTGGTGGAATCCGTCGGTTGAAAAACAGGCTGTAGACAGAACACACAGGATAGGTCAAACAAAAAGTGTGTTTAGTTATAAGTTTATTACAAAAAATTCAGTAGAAGAAAAGATATTAAATTTACAAAACAAAAAGCTGGATCTAGCATCAGATCTGGTGCTTGCAGAGGAATCCTTTTATAAAAGGTTAAATGCAGATGACATAAAAAATATTTTGGGATAAGGTTTATATCAATCAAAGTGCTATTTTTGACCATCAAATTAAAATTAAACATGAAAAAAATCTTTACTATTTTATGTTCCTCATTAATAGGAACTTTTGCATTTGGACAATTAGTGCCAAATGGTGACTTTGAAGCAGGCAATGCCAGCTGGAGCGGAACTAATGCAACTATTACAGACAAAGTAACTGTAAATCTACAATCTGGTGGAACCGAAGACCTTTTACCTGTAAGCGGAACCAAACTTGCGTTTTTGCAAAACACTACTACAATTGCTGTGCTAACGCAAAAATTTGCTTACACACAAAGACCAAACTCTTTCCGTTTCCAGTACTGCTACTTACCTGCAGGACAAGGTGAATTGGGAGCTGCGTTTGTGCGTTTAACCAAATATAATACTACAACTATGAAAGTGGATACCTTAATTGGAACTACAGGGTTGGTATTTACTGCTGGATCTTATCCTTGGAAAGAAGGAATTCTTGAATTGGGTGATAAATATAAAATGGCAGGAAATCCTGATACAGCATGGGTTTACTTTATTACTTCCGTATCAGCAACTCGTTTACAAGGTACTTCTATGGTATTAGATAACATTAAATTTTCAGCTAATTCAGCTTCATTTAGTGAGTTAAACAACAATATCGTTGGAACTCCAAGCGTTTCTCCAAACCCAATGAGTGACCAAGCCGTAATCAACTATCAAATTAATACAACAAGTGATGTAAAAATCGAATTGTATGATATGACCGGTAAGATGGTTAAGGAATTATTAAACGAAAAACAAAATTACGGTAAGTATAGCACTGAGGTTGATGCTTCAGACCTAAATCCTGGTGTATATTTCTACAAAATTTCTACCGGAGCTTATAGCACAACAGAAAAATTAATTATCGCCAGATAGTTATTTCGAATTTTATATGCAGCCCCTTTTTTTGCGAAAAGGGGCTTTTTTTATGGTATCAATTCAAAAACAAAATCAATCTGTAGTTCATCTTGAAGACTATTTTAAAAATACAGAAGTAATTTGCATCCACCATCAACTATACTTATTCCAACCAATTAATTCTCCAAGCTTTCGCCCCATTTACAAATAAGTTGAAATAAATCAGCAGACATGTCGCGACTGGTAGGCATATAAGAGTATGAATTCCAATTTTGAGGTTGCAATCTGGTTTTTATATATTTCCAACCTTTGATAAAATGCTCCTCGGTAAATGGTGTGATTTTAGATGACATTGGATAGATCAAATGTGAAACCTCCAACATTTCTTTATAAATCAAATCAAAACTAATGGGTGAGGGATACTCCGGATGTTTAGGATTTAAATACTGTTGATATTTGTGTGAAGGTAAAATTCTAAGGCAAACAAAAAATCCGGTTTTGAGAATATAACTTATTGGGTAATCTTGGTTGGCCTGCGAATTTCCGGGGTAAATTATATACATGTGATTCCCGGGTTCGGTACTTGGAAAATGCAAATCGGTGGAAGGTTCAAAATTTTCTGTACTCAAAAATGTACTAATTTGGGCAGATGCAAGGGTTGAACTAACTCTAAATGCTTTAATATACATTGGAATGGTGTAATTAACCGGTTTCCCATATCGGAATATGTTAAGCCGGCAATTTTCCTTAATATGAGAATACGACATGTAGCCGGCTTCCGGTAATTCGTTTTGATTAATATAAAGAGCTGTGGTATCGCTACTTACAAACCATTCACTTTCTGTCATTATCGGAGTTTCACTTTCCAAATTGACTTTCTGCGATTGCGATACTTGATGAACTATAATTTTGGATTCATCCATTTCATTTTCCCATTGTGCAATGAGGGGTATTTCGATCATACCACCTGTTAACATAAAGTTATTACGACTAAGACTCTGGGCACCAACACTTAATCGACAGAGTTCAATTTCCTTATCTTTAAAATTAGTACAAAAAACCCAATCACCCATTTCGTAAGTCTCAAACGTATTTGTTGCCGGATTTTTAATTTGAGGAATACTGCCTGATAAGTCTAATTGCATAACATTTCTTTGAGTATCAATTCTAAACACAAAGCCACCAATTGTTTTTCTTTCAAACACAGGCTTTTCGGGAAGCATTAATCTTCCCATGCTAATAGATTTCATATCGGTATTATACCATGGCGTTATACTTCCAATTATTGTGCTAGTAGCAGGATTGGGGTTGGGACCATGCGTATTAAAGTCGGGATTTAAATTTTCATATACCTCTGAAAGGTCAAATCGTATAAATACCCCTTTAATTTCTTCCTTTTTAATGTTAAACTCTTTAAAAAATGGCAGAATAGTTGAATCTTCACAATCAATCAAATCCTCTATTGGGATTACACAATAAAAGGTACCTGAACTTCCCATTGCATCATTTTCATTAAGAATACGATTGGGGTTAATAAATCTTAAAGAGGCTTTTTGTGGTTTGCCTGCAAAAATCAAATTACCTGCATTTAGCATTCTAAATGAATCACAAAAAATTTGGGTATGAAATGTTAGGCCCGGAATTACATCAACCATTACCGCGGTATTATGGCCTTTTGGGTTTTTTAAGTCTATTTTAGAACCAATAATTTCATTAACTGTTTGTGGGCAGTTAGCTGATTTAGATGTATAAAAATTTGTTTCGTTTGATAAACTGCAAGTTTCTATTGACACTACATTTACGTTTGTAAACGAAAAATCCATTCCTCCATAGTAATTCCAACCTCCCGGAATTTTGCCGTACAAAGGTTCGTTTCCTCTTTGGGTTCTAATAAGATGGTATAAATAATGATATTCGCTATCGATGCCAGAATTGCCCAAAGGCACAGAGGCCCATTGTTGAAAATATTCGGGAGTATTTACAGATTCTATTTCGAAATAACTTGAATCACCATCCTCAATTAATCTGCAAGCTTTTGGTAAAAGAATGGTCTTTAGTTTTATTGCTATTTTTATATCGGCATTACAATAAATACGGGGTGGTATAATTGCTTTAATGTGGATATAGTCGAACAAAACCAATGGCAGCCATGAGTTATTGTTTGCGGTTGCCGGGTTTATTTTAACAGTTCCATTAAAGTTAATTCTCGGAAAATCAAATTGACTCATATATTGGTATAAAAAGTTATCATTGTTTAATATTTGGGTGTTCAAAAGTAAAATTATTACAGAAGTTATCTCAAAAGTAAATTTGTGAACCAAATGGATTAACTTATTTATTTGAATAAAAATTTAAAAGATCAAAACAGTCTAAAAATCAAATAATTACCGACAAAAGCAATAATGGAATCGCGATTAGATACACTTTATGAAACCCTACTTGAACCGTTTAAATTAAAGGAAAAATATAATGAAAACTTAAATACGATCTTTCAAATTGGTAAGCAATTTCCAATACTTTCAAGTGGTTGTCTCGAATATTATTTAAAAAACGAGGAAGGAAGAATAGATGTGAATGTGCAGCTTTGTTATGAACAAAATGAAAACCTTTTAAATATTGATCACAGGTTAAACAAGCAATTAATTCCATCCAAGGAACTTCAAATTAATATTCAACCTATTTTAAATTTTTGGGATCAATGGAGACAAAAATCCTTTAAACTCCATCCATTTATTGACTATATATGGCTGGTTTACGATATTGACTCCAAAAATGGTATACTGCCATGGTATTATATTATGATAACTGTTGATTCATTAAGTAAAGATATAGAAATACGAAATGAATTAATCAAACAAATATTGATTCAACTTGGTGTGAAAGTAGCTGATTTTAAGAAGTTTTCAGATTTATTCAGCAGTTTTCCAAAAGACACAATTATTCGCTCAATAGGTTATAAAACCATTGGAAATTCAAGTAACTTGAGATTATACATAGTGGCTAAAACTATAGAAAATATTTATGAAATACTTAAAGCAAACAAATGGCAAGGTGATTTAACCCAATTGATTGAGGAGATTAAACCTTTTTCATCTTTAAGTTACAAATTTGCCTTAAGTATAGATTCAACTCCTGAACTTGGGAAAAGGGTAGGAATAGAACTTTGGCCCCAAACAGAATCATTTGATCAAATGATGCAGTTGTTAGTAGAAAAAAACTATTGCACATCTGAAACGCTCAGTGATTTAATGAATTGGAACGGCCGGGTATCATATAACTATCCTAATGGCATACTTTTAAACAGCAAGTCCGATGAACCTGAAAAAGGCTCTGACCCCAAAAATTATTATAGGTATTTACCCTATATAAAATTTATTTATTCCGAAGGCCAGACTATGGCTGCAAAAGCATATCTTTATTTTTCTTCACAGGAAATTTCAATTTAAGATAGTCTCATATAAATTTCAAAAAAAATCGCAATTAACTGTTTCAATTTCTAAACAATTATCTACATTCGTAAGCACAAACCTTAAAAAATTAACAAAATGGACCAAAATCAAACCTTAGAAGAAGCTTTAAAAGCCGCCGGTGATGAAAGTCAAATTGCCGTGTTGACCGATCAAGCTAAAAAGATGACCAAAAAAGAAATCTCTGATTTTATTAATGGTAAAGATCACGATCATGTAACCATGGGTACCTTTAACAGCATTAAAGCACTCACCCTGCAAAGAATGAAAAATGGAGAAAGTATTTTTCCTTGGAAAAATATGCCTTCAGTAAAATCAGACCCGGATGATTTAGGTGCAGGCCTTTGGTAGAATTTAAATTAAAAAATTCTTCAAACCATTTAAAGTACCTATAAAATGGGAACAGTAACACCCAATCGAAAGAACCTTCTTGATATCACTACTGTGGTTCAAGAAGGTCTTTTTTGGTGCTGGTCGGCAGTTGGTTGTATGTGTGCATTATATTATGACCCGAGTAGTGGTTGGACACAATGCAAACTTGCCAGCCAATCCATTGAGCCATCACCTGGCAACTGTTGTAATAAAAAAATACCAGACGCTTGTAATACAACTTGGTATTTGTACAACAATAATAACCAAGGTTCATTGATAACCACCGGCATTGCCAATGGTTATCAAACAGGCGCTATTACATACGACGAAGTAATTGTACAAATAGACAAAGGGTTTCCAATTGCTTACAGACTTAATGAAAAGCCTTTTGGAAGTCACTTTGTTATTTTAAGCGGTTACGATAATTCAAAGGGTAAATTACTTGTACAAATAAATGATTCAGCCGGAGGAATTACCTCCCTCATTCCGTATCAAGAATTTATCAATAATTATCAAGGCGACGCTGTGGTATCACACACTTTTTTTACCAAATCCTCAAAATAATATTATGAGTATAGATCACGCCTTACCGCATCCTAATGCATTATCAAAATTGCATGAGTTTCATCACTCACCCACAGTAAATTTCAGTAAACCCCATGGCATTTATAATATATCGTATGAACATTTGTTAGCCGATAATAATCTTAGCAGGGCGGTTTTGGTTGCCTGGCGCTTTTTTAGAATAGATGAGGATGGCCATTTAGGTGTAGATGAAGTGAGAATTGGTGAGAATAAAAATGAACATTTTTATAGTGGATTCCATAAAGGTCCTACAATGCAAGAGCACTCCGACATGATTGATGAGTGCGATGCAATGCCTGAATTGAGCCGGTATGAACATAACTTTTTAAGAATGTCGTCACTTCGAATAAACGCACTTTGGTTTAAAAGTAAATCGGATCTTCCGGATTACTTTTACCCTCTTGAACCACGTTTTCACGACTTCGATAAAAGACTGTATACCCAAGATGAGTTTATGTTACTATTGATCGCAGCCGTAAAGGAGAGATTAAAATTGGCCGATGTAAATTCAGACCCACTTTTGGGAGGTTGAGTTTATCCCGATTTGCAGCTTTCATCTTTCGAGCATTGTAAATTGAATTTCCTTTTTTACACCTAAGATAAAACTTGGAGGTATTTCCATCACCTCAATTCGTAAATTTGTGGCTTAAAAAATTACAATTTACTACTAAAGTTAAGCCTTAGTAAATTATCAACTGCAATTAAACTTTGCTTTAATTTAAAATATTAGTCATTCGGTAGCCGCCATGTCAGACCATCCATGCGCGTATCCCGGCAGGTCGAGACAATGGCTGGAAAGTGCCTATTTTAGAGATTTTACACCTCAATTCGTTAATTCGTGGCTTAAAAAAAATCAATTTACTACTAAAGTTAAGCCTTAGTAAATTATCAACTTCAATTACACGTTGCTTTAAATTAAAATGTTAGTCTTGCTGGTAGGTAATACTCGGAGTGATTTCAATCACTTCAATTCGCAAATTCGTGACTAAAAAAATTACAATTTAGTAAAGTTATTTGGGGCCCTTTACAAAATACATGTCCATTTGCCCTTTCCCTTTTGCCGAAATTTTACCGCGGTGTACGCAAGTAAAATAGTCTTTAACATACTCATATGTTGTTTCACTAATATTTACCATTCCAACCTCACCGCTACTTTCCATTCTGCTGGCCGTATTTACTGTATCTCCCCAAATATCATAAGCGAATTTTTTTAAACCAACAATCCCTGCAACCACAGGACCGGTATGAACTCCAATTCGAGCTTCAAAAACGATTTCCTCACCGTTTTGCATTTTAACTTTATAGTTGCGCATAAATTCCTGAATTTCCATACAAGCTTTTACCACATCCAATGCATGTGTTTTATTTGGTGATGGCAATCCGCCTGCCGCCATGTATGAATCTCCAATAGTTTTGATTTTTTCAACCCCGTGTTTTTCCATAATATTATCAAATTCAGAAAAGCATTCATTAATTACAGATACAAGTCCTTGAGGTGTTAAGTGCTCAGAAATTTCGGTAAATCCTTTAAAGTCAGTAAACAGAACCGTAACTTGTTCAATCATTTGAGCATCAGCATGCCCCTTTGCCTTCAATTCTTCGGCTACTTCTTCCGGTAAAATATTTAATAGAAGCTCATCACTCCTTTCCTTTTGAGCCCTTAATTCAGAAGTTCTTTCGGTTACTTTCTGTTCTAATTCCAAATTAACTTTTAATTGAAGCTTATCATTCTCTTCCAACTGAAATATTATCTCTTTTTGCTTGTTTTCATTTTCGGTTTTTAACCAATTTATCCGGTCTGCCAAGGCAAAAGAAAGCAATAACACCTCCGTCATGTGTCCTATAAAAATACCATGGATAGTGAAGAAATTACTCGAAATAACATTTAACTGAGCGCAAATTCCAATAATAGCCAAAATTAGAAACATAGACCATGCAAGGAGAAAAAATCGTGCGGACGGCACGGATCGCATGTAGCTGCTGATCCCTAATACCAAATAGTAAAAGGAGGCTACTAAACTAATTAACTGGGCTAAAACGATTGACAGTGTAAATTGACCGCTTATATTTAAAATAGCTATTAAAATAAAAATCAATAAGAGAGTACTTCCAAAATAATATGAAACCTTTTGTTTTTTAGTTACTTGCAATATCCCTTTGGAAAAAAGTATAACAACTACATTCGTTAGACAAATAATGACAGGAAGATAGAGATTAAGCTTGGGAAATTGTGGCCACATAAAAGCAAAGCCAAATCCTTCTACTCCTAAATAAAAAGTGGCAGAGGTGAGAATATAGATCAAATAAAATAAATAAATACGCTCTCTTACCGATAAAAAAATAAAGAAATTGTATAAAAAGGCAAACGCCATTATACCAATGTAAATGCCCCAAAACAGATTATGTAATTGGTTGATTGTTACGTACTTGTTTTTTCCGGATATGGCTATTGGCAATTGTAATGAAAATAAACTTTGGACTTTAATATAATAAAAGCTTGGTTTTTCATGATTAACTTTTAGATTAACCAACCAGTTTTCGGTAGTTAGTGGCCGTTTAATAAAGGGCTCCAAACAACTGCCGGTATACACTAGCTCAAACTTATTTGAATCTTGTTTGTAAACCTTTAACTCAAACAAGATAGGTGCTTTAATTTCTAAAAACAGTTCTTTCTCCGCTTGGCTTAAAACACTAAAACGCATCCAAACATTGTGAGGTATATTACCAAAGTTAACTATATCCTTATCAAAACGATTAAAACTTACATTTTCTAAATCCTCAATATTTAGTTTGTTGGAAGAGTCGACAAAATATTCAATATGCTTTCCAATTTGCTTGTATTCACCATTGTGCACAATTAATGAATTTTGAGCAACGGAAAAAGTGCTAAATGCCGTAAAACAAAATAAAAGGATAAGGTATTTACTAATAGTTTTCACGGATAATTGGAAATTGGGGTTCAAATAACATTATTTGCTTTTGGTTGAGGGAATTTTCTAAAGGTCTTTTAATAGACTGCTGATAATTAAAAAAAGTTGTAGGATCATACTTATTTTTAATTTCTAAAAGTTGATTGTAATATTCTCCCCAATATGCCCAACGGAAGTCTGTTTGGTCGCGGTTCGGATAATTTTGAAATGAATGTCCGTTGGAAAACTTTTGCATAAATTCCGAAAAGGATGCCAGCCATTTCTGCACTTCATTTTGGTCGTTGGTTTCGGGTGTAAAAAATACATCACAAAATAAATCCATAATTACGTTTCTATGAATAAACGCTGATTTTTGAACAGGATATTGATTAATTACTCCTCCATAACCTTCCATATCTACAACAGTATAGCTATTTGGGGCTGTTTTGAAATAAACCAATATGGATTTGTAATCATCCACAGAGAGGGATTTACTGATGTATTCACTTTTTGAATAACCTAACACAGTCATTGGCACATCCGGCACACCTTCAAGCACCCACTCGTTTACCTCCGAATATTTACCTTCTTTTTTTAGGGTAATGTTTGCTCCTGATATTTGGAGCAGGGGAGCTATTGTTTTGTCAAGATCACTTTCATTTCCGATAAATACACCGGCAAAATATACCTTTTTGCGTTTATCACCTGAGTTATCGGTACACAAAACTGTTTGAACACCAAGATTAGGGTGATTATTGGTAGTGAGATAATTTTGTTGAATAGTAAACAGGGCTAATGCTGCATTGTCTTCTTCGGTTTCAAAATCAAATTCTATTCTTACACCCCAGAGCTTGTCTAGTGAAAAAAGTTTGTATTTAACACTCAAAAGAACACCAAAATTCCCACCTGTTCCGCCACGTATAGCCCAATAGAGGTCCTTATTTTGGTTATCATTGGCTATTACAATAGTTCCATCGGCAAGCATTACCGTTACTTCCAATACACAATCCGAGTTAATTCCAAATATACGAGAAGTCATACCATAACCACCACCTTGCATAAAACCTGCAATTGATACTGTAGGACAGCCGCCGCCGGGCATGTGCAAACCATAAAATTCCAAGGCTGGGTTTATATCTGCAAAGGTATTGCCTGCCTCCATAATTGCAGTTTTGTCCGAAGGATTTACATGAATA
>Ga0154020_10006091_pt1 | contig 14135 bp, 13 predicted proteins | sample Klosneuvirus_201_FD_109709 | JGI IMG/M metagenome (GOLD analysis project Ga0154020, IMG submission 109709) | Active sludge microbial communities from wastewater, Klosterneuburg, Austria - Klosneuvirus_20160825_MG | ecosystem: Engineered > WWTP > Aerobic digester > Activated sludge | place...
AAGACCTTAGTTTTGAATCAAATATTATAGCCATGCAAAATTTTAACAGCTCAAATCAAAAATCAGGTAAAGCCTTAGTAGGCTTAGTTTTACTTGGCCTGGGATTCATACTATTACTGCGTACTTTAGACATATTCTTTATACCATCATGGATTTTCAGCTGGCCTGTATTTATGATTCTGATTGGTGTTTTCATTGGCTCTCGTCAGGGATATGATCGTCCGTCTGCATTTATGCCAATTGCCATAGGAGCATTGTTCCTGAGCAATAAGATAATACCGGGCATGGAACTGAGCAGATTCTTCTGGCCATTCCTGATCATCGGTCTTGGAACCTGGTTAGTATTTGGCCGAAAGAAGGGCTTTAAGGCTGAAGATTATACAAGCTGGGACAAAAGAGTAGATCCTGAGAACAACGATACTAATTATACCGGCGAAGCTCAGGAAAGACCTGCTTCCGGGCCATTAACTGAAGACAAGATTGAATCGGTGTCAATATTTGGTGGAGTAAAAAAGAATATTGTCTCCAAAGATTTCCAGGGAGGAGAAATAGTAAATTTCTTTGGAGGCTGTGAGATAAATCTGATGCAGGCTGACATCAAAGGCCGGGTAAAAATCGAAGTTGTACAGGTATTTGGTGGCACCAAGATTATTGTACCAGCAAACTGGACTATCCATTCAGAGATGGTCGCCATTTTCGGGGGGATCGAAGACAAACGCCCTCCTCAATTAAATGCAATTCCGGATAAGATCCTGGTTATAGAAGGTACCTCCATATTTGGCGGAATAGATATTAAGAGCTTTTAACACTTTTAACCTAAGCAGAAGGCTCTCCTGTAAGAAATAACATCTATCAACCTATAAATTATACAGCTATGAACTGGTATGTCGCTAAACTCATTTTCAGAATTACCTGTGGCAATGGAAATCACCAGCCACAATTTGATGAACAACTCAGACTGATCAGTGCTTCTGGCGAAAAAGAAGCACTTAGAAAAGCTCAGAAGCTTATCAATGAAGAGAAGCTTATCATGGAAAACAAGGATCAATCAGCTATCCGATGGGATTTTATCAATATGACTGAGCTTTATCAGGTCGATGAACTAAAGGACGGATCTGAGATATATTGTAATATTCTTGAAGTGAGTAATGCTGAAGAATACATTGAAATAAGTAATCAAAAAGCATTATTGATAAGCCAAAATCAACAAGCAAGTGTCACAACGACAATCTAATCCAAATCCCAATAACGGGGTTTTGTCAAGAAGCAAGATCTTACTGGTCATTGTTCAATGTATTGTTGCCAGTATTTTATCGCAGACAGCGATACTACTATGGTTTGGATTCAGTTTTCAGACCTCATTACTGGATAGTACCGTCAGTATTTTACTGCTTGCAATCGCATGTTACCTGATCGGAAATAACCTGAAATATTACCGGCCGGAGAAAAACAGGTATCTGCTCATGCTCATGTATTGCTCAATTCTTGCTTCTCTATGGCTGCTGGTCAATAATTGGGTTCTTGTCAGTATCGTTTTAAATGACCCTCATTATACTGAGTTCTTATACAATTCATTACCAATCCGCTTCTTTATCGGACTTCTTATTATCGGACTAATGGCCATGGTTAGTGTGGTTTGGTATACACAGGAGGATCAGAAAGAAACAGAAAAAAGAAAACTCGAAGCTGAAACTCTGGCCAGAGATGCAGAGCTCTACAATCTGAGACAACAATTACAACCACACTTTCTATTCAACAGTTTAAACTCAATTACTGCATTAATAGGCAGCAGGCCTGAAGAAGCCAGGAAAATGATCCATCAATTATCAGATTTTCTTCGGGGCACTCTTAAGAAGGAGGATCAACAACCAGTTTCATTGATTGATGAACTGGAACATTTACAATTATATCTGGACATAGAAAAAGTTAGGTTTGGGCATCGTCTCTCTACCGAAATATCATATAATGAAGTTTGCAAATCAAAACTACTTCCCCCAATGCTGCTTCAGCCTATTGTAGAAAATGCAATAAAATTTGGCCTTTATGACACAACAGGTGTAGTTACCATCAGCATTTTTGCGGAATGCCTTGAGAATGAGCTTCAAATTACTGTTCAAAATCCATATGATCCGGATACCACCCGCCCTAAACATGGAACCGGCTTTGGACTCAGCGGAGTGAAACGGAGATTACATTTATTATTTGGCAGAACCGACCTATTGGAAACTACATCTTATAGCCATATATTTACAACTATTGTAAAAATTCCTCAGGTATAAATATGCGAGTAGTTTTAATTGATGACGAGCCTCTGGCGCGTTCAGTAGTGATTGAATACCTTCAATCCTGGCCGGATCTTGAGATTGTACAGGAATGTAGCGATGGTTTTGAAGGAGTAAAAGCAATTGCACAGCATGAGCCCGATCTTATCTTTCTGGATATTCAGATGCCTAAGATCAACGGGTTTGAGATGCTCGAACTTATTGAACAACCCCCTTCTGTAATCTTTACTACTGCCTTTGATGAATATGCTATTAAAGCCTTTGAAGAGCACGCAGTAGACTATCTCCTGAAACCTTTCACCCAAGAACGCTTCAATAAAGCCGTTCAAAAGTGGATGGATCAGCGACAGGTTGCTGAACCAAAGCAAAACACTAAACAACTCCTCGACAATATTCAGAACTCCAGCCTTAGAAATGAGCGAGTAGTAGTTAAAACAGGAACCAAGATCAAGATCATCCCGGTAAATGATATTCTTTTCCTTGCTGCGGATGATGATTATGTTAAAATTCACACACCCGAGGGATCATTTCTTAAGAACAAAACCATGGCCTATTTCGAAAAGCTATTGGGAGAAGAAGATTTCGTCAGGGTACATCGTTCTTATATAGTAAGAATCAATGAAATTACCAGAATTGACCCTTATGAGAAAGAATCCCATCTCGCAATTCTGAAATCAGGGGAAAAGATTCCGGTCAGCAAAACAGGGTATCCGAAACTGAGACAGGTTTTGGGACTGTAATTTAGTTGACAATTGATAGTTGACACCCGATAGCTATCGGGTTGACAATTGCTAGATTAGCAGTAACAAACAATAAATTTTCTTCAATTAAACAGCTTTCAAATTGTCAACTGTAAATTGTCCATTGTCAATTAATAAGAAGCACCTTCCATGCCTTAATCACCTCCTTCGATTCCAGCAATTTTCTTGCATAATGATGGAGTTCTCTTTCCCTTGTTTGTGAATCACCGATTGTAGCATCAAGAATTTGCCTGAGCTCCGGATCTGTCCTGAACGCATCAATTTCTTCATCAGAAGGGAGGCTTTCCACATTTCCAAGCTGCCCCAGATTATTTCCGGTCAAAACCGCTGAGTTTCGTATGGAGGCGGGAAGGGAATCTACACCAATACCAAGTGTTCGAACAGGTTTTTCAACCTCGAATAAATTCTCAGCACCTACCCTGCAATACCAATCCCCACCCAAACGTGCAACGAGATCAATTTTAGCCTGATCGATCTTTCCTGATTCATCCAGTATATCTTCATTGATGTGTATTCGTTTGATTTCAGACAGAACCAGATTACCGGCACCTGCATTCTCTCCCAAGGGAATTACCTGCCTGATCAAACACTCCATCTGCACTGGAGATTCTGCAACACGGGGAGGCCTTACCAGTTCAGAAGGAAGCTGTGTAAACCCTGCTTTAACAAACTCATTTACGCCCTTCGGATACTCCACACTGGCAAGTGATGTTTGCTGAACCATATTATAATTCACGATATTTATCACACATTCAGGCACTTCCAGTATATTTTCAAGGCTATGTTTGGTTGTATTATCCCTCACCCGACGTGAAGGAGAAAACACACAGACAGGTGGATTGATACTGAATATATTAAAAAAGCTGAAGGGACTTAAATTGACATTCCCTTGCTTATCAATCGTCGAAACAAAACAAATTGGCCTTGGTGCGATTGCATATTGCAGATAATTCTGAAGTTCAGCCGGCTTGAGATCGGCGGTGTTTATGGTTAGCATACAATAGGATTAAAGAACAAAGATTAAAGAAAAAAAAACTTAAGATGATTTTTTTTACAATCCAGAGTCCTTATTCTTTGTTCTTTAATCATTTATCTGTTTATTGTTCTTCTTTAATTTCAAAATAGACCAGTCTGTATTTGCTTTTCTGATCGTGTTGGTCAAACGCCCCAATCCGGTAATTTCCATTTCAACAATATCACCCGGTTGGAGCCACTGCGATTTATATTCCGGGTCATTCAACAATCCGGTGCCATTCAATTCGAGAAAACATCCGGTGCCAACGGTTCCTGATCCGATTACATCACCGGGCAGAATATCCACTCCATAAGAACAACGTTCAATAATCTCGGCAAAGGTCCAGTCCATATCAGCCATTGATCCTGATGATACCTCCTTACCATTAACCCAGCATTTCATATCAAGCGCATAAGCATTACCGGTATGGCCTGGTTTTGCAGGTATTTTATATTTCTCCAATTCGTCGGGGGTAACCAGCCAGGGACCAATTACTGTTGAGAAATCCTTGCCCTTCGCAGGGCCCAGATTGAGCAGCATCTCCTCCATCTGAAGCGTACGGGCACTCAAATCGTTCATAATCATATATCCTGCGATATAAGCATCGGCTTCTGATGCCCTGATATTACGCCCCTTTTTGCCGATAACGATTGCGGCCTCCAATTCAAAGTCAAGTTTTTCAAAATGATCAGGCATACATTCAACATCGCCCATGCCCTGAATAGAATTATGATTGGTGAAATAAAATATAGGATACTGATCAAATTCAGGTATCATTTCAACCCGCCTGTTCTTTCTGGCAGATGCAACATGCTGCCTGAAAGCATAACCATCACGACAGGAACTGGGATGTGGTACAGGAGCCAAAACTTCAAAGAATATTTCTTCTTTTGCTTTCTGCTTTCCCGATTTAATCTCTTCATTAACCTTCTTAGCCCGATCCATTAACTCTTCTCCCCCACTCAAAAACTCATTCATATTGTCGGGGATAAGCTTATCGCAGGAATTCAGATTATAAATATGTCCGTTAATGAACAGGCCAAGGTGCTCACGATCTTCGGTTTTATAGGAAATTAATTTCATGAAAGGTATAATTAGGTTAGCAGCTATTCAAAACTAATGAATTTTGCTTATCCTTTATTCATTCACCAAAAAAACAAAGAAAGATACCCTCATAAAGATATTTCAATTTCCAATAAAGAAAAGCTTACTTTGTATTACCAATTATAAAACCAATAAATTCTAATTTATGCCTGTTTATCATACATTAGGATCTATTCCTCATAAGCGTCATACTGCCTTCCGTAAATCAAACGGTGTGTTGTATGCTGAGGAATTGGTCTCTACTGAAGGTTTTTCCAGTCTTTACTCACTGGTATATCATTGCCATCCTCCAACTATTGTAAAAGAACTGGGTGAGCCCTATTCAGTTGAACCGAAGATTGCCAGAGAAAAACATCTTCGCCACACCAGTCTGATCGGCTTTAAGATCAAACCCGTGGATGATTATCTGGAGAGCCGTAAGCCTGTGCTGGTAAACAGCGATCTTCATATTTCTTTGGCAGCTCCCCGCCATTCAATGACGGATTATTATTATAAGAACAGTCAGGCGGACGAAGTTATTTTCATCCACGAGGGCAGCGGAACCCTGAAGACGGGTTTTGGAAAGATAAAATTTGAATATGGCGACTATCTTGTTGTTCCCCGAGGTACGATTTACCAGATGGAATTCAACACTGAGGACAACAGGCTGTTTATAATCGAAAGTTTTAGTCCGATACGCACCCCAAAACGCTACCGCAATGAGTGGGGACAATTAATGGAACATTCCCCCTTTTGTGAGCGTGATATCAAACGCCCGTCTGATCTTGAAACCCATGACGAGGCCGGAGATTTTAAAATACTGATTAAAAAACAGGGTCTGATCTATCCCTATACCTACTGCACACATCCTTTTGATTTTGTTGGGTGGGATGGTTTTCATTACCCTTGGGCATTTTCGATCCACGATTTTGAACCAATTACCGGAAGAATTCATCAACCACCAACTGTTCATCAGACTTTCGAGGGCCATAATTTTGTGATCTGTTCATTTTGTCCTCGAAAATATGATTACCACCCGGATGCAATACCGGCGCCATATAATCACAGTAATGTTGACAGCGACGAAGTTCTCTATTATGTAGATGGCGATTTTATGAGCCGCAAGAGTGTTGTTAAGGGACAGATAACCCTTCATCCTGGTGGAATACCTCACGGACCGCATCCCGGTACAGTTGAAAAATCAATTGGAAAGGAAAGAACAGAAGAACTGGCAGTAATGATCGATCCCTTTAAACCATTGATGCTCACAGATTACGCAGTAAGTATTGAGGATGAAAATTATCATAAAAGCTGGCAGGAGAATGTAGAATGAATTTGGCAATTTGACAATTTGACAATTTGAAGATTTGATGATTTGATGATGTAGGACAATAATATTCAATAGTATAATTATGAAAACAGGAACGATAACAGCAGATATACAGACAACAGATTTTCTTCCTCTTAGAGGAACAGATTATATAGAATTATATGTTGGAAATGCGAAACAGGCGGCTCATTTTTATAAAACAGCCTTCGGTTTTCAAAGTCTGGCCTACGCCGGTCCGGAAACCGGGGTTAAAGACCGTGCATCTTATGTTCTGGTGCAAAACAAGATTAGACTGGTGCTGACCACACCCTTATTCCCGGATCATCCCATTTCTGAACAACTGACCCGTCATGGTGATGGAGTTAAGATCATTGCCCTTTGGGTGGATGATGCCTATGATGCACACCATCAAACCACTTCCCGCGGTGCTGAAAGTTATCTGGATCCTCAAACTTTGGAAGATGATTATGGGCAGGTAAAGATGAGCGGTATTTATACCTATGGTGAAACAGTACACATGTTTGTCGAACGCAAAAACTACAATGGCTTGTTCATGCCCGGATATGAAAAATGGGAAAGCACTTATAATCCGGAACCGACCGGACTGCTTTATGTTGATCATTGTGTAGGTAATGTGGGATGGAATCAGATGGATAAATGGGTGAAATTCTATGAGGATGTGATGGGATTCAAAAATATCCTGACTTTTGATGATAAGCAGATCTCTACCGAATATTCCGCTTTAATGAGTAAAGTGATGAGTAATGGGAATGGCTTTGTAAAGTTTCCGATAAATGAACCTGCAGAAGGTAAAAAACGATCGCAGGTTGAAGAATATCTTGATTTTTATGGGGATGAAGGAGTTCAGCATATTGCAATTGCAACCAACGACATAGTTGATACAGTGAGCAAACTAGAGGATCGGGGTGTTGAATTTTTAAAGGTTCCGACCATTTATTATGATGATCTGGAAGCAAGAGTAGGTAAGATAGAAGAAGATATCGAACCACTCAAGAATTTAGGAATTCTGGTCGACCGGGATGAAGAAGGCTATTTACTCCAGATTTTTACTAAACCAGTTGAGGACAGGCCCACCTTATTTTTTGAGATCATTCAGCGCAAAGGAGCAAAATCATTTGGAGCTGGGAATTTCAAAGCACTTTTCGAAGCATTGGAAAGAGAACAGGAAGCCAGGGGGAACCTGTAACTGATTTGAAGATTTGAAAATGTGATGATTTGAAGATTGAGTTATTGGTTTGAAAATTTGAAAATGTGGTGATTTGAAGATTGATTTATTGATTTGGATATTGATTGATTTTAATTAACAACTCTCCAGCATTTGCTAATTTTCAAATTTGCTAATTTGCTAATTCATCAAATTGACAAATTGATCAAGATCATTTCCATAAAACCTCCAAAATAATATCTTTGTTAAAAATAGAACAATCTTGAAGAAACGTATCGCAATTTTCGCATCAGGGTCAGGGTCAAATGCTCAAAAGATTATGGAGCATTTCAAAAAACACATAGATGCTGAAGTTGTTATTGTGCTGACCAATAATCCTGAAGCCTACGTTTTGCAACGTGCCGATAATTTTGAGATCCCATCGCATATATTTGATAAGCATGAATTCTACAAAACAAACAACGTAGTTGATCTCTTAAAAAATCTTCAGATTGACCTGATTGTTCTGGCTGGCTTCATGTGGCTGATCCCACAAAATCTATTAAAAGCCTTTCCAAACAAGATTATCAATATCCACCCTGCCCTACTTCCCAAATACGGGGGCAAAGGCATGTATGGCGACCGGGTACATCAGGCAATTCTTGATGCCAATGAGGAAGAATCGGGAATTACAATCCACTTTGTTAATGAACATTTTGATGAAGGTGAAATTATTCATCAATCGCGTTTCAGAATAGAACCCGGTGATGATCTGGAAATGGTCAAGTTCAAGGGCCAACAATTAGAGCATTTACACTACCCGAAAGTTGTAGAGCAATTGTTAAAAAAGATGAAGTCTTAGTTTAGTTTTCTCAAGCCTTAATCGAAACATCAAACTACAAATATTTATGAAATAGCTGAAGCACCTGCCTCTTCCAATAAATCATACTCTACAGCAGATTTTTCACTAAAATTTTCATGGCAAACCGATCAAAAAAACTATCTTTGCGCTTTTAGAATTAAATATCAATGAGCCATCCTGTCAAGATCAAAAACGCCTTAATTTCAGTCTATTACAAAGATAATTTAGAACCTCTTATCCGCCAGTTACATGAACAGGGTGTGATATTTTATTCAACAGGAGGCACTGAAAAATTTATTCGCGAACTTGGCATAGATGTGATTGCTGTTGAAGATCTGACCGGATACCCTTCAATTCTGGGCGGACGGGTAAAAACCTTGCATCCGAAAGTTTTCGGAGGCATCCTGAACCGCAGGGAAAACAAGGAAGATAAAGCCCAGATCGGGCAATACGAAATACCGGAAATTGATCTGGTAATTGTGGACCTCTACCCTTTCGAAGAGACTCTTAGATCAGGAGCTCCTGAGGCCGATATCATCGAGAAGATTGACATCGGCGGAATTTCTCTGATTCGTGCTGCAGCCAAGAATTTTAATGATGTTGTAATCATTGCTTCTAAAGACGACTATAAAACTTTAGGCAATATTTTAACTGAAAACGGAGGCTATACTACTCTTATTCACCGGAAGGCATTTGCACGTCAGGCATTTAATGTTTCATCTCACTACGATACCGCGATCTTCAACTATTTTAATCAGGAAGATCCATTAACTGTTTTCAAATACAGTGAACAAAATGCCAGTACACTTCGTTATGGAGAAAATCCACATCAAAATGGTGTTTTCTATGGTGATCTGGATGCAATGTTCGACAAACTAAATGGTAAAGAACTTTCTTATAATAATCTTGTTGATGTCGATGCTGCAGTTGCACTGATCGATGAGTTTGATGAGCCAACTTTTGCAATACTGAAACACACCAATGCCTGCGGAATTGCAAGCAATGAATCCATAATTGAAGCATGGAAAGCAGCGCTTGCCTGTGATCCCGTTTCTGCTTTTGGGGGCGTCCTGATTTGCAATCGTGAAATTGATGCAGAAACAGCTGCTGAAATCAATAATCTGTTTTTTGAAGTGCTTATTGCCCCTTCATTTGCAGAGCCTGCAAAACAAATATTAACTACTAAGAAGAATCGCATTCTGCTTAAAAGAAACGATGTTAAACTACCCTCCAAGCAGTTTAAAACATTATTAAATGGCGTAATTGAACAGGACAAAGATATGCTGATGGAAACAGCCGCAGAGATGAAACCTGTCACTGAACGTAAACCAACTGAACAACAAGTTAAAGACCTGGTGTTTGCAAATAAGATCGTAAAACATACCAAATCAAACACAATTGTACTTGCCAGAAATTCTTGTTTGATTGCAAGTGGGGTTGGTCAAACTTCCCGTGTCGATGCTCTTCAGCAGGCTATTGTAAAGGCAAAAGCATTTAATTTTGACCTTTCAGGAAGCGTTATGGCTTCAGACGCATTTTTCCCATTCCCCGACTGTGTTGAAATTGCTGCTGACGCAGGAGTTGTGATGATCTTACAACCCGGAGGTTCCATTAAAGATCAGGAATCAATTGATATGGCGAATGCCAAAGGTGTGGGTATGGTCACCACAGGCATCAGACATTTTAAACATTAATAGAACTCTTTCAATAAAATCATCAGGTTTTATACTACCATGATTGATAAAAGAGTTTATCTTAGTAAATACATTTTCAACACGATAAGAAATAGCTAATGGGATTATTTAATTGGTTTACACAAGAGATTGCAATTGACCTCGGTACAGCAAATACTCTTATAATACATAATGATAAAGTTGTGGTGGATGAGCCTTCTATTGTGGCTTTTGACCGGACTACAAATAAAGTTATTGCTATCGGACGACAGGCTATGCAGATGGAGGGTAAGACCCATGACAATATCCGTACTGTCCGTCCATTAAAAGATGGAGTAATTGCCGACTTTAATGCGGCTGAATATATGATCAGGGGAATGATTAAAATGATAAACAATGGTAAGGGCTGGTTTTTCCCATCCCTCCGTATGGTTATCTGTATCCCCTCAGGTATTACTGAAGTTGAAAAGCGTGCTGTGCGCGACTCTGCCGAAATTGCAGGGGCAAAAGAAGTTTACCTGATTCATGAGCCAATGGCTGCCGCTGTTGGTATTGGTATTGATGTGGAAGAGCCTATGGGAAACATGATCATCGATATTGGTGGCGGAACAACAGAGATTGCAGTTATTGCACTTTCCGGAATTGTCTGCGACCAGTCTATCCGTGTAGCAGGGGATAATTTCGATAGCGATATTGTTCAATACATCCGTAGACAGCATAACATCATGATCGGTGATCGTACCGCAGAGAAGATCAAAATTGAAGTTGGTGCTGCTCTCCCTGAACTATCAGATCCACCTGCAGACTACGCAGTGCAAGGCCGTGATTTGATGACTGGTGTACCTAAGCAAATTACAGTTTCTTATACAGAAATTGCACACTGCCTTGATAAGTCAATTTCAAAAATAGAAGAAGCCATATTGAAAGCATTAGAGATCACCCCTCCTGAACTCTCTGCAGATATTTACCAGACTGGTATCTATTTAACAGGTGGTGGTGCATTACTGCGTGGATTGGATAAACGTATTGGCGCAAAAACCAAACTTCCTGTACACGTAGCTGAAGATCCATTGCGTGCAGTAGTACGGGGAACAGGCATCGCCTTGAAGAATATTGGAAACTTTAAATTTTTAATGCAGTAAAGTTGTAAGTAGTAAGTAATAAGTTATAAGTTCCACACTCTGCACATTATACATTAGATCTGTCATTTTTCTGATTTACACTTCAATACTTTCAGATATAGATTCATAAGCAGGAATACAAAACTTATAACTTATAACTTAAAACCTACAACTTAAAACCTACAACTTAAAGTATGCGTAACCTCTGGCTTTTCATAAGTAAGTACAACGCATTTTTTTTGCTCGTAATCTTCTTCACCATCTCATTGATCCTGCTGATCAACAATAATTCATATCAGCGTGCCAGCGTATGGAACTCATCTAATCAGGTAGTTGGTACCGCCTATGAACGGATAAATGAGTTCAGCAGCTACCTCGTTTTGGGTAAAACCAATGATAGTCTGGCGGCAGAGAATGCCAGGCTTAGAAATCTCCTTAAATCCTCTTATTACGATGATAGCATCAAACAGGTAACCGTAAATGATAGCGTACTTAAGCAACAATATACTTACACCGTAGCCAGGGTGATCAATAATTCGGTACACCAAAAGAATAATTATTTAACGATCAACCGGGGTAGCAAACATGGAATAAAGAAAGGAATGGGTGTTATTGCTTCGAGCGGAGTTGTTGGTATTGTATTGAATGTTTCCGAGAATTTTTCAACCGTACGCTCCCTGCTCCACACAGAAACTAAAATCAGTGCGAGTGTAGATGGAAATATCGGCTCTCTGGTCTGGGGAGAAGGAAATTATGACTCCCGATTTGCACTTCTGAAAGATATTCAAAGCCATTTGACCATTAAAAAGGGGGCAAGAGTAATTACTTCAGAGTTTTCACTCTTCCCTCCTGGTACCAATATCGGTTATGTGAGTGAATCAGATACACGAGATGGAAACAGTGCCCTCAACATTCAGGTAAAACTGGACACCGATTTTGCGAAGCTGCAGTACGTTTATGTGATCATCAATCTGCTATCTGAAGAACAATTGAATTTGGAAGCTCAAAATAAAGTTGAATAATGGGACGGGCAGTAATTATAAATAGTATCCGTTTTATTGTGCTGATTGCTACTCAGGTTTTTCTGTTTAAGAATATTGGGTACTACAATCTAAGCATTCCCTATCTGTATATCCTGTTTATTCTCTTACTCCCATTCGGAATACCCAATGCGTTGCTATTCTTGCTGGCCTTCTTTACCGGCATTACAGTCGACGTTTTTTACGACACACTCGGTCTGAATGCTATTGCCTGTACCGTTATGGCTTTTGTTAGAATTGTATTTATTTCTGTAACTGTTCAGCGCGATGGTTTTGACAATGAACCAGAACCCAGCCTAGGAATAATGGGATTCAGATGGTTTATCTTTTATGCGGTAATCCTAACCTTCTTTCACCATTTGATCTTATTCAGTTTCGAAACATTCAAATTCTCAGAACTTGGTTTCACGTTGATTCGCGTTGTTCTGAGTACTCTTTTTACAGTTTTCCTGATTCTGATTACTGAGTTTGCCTTCTTCCGCAAGAAAATCAGGTAATTTTTTGTTTGATCTTTATACTTTCGGGTCTGCTCCCATCGCGGGAACATAATTCAAACCGGGAGTCATATAATGAAGCAGTAAAACTCTTGAATATCTGAAATTGAAAGGCGCAAGAATAAGAACAATGGGGAAAATTGTAGCCATATATAACCAAGGGCTCTCCGTATTCCCTGTGATTAGATAGGTCAGAATTCCTGCGATTATCATTTGTGCAACATTTAATGCATAAGAGATAAACATCGCAACATAAAAGTACCCTAACTCCCTTTCGTATTTCAAACCACAGTGCGGACAATTTGTATGCATTTTCTGTGCTTTAAATCCATATATAGAATTTACAAACATATCGCCCTTCCTGCATCGAGGGCATTTTGAATGTATAACAGCATAAATTTGCGAAACCGATTTCGGTTCATCGACTGGATTGATTGCTTTCATCTGTTTATTTTTTTGTTATTTTCTTTTGTCAGATGGAACCTTTGATGATTAAATCCCGGAGGGTTCATGACCACAAAAACTAAAACTAAAAACCGGGAATAATTAACATTGCTCTTTGTGTTTAATGTTAATTTTAATCATGTCGGATTCATATTGATTATTTAAACTTTTTCGCCTGAATTCCTCAGGACTAATCCCAACATTTTTTTTAAAAGCCCTGCTGAAATAGGAATTATCAACAAAGTTAAGATGACCCGAAACTTCACCAATAGTCAGGTCAGGGTTCATTAATAGTCTTTTAGCCTCCAGAAACAGCCTGTCCCTGATTAATTCACCTGCCGATTTTCCCAATAAATGATTACATAAGGCATTCAAATGATTGGGAGTAATAAACAAGAGTTCAGCATATTCTTTGGGCAATTTCAGATCAGCATAATTCTTCTCAATAAGCACTCTATAGTTTTTCAGGAGAGTATGATTCCTGGAAGCAACTATTTCATGATGTGGAAAGTTATTTAATCGTGATGCATGAATAAAAATTTGCATCAGCAAAGCCCGAACAAATATCAGTCCGGATAACCTGTTTCCAACGCTTTCATCCAATATCTCCTCAAAAATTAACCTAACCTTTGATTCAAGTTCTTCCGGCACTTGTATCACAGAATCTGATGCTACGCCACTGAAAAAAATAAAATCATCCAGAAGATCAGGCTTTAATAAGAACGACTGAAAAAAGGAAATCGAAAAATTTATAACATAACCCTCAACAGGTCCTTCAAAATTCCAGTTATGAACCTGCCCGGGAATCATGAAATACATCTGATTCGCCTTCACAGGGAATGTTTGAAAGTCGATACTATGAGTA
>Ga0154020_10006092_pt1 | contig 14134 bp, 12 predicted proteins | sample Klosneuvirus_201_FD_109709 | JGI IMG/M metagenome (GOLD analysis project Ga0154020, IMG submission 109709) | Active sludge microbial communities from wastewater, Klosterneuburg, Austria - Klosneuvirus_20160825_MG | ecosystem: Engineered > WWTP > Aerobic digester > Activated sludge | place...
ATCACGCCGATCTGCCGGCCGATGTGGCCGTAGCCGATCACGCCGAGGGTCTTGCCACGCACCTCGTAGCAACCGACCGCGGCCTTGGTCCAGATGCCCTGGTGCAGGTCGCGCGAACAGTCGCCGATCTTGCGCGCGAGCATCACGATCTCCGAGAGGATCATCTCGGCGACCGATCGCGTGTTGGAGAACGGCGCATTGAACACCGGGACGCCGTGCGCGTTGGCCGACTTCAGGTCGACCTGGTTGGTGCCGATGCAGAAGCACCCGAGCGTGAGCAGGCGGCGCGCGGCCTCGAGCGCCGGGCCTTGCACCTGGGTCTTGCTGCGGATGCCGAGCACGTGGACGTCGGCGACGCGCGCCGCGAGCTCCTCGCCCTCGAGCGCGTGCTTGAGCGCCTCGACCTGGAACCCCTCGGCCTCGAACAGCTCGATGGCGCTCTTGTGGACGCCCTCGAGCAACAGCACCTTGATCTGGTCCTTGGGGAACGAAGTCGTGCGCATGGCCCGCGCGAGCTAGCACGGGCGCCCCCTGCCTTGAACCCGCTCCGCCCCGGCTCAGTCGGGGATCAACACGACCTTGCCGATGGCCTTGCGGTCGTGGATGAAGTGATGCGCCGCCGCGGCCTGCGAGAACGGGAAGCTCTTGTCCACCTTGGGGGCGATCTCGGCGCGCTCGTACATCGCGAGCAGATCCTCGAACTGCGGCCGCAGCAGATCGAGCCGACCGAACAGGTGCCCCATGTTCACGCCGGTGACGGTCTTGTTGTCGTCCATCAGCGTGCGCACCGAGTACTTGGGGATGCGGATCACCTGGCCGAGCGCGTGGAACAGGTTGCGCGTCTTGCCGCTCGCCGCCGACGACAGCCCGAACCCGACGAGGCGCCCGCACGGGCCCAGCAGATCGTAGCCCTCGCGCCACGACTTGCCGCCGACCGGGTCGAGCACGAGGTCGATGCCCTTGTCGCCGACCACGCGCCGACACGCGGCGACGTAGTCCTCGTCGTTGTCGATGCAGTGCTGCACGCCGATCGAGCGCAGGTACTCGTGCTTGCCCTTGCTCGCGCGGCCGAAGATCACGCAGTCGCGCGTCCTGGCGAGCTGGATCGCCGCGATGCCCACGCCGCCCGCGGCCGAGTGGATCAGCACGCTCGATCCGCGGCGCAGGTTCCCCGTGAACATCATCATCGTGTACGCGGTGAGGTAGACGACCGGCAGCGCCGCGCCCTCCTCGAAGCTCATCTTCTCGGGCATGTGGAACACCTGCTCCGCCGAGATCGCGAGGGTGTCGGTGTACCCGCCGAAGCGCGGCATCCCGAACACGCGGTCGCCGACGGCGAAGCCCTCGACCCCGGGGCCGACCTGGTCGACCACGCCGGCCACCTCGTACCCGACGACGCAGGGGATCGGCGGGGCGTCGGGGTAGAGGCCCACGCGGGCCATCAGGTCGGCGAAGTTGATCCCCGCGGCCTTCACCCGGATGCGGAGCTCCCCCTTGCCCGCCTCCGGATCCTTGGCTTCACGGACCTCGAGGACCTCCGGCGAACCGGCGCGGCTTATCCAGACTTGCTTCATGGCTGGGCAGTGGATGCTGGCCGGGGGCGGGCGTTGCACGTTCGGGTTACGCTCCTGCCCGTGCGCCCCTTTCTTCGCTCCTCGACCCTCGCCTCCTCGGTGGTGGCGCTGGCCTTCCTCCCTCACTGCAGCTCGGAGTCCGCCCCGGCGCCCCAGGGCACCCGCGCGTTCGACAGCGGGGACAGCAAGCTGGTCGTCGACCTCGACGCCGGTACCCTCGTCCTCTCGTACAAGGGTGCGACCAGGGTCACGCTGCCGAAGGACGCGCTCGCGCTCGGCGCCCTCGACGCGGTCAAGGACGAAGCCAACTACGACCCGTACTGGCTCTACGTCGAGAACGCGCTCAACCGGCCGCCGGACTCGCTGCGCTGGCTCGTCCCCGATCGCATCGAGCCGCTCGACGCGAGCAGCTTCACGCTGCGCTATCCCGAGAACGCCACCGCGGTCCTTCGCATCGCGACCGGCGCGCTCCCCGGTGCCTTCAAGCTCTCGCTGACCGACGTGCAGGGCCCCATCGCCTACCTGCGCCTGCGCACGCGGAGCGACGCCACCGAGGGGTTCTACGGGCTCGGCGAGTTCTTCGACGACGTGAACCAGCGCGGCAAGATCCGCGCGATGCAGATCGAGCTCGATGGTGAGCTCGAGAGCTCGTACAACGAGGCGCACGCGCCGATCCCGCTCCTGCTCGGCACGCGCGGCTGGGGCCTGTTCGTGAACACGCTGCGCCCCGGCGCGTTCGCCGTCGCCAGCGAGGAGGCCGACCGCGTCGACGCGGCCTTCGGCACCGGCGTCGCCACGAGGACCGAAGGGCTCACCTTCCACCTGTTCGCCGAGGCGCACCCGCTCGACCTCACCAAGCACTACCACGCGGTCACCGGCAAGCCGCGCTTGCCCGCGCGCTGGGCGCTCGGCCCCTGGTTCTGGCGCAACGACACGACCGGCCAGGACGAGGTGATGGCCGACGCCAAGGCCCTGCGCGACAACGATCTCGCGACCACCGGCCTCTGGATCGATCGGCCCTACGCGAGCGCGGTCCAGACGTTCGATTTCGACTCCGTCAAGTACTACGACGGCAAGACCATGATGGAGAAGGTGCACGGCCTCGGCCTGCGCGTCGCCATCTGGCACGTGCCCTACCTCGACGAGAAGGACCCGAACACGCAGGTGTACCGCGACCGCGCCACCAGCGAGGGCTTCTACCCGAAGACCCACGGGCCCAACTTCAACAAGTGGGGCGTGCCGATCGACCTCGCCAACAAGAGGGCCTACGACTGGTGGCAGGCGCTCGTCTCGGCGTACACCGTGCTCAGCAAGGTCGAGGGCTTCAAGCTCGACTACGCCGAGGACATCGTCCCGGGGCTCACCGCCGCGCGCAACAAGTGGGAGTTCGGCGACGGCAGCGACGAGCGCACGATGCACGCCGGCTACACGCTCCTCTACCACAAGCTCTACGCCGACCTCCTGCCCAAGGACGGCGGGTTCCTCCTGTGTCGCCACGCGAACGTCGGCGATCAGGTCAACGGCCCGATCCTCTGGCCCGGCGACCTCGACGCCGACTTCTCGAAGCACCGCGACAAGGTCAAGGACAGCAGCGGCAAGAGCTACATCGCGGTCGGTGGGCTCCCGGCCTCCGTGATCGCCGGCCTCACGCTCGGGCCCTCCGGCTTCCCGTTCTACGGGTCCGACACGGGTGGCTATCGCCACGGTCCTCCCAAGAAGGAGCTCTTCACCCGGTGGTTCGAGCAGACCGCGCTCTCGAGCGTGATGCAGGTCGGCAACGGCGACTCGACGGTGCCGTGGGTCGCCGATCCCAAGACCGGCTTCGACGCCGAGATGCTCGGCTGGTACCGCACCTACGCGCGGCTCCACTTGCGCCTGTTCCCGTACGAGTGGAGCTACGCCCAGAAGCTCCTCGTCGACGGGCGGCCGATCCAGCGACCGCTCGGGCTCGCCTACCCCGAGCTCGGCGCGCACCCCAACGACGCGTACATGTTCGGCGACCACCTGCTCGTCGCGCCGGTCGTGGCCGAGGGGCAGCGCACGCGCGCGGTGAGCTTCCCCAAGGGCGCCGGGCGCTTCTACGACTACTGGACCGGCGAGGCCCACGACGACGGCTCCAATGCGACGGTCGCCGCGCCGCTCGAGACGTTGCCGCTGTTCCTGGTCGAGGGCGGGATCGTGCCGCTCTTGCGCCCGACCATCGACGCGATGGCGCCGACCACCGAGCCCGCGCTCGTGGACAGCTACGCCACCACGCCAGGCCTGCTCTGGGTCCGCATCGCGCCGGGCCCCGGTCGGGCCTTCGAGCTCTTCGACGGCGCTCGCGTCGAGCACTCGACCGCCGGCGGCGCCCTCACGATCAACCTGAAGGACGGCGCCGAGTTCAAGAACGGCTTCGTCCTCGAGCTGATCGCGCGCGCCAAGCCGGCGTCCGTCTCGGGGCTCACGGAGGTGGCCGACCTCGCCGCGCTCGAGGCCGCGCCGAGCGGGTGGACCTGGACCAAGGACGTGGGGGGCACGATCTTCATCAAGATTCCGACCGGAACGTCGGTGGTGGTGAAGTAACGCGATCCTGGCCCGGTCGACAGAGGACGGTCACCCTGGTCCTGTCTCCTCCTGCCATGGATTCCCGCTCCTCCCGCGCTCTCTCGTCGACGTTCCCCCGGACTCCAGGGTATACGCCGTACGCGAACATGACCTTGGAGCTCGTGCAGATCGGCGGAAGTCTGCGGGTACCGGTGATGGGCTTCCTCGTCATCGGCCGCGGCCCAGGGAGCGCCGTGCACCTCGACCACCCCGCGGTCGCGAGTGTGCACGCCACGCTCCAGCTCGACCCGAACCAGGGCCTCTCGATCACCGACTGTGGCAGCGAGACGGGCACCATCGTCAACGGCGTCCGCGCGACCGACGGCCCCGTGCACCTGCACACGGGCGACGAGCTGCGGATCGGCCCCTTCGTGTTCCGCATCGCGGGTGGTGCCGAGGAGCCCGCCTCGGTGCCGATGGAAGGCCCCCGCATCGCGACCCTCTTCGGCGCACAGCTCGCGCGACCGGCCATCCTCACCTCGTCGCCCCCCCGGGCGCCCTCGCTCACGCCGCAGCGCCAGCGCACCCCGGTGGCCCTCCTCGAACCGGAGCGCGAGGTGGGTGCGCAGGTGTCCGCCTCGGGCACGTTCCTCGACGGAGTCCAGCTCGGCGACATCGGCCTCATGCTGCTCGTCGGGCGCTCCCTCGATCTCACCCGCACCCGCGACGTGATGAAGATCGAGCGCAAGATCACGCGCGACGTCGCCCGCGAGAACGGCTCGCCGTCGGCGCTCCTGTCGGCGCTGAACAAGGCGCTCGCTCGCTACTCCCTCACCGCCACGGTCACCTGCCTTCGCCTCGATCACGCGAGCCGCTGGCTCTCGTACGGGATGGCGGGTGAAGCCCCGCCGTTCGTCGTGCGCGACGGGCGAGCGAGTCGGCTCCCGGCCGGCCCGGCCACCGTCGAACTCGGGCGCATCGCCCTCGCGGGGTTCAGTGAACAGCACGTGGAGCTCGGCCACGGCGAGCTCGCCCTGGCGGCGTCGCGGGAGCTCGATGGAGTGCTCGCGCAGCCGCTGGTCGATCCTGGGGGTGAGGGAGAGGCCGACGCCGCGGCGATGCTCAAGCGAGCGCTCGAGGCCGCGCGCACGGCCGCCAACCTGCGGGCGACGGCTGCGGTGATGGTCGGCGGCTGACCTGGACGCGGTGAGACGAAGCGAGGGCTCAGCTCGCTTCGTTCAGCGCCTGGGCGAGCATCCGCACCGCGTCGACGGTGCTGAAGATCCCGACCACCTTGCCGAGCTCGGCGATCACGATGCACCCGTACTTGTGGAGCGCCATCACCTCGCACGCCGAGGCGAGGGGGGCGTCCGGCGAGGTGACGTAGACCTCCTGCGCCATCGCCTCTTCGACCTTCACCTTGCCGCGATCGACGCCGGGGATGCCGTCGAGCACCTGCAGGTCACGCTCCGACACGATCCCGATCAGCTTGCCGCCGTCGAGCACCGGGAGGTGCCGGATGTTGAACTTGCGCATCAGGTCCCAGGCCACGGTGAGGGCTTGCTCTCGCCCGATGGTGTGGGGACTCGCCGTCATCGCCTCTCGCATCTTCATCTTGCGCATGTTCGTCACTCCGGACCCCGAAGGATCAACACGGGCACGTCCGCTCGCCGGAGCACCCCCTCGGCCACGCTCCCGAGCAGGGCGCGGGGTAGACCACTCCGACCGTGGGTGCCCATCACGATCAGGTCCGCGCCGACCTCCTTGCACACCTTGAGCACCGCCGTGCGCGGCTCGTCCTGGTGCAAGAGGACGTGGATCTTCACGCCGCGCGCCTTGCGCGGCTCGATCAGCTCCTGGAGGGCCTTCTGCGAGGCATCCAGGATCCGCGAGGCCATCTCAGCCGTGGCGATCAGCGCGCCGTCCGGGAACCCCACCACGGGGATCACGTAGGCGTGCAACGCGGTGACCTCCGCCCCCACCTTCGCCGCGAGGTCGAGCGCGTAGTCGAGGGCCTTGGTGCTCGTCTCGAGGAAGTCGACCGGGACGAGGATGTGCTTGGGGAGCATGGCCGAGGAGGCTTCAACGTTCGTGCCGCCCGCGCAGCGACGCAAAATGGGGGGCAGGGGCCCCAGCGCGCACGCAGGGGATTCGTCCGACGCACCCGCTGCACTCGGCCTCGTCGCTCGGCGCGCGCTAGGCTCTTCGGGTGCGTCGGGTCCTCGCGTCGATCTACCTCACGGGCATCCTAGCGGGCTGCACCGTCTCCGGTCGCGAGCCCGCGATCGTCCTCGCGCACGTCCCCGATCCGTTCCTCGATCCGCTCGATGCGGTGCTGCGTGTGAAGAGCCGCGACGGCGAGTGCACCGGCACCGTCGTCGCGCCGCGCGTGGTGCTCACCTCGCGACCGTGCCTCGTCGACATCGGCGCGGTGTCGTCCGACAAGGTCATCGATCCGAGCGCCCTGCGCCTGCGCGCGCGCCTCGGCGGTGGAGCGGTGAGCTACGCCAGCATCCCGGTCTCGGCCGTGGAGGAGCGGGAGTGCCTCGGTGTGGCGGCGCTGATCACGCACACGCCCCTCGCGGTCGCGCCGCTGCGCATGCGGCTGCACCGCTCGGTCGCGCTCGGCGAGTCGGTGCGCGTGGTCGGCTTCGGTCGGTGCACCAGCGGCTCGATCGGCGTACGCGGCGTGGGCTTCGCCGGGCCGGTGCGCGCGGTCACGGCGACCTCGCTCCACGTCGACGCGCACGCTTGCTCGGGCGACGTCGGCGGGCCGGTCGTCTCTGCCGGCAGCCAGGAGGTGATCGGCATCCTCCTGCGGGACCCGATCCCGATTCCGCCCGACCACCCGTCGGGAAAGCCCGTCTTCGACGTCCCCGCCGGCGAGGCCGCCCGGCTCGACGGGGAGGCCCTGCCGCTGATTCTTCGTGCGGTTCTCAGCACTTATGGCGTCGAGCCCGCAGCGTTGCCCTCCGTCGCCTGCCCGTGATTTCGCCGGGAGGTCGGACTATGGTCACGGGCCCGTCATGCTGCAGCCGTCCCAAGAGCAACTCGCCGTCCTGACCCCCTTCGAGCGCTTCGCGTTCGGCATCGCCGACGCGATGAACCGCCAGCGCCTCCTCAAGCGGGCCACGCACAAGTTCCTCAAGACGGTCGGCATGAGCTGGGTGCACGTGTCGACCGAGCGCCTGCAGCGCGTCCGCGGCCTCGAGCACCTGCAGAACCTGAACCCCGACCGCGGCGTCCTGTTCGTCGGCAACCACCGCAGCTTCTTCGACATGTACGTCATGAGCTCGGTGCTCCTGCGCAACACCGACTGGGTCACCAAGATGTTCTTCCCGGTGCGCGGGGACTACTTCTACGAGCGCCCCGACGGCATCGTCGTCAACGCGCTGATGAGCGCGTGGGCCATGTACCCGCCCGTGATGCGCCGCCCCGACGCGCGCGTGTTCAACGAGTACACCGTCGATCTCATCAGCGAGATGCTGAAGGAGCCCGGCGTCGTGGCCGGCATGCACCCCGAGGGCACGCGCAACAAGACGGACGACCCGTACACGCTGCTGCCCGCCCAGATCGGCGTCGGTCAGATGGTGCTCCGCGCCAAGCCCATCGTCATCCCGTTCTTCGTCCTCGGTCTGCTCAACGACCTGCCCAAGCAGGTGAGCAGCAACTTCACGGGCGACGGCGAGCCCATCACCCTCACCTTCGGCGCCCCCCTCGCCATGGACGGGTTCTACGCCGAGCCGCCGCGCCTGCGCACCTACAAGCGCATCGCCGAGCACATCCGCGACGTGCTCACCGAGCTCGGCGCGGACGACCGCGCGTTCCGCGCGCGCGAGGGACTGCTGGATCTGTCGAAGCGCTAGCGCCGGTTGCCACGCCGGCGACCACCGCCACCGCCGTGCGAGCCGCCGCCGTGCGGGCCGCGCGGGTGCGCCTCGTGCCCGGGGCGCGCGCCGGTCTGCGGCCGGAGCAACGAAGAGGCCGAGCGCGTGCGCCCGACGAGATCGGTGGGCGGCGGCGCCGGGATCGACGAGCGGTAGGGGTGTTCGCCCACCACGGTGAGGTGGAGCTTGGTCAGCCGCTCGATGTCGATCAGGAACTCGCGCTCCTCGGCGTCGCAGAACGAATAGGCCGCGCCGCTCGCGCCCGCGCGCGCCGTGCGGCCGATGCGGTGCACGTAGCTCTCGGGCACGTTGGGCAGCTCGAAGTTGATGACGTGGGTCACGTCGTCGATGTCGATCCCGCGGGCCGCGATGTCGGTCGCGACGAGGGCCCGCGTGGAGCCCTCCTTGAAGTGCGCGAGGGCGCGCTCGCGGGCGCCCTGCGACTTGTTGCCGTGGATCGCCTCGGCGCGGATCCCCGAGTCGTTGAGGTGCTCGGTGACCTTGTTGGCGCCGTGCTTGGTGCGGGTGAACACGATCGCGCGCCGCACCCCGGCGTCGGAGAACAGGTGCACGAGCAAGCGCCGCTTGTCCCCGCGCTCGACGAAGAACACCGACTGCTCCACCTTCTCGACCGTGGACGAGACGGGGGTCACCGTCACGCGCGCCGGATCCACCAGGATGGCGTCGGCGAGCGACTGGATGTCCGGCGGCATCGTGGCCGAGAAGAACAGCGTCTGGCGCTTGGGAGGCAGCTTCTTGATGATGCGCCGCACGTCGTTGAGGAACCCCATGTCGAGCATGCGGTCGGCCTCGTCGAGCACGAACACCTCGACGCCGGAGAGATCGACGAAGCCCTGCTCGCCGAGGTCGAGCAGGCGGCCGGGGGTCGCGACGAGGATGTCGAGCCCCGAGCGGAGGGCGCGCACCTGGGCGTCCTGCCCGACGCCACCGAAGATGACGGCGTTGCGCAGGTTCGTGCCCTCACCGTAGGTGGTGAAGCTCTCGGCGATCTGGGCGGCGAGCTCGCGGGTCGGCGTGAGCACGAGGCAGCGGATCCGCGGACGGCTCTCGCGGCGGCCCTCGGCGAGCCGGTGCAGCGTGGGCAGCGCGAACGCCGCGGTCTTGCCCGTGCCCGTCTGCGCCAGGCCGAGCAGATCACGCCCTTGCAGCGCGAAGGGGATGGCCTGCTCCTGGATGGGCGTGGGCTCGGTGTAGCCCTGGGCGGCGACGGCGGAGAGGAGACTCGGGCGGAGAGGGAGATCGGCGAAACGCAACGGGGACCACTTTGTTGGAGGGGGCGGGCCTGTAGCATGGCCCGGCGCGGGGGTTGGTCCGGGGCTGCCTACCGCCCAGGTGGCGGGATCGTCTTGCCGCTGTCGACGACCCGCAGGAGCGAGACGAGCATCTCGCGGTGCTCGGGCCCCGGTCGCACGAAGCCGTCGGCGTGCACCAGCGCCTTCGCCGCGGCGTGCAGCTGCGGGGAGCGCGCGTCGACGAGCGCGGCCGCGAGCGCCGTGACGATACGCTGGGGGACGGACTTGTGCGCGGCGAGCACGTCCGCCGGGATCGGGCCGGCGTGGGCGACGAGGCGGACGTCCTCGTCCCGGAGGCCGCCGTGATCTTTGTAGCCGGACCGCGCGATCTCGACCGTGCCGCTCACGAAGTTGAAGCAGGTGGCGCCCACGTCGACCTTGCCGGTGGCGAGCGCGCGCGCGATCTCGGAGTGGCTGCGCACGAAGTGCTCCTCGGAGAACGCCTGCACCAGGCTCACGCCAGCCGTGCGGAGCGCGGCGCGGATGACGATGTAGCCGGAGGCGCTCTCCCGATCGACCCACGCCGCGCGGACCCCGCGCAGATCGGCGGGCGTCTCGATCTTGCTCGATCGCAGCGCGAACAGGCCGGTGAGGTAGGTGGACTGCCCGTTGCGCATGGTGAGCGCGAGCTCGCGCACGACGCCCGAGGTGACGAGCCGCGCCGCGCCCACGGGGGGCACCCAGGCAAAGTCGATGCGCCCCTGCTCGAGTGAGGACGCGAGCACGCGGTAGTCGGTCGCGCGGTGTACCTCGACGTCGGTGTGGAGGTACTCGCCGGCGGCGCGGGCGAGGTCGTCGGCGAGCGTGGCGTTGGCCTCGTCGGGGATCAGCCCGAACCGCAAGCGCTCCATCAGCCGTCTGCCACGGCGTCGGTCGAGGTTGCGTCGGTGGCGTCGGTGGCGGCGTCGGTGGTCGCGTCCGTGGAGGCCTCGGTCGTGCCGTCTGTCGCGGCGTCGCCCGCGCCGGTGTCGATCCGACCGGTGTCGACGCCGGTGTCCACGTCGACGGCCATGTGGCAGCAGGGGATCGCGAACCCGTCGACCGAGCCGCACGCCGTGGCCGCCTCGCCCTTGGCGGACTCGAAGCCCGGGCGGCACAGGAAGGGGGAGTTCCTCTCGCACACGTAGCCCGCCGCCTCGCACTTGTTGGGGCCGGAGTCGACCGCAGCGGTGGCCTCCTCCGAGCTGCACCCGAGCAGACCGACGAACGAGAGAGCGAGGGCGAAAGCGAGCCGCATGGCGGCGATTCCAGCTCTTGCAGACGGGGCGCGCAAGCCCTCGTTCACTCCACGCGAGCGAGCGGCCGCCGCGAGCCCCGCAGCCAGATCACGACGCACAACGCCACGGCCACGGGCAGGAGCAGGAGCGCGTTCTTGAGGCTCGAGCGGTCGGCGAGCCAGCCGATCAGCGGCGGACTCGGGAAATCCCCGGCCGCGTGGATCGCGAAGATGCTGGCGGCCATCGCCGTGGCGCGGAGGTCGCGCGGCACCGAGCCGAGGATGACCACGTTGATCGGCGACGTGCTCGCGAACAGCGCCGCCTCGCACAGGAAGATCGCCACGAAGAACGCGAGCGGCGTGGGCGCCACGATCGTCGCCACGGCGAAGGGGAGGGCTGCGAGGGTCGCCCACCCGCAGAACCGCAGGTAGCCGCGCACGCGCTCCTCCTCGGTCGCCGCCGTCGGCAGCGTGCGGTCGGCGATCCAGCTGCCGCCGATCGTACCCACGATGCCGGCGAGCACCGCCACGGTGCCGAAGCCGAAGTCGGCCTTGGCGAGCTCCATCGCGTGGGTCTTGTAGAGGAACTTCGGCGCCCACGCGGCGAACCCGCCGAGCGCGAACGTGTACATGCAGAACCCGGCCACGCACGCCACGTAGAGCGGCGCGCCGAGGAGACGACGGTAGGCCCCCGCGCTCGCCGTGGGCTCGTCCTTCTCGAGCCGCTTGGGCTCGACCACGAGCAGGGCGAGCGCCGCGAGGGCAATCCCGGGCCCTCCGGCGACGAAGAACGCCGCCCGCCAGCCGAGCTTGTGCTCGAGGAGCCCGCCGAGCAGGTAGCCGAGCGCGCTCCCGACCGGGGTCGCGAGGTAGAAGATGGTCAGCCACTTGTTGCGACGGTCGGGCGGCGCGAGGTCGTCGATGATGGTGGGGGCGATGGTGGCGTAGCTGGCCTCGCCCACGCCGACGAGCACCCGCGCCAGCACCAGCGTGGTCGCGTCGCGCGCGAACCCCGACAGCACGGTGGCCACGCTCCAGAGGGCTACGCCGATCGCGATGAGGAGGGTCCTTCGCCCCGGCTTCGCGCTCTTCGAGTCGGCGAGCTGGCCGAAGAGCGGGCTCGTGACGAAGTAGCCGACCATGAACGCGCTGATGGCGAGGCCGGTCTGGAAGTCGTTGAGCCCGAGCGACTCCTGGAAGCGTGGCGACACCGCCGCCACGAGGTAGCGGTCGACGTAGTTGAGGAAGTTCAGCGCGGTGAGCAGCGCGAGGATGGTGGTCGGGCGCGCGATCTTCACGACGGCATCCCCCACGCCATGAGCGCCATCGCGGCGAACACCATCACGACGATCCCGATCCCAGCGCACAAGAGGCCCACGATCTTGCGCGTGCTGCTCGTTCCGTGGCGCGGGTCTTCGCCGCGCTCGCGGGCGAGGGCGTCGTCCACCGCCGTCCTCGTCGCGAAGATCCCGAGCCCCAGCATGAGCCCGAGCTCGAGCAGACCTCCGCCGAGGATGCCGAGCGTGGCCCCGCGCCGCACGCGACGCACGCGTCCGATCTCCTCGTTCAGCACCTTGGGCAGGCCGTCGAGCTCGAGCCCGCGGGGCACGAACGCGATGCGCGCGCGGGCTAGTGTGGCGGCCACCACGGCGCGGTACGCGCCCAGCGACGGGTCGGTCTTCTTGACCTGTTCGGGCAGGCGCGGCGACACGGCGACGGCGGCCCAGGCATCGGGCGCGTCGGCGGCGAGCACCAGCGGCCACGAGACCACGTGGGCCGCGTCGTCGCTCGGGCCGGCGGTCGCCGACGAGGACACCGAGAGGTCGATGACGCCCTTGAGGTTCGGTGGCAGCGCGAGGCTCGCGACGCCGTTCTGGAAAGCGAGCCGCTGGCCGAGCACGCGCACGCCGTTCTGGAGCACGTCCGCGTAGACGTAGGTGCGCGTGGCGGGGGCGCGGAGCTCCACCGTCGACCCAGCGATCACGCCGTCGCCGGGTGGCACGGCGGGCGCGAGCACCGCGCCGAGGGTTCCCCGGAACGTGCCCTCGGTGATCCCCCGGCGCGCCGTGATGGCCACGAGCACGGGCGGCAGCTTGGGGGCGAGCGGGAGGCGGGCGAGCCCGTTCGCGTCGGTGAGCCCCGCCGGCGGATCGCTGTCGAGGCCCGCCTCACCGGTCAGCGTGACCGTGGCGCCCGATACTGCCATTCCTGCCAGATCGCGGACCCAGACCCACGCCGCACCAGGGAGCGGCGGCGCGAGGGCGGAGAGCTCCGGGGCTGCGTCGACGACCAGCGCCCCCGAGCGCGAGCCACCGCTGCGCGAGAGCGCCGTGAGGCCGTCGTCCGGGCGCGGCGGTGGCAGCGCGCCGGTCGAGAAGGTGAGCAGCGGGCGGAACGCGCCGTCGACGCGGCCCTCGATCGTGATCTCGGCGGGGAGCGGGGCGTCGACGATCACCTCGGCCGCGCCGTCGTCGTCCGTCGATCCGACACGACCGTGCGAGACGCGCAGCTCGAGCCCGGGCGCCGGCGTCGTGACGGTCACGCCGCCGAGCGCGCGGATCACCATGACCCGGAAGGTGAGGGGGGCGTCGGCCGGCGGGCGACCCGCGATCGAAGCGCGGCCCGCGAACACGTCCCGCGGCCGCGAGAGGCCGAGCGCGATCCCGGCGACCAGGAGCGCGGCGAGGGGGGGCACGAACAGCGCGAGGCGGCGCAAGCCCTGCCGACGGTTCCGGCGCTCGTCTTCGAGCTCGCGTTCGAGCGCGTCGCTCTCCGGATCGTCGCCCATCGCGGGCAGACTACACCTTCATGACGACGCTGTCGGGGGGGCCTTCGACGGGGATGCGCACGAAGAACGACGTGCCCTGGCCGACCTTGCTCTTGACCTCGATCGTGCCGCCCATGGCCTCGGCCAGGTGCTTGACGATGCTGAGCCCGAGACCCGTGCCGCCGACCGCGCGGGAGCGGCCCGCGTCCACGCGATAGAACCGCTCGAACAACCGAGGCAAGTGGCGCGGCTCGATGCCGGGACCCTGATCGCGGACCTCGATGTCGAGCTGTCCGGCGTTGCGCGTGACGAGCACCTGCACCGGCTTGGGCCCGCCGTACTTGATGGCGTTGTCGACCAGGTTCACGAGCACCTGCTCGAGCGCGCGGCGGTCGGTGCGTACGGTGCCGAGTCCCTCGCCGAAGAGCGGCTCCACGCGCACGCCCCGCTGCCGGCTGGCCACGGCCACGGCCTCGAGCGACGCCTCCACCACCACGCGCGGCTCGACGTCGGCGCGCTCGAGGCGAAAGCCGCGGGACTCGATCTTGGAGAGCTCGAGGAGGTCCTCGACCAGCTGGCGGAGGCGGTTCGAGTGACGGTCGACGATCTGCACCATGTCCCGGGCGACCTCCGGGTCTTCGAGGGCGCCCGCGAGCAGGGTCTCCGTCGAGGTCCCGATGGCCATGATCGGTGTGCGCAGCTCGTGGGAGACGTTGGCGACGAAGTCGCGGCGGACGATCTCCAGGCGGCGCAGCTCGGTGACGTCCGTGAAGACGGCGACGAGCCCCTGCAGCTTGTCGTCCTGCACCCCGCGGATCGGCCGCGCACGAACCAGGATGCGGCCGGGCTTC
>Ga0154020_10006093_pt1 | contig 14133 bp, 12 predicted proteins | sample Klosneuvirus_201_FD_109709 | JGI IMG/M metagenome (GOLD analysis project Ga0154020, IMG submission 109709) | Active sludge microbial communities from wastewater, Klosterneuburg, Austria - Klosneuvirus_20160825_MG | ecosystem: Engineered > WWTP > Aerobic digester > Activated sludge | place...
GCTCGAGCTCGAAGGCGGCGAGGCGCCGGCCGAGGCCACCGCGGCCGACGAGCCCGCGCCGGTCGTCGTCGAGACCCTCACCCCTACCGCGGGGCAGCGCGCGGTCGGCGTCCTCGCTCTCCGCGTGGCCGAGGACCTCCTGCGCGCGGGCGCGGCGGGGGCGGGCGCCGTGCTGCAGAGCGAGCTCCTGCGCCTGGTCCACGAGGCGCGCGTGGAGGGGGCTTACCGGCTCTCCGCCGCCGCGCTCCGGGCGGTGCGTGGCGTGCGCGCGCTCCGCGCCGAGGAGCCTTCGTTCTCCACCCCCGAGCTCGTCGCCGATCTCGAGGATCTCCTGCTCTCCGCGCACCACCTCGAGGGCGGCGGCGTGGTGCCGGCGTCGGTGGTCGGCGTCGCGCGTCGCACCTACTTGCCGCGCGGTCACCTGCGCCTCACGGGCCTCCTCTGCGAGCCGGTCATCGCGCGCGGCGGCTACGCGGGGGTCACGAGCTGGGTCGTCGACGAGAAGGGCAACCTGTTCACGATCTCCGACATCCTGCCGGCGGGACCGAGCCGCGCGCGCGGCGCCTACGACGTGGCCATCGCCCTCGGCGACACGAGCATCCCGCACCGCGCGCTCTGCCGCGAAGGGCTCTTCGTGCAGGACGCGACCGCGTCGGACGACCTGCGCCTCGGCGCGGGCAAGGCGGTCAAGGCGGTGCGCGCCTCGGGCGCGACCTCCTGGTCGGACACCGGCCCCGGCACGCGCTTCCGCGAGCCGTTCGCGGCCCAGCTCGCCCGCGCGTTCGCCGCCCTCGGCGTCCCCGAGGAGCAGCGCGCGCGCACCGCGACCGCTCTGTTCTTCGAGGGCACGGTGATCGGTCACGATGGTCGCGCTCTCTTCGTCGAGGTCGCGGGCGTGGGCCCGCTGCGGCTCGTCTCGCCCGACGACCACGAGGAGCTGCGCTACCACGAGAACCTGCGCCAGCTCGCCCGCGCGGCGGGCAAGTCGATCAAGGTCATCGGCCGCCTGGTCCCCGACGCGCGCGCCACGGTGGCCGCGCTCGCGGTGTCGGCCAGCCCCGAGATCCTCCCGGTGCCCGACGCCCTCGCCCAGCGGGTGAACCTCGGGCTCGACGTGCTGCAGGCCGCCGACGTCGGGGGAGGGCGCGCCGTCGACCTGGTCACGAGCTTCGAGGTGCGCGCGCTCGATCCCCTCCACCCCCTGCGGCGTCGCGTCGAGCGGCTGGCGATCCACGGCGTGCGCTCGCTGCCGACCGAGGCGGGGCCGGTGGTCGACAGCGAGCGGGCCGCGCTCGAGCGCGCCATGCTGGAGCGCGGCAGCCACGTGCTCGGCGCCCTCCACGGCGCTGCCCTCGCCTCGACCCGGGGCGACCCGCGGCTCGCCCGCGCGTTCCTGACGGGGGTCGTCTACGAGCGGACCGCGACGCGCTCGCTGCGCCACGCCACGTTCGTGGCCCGGCCTTGAGCGACTGGGGTACGATGGGCGACATGTTCCGGCGGACCCTGGTCGCGATGGTCGTGGTGGCGAGCGCCACCGCTGGCACGACCGGGGCGCAGGCCGAGCCGAGCCCCTCCGACAAGGAGACGGCGCGGGCCCTGTTCAAGGACGGCGAACAGAAGCGCAAGGCCGGCGATCTCCCCGGCGCGCTGGAGGCGTTCCGCGCCGCGCACGCCATCATGAACGTCCCGACCACCGGCCTCGAGCTCGGCAAGACCCAGGCGCAGCTGGGGCAGATCGTCGAGGCGCGCGACACGCTGCTCTCGGTGGTGCGCATCCCCGTGCAGGCCGGCGAACCCGAGAAATACGGGCAGGCGCGCGAGGAGGCGAAGAAGCTCGCCGAGCAGCTCGAGCCCCGGCTCGCCTCGCTCAAGATCGTCTTGACCCACGCGCCGTCGGGCGCGACGCCCAAGGTCACCATCGACGGCGTCGAGATCCACGCCGCCACCATCGGCATGGTCCGCAAGAACAACCCCGGCAAGCACGAGATCGTCGTCGTGGTGGGCAAGGTCGAGAAGAAGGAGTCGATCGACCTCGCCGAGGGGGAGAGCAAGGAGATCACCTTCGACCTCGCGCCCGGCGAGGCGCCGTCGAAGCCCGTCGAGGACCCGCACGACAAGCCCCCCGAGCCCGTCGAGCCCGCACCCCCCGAGCCCACCAAGACGAGCCCGCTCGTGTGGGCGGGCTACGGGGCAGGGGCGGTGTTCCTCGTGGGCGGCATCGTCACGGGCGCTTTCGCCTTCTCGAAGGCGGGCGAGGCCAAGGAGGGCTGCGTCGATGGTCGCTGCCCGCCCGTCACCCACGACGCGCTCGACGCGTCGCGCACGTGGGGCACGGTCTCGACGATCTCGTTCGGCCTGGCGCTGGTCGGCGGCGTGGTCGGGACGATCGGCCTCTTCACGCGCAAGAGCCCGGACCAGCCGGCAACGGTGTCGTTGCGGCTCGGTCCAGGCTCGCTCGTCGTGGCGGGCTCGTTCTAGCCCGAAGAGGGCGCGGTCACTGCCAGCGGCCGTTGACCCAGACCCAGCGGCCGTGGCTGTGCTTGCGCCAGTGGCCGGCGACCCAGACCTTCTTGTGCGGGTTCTTGTGCCAGTGGCCGCCGACCCAGACGTACTTGTTGTAGCGCCACGCCCAGTGGCCGGAGATCCAGACATGGTTGGGGCTCGGCGCCGTGCTGACGACCTCTTGCTGGGGAGGCGGAGGCTCGGCGCCGGCCTCGGCCTCGCCGGGCTGCTCCTCGTTCTCGGCATAGGCAGGGCCGGCCGGATGCGTGTGGACGACGCACGCGGACACCGCGAAGGACAGGAGGACGCTGAGGAAGACGGGGGTGAGAATGCGCATCTGCCGTAGGACGGGCGTCCCCGGACCAGATTCAGTCCTCGCTCACCCGAGCCCCTCGACGCAGGAATAGATGCCGAACCCGCAGTAGGTGGGGTTCGCGAGGCACTTGATGGCCTCGGTCCTGCCGGCGGCGTTCAGCCCCGTCATCCACGTCCGGCACTCGTGCAGCTTGACCTTCTTGCAGGTGCCCATCGCCTGCTGACACGCCGCGTCGACCGTGGCGTCGGGGCACGCCGAGCGCAGCGCCGCCTTGCGGCAATCGTAGGTGCTCGAGCAGTTGCTGCCGATCTGGTTGATGCACGAGGTGGCGCGCTCCGCGATCTTCGGCTTGAAGTACTTGCCCGCGCCCTTGCACGAGTCGACCGCCCAGCTGCAGTCGGGGCCCTTGGCCACGCACTTGATCGGCCCGCTCGTGTCGTCGCCGCCCGCGCCGCACTTCCAGGTGCCGACGGGCACCCCGAGCTTCTTGAGGCTCGGATCCGCGCTCGGATAGCCCTCGCCCGACGGGTAGCCCTCCCCCGCGGGGTAGCCTTCCCCCGTGGGGAAGTAGCCCTCGCCGGCCACCCAGCCACCCTCTGCGGTCGGCGGGGGCTGGGTCGGGGTGACGGGAGGCGGATCGGTCGAGCTCGCGACGGGGGGCGCCGTCGCCGACCCCTCGGGCCCGGGCGGGGCGTTGCCACTCGTCGAGTTGGCGAGCGGGGCGTTCGACACGCACCCCGCGAGCGAAGCGGACAGCACCAAGAACTTCGCGCGATCGATCTGCATCAGGGCTCCTCTTGGCACCAAGGGCGCGACGTCACTCGGCGACGGCGGCTTCTTCGTTGGACGTGGGATGCATCCAGAGCACGTAATCGGCCCACACGTCTGGCACGCGGGGGCCGAAATCAAGGTGGGTGGTGAGGGGCAGGCTCTTCGGCTTGCTCGGGATCGAGAGCAGGGCCATGCCGGCCATCTCGGGCGTGCGGTTCTTCTTGCGCGAGTTGCACGGGTAGCAGGAGCTCACGATGTTCTCCCACGTGGTGCGGCCGCCGAGGTGGCGCGGGATCACGTGGTCGTAGTTGAGCTCCTTCATCCGCTTCTTGGTGCCGCAGTACTGACACATGAAGCGATCGCGGGTGAACACGTTGATGCGCGAGAACTTGATCGCGCGCTTGATGCCGCGGACCACGCGCACGAGCCGCACCACCGCGGGCATGCGGATCACGAGCGTGGGGGAGCGATAGAGGATCTCGTCGTACTCCTCGAGCACCTCGACCTTCCCGAGGAAGAACATCTGGATGGCCTTCTGCCAAGGAACGATGCGATGGGGCTCCATCCCCGCGCTGAGGACGAGCACCCGCCCATGGCTCGAGGAAGCTCCCCGTCCCGGTTCGCCCGAGGAGCTGCGCGCCTCGGTTTGTCCTTGTGGCCCGCTCCCCTTCGTCATCCCGGGGCGCAAGTCTCCCCTGGCTCGAGGCTCCCTGCAACCGGGTAGTACTTTCACCTACCCGTCACAATCCCCCGCACGACGCACCGCGATGTGCGATCATGCCCGCCGTCGTTCGGACCCCGAGCTCCGGAGCCTCTCGTGACCACGAAGAACACCCTCTCGATCACCGACAACCGCACGGGCAAAGCCTACGAGCTGCCCATCACCGACGGCACCATTCGCGCACTGGACCTGCGCAACATCAAGGTGGACGAAGAAGATTTCGGGTTGATGACCTACGACCCCGCGTTCATGAACACGGCGTCGTGTCGCTCTGCGATCACTTTCATCGACGGAGACAAAGGCATCCTTCGCTACCGCGGATACGACATCGCGGAGCTGGCGGAGAAGTCGACGCACCTCGAGGTGTCGTACCTCCTCATGAACGGCGAGCTGCCCACCAAGGAAGCGCTCGCCAAGTTCGAGAACGAGGTCACGCACCACACGTTCCTGCACGAGAACGTGAAGGACTTCATCGACGGCTTCCGCTACGACGCGCACCCCATGGGCATGCTCGTCGCCACGGTCGGCGCGCTGTCCACGTTCTACCCCGAGGCCAAGGACATCCGGAACCGCGACAACCGTCGCCTCCAGATCGTGCGCCTCATCGCCAAGATGCCGACCATCGCGGCGTGGTCGTACCGCCACGAGGTGGGCCTGCCCTACGTCTACCCGGACAACGACCTCGGCTACACCGCCAACTTCCTCTCGATGATGAAGCGCATGGCGGAGTCGAAGTACCAGGCCAACCCGGTGCTCGCCCGCGCGCTCGACGTGCTGTTCATCCTGCACGCCGACCACGAGCAGAACTGTTCCACCTCCGCGATGCGCGGCGTCGGCTCCTCCGAGGTCGACCCGTACAGCGCGGTCGCCGCGGCCGCCGCCGCCCTCTACGGCCCGCTCCACGGCGGCGCCAACGAGGCCGTGCTCCGCATGCTCAACGAGATCGGCAGCCTCGACAAGGTCCCCGACTTCATCGCCCGCGTGAAGAGCGGCGAGGGCTCGCGCCTCATGGGCTTCGGCCACCGCGTCTACAAGAACTACGACCCGCGCGCCAAGGTCATCAAGAAGCTGGCGTACGACGTGTTCGAGGTGACCGGCAAGAACCCGCTCCTCGACATCGCGCTCGAGCTCGAGCGGATCGCCCTCGAGGACGAGTACTTCGTCAAGCGCAAGCTCTACCCGAACGTCGACTTCTACTCGGGCCTCATCTACCAGGCCATGGGCTTCCCGGTCGACCTCTTCCCGGTGCTCTTCGCCATCCCGCGCGTCGCCGGCTGGCTCGCGCAGTGGGAGGAGATGCTCGCCGACAAGGAGCAGAAGATCTCGCGTCCGCGCCAGATCTACACGGGTCACGACGTGCGCCCGTACGTCACGATCGACAAGCGCGGCTGAGTTGCCCGCGGCGTCCTTCGACCTCGCCGACGACCTTCCGGGGCTCGTCGTCGAGGTCGAGGTGTTTCTTGCACCCTCCTCACCAGAGTAGGCATCTCGGAGACAGCATGAAGCCACCTCACGCCCGCTTCCTCGTGCAAGACGAGGCGCGCGTCCGCGAGATCGTCGCGAGCATGCGGCGCGTCGCGGTGCTGGGCATCAAGACCGAAGCGGAGACGGGCCAGCCGGCGTACGACGTCGCGCGCTACCTCGCCACCCACGGCGTCGAGATCGTGCCCGTGCCGGTCTACTTCCCCGACGTCACCGAGATCCTCGGGCGGCCGGTCTATCGCAAGGTCGCCGACGTCCCGGGCGAGATCGACGTGGTGGACGTGTTCCGCCGCCCGCGCGATCTCCCACCCCACCTCGACGACCTGCTGGCCAAGCGGCCGCGCGTCGTGTGGCTGCAGAGCGGCATCTGGCACGCCGAGTTCGCCGAGGCGCTGGCCAGGGCGGAGATCGAGGTCGTGCAGAACCGCTGTCTGATGGTCGACCTGATGCGGCTCTAGCGAACCTGGTCAGCGCACCTGGTAGAAGAGCGCGCGCAGGTCGTCGTCGGGGTGCGCCGGCGAGAGGATCGCGGCGGTGCCCGCGTCGTTCGTCGAGGGGCCCGTCGGGTCGCGGTCGGGCGTCACGACCAGCTGCCCGTTCTCGGCCTTGATGCGGACCCGCACGCCGACGGCGAGCGGCAAGGGCGAAGGCTCGAGCGTGGTGCGCGGCGGCTCCGAGGTGGCGATCGAGATGGGGACCGAGGGCTCGGGCTCAGCGGGCGCTGGCTCGACCACCGGCTCGACCTTCGAGACGCCGCGCAGGTAGGCCATGTCGACGACCTGGTGGGTCGCCGTCGCTTCGAAGTCGCTCTCCGGTCGCGTCGGGGACAGCTGGATCTGGTGCGTCGCCTCGTCGTCGTGGTCGTCGAAGTCCGCGGTGACGGGCTCGATGGTCGCGCGCTCCTCGGCCGGCGGTCGGGACGAGGGAGGCGGTGGCGCCTTCGCCTCCGGCTTCTTCGGTGGGAACTGGTTCGTGGCGGCGACGATGGCCGCGGGGGTGGATGGCAACGTGGCCGGGCGGCTCGCGACGCCCTTCGCGGGCGCATTCGGGGGCGCCTGCCCGAGCGGGCGCAACGGCGGGAGCGCACCCAGCCTGGCCGTCGGGATCGCCGCCTTCGGGGGCTGCGTCTGCGCCTTGGCGGGGGCAGCGGCCGGCGCGGCCGGCTTCGCCGCGGCGGGCTTCACCGCGGCCGGTCTCACCGCGGCGTTGCCGGGCTGGGGGGGCGCGGTCTGCACGGCGACGAGCGGGGCCAGCGCCGAGGCCGCCTTCGCGAGCTCGAGCGCGCGCATGTCCACGTCGGCGTCGGACGCCGCCTCCGCCGCGCGACGCAGCCAGCTCAGCGCGTCACCGCGCTCGCCACGTGCCCACATCGCCTGCGCGATGCCGAGCTTGTCGGCCACGTCCTCGGGGTCGTCGTCCCGGGCCTCGGGGATCCCATCGACACTCATCGCCCGGAACGATACCCAGTCGGCCGCCCCGCGGAGAAGAACCCTGCAGGCCGACCCTGTCCCAGGACAAAAAAAAACGCACCGCGGAGGGCCCAGGGGGGGGGCAGGCCTCGTCCGCGGTGCGCATTCCACTAAGCACTGGGTGTGCCTGACGCGATTTCAGTTACTTGTGGTCACGCGAGGCTTGTCTTCTTTCAACATTGAAACAAATGACCCTTGCGCCCGTGCAGAGATGCATGGGGTGGGCGTGGGATACGGTCGAGGTCGCGGCCGATCGCCACGACCCACGCGGACGAGCTACCTTCGCGCGCCATGAAAGAGACCGTGGTCCGCCCGCTCTGGCGTTCGTTCGAGCCCTCGCAGCTGCGCGCCGCCGTGCGCCACGCGAAGGCGGGGGGCATCTCGGTGGTCAAGGAGCGGCAGTGGCAGATGCTCGGCGACGCGGGGCCTCCCGGCGAGCCGCTGCCGCTGATGGTCGACTGGGCGATCCGCGCGATCGAGACCGCGCGCTGGGCCGAGATCACCGACGGCGTCGCCAAGGGCCTCGTGCAGGCGGCGGTGACCCGTGACTGGCGCGAGCGCGTCACCGAGTGGATCGCGCGCGACGCGGCGTTCGAGGGGCCGACCGCGCCGTTCGTCCTCGACTGCGAGACGTGCGGCGCGTGCTGCGTCGACAACGCGGTGGTGCTCGACGCCGAGGACCTGAAGCGCTTCCGCGACGGGGGCCGCGCGGATCTGCTCAAGCGGACGAGCCGCAAGAACGGGGTGCGGCTCCTGCCGCTCGCGCGCGAGAAGCCGCGCCCGTGCATCCACCTGAAGGAGCTCCGGTGCAGCATCTATCCGGTGCGCCCGAACATGTGCCGCGACTTCCCCGCGGGCACGGAGCAGTGCCTCACCTCGCGCGAGGATCTCTATGGGCACCACGATCTGCCGAAGGCCTGACGCCCCCGGCTCTGAGGCTCACGCGGCTCACTTGGCGGGCACGCTCGCGATCGACAGGAGGTTCAGGCCGCCCGGGTACTGGAAGCTCGTGTAGAGCCCGTAGCCGAGCACCTGGATCCCCACCGGCTTGTCGGCGGTCAGCGTGTGGGCGCCGACGTCGAACGGGCCCTTGTCGAGCTTGATGCGGTGCACCTCGTAGCCCGACGAGCCCACGCTCGCGGGGAACGATCCGGCGTCCTTGCCGTCGAGGAGGATCTTCACGCCCTCGGGGCCGACGACGTCGACGTAGGCGACGAGGTAGTCGTCGGGCGCGAGGAACACGTACTTCTTGCGGAACTGCTCGACCGACGGGAACAGCGACGCGGAGGGATCGCCCTTCTGCGCGCCCTCGAACGCGCTCGGATCGGCGAGCTCGCCGCCGAGCTGCACGCTCACCACGACGAACTCGTGATCGCCGGTGACGACGAAGTCGTCGGAGACCACGCCGAGATCGACCACCTGGCCCGCGTCGAGCGTCGTCGGCGCCTTCGCCGTGGGCGGGGCCGGATCGTAGGTGAGCTTGGTGCCGTCGACGTTGCCCACGAGGCGCACCTGGTGCCCGGGGCGCCCGCCGTCGGGCCCGGTGGGGCCGGTGACGACGTACTTCTTGCCGAGCGTCTCCGCGGGGAACACGGACTCCTCGACGTGATCGCACGCCGGGGTGCCGATGGGCGAGGTGATGCACGGCACGCCCATCACGACCTGCACGGGCTTGTTCGCCTTCACGAGCGCGCCCGCGAGATCGTTGCCGCCGCCGAGGAGCTGCATCACGTCACCCGCGTTCAGCTTGAAGGTGACCGTGCCGTTGGCGCCCACGAAGGGAATCCCGCCGCCCGCGAAGATGCGGTTCTTGACGCCGAGGGTGACGGTGACGTCGGTGCCGTCCTTGGTGCCGGTGATGGCCGCGTAGCCGCCGGAGCCGGTGATGCCCTTCACGCCCGCGAGCCGGTAGTTGCCGGTCATCGCGGTGGTCGGCAGGAGGAGCGAGGCGTCGTTGGTGAACGAGTAGCACCCGATGGGGGAGGGGAAGCCGTCGCCGGTGTCGCAGGGCGTGTTGCCCTTGCAGCCCGCCCACGACTTGCCCGGCGGGCCACCCTTGCCCTCGTACTCGAGCGCGCTGAACTGGTAGACGGTGACCGGCTTGGTCGCGACCAGGTGGTAGGCGCCCTTGTCGACGCGGACGGTGGCGTCGAGCGAGGTGGCCGAGCCGCAGGCGTCGCCCTCGGGCCCCTTGAGCTCCTTCACCCAGGGGAGGAACACCTTCACGAGGCGGCCGGCGCCGACGATCATCTCCTTGCTGAAGCCGCCGGGGCCGGTGACCGTGATGCGCGCGTCCTCGTCGCCGGCGTTGGCGACGACGGCCGTGAAGTCGAACGTCTCCCACACGATGTTGGCGGTGACGGTGGGCCAGAACTCGCAGCCCACGTAGGAGTGCGAGAGCGCGGCCTCCTCGCAGGTCTTGGGGTCGGCGATGGGGGGCGGGCCGGTGTCGATCGGCGTCGCGTCCTCGGGCACGTCGAAGGAGATCGCGGTGTCGGTCGCGGCGTCGGCGCCGTCGGCGGCCGCGTCGAGGGTGGGCAGAGCCTGCTCGTCCTTCGGGCTGCACGAGGTGAAGAGCACCCAGACGGGCAGCGCGAGGAGCGCGAGGCCGAAGAAAGAAGCGCGGCGCATCGACGGATGGTAGCGCTCTTTCCGGACGCTGGCCCTTTCGTCGGTCGTCGAAGCTCAGTTCAAGGACGGCGCCGGGGCCAGGCGGTCGAGCACCTGCCGCACCGTGGCGACGTCGCCCGCGTCGGGCGCCAGCGTGAGGTAGCGCTCGAGGTCTTCGCGCGCGCCCGCGGCGGCGCCGAGCTGCGCCTGCAGCATGCCGCGCTCGCGGAGGGGGGACGGCTCGCGCGGCATCAGCGCGACGATGCGCGAGACGGCGACGAGCGCGTGGGCCCAGGCGCCGCGCGCCAGGTGGGCCGCCTTGAGGTTCTGCAGCACGCGCACGAGGATCGCGCGCACCGAGGCGGGCTCGAGGTGCTTGGGCTCGAGGCGCGCGCTCGGGCCGGTGGCGCGGCGGAGCAGGCGGACGAGATCGGCGTGCTCCATGGGGCGCCCGCCGTGGAACGGGTCGAGGACCAGCGGCGGGCCGCCGTCGTCGCGCTCGACGCGCACCAGGAAATGGCCGGGGAACGAGACGCCCCGCGCGGTGACCCCGCGGCGCTTGGCGAGGCCGAGGAACACGATGGCGAGCGTGATGGGGATGCCACGGCGGCGCGCGATGACCTCGTCGATGCGGCTGTTGCGCGGGTCGCCGTAGGTCTGGTCGTCGCCGCGGAAGCCGAGCACGTTGTAGAGGTGGTCGGCGAGGATCGCGACGCCCTTCTCGATGGGCAGGTGGCCGACCTCGGGGCAGCCCTCGGCGACCTCGTCGAGGGCGGCGGCGACGTCGGCCACCGTCAGGCTCGGGTTGTCGTCGCGGGCGACGAGGGCGGCGCCCGCCTCGAGGTCCAGCTCGGGGCTTTCGGCGAAGGCGTCGAAGGGCTCCACACGCATAGGGATAGCACCGCGGCGGGAGGGCTGGTTGCGGCTTCTGGCCGCCGTTCCGTCCCTGCCTTGCTTGTTCGCCCTGCGTGCCGTCGCGACGGCGCACCCCTCCCTTGCATCCGTGGTGGGCGTCGTTAGGCTGCCCGTCCCATATGGCCTCCCCCACAGTCGACGCGATCAAGGAGCAGTTGGACGAGATCTCGGGCAGCTACGCCGCCCGATTTGCCGGGCATTCGCGGGTCACCCGCGACGTGGCCGAGATGGACGACCTGGTGCGTCGCACCGAGGCCGTCGTCCGCCAGCTCGCCGATCTGCCCAAGACCGCCCTCGACTCGACCGTCGCGGAGCTCGCGACGCAGGCCAAGGAGAGCCTCGAGCTCTACCGGAACGAGCGGATCGCCATCGCCGAGGCCAAGAAGGGCGGCGGGGACGTGGAGGAGTTCGCGGCCCTCGGGGTCTCGGCCAACGCGGTGTTCGCCCGCTGGCGCCGCCACTTCGCCGGCCAGTCGCGCGCCACGCGCGATCTCGGGCTCCTCTCCGAGATGATCGACGACCTCACCAAGATCAACACGCGCATGGTCGCCATCTCCTCGAAGCGCAAGGCCGAGGGCATGCAGGACGACCTCGACCTCGTGTCGAACAACATCAAGCTCTACGTCGGCGAGCGCCAGGAGATCACCAAGGCCCGCGAAGACGCCACGAAGGAGGAGCTCGGCGACATCATGGCCGAGGTCGCGAACAGCCAGTTCAAGGTCTATCAGGACCACTTCGCCGGCATGTCGCGCCTGACGCGGCGTCCGCAGCTCCTGCAGCGCCTCGTGAGCAACCTCGAGCAGGCGCGCGAGAAGATGAAGCAGCTGCGCAGCAACGGCCTCAAGACCGAGACCAACGACAACAACATCCAGATCGTGGAGGACAACCTCCGCATGTATTCGACCGAGCTCACCGAGATCAAGAAGGCGCGAGCCACGGTGAAGCTGGTCGACCTGATGAACAACCTCGGCGGCGCGGCCAACGACGTGATGACCGAGTACCGCGAGAACTACGCGGGCAAGGCGCGCAAGGGCCGCGACCTCGACCGCCTCTCCAAGCTCTGTGATCAGATGGGCGAGATCGTGCGCCAGATGCGCGACCTCGGCCGCGCCGAGGTGCAGGAGTTCAACGTGCGCAACGCGCAGATCTGCAGCGACAACCTCTCGATGCTCGACAACGAGTGGGCCGAGATCCAGAAGGCCAACGAGCCTTCCTGACCCTGACGGGTCGTCCGGTGGGAGAACGCCGCCCTCGGTCAGGGGCGGCCGACTCGCCGTCCGTCGCGTATCATGGGCGGATGCTCCTTACCGTCGTCGCGCGCTCCCGAGCGACCGCGGCCCTCGCCGTCGTCCTCTCGGTCGGTTGCTACTCGTCGACCACCATCCCCGCGAAGGGGCTCGTCGCGCTGCACGACGGCGGCAAGGACGGCGAGGTCCTCGTCCACGACAAGGACGGACAGACGGTCAAGCTCGACCCGAACTCCGAGATCCGCTTCGTGCGCACCGACGGCACGACGACCGACTGGTTCACGGTGCGCGACCTGCACGTGAACGACGACGGCATCTTCACGCTGCACGACGGCCCCGACGGCAAGCCGGTGATCGAAGACGGCGTGCCCTGGGACGCGATCGTGAGCGCCGAGGTGAAGAACCTCGACCACGGCACCACCGCGGTCGCGGTCGTCGCGGGCACGGCGGTCGTGATCGGTCTGGTCGCGGTGCTCGCCGCCTCGAAGGGCAACCTCGGCGGCTTCGGCAACGGCCTCGCGCGCGGCACGGTGCACGTCGCGCGGGTCGCGACGCACGTGAAGTGGAACGGCGGGGGCTCCGGGGGCTCGGGTGCGGGTGGCTCGTCGAGCGTAGCGCCGAGCGGCTTCGCGACCGCCGAGACCGAGGAGCCCGACGGCCGCCTTCGCGCCGACGACGCGCGCCCGCTGTTCGGCGACGCCGCGCGGCGGCGATCGATCGTCCGCGTGGTCGGCGCGTTCGACGGGGGGCGCGATCTCTCCGCGCTCGCGCGCAACCAGGCCGGCGTGACCGGGCTCGTGCGCCTCTTCAACTTCATCGAGCTCGGTGGTGGGCTGCGCTGGCTCGGCTCGATCCCGGGGCGCGAGACCACGCACACCGACCTGCTCGGGTTCGCGCGCGTCGGCATCCACGCCGAGATCGACGCCCGCCGTCGCTTCGCCTTCCCCTTCTCCATCGACCTCGGGGGAGGGCGCGACGTCGGGTTCTACAGCCGGCTGAACTTCGGGCTGCGCGTGCGGCTCGACGAGGACTGGGCGCTCGGGCTCTACGCCTTCAACCCCACGTACACGCGGTACAAGGCGGGCAGCGGTCTCCTCGACACGCCGCGGTGGTCGTTCCCCTCGGGGATCGAAGCCACCTTCGTGTTCTGAGGCTCTTCGCGTCTGGGTACGCGCCTTGCTCGAGGGCCGCCATGGACTCGAGAGTGTCGTTCTTTGCGCAAGATGGCCGCTGGTCTTGGTGGGCGCGCTGGGTTGCGGGGGCCGCCTCGCGCCGATGGAGGGCTCTGACGCGGCTGTGCAGCGCGACTCGGCGCCCGTTCGTCGCGAGCCTGCCTCCGGAGGGCGCGATGTGTTCGCGACCGCAGGAGGACAGTCGTTGGCTGTTCGCGTACGGCGCCCGTTCGTCGCGAGCCTGCCTCCGGAGGGTGCGATGTGCTCGCGACCCGCAGGAGGACGGTCGTTGGCTGTTCCAGTACGAGACTTCCTTCGTCTCGCGGTCAGACTCCAAGCGTCTGGTGCACGCACGGCCTCGTCCCACAGACATCATTCCGCACCGCCAAGATGACGAGTGGGTGCAACAACAACGGCACCGACTGGCATAGCCTTGAACCCTGCTCGGAGTGCAACGGGGTCGTCAGGGGCCCCAATTGGACCGACAAAACCTGGAATTGAGGTGGATCGGTCGACCATACTTGTCGTGGCGTCGGACGCGGAACCGTCAGACGACTCTGGCTGGAGAGCAAGCCGCCTTCGGTCCGCGATTCGCTTCAATCCCGCTGCTGATGTGCGCGTGCTGCCAACGCCGTGCGCAGCCAGGCCGTACGGCGTCGGGTCGAGAGCTGGGTCGAACCGCAAACGTGCCATGTCAAGCCGGCCGAGTTGTCGCTCGTCGGATTCGTTCGGCTCATCGGACTTCGGTCCTCGCGGTGCGGTGAAGAACCGGCTTCCAAACGCGAGTTCACGTCCAACACTGACGCTCGAGACTGGATCTCCCGCACTGGAGAGCGAGACGTCTGCCTCCGGCGAAGGGCGCTTCTTACTGCCCCCATTGGTGACGACAATGGTCTTGGTGGAACCATCGGGATACGTGATGGTTGAC
>Ga0154020_10006094_pt1 | contig 14132 bp, 28 predicted proteins | sample Klosneuvirus_201_FD_109709 | JGI IMG/M metagenome (GOLD analysis project Ga0154020, IMG submission 109709) | Active sludge microbial communities from wastewater, Klosterneuburg, Austria - Klosneuvirus_20160825_MG | ecosystem: Engineered > WWTP > Aerobic digester > Activated sludge | place...
AACCTGAAAAAAATAGCGGTGCTTGGTTTCAAACATCTTGGTTTTGTTTTGGATGTGGATTAAGTTCGGATTTGAACTTTGTGTCCTTAAAATAGCGTATAACAAGTATATGTAAGCGTAGTCAATTTTAACTAATAAAATCAATGATTTATAAATGGAGATTGTAAAACATAAGGAAAAGTTTATACAGTGGATGAAGGTAAAAAACATGGCAGATTCTACCATAGAAAACTATACATCTCAATTAGTATCATTTCTTTTTTACTTTAAGGATATTCCAAGACCTATAGAAGTTAGTGGAGAGCAAATAATGTCTTATCTTTTGACTAAAATAAAACCAAATAGTCAAAGACATGCTCATTCCGCTATTAAATTGTTCTACACAAATATTATTGGTCAACCTTTGAAATTTAAACATATCCCTTATGCTAAAAAAGAAAAAAAATTACCTCAAGCATTAGAAGAAAATGAAATTGAAGCTATTTTGTCTGTTTGTGAAAACATAAAACATAAAGCTATTTTATATTTAGCTTATGCTTGTGGATTAAGAGTAAGCGAAATTATAGACCTAAAAATATCTGATATTGACAGTAATTCAATGACTATTAATATAATTCAAGCAAAAGGAAAGAAGGATAGGATAGTTCCAATGCCTAAAGAACTATTAGATATTTTAAGAGATTATTTTAAGGTTTATCGACCTAAAATTTATCTTTTCAATGGTCAATATTCTACTAATGAAAATCCGACTCAATATACTGATAGGAGCATAAATCAGTTTTTTAAAGATTTAGCGTTAAAGGCAGGTATTAAAAAGAATGTTCATATTCATTTACTTAGACACTCTTACGCTTCTCATAGTTTAGAGCAAGGAACAGATATTCGCTATATTCAAGAAATACTTGGACACTCTAGTCCTTTGACTACTCAAATTTATACACATATTTCTAAAAAAGCTATAAGTAGAATTAGCTCTCCATTATCAAGACTTAAATTAAAATGATTAAAAAAACAGAAATTAAAATAGGACAAGAATGGATTGTGGAGAGTAATCACTTCATGGCATTTCCAAATCTAAATAAGAGAAAAGCAGAACTAATTGAAATCGGAATTAAATTTAAAATAATTCATCCAGAAGAATGGCACTTTTTAACCAATAATGGGAAGATATTCTTCGCAAAGCCTCATGACATATTAGAGCATTGTAAATGCTTAGAGGATTCAAAGATTGATATTAAAAAGATTCTCGAAACTCCAAAAAAAGTAATTGAAGTAAAAGGTAGATATAAGAAAAAATTAATTAATATTCAATAAAATGAAAATATTTGAAATAAGATTTGAAAAAGAACAAGAAAAAGCTTGGGTTTACGCATTGACTAATATTGATGCTATTAAAACTTACTGCTCTGTAACTGGATGCGACTTAGTGGAATTTGATGAGACGGACTATATTTTTGAATTGCCAGAAGAAAAATGGTTTGAATATACTGTTACTGATGAAGAAAATGACGATTCAAAAGGCATTACTTTTAATCATTGGGTAGATGAAAACAAAGGATTTGGTTCTGATATTATTGCCGTAACTAATTGCTAAATAAAATGAAAAATAAATTTAAAATAGGAGATAAAGTTGTGAAAAATGAAAAGACTTGGATTGAAAATGATTTTGATTCTTGGGGAAGAGGAATTGGGATTGGAGAGGTGGTAGAAATTTATCCTGATTTAGATGTTAGATGGAATGGAGGTAGGTGCTATGAAGAAGAAAATCAAATAATTATCGCTGAAAGGAAACTTACACTAAGACATAATTTACCAAGAAACAAAGAAAATGGACAATAAACAATTCATAAAAAATTATCCTTTAGAATTAAGTCTTCCTGAAAAAGAATCAGAAGCACTAAGGCAAGTTATTAAGGAGGCTAATGAGAGTTTTATTTACGATGTAGTGGAGACAATAGGAGTTAATACCGAATATGGACAATATACTGATTTTCACATAACTTGCCCTACCACTACTTTCGCTCAAGCTTATTTCCACTTCGGAATACTATATGCAAAAAATGTACTTCCTATTTGGAAAAATCGTTACTCCAAAAATATCCAAACTAAAGATTAACATGTTAATAAGTAAAGCAAATTTTAAATACATAAATACCATAAAATCAAAATAAAAATAGTAACTTCGTAAACTTAAACTAAAAATGGAAACACAAACAGAGCAAATCGAACAAGAATCAACAACACAATCGAATTCAAAAAGAATCACGGAATTTAAGAAGTTTTGCAGGGAGAACAAAATCATACAACAAGACATTAGAGAGAAAACCGCTCTTTCAATTGGCTGCATTCATTCAATGTGGACAGATGGAAAAGCTACCCCAAGCACAGTTAAATTATTGTATCTTACCTACGGAAAAAAATACAAATTGACTGAAGAATCTATCTGCCAGATGATAACTACGTTTGTGGCTTAATAACCACATTTTCAATACTTTTGTGGATAATTACCAACAAATATAATTTATTAAAAATGCAATTAGTTGAGCGACATATCGTAATAGAATCAAAGGAAATAGAAGATATTTGCTTTAAATGCGCTCGCTTGTACAATTTTGTTAATTATTATAAACGCCAAGTTTGTTTTGGTCAATTTGAAAAATTTGGAGAATATGAAGTTACTGGATTGTTGGCTAAATACAAGCAAGAAGATTTTACTGTTTTACCTTCAAATACGGCTCAGCAAGTAGTTAGACTATTATTTCAAGATTGGGCTTCTTACTTTAAATCAGTAAAAGATTATAATAAAAATCCTTCAAAATATAGTGGTAAGCCTAAAATACCTAAATACAAAGATAAAAAAGGATGTTGTATTTGTATTTTTTCTGGAAGTCAGTTAGGATTTAAAAATGGATATATAAAATTTCCTAAAAAGACAAATTTACTACCACTAAAAACAAATGTAACAAATATTGCTCAGGTACGAATAGTTCCAAAAGCAACATGTTTTGTAATAGAAGTCGTATATAACAAAGAAATAACAGTAAATGAAAATTTAGACAAAAGTAAATTCATAGCATTGGATTTAGGATTGAATAATCTTGCTACGTCAATAAATAATGTAGGATTACCTCCTTTCATTATAAACGGTAAGGTTTTAAAATCAGTAAATCAAATGTATAATAAGACTAAAGCCACGCTTATGTCTTATGTTGGAAATCGTGGAACATCCAATAGAATAAAGCAAACAACCCACTACAGAAATAATTTTATTGAAGATAAAATGCATAAAGCAAGTCGATTTATCGTTGATTGTGCGATTGAAAGTAATGTTGGAACAATTATAATTGGTAAAAATAAAGGTTGGAAAGATTCGATAAATATCGGAAAATCAAACAACCAAAAATTCGTATCAATTCCACATGCAAAATTAATTGATAAAATACGCTACAAAGCTGAAATGGTAGGAATTGAAGTAATTGAAACAGAAGAAAGTTACACTTCAAAAATCGACCATTTATCATTTGAAACTTTAGGTAAACAAGAAAATTATTTAGGAAAAAGAAAGCACAGAGGCTTGTTCCAAAGTGCAACAAACAAATTAATAAACGCAGATGTAAACGGTGCAATAGGAATGGCACGAAAAGTATTTGGTGATTTGGTTTTACAGCCAATAATCAATAGTGGGTTAGCGTTTAACCCATATAGAGTTAATATTTTATAATATAAAATTTATTTTTAAAAAATAAATAATTTTAAAAACGTGGCTAAAAAGAAAAAAGATAATTTACCTAAAAAACCCGTAGGCAGACCACGCAAAAAAGTGGCTGAGCCTACTCCTAAAAAGGTAAATAAAAAATATTCTAAAAAAAAGCCATCAAAGAAGTCTTCTAAAAAAAAACTGACCACCAAAAAAGCTAAGGATTTAGTAAAAAAAGGCTCTGGTTTCGCATCCAATAACTTTAACCGTATTCGTTCCTTAATTTGGAAAGAATACGGATTAGATTATAAAAGTTATTATGATGCGGAATTTCTTAAAATAATTAAGGCGGTTTACCTAGAATGTAAATCAAGGGACTCTGAATGCTCAGAAAAAGAGATTCTCATAATTTATGATGAGATACAAGAGAATCCGACAAGAGATTTTCCTAAAATCAATGAAGAACTTTATGGAGAAAATGGTCAAATTCCTTATTATGACCTAGCCTATGAAGAATTTACCGAGTACCCTTCATATCTTTGGATAGTATCTCCAATGATTCTACCTCCTCCTAGTGAATTTGTAGTAGCTAGTTATTATGATGGAGAAGGTAACATGGATAAAGGCTACAGAAAGTATTTTAAAGAGTTTATAGATTGGTGTAATTATGCAACAAAAGAAGCGGTAGGAAGTAGTAATATTGACTCTTCTGATATTGAAATTTTTGTTAAGTTCACCAAGCCAGAATATAACCAAGCTTTACAAAGATGGCAAACCGAAATTTACATTTGTAATTCACAGGGAGACAGATTCTCATTTGGATTTGAGCCTAAAGGTAGAATGCATGACCATACAGTGCAATTAGAATACGTAGAACCTACACTATTAACTCCTGAGCAATTAGAGGTAAGAAAAGTAGCTACTAAGAAATTAGATTCCGCATTAGAAGGATTACTTTCTAAATATGAAAATATTGAAAAAGAAAAATCAGAACCTAAAGCTATGAAATCAGTTAAAAAAGCCGCTCCTAAAAAAGCTAAAAAGAAAGAGGCTAAAGTAGTTAAATTAGTTCCGAAAATTGATAAGGACAAAGAGCTTAAAACTCTTACTAAAATAAAAAAAGAACTAACTTCAGCTATTAAACTTTATAAGGAAATTGGCGATACAAAACGCATGAATAAATCTCTTAAAGAGTTAGATGGTATCATGACAAAAATTAAAAAACTTTCAAAATAGAATAAGTATTTCATGAAAAAAGTAAATCAAGAAACTTTTGATTTTTACATCAATAGTTTTACTGAACAAAAACGCAATTTTATTGTTGAAGAAAAACGCTCATTTAAGAAACTGATAATGAGAGGCAAAACTATTTTATCTGTTGAGATAAAAGATAAAAAAGAAGAGAAAATGACTAAAGAACAAAGGGGGCAATTCTTTTCTTTACTTGGACAAGTTTCAAAATCAGCAACAAAATACATTATTGACAATAACTTTGATGTTGAAAAAGTAGAAAGCCTTTGTGGTGCTGTTTGGGTTAACCGAAAAAAGTATCGTGAAATGAAAGAAGGTGCGAAATTTTATTATGTAGATGCCGCTCACTGCTTTTGGAGAATAGCTTATTTAAGAGGATATATAGGCGAAAAGCTTTATACTTCAATGCTAGACAAACCAGAACTTAAACAGTATAGACAAATGGCTTTATCCTGTATAGTTGCCCCAAGAAGCCGAAAATACATAAAAGGAGGAGTTCCTCTTCTTGAAATTTTTGAAGATAAAAGGCTTTATGCTCGAATCTATAATAATATTCGATTTACTGCATACAACACTATGGGATATTGTCGCCAAGAATTAGGAGACTCTATTATAGCATTTAAAACAGATGGTTTAATGGTTCAAAAGAAAGGATTATCAAAAGCCAAGAAACTACTTACAGAATGTGGGTTTGATTACAAAATTACAGAATGCTTTAAAGAAGACGAACTTTACTTCTGGTATGATGGAGAAACTAAAAAGAAAATGTAGGATTTTATATAAAAATTATTTATATTTGCAAAAACAACTTAAAAAAACAAAATTATGAAATTTGAAATGAAGTCAAGAGAATCAAGATGTATTTATGACTCAAATATTTACTCAATAGATAAGTTAGCATTAAGATTGGGGTTTGGGACAGAGATAATTTTAAGCGAAAACCTTATTGTTTCTGTTAAGGACTATGATTTTTTTGGTCAATCATGGGAGATATTTATTGATTTAAAAGATTACCATATTTCGGGAGAAGAATTTATATCTTACATAAAAGAAATAGAGGCAAGTTATAAACCAGAAATACTAAATTCAGTTGAACAATTTAAACAATTTTTGAGTAGAGCGAGTTTTAGAAAAGCAACTCCTTTTAGCATAGAAGAACTTAAAAATAATGGATGGATTAAAAAAAGTAATAGTTCATGTATTTTTGGAGATAATAGTTTTGTTTATGAAAAACAAATTAGTGATAATGATTTTTTGACTAGAAGCATTCGTGTCATTATGAGTGGAGATGAGATTGATTCAATAAAAACAAAATCAGGATGCGCTGATAGGATTATTTTAAGTATGGACGATTTAGAGAACTACTTCAATAATAATAAATAATTAAAATTAAAAAAGAGTAGCTAAATAATTAACTACTCTTTTTTTGTTAAAATATTTTTTACTTAATCACTTTAGTTATTTTCAATAATCCATAAATAGACCCTATTAATACTAATCCAATTACTACATTTTTAGTTGTAAAATAAGAATCTGATTTTTCTTTTGAAGAACTTTTAACTGAACTTGATGAATTATCAAGTTCTAAGTATTCATTTGGGACTAAAATAACTTCTTGATAAGAGGCATTTGACGGAGACCCTTCATTTAAAGATGAATGTGACGCAATACGAATTTCAATTCCGCTATCTTTTTTTAAACCATCTACAACTTGCCCTACGACAAAAGACTTTTTCATTATTCCAACAACTCCACCAACAGTAACAGTTTTCTCAAAAGGCTTTATGAATTTATATTTGTCCATTTTTTTAGTTTTAAGATAAAGCACTCATTACTTCCATTTTCATATTGTCATCAAGATAAGATTTAGATGTCTTATCATTGTATATTTTCTTTAAATAATCATCAGATTTTTTAAAAGCATCGTTCCACTCTTTACTATTAGGAGTGAAATTTTTAATATCGCTAAATCCTTTAAGATAGTCATATGAAAAACTTTTTTGAGAATCACTCCATTTATCAAACACTTTTTGGAATTTTTGCTTATCAGAATCAGTTAATGTTTTTCCTGACTTACTAGAAAGTTCTACTAAAAAAATCCAAATATCAGAGAGTGCAGGTGCTTTTTTTGCATTTTCAGTGGGATTAGGAGTAGATAAAATGCCTACATCTTTTTTAGAATCGTCTTGTTTTTTGCCTTTCGGCATCCAATATCCTTTAGTCAAAAAAGCTAATCCAATAAAAGAAGCTATTCCGATTATCCATTTAGTCTGTGAATTTACCATTATTTTAATTTTAAATTAATCTTTAATTACTATGTTAGAGATTTGTCCACCAACAAATGTTCCAGCTATAATTCCTAATAATCCAAATCCTATATATCCCCAAGTTCCTTTTTTCATTTTATGCGCTAAAAATAATCCGCCTCCTAATCCAACAACTTTAGTTATTGATTTTATAGTGTTTCTTTTTGAGTTATAATCTTCTAAAACTTTTGTATCAGTTACCTTATCAGAATCTCCAACTAAAACTAAATTTTCTTTTGGTACATTTACTGATTGTCCTAAATAAGTGATAGTAATTGCAGGGCTATCCAAAAACCTTGCGCCATTATCCACTCCCTCAAATATCTCTCCTAATTTTAAAACATTTCCATTATAATTAAAGCCTTCTTTTACTACTTTATATTTTGATTTTTTAAGTGGAGTAGAATTTGCTTGACCGTCTACTGAAGAAGAATACTCAGTTAATTTATTTGAGATATTTTTTACATTATAAGGTTGAACTACTGGATTATTTTTAGTAACGACTACACTAAAATCAAGACCATTATAGTTAAAATTAAGCATTGGTATAATTATAGTTCCTCCATTTGGAGTAGGTCTTGTAACGTTAACAATACTTCCATTAACAATAGTCCCATTATCAAATGATGTAGGAGTTATTGATTTAAGGTTAACTGAACTGGCAAATTGATATTTATCTTTTTGATTATATGGATTGATTACACTAGGCGTTAACACAACTCTAAAATCTAAACCTCCATTATTAAAAACAATAGAAGTAATAGTTGTATATCCTCCATTCATGTTTGGTCTTGTATCAGTTATTGTTTTACCAGAAACAATAGTTCCTTTTTTAAACAAATAAGAAGTTGAGGGAGTTAAATCAGTAGGTTTTATAAATATAAATTTTGCCATGTTATTATTTGTAAAGTTAAGTGCTTAAATTTACAAATAATAAGACTTTGATTATATTAATTATCATTAACTAAAAAATATGTTAAGCTGAAGTGTTAAAAAATGTATTTTTATATTAAGAATAATATGTGTATTTTTGTAAAAAAATAATTAATGGGTTTTAGATATTGTAGATACTGCGAAAAAATTGAAGGTAACTTATTACTGATGCATGAATACGTAAATTCAAAAGGTAAATTGATTATTGATGACATTCATAAGTTGTGCAAATTAAAAGAAGAAAAGATTCCAAAAAAAGAAATTATTATTGAGCGTAAAAAAGAAATTTATAAAAAAGAATTTTTAGGAATAATATGTGAAATATGTGGTATTTTAGAGAAAGACAAGGCTAAATTAGGTAAATCAAAAAACAATAATAAAATTCATTTATCTTGTGAAAAAGAAGCAAAGGAAATTGCAAACAAGATTTCATTACAAAATAAAAAGCTAAAAGAAGATGTAGTTGAAAAACAAAAGATAACTAAACCTAAAAAAACAATTATAGATAGGATTTTAGAAACTCCTGATAGAAAAATTTGTACGGTATGTGAAACGGAAAAGCATATATCCGAATTTAATCAAAAAAGAAATATGTCGTATTATGGTCATTGTAAAAAATGCCACTATGCCAAGACTCAAAAATGGGTTTCCAAAAACAAAGAAAAAGTTAGTATTTATAATAAAATATATCAAAAATCTTATGCGATAGAGAATAAAGATAAAATAAATAATAGAAATAAAGCCAAATATAATAATGATGAAGATTACAGGTTAAAAATAAAGGAGAAGTCAAAAAAATACAAAGAAAAAGTTAAAAAAAGATGTAATTAACATCCAAATTGTTAACAACTTCATAAAATATATTTTTGTACTTTAAATATTATTCGTACATTTGTGTAAGAAATCGGTCAAATAAAAAAATACACATTATGAGTAATAAGAATTTAAAAAATCCAGAAGTTTTATGTTGGGTGTTTTTTGCTAGTCAAGGAATATCAGATAATACAGACTTAATAAGATGTCTCATTTTATGCAGCGAAATATGTGCTAAAGGCGACAGTGTTAATTTGAAGAATATAAAGGAATCATCTGCTTATAAGTGCTGCCTTTATGATATTCCTAATCACTTAATTAGTGATAGTAAAATTCAAGAAATGATTGACTTCAAATAGAATTAAATAAAAATACATTAATTGCAATCTCAAAAACTAAAAATCATGGCGAATACAATCCTACCTAAAAAAGAAATCGCTTTTGGCGAAACAACGGACACAATGGAAACCGTTTTATTCACAAAAATTTACGAGAAAAATATCGGAACATCTAAAATTAAAGATATGCTTCCTATTGTTAATCACTTAAAAGCAAATTCTAAGTTTGACTTAAAAGGGATTAATAAATTCTTTTACCATAAAGAGATGAATGAAGAATTGATTAAATTAGTAACTCAAAATTAAAAGCGATGTTAACAGGAAAAGAATTACTAACTTGTACTTTTGGGACTACTGATATTAATTTAATAACTAAACATTTACAAAACAAAAAAGGTAGAAAATTAACTCAAGAGCAAAAAATCAAATTCAGTAAATTTTACACTAAAAAATCAAATAAAATGAATATTTTTAATGAAAATTGCATAAATATACTAAAAAAAATAAATGACAATACCCTTGATTTATGCATGATAAGTCCTGTTTTTTCAAACACTAATCATGATTTTATTGGCATGGAATTAAATAAAGATTACTTTAATAAAGTAGAAAAAATAATAAATAAAAAGTTAAAACATAAAAACAAATGAAAATTTTAACTAAGAAACAAAAGACTTGGATGATTCAAAAAGACATCAAAGTAGGTAGTTTTTATTCTTTCCCTGCTATGGGTTTTAATATTTACTCAAGTCCTAATTATTCAACTGGAGAATATATGGATACTAATCCATTTACAAGAAGTTTAGCAGGAGAATTTTTCTTAGTAAAAGAAATTACTGATGGATTCTGTAAGGGTAATTTTTACAATAAGCCAAAAGGAGCTGATATGTACATTACTGTTTCAGAATTATCAAGAAGAGGCTTATTTGAGATGTTATTTTTATTTTTAACATGCTCTATCCCGCTTGTAGTATATAATATGATTAAAGGAGGAGTTGGTAAAATAGAAAGTACTAAAAATTAAATAATAGCAACATTAGAGCCATGTCAAAAAAAATAAAATTCACAGAAAGAGAAAAGTTTCTTATGGAAATATACCAAAAGGAAATAGATAGCAGAAATGAGAAGATTCAACAATTAGAATTAATCCTTTCTGTAAATGAAAAACATTTAAAATACAAAATTAAATTTAAAAAATAAAATGGGAAAATTAATAGAGAAAAAAGCTGATGAGATTCAAAAAGAAATTCACGCTCATATAACTGAATTCATGGCTAATAATCCTGATTCGTTATCCTCTTATCAGGACTTGACAAATGTACTATTGATGAGGAAAATAGCTGAAATGGAAGTTAAATTTGATGAATTAATTAAAAACATAGCGATAAACAATGAACAAAATAGTTAAAAACACAGAAAACGGAAGATATTTTACAAATAAATATGATTGCTTTTGGAGTAAAGATATAGAAGATGCTTACTTATTTCCAAATGAGGACGAGATTCATAGTTTCGTAAGAGGAATTGGAGAAAGAATGGAGACTCCTTTTGAGGATATTAAAATGATAATTATTGAAACTGTTTATAAATTTAATCACTAACCTATGAATGTAGATTTTAACAACCTAAGAAAGCAAGCAGCTTTTTCATTAGATGATTTAACCAGAAAATTAAACGATGCTATTTTAAAAACTAGTCAATATGCAATACCAAATGCAGTAAGACATGGACAAGAAATTGATATAAAAGGACATGTACTAATTGATGTAGAAGATATTCAAAAAGATATGGATAATCTAAGAAGTCAAGTGGCAGCTATTTGTTTCACTTACGAAAAAGATAACGAAGGCTTTAAGGATGTTTTTGAAGAAGTAGAACAAAATGGAGGTCTTGCTTGGTTTAATGAAGAAGCAGAAGATGAGGATTAGAAGAAAATACAACTCAACTGGCATAAATACATTATTATACGATGTGGCTACAGATGAAACCACAAGTAGTTATCTTTTTAAAGTTAAAATCCAAGTTAAATTTATTTTTTGGATTACCATTAAAATATACTACATTGATGTTGTTTTAGATAAAATTAAATACTAGAAAATGAAAACAAAAAATAAATCAAAAGCCTTTTCTGACAATGAAATTAAGGAGCGTCAAAAATTTCTTGACATCTATAACGATTTCGATAAATGGTTGCGCTCATTAGGATTCAGAAGCGGAGATTACAGAGAATCATCTAACCATTTAGCCTATAACTATTCTCACTATGAGCAAAAAATAAATTCACTGTATGGAGTTGAAGTTTATATAAACGAAGTTTTAAACTTGGCACTTTATTTCAATAGAGACCGATACCAGCATAAATTTATGTTTGTTGGAGAGATGGGAATGCATTCAGAAATATTATCTTTAGTTGAGATGATGGATTCTATTTCAAAAGATTGTAGAAGATTAAAAGAAGAAAAGCTTAAAGAACTAGAATTAATAAATGTTTAAAATGGAAAACAAAAAAGAATTAACTCCAGAACAATACAAGGTTATTATTGAACGAAACGATTTTTTAGAGAAATACTTTAAAAGGTTTTTTCCTAATAATACTATCCGAATTGTTGGAGATATTAATAAGCCAAATGTAATTATTGATTTTGAATACGCATTAGCTTGTTATTGTCAAAACTTTAATTTGCATTTTTTGGACAAGAATGATTTCGGCACTACTCTATTTTCAGTTAAACTAAACAATAGCTATAATTATGATATTGCGAAAATAAATAACTGGCTTCAAAACTCAAATCATAAAAAACTTTTTAAGGTCGCTTTGAAGATTTCATCAGACCAATCAGAACAACCTACTCTTTTTGTATCGGGCTGGAACTACTTGGATAAAGAAAATAAATTAGGTAAGTATCCAGTATTTTCAGAGCATGAGCCAAAGGTTTATTTTTCAGAAGAAAAAGCCAAGGAAATAGCAAAAGAGCTTAAACAAAGTAATTACCAAGTGGAGATTATTCATTAATGTTAATAACTTTTTTACCATAATTCAAAATAAAATACATATATTTGTGTAATAAATAATCGGTCAAATAAAATGGAAAAATCAGTAATTTTAAAAGAATTAAAAAACATCAGCGATGTTTACTTCAATAAAAAAGACTTCGTTAGCTCTGGGCAAATTAACAGAGCTATGGATGTAATTGAGGATTACGATAACGAATCTAAAGAGGTAGCTGAAGATAAAAACGAAAATCTTAACACTCATGTTTTACCTAAATACAATTGCAGTAATTGTTCGCATTTTAAATGTAAAGGTGAAAAGTATTTATTTGAAACTAGAGATAATGATTTTTATGCATTTGAATGTGATAATGTAACTCATCCATTATTAGATTGTGTTTTAAGAGGGTTTGAAGCTCACTCAGAACAACCATCATTTGCTCAAACTTTAAATAAGTAAAATGAAAAATAAAGAAGGATACGTAAAGTTTAATATTAATCATCATGTTTTGGTTAAGTTAAAAGAATCAGGTTATCAAGTTTTACTAGACGACCACAACTCTTATTCGGATATAGTACGATGGAAACCTAAGTCAATTGAAGATTTTAAAAATGAAGCTGATAAAGATGGTTACACTAAATTTCAAATGTGGCAATTCATGAATCTATTTGGAAATTTTACTGACATTGGATTTGAAGTGAGATTTGACACTAATATTTTGATTCACAAAAGCGAATTCACCTTACTATTTAAAAAATGAAAAATAAAGACATTCATGATTTTCTTATCCTTAATGGATTTGAAAAATTGGAGAAAGATAGATATAGTTACGGAAACGATTTATGTAACGTAGTAATCGAAGAAGACCACTACGCTGTAGCAGATAATACAGGAGGAGTTACGTACAGTAAAGATTTACAAATATATTGGCTTATTGGCATTCTTACTTACTACGGATACATGAGTAAAAATTATAAAAATTTAAACGGAAAATAAATGCAATTATTACAGGTAAACGAAGAAGCTAATTACATTGTTCAACTTTTTGTTGATGATAAATGGCAAACATTGACAGAAGAGTTTTCGGTAAGTGCAGCTACTAATGTAGCCTCTAATGCACATATTCTAACAAAGCTTAGTACAAGAGTTACGAGCAAAAGAAGTAGTAATATGGTTTTATGCGAGATGTTGTCTAAAAATCAAAATGGAAACTAAAATTAAAAAACGAGGCGGAGACAACGGAAAACGAAAACCGATTATTGATGAATACAATAATAAGTGGTGCGCCTGCACTCGTCCAAAATTAACATCTCCTTGTCACGGTAAAGGTCAGGCATCGTGTCTTAAATGTGGGTGCGCTTGGTATAACTAGAAATAATCAAAAAAAATGGAAATTAAATACACAACAGACGGTAAAAAAGTAGTAGTTATAGGAAGCCTTAACTCTCAGGAAAAAATAGTACAAGAGATTTTTATTTCAAATGGAGCTGAGATTCCAAGTGGAGAACATTTTGTAGTAAAAGCACTTCACGATGCTCCTGCTATATCTTGGAAAGAAACTGAAACTAAAAAAATTGAAAGCAATTACGAAACCACTAAGTTTAAATACGAAAACGATTTAAAAGTTTTAAAAGCGAGATACAATGATGCTAAAAATGATTTTGAAGAAAAGACTAAGTATTTAAGAAAATGCATTGATAAAATGTGCGTAGAAAGCTTTGATATGGTAACTAACTTTCTTTTGGGTAAGTTTAAATATGTTTTATCCGTTGGTTATAGCTATGATTTGGATGAAATTAAAG
>Ga0154020_10006095_pt1 | contig 14132 bp, 10 predicted proteins | sample Klosneuvirus_201_FD_109709 | JGI IMG/M metagenome (GOLD analysis project Ga0154020, IMG submission 109709) | Active sludge microbial communities from wastewater, Klosterneuburg, Austria - Klosneuvirus_20160825_MG | ecosystem: Engineered > WWTP > Aerobic digester > Activated sludge | place...
CGCATCTCCGCCGCATAGAATAATTTTCCTTCCTCCGCCTTGCGCGCCTCCTTCCACGCGAGTTTCACCGAACCGTCCGCCGGCAGAAAGCTGACGAAGTCGTTGGTCTTGCGTTCGGGCCGTGCCGCACCGCTGAATTCAAATTGCGTATCCGCCGCCAGCCCGCGCAGCACGATGGGCTGCAGCGCGCTCTGAGCGACACGAAAATCCACGGCGCTCCAGCCACCGCTCTGTTTCACAGCCGCATTGAACTTGAGCGTGATGGGATGCTTGCCCGGGCCGTTGAACACCGCGACGTAGCGTTCCTGTTCAGCACGCAGATCCCACTTGGGATGCGTTCCGACTACCGTCAGTGCGAGCGGGCCGGAAAGCAATTCGAGCGAACCACCCTTCACGCCTTCCACATTCGCTATCGCGGTGAGCGTGAAGCTCGCGCGGTCGCCGCTGAGATCGCCCGTGAGCTTAAAATCGCCCAAGGTCACCGCGCTCACCGGCGGCGATTGTTTCTTGGTGACAACCAACGTGAACGTGCCGCCGATGTCGGGCGAGCCGTTGGTTTTGTTATCGTGAGGACCGACGAGATCCGTGCTGGCCGAGAATGACTGGATTGCCGTCAGCGTGGCGGTCGAGTCGCCGGTGCTGAACGTGGTCGTGCCGGAGAATTCACCCGCACCGCCGTCGCGTGCCGTAACGCTGATACGCGCCTGCGGATCGTCGTTGAAACACAACTCCAGATTGAGTGCTGGGCAAGGCTTCGTGTCGCCGGCAAAACCGAACGTGTAAGTGCCGGGCGAAAGACTGAACTTTGGATTCAGCGAACTGTCCGCGTTGCCGCCGTTTAGAAACTTGGGCGAGCGCGGCGTGCCGGTGAAGAGATAGATGTTGTAGCCGTCGTTATTGCCCACCGTGTCCCAATGTGATCCCTCGCGCTTGCCGTCCGCTCCGACGCCGAAGACTTTCGCTCCAGTGAGTTTCATCTGTGCGCTGGCTGTCGCAGGCAGAAGCATGGCAACGGCAACGATCGCGATTGCGCTGATTTTTGCTTTCATAACATTCTTAATCCATGAACGGTTTCTCAAGGTAGGGTTTGGAAACGCGGACAACCTTGTCGTCCTTGCCCCAAATCGCGCGGTTCTGGTCCGCGGCATCCTTCTTGAAGTCGAACTCGACACTTATCTTGAAGCCGGGACATGCGGGATCGATAAAACGAACCGGCGAGACTCCCTGCAATCCGCCATCCATCGTAAGCCGCCTTCCCACTTCGGCGCGGGTCATACCGTTGGTGATGGAGTCAAAGCTTTTGAAAAGGCCCCCGGCGAATTCGATGTTTTTAGGAATGGCGATCCGATCCAAAGCTATCTTCCCTCCGGTCCAGAAGTGAACTTCCAACACGAACGATTTATCCTTCGCATCCTGGGACAGCCACGACTTCGGGCACGCGTAGAGCTTCCAGTCACAAGTTTGGCCATTCGTGCTCCACGGCGATTTCGCCTCGCCGACCCCTTCGTGCAACACCAGCCGATGCTTTTCAACGCCCTGGGTCTTCGAATAGCCGTTGAGGAATTCGGCGAAATTCGTGGCACTCCCGGCGAAGAAGAAAACATCCTCGGCATTCACAAAGAATCCGTGGACCCGGTTAGTTGTGTCCACGAGTTCCTTCACACCTTTCGGCCACGCGCTCGTTCCACCAACCGGCTGGCCGTTAGGATAATCTGATCCAAGGCCGAACACCCTCAGTGTCACGAACCCGCCAAGAAGCAGCATGAAGATTCGCGCCCGCAAGGCCGCATTCGCTTTCATGGCTTCGCCTCCTTGGCCTGCGTTGACGGTGCCGGACTAGCTTTCCGCCCGACCACGAAGTCTTCAATCGTTTTGACAATTGGGCTGTTGGTCGCCACCGCAGGAGACGGCGGTCGGATATCCGCAACAACTTCGATGTGGCCGGGAATTTCCAACAACCGCAGGCTGATGGCAGGGTTCGCCACATAAAGCGTCAGCGTGGGCGGCGTGGCCTTGGGTGCCTCGCGCAAGTAGTGAACGCCAAACTTGCGGACACCTGGTTCCTCTTCCGGCAGGCGCTGAAACCACTCGTTGATCTGCGTCTGACTCCCAAGACAGAACACCACGCATACTTCATTCCCGTCTTTAAGCACGGTGCTGAACCCGAGCGACCTGGCTTCCCGTCCCGGATTGAGCCGAACTTGCATGTTGGTTGACTTGATGGCCGCGAATCTTTGGATCAACCCGTTCACATCGGCGGAATTGGTGACTTGAAAGCCGTAATGGTTCACATCATTGGGCCATTCACTGAACCACGGATTCCACCCGGTCGTCCGCACCGGATCGTTGACGAGCGCCAGCGCACCTTCCGGCCAGTCCGCTTTCCCGGTGGCCGGCTTCCCCGGCCAGGCAACTATCGACGTGCCCGACATCCCGGAAGCGAATGGGCCACCAAGGTGTAACAAGGCGCAGATTGCAAGCAGCACAACGGATCGTTTCATAGTGGGCTTAAACACTTGGTATCGTCAGTTTCCTTCGAGGCTCTTCGCCTGCCGGATCATCCATTCCAGTTTCTTTGGACGGGGGTCGGCGCCGAATGCTTCCGGCACGCCGCTGATAGTTTTCAACAATGCATCCGGCGTGATCTCGCTGGAGAACGGATTCACCGCCAGCCACTCGGAGAACGCGCCCGCGCTCGTGGCCAGCCGCATTGCGGCGCTGGACTGTTCGAGCGCCACGGCGTTGCCGCTGAATGGCACGTCCCAAGCCTGCTCGCGATAATCCGTCGTGCCGGGAATCTTGTAGCGCACATGCACGGTGGCGAGCGGGCCTTGCCCGGCGGGATTCACTTCCACGGTATAAAGCGCGTTGCCCGCTTCCTGCGCGGCGATCTCGGCGGCGTCCACGGTGTTGTCACGGAACTGTTCCTTGGTGAGCTGATGCTTCGCGTAGCCGATCTGGCGATACGACATGACGCGCTTGGGATTGAACTCCACCTGCACCTTAACATCGGACGCAGCCACCTTGAGCGCGCCCGCGAGTTGACCGGCAAATTCACTCGCCGCCTCCTCTGGCGAGTTGATGAAGCCGTAACGGCCATCGCCGTTACGCGAGAGGACTTCGAGCAGATCGTCATTGAAACCTTCCCAGCCGATGCCGAAGCAATCGAGGGCGATGCCCTGCTGGCGCTGTGCCTCGACCTTTTGCTTGAGCGACTCGGGTTCGACGTTGCCGAGATTCGCCGCGCCATCGGTAAGCACCACTACGCGATTGATGCCATTCGCCTGGAAATGTTTCGCCGCTGTCTGATAGGCGAGGTTCATCGCGTCTTCGAGATTCGTGCCGCCCTCGGGCGTGAGGCCGCTGACCCGTTCGGCCACTTCGCCCGCCTTGTCGCCGGTGATGCCATCGGCAACCAGCCGTGGCGTGCGCGCGAAGGTGATGACGCTGAGTTTGTCCTGCGGCTGCAACTGCTTTGCCAGCACGCGCAACGCCTCGCGGATGATGCCCACGCGATCCGCCCGCTCCATCGAGCCCGAATTGTCGAGCAACAGAACGATGTTCAGCGGACGCCCCGCCTGACGCCCCGCTGCCGCCGTCTTGAGCGAGAAGCGCAGCAAGTCGCGATTGTGCGCGAACGGATACCGCGCCCGTTCCCACGCGAACGCTAGTGGGGCAGGCATCTTGCCTGCCTGGGCGGAAAGGCTGGAAGCACTGTCCCACTTCGGCTCAGGATCGCGATAGTCGAACGCATTGATGAACTCTTCGCTGCGGATGGAAGCGGAGTCCGGCATCTGCCCCTTCTCCAGACTCGCCGCCGCGAGCTTGAACGACACATCGCTGACGTTGAGCGAGAAGGTGGAGAAATTGTTTTCGCTCGTCTGAATTTCCGGCTGCGCCACCGGCGCATTCGTTGCGGGCTTCCGGGGAAGCGGCGCGTCAATGATAGTCGCGGGCACGCTGGGCTTGGCGCCTTCGCGAAGTGACGCCAACTCCTGCGTCGCCTTCTTCACCTTCGCCTGGTGTTCTTTGAGCCGCTCTTCCAGCGCCCTGATACCGCCTTCTGAGGCGCCTTTGATTTCCGCCAACCGATGCTGCTGATACGCTTCAGCAACGGCATTGGCAATCGTTGCCGCCTCAGTTGGATCGCTGCTCTTTCCCTGAATCTGAACAAATTGAGAATTCCGCACCGGACTTAGTTCAAGGCGCGCACGCAATTTGTCAGTGGCTTCTGCCATCGTGAGCGGTTTACCGCCGGTTTTTTTGTCGGCCCATTTGTTAGTTAGTCCAAGCGAAGTAACAACATTGGTTAGCACCGTCTCGGATTTGATGGCCTCAAATTCAGTCTGGATGAAATAGGGGTCATAGACACCGGACACGTTCCGACCGGATAACTCAGTGATGTCGGCGCCAGGCCGATCCACCTTGACGCTGGCGGTCGCCTGATAGTCACCCTTCAACGCCTGCCCAATGCGTCCGAGAACTCCTTTATCGGCCGCGTTTGGTGCGACGGCACGGTTCATAACCGTAACCATGCCCGTGCGCGGCAAAGTTACATCCACCTTTTCCATGGCCAGCCGTTGCTCGAGAATCTTCTGGAACGAAACCAAGTTATCTAGCTCGCGCTTCTTTTCCAAATAGGGCTGGGTCTCCTTTGTGTGCTCCAAGTCAGTGCTCTTGGATTCCTCGCCAAGATTTAATGGCGCTCCCAGGTCGCTGACATCGGGGACAGGAGAGCGGTTTACTTCCCGCAACCCGGCAGTCAGCAGACTGTCCGATGCGCTTGGCGTTGCGGGGAGAACGATATTGTTCTCCCGCTTCGCACGCGCGAGCGATTCAGATTCCGTCGGCGGCGTAACATACGCATACCGACCGACGAACTTATTGGCTCCTTCTGCCGGTTTGGACGGGCGTTCCGGCACACCAACCCACTCAGGATCAGTGATAAAGTTGGTGGCAATTGGCGCATCGACGTATCCCACAATGTTCATGGCATAAATATTTGAACCTTTGCCTCCGGACGCCTTCGGGCCTTCCTGACCGGACACGCCTCTCGCACCAAAGTTTCCGCCGAAAGCAAATGTTGAAGAGGCTTCTACATCTGGTTGTGCGGAAGACGTCGGCGCTGGAAGTTTCTCGCGCGATGATGGCACTTCCCAAGCCTTCTCGACCGACAAGATGCGGTCTTTGGATTGAACCGCCCGACTCAGCGACGCATTGGCATCGCGCTGCTCCTTCGCCAAGCTTGAGTAGTAAGCGGCGGCATAGTTTCCGGACTCCACCTCGCGAACTTGCTTTAGGAGGATTTCCGCTTCGTCGTATTTTCCACTCTCAAACAGGAGTTTTGCATTCTGGAGCTTGGTAGCATTCTCCACCCGGTCCTTGGTCCAATTTGGCGTTTTCTCCACGTCGGTGCTGGGATTTGTGCCACCGAGCGCGAGCGCGCCAGTGCCAGATTTGTTCCATGATGATGCACGTTGGCTTGGGGGCAATCCGCTCGCAGGCGGAACCCCGCCCTCGGTGCGGTAGAACGATGTGTTTCTTCGGGTGGCTTCAGTCAAAGCGGGATCGTTGGGACCACCACGCTGACTCACGGCCCCATCCGTCCCAGACCCGTTGAGGCTGAAGCCAAGTGAAACATTGCGCCCATCTACCGGCTTCGACTCATCCGTAGCTTTAGATTTCCATTCAAGCGAGGTGTCCGCGTAACCAGAAAGAGTCGTCTCGGACAAAGGCCCTTGCGGCGCGGCGGGTTCCTGCGCGATCATATCGCCCTCCACGACCGTGCCGGCGACATGATTTCCCCGACGCTTATCAATGAATCCCGGCGAAGCTGTGGAAGCAGGGGCCAAACTCGCTGGATCGGGGGCGGGTTGCAGTCCGAACATGTTCCGATCGCGAATACTCGTCGGTGCGGATTCCTCTGCCTCCGCATCCCCAAATTTACCAGCTGTGCCAGCAAACCAAGCGTCTTTGCCAGCTTGGTCGAGGGTTGGGTTACTGCCCGGCACAAAATCCCCAGCGGCGGGAGAGGCTGCCTTGTTTACAATCGTCGCTAGGCGGTCCGTGAAAGTCTCGCTGCTCGCTTTCCTGCCGCTGATTGTCTCAATCTCGGCAGCACCAACGGTCACGACGGATTTATCGCCAGCCACAGTGGGGCTTGCGGAGTAATTATCGTCATAGAAGCCACGCAAGGAGGGCGACTCTAACCCTTTTTGGCGATTCTCCATCCAAGACGCGAACGCGACCGCATTCGTGACCGTCGCCACCTGACCCGAAACTTGAACCCTTTCAGGATAATTGCCGCGCCCTCCCTTCGCCCGCCTGGCATCCAACTTGGCCACAACCGGCTCACCACCTTTGCCAAGAACGTTTTTTTCGGCAGCCACCGGGGTGGACAATTCTCCCGCGTCGCCTCGTCCCTTATAGGCCTTCAACTCCTCGGCTGTCGGTTCGGCATCCGCCGGCTTCCCTGTCTCTAACGCCCATTGGTGTTTGGCAGCGTCGAGCAGCATGACGTCGTCCTGCATCGCAGCGGCTTGCCTCGTTTTCATGCTCCTCAATGCCGGCGTGCTTATCGAAATAACAACCACCAAGATGGCGACGGCGACGAACACCTCGATTAACCTGACCCGGAATCGCGCCGTCTGCCTCACATGTTCCGGCTTCAGCGGCGGGATGACGAATGCGGCTATCAACGACTTGCGGCGCTCTTCTGAAAGTTTGAGCGACTCGGTTTGTTCCGGAGTGGAATCGTTCACTGAGACCGTTGCCTCGCGGACGAGGTGGATGGTCTGCTTCAGGTCGTCGTGGAGCTTTTGTAGTTCCGGATCCTTGGCGATGGCGGCGCGCACGGATGCGGCTTCGGCTTCGGACAATTCACCGAGCAACAGCGACGTGACGCGCAACTCCAGTTCTTCGCGTGGATTGGATGGAAACTCAGGGTTCATAACGAGGCCAATTGCTTAACCGCGGATGGACACAGATGAACACGGATACGGGAAAAAGAAGGCGTTACGCGAATTTCGCGAATTGACGCGAATTCAAAATCCGCAGTCCCGATTCGCGGTAATTCGCGAAATTCGCGTAGAGTGTTCTTGCCTTCATCCGTGTCCATCCGTGTGAATCCGTGGTTAAAAATGGTCTTCACGACGTCACTCCCGTTTTGGCCAGTTCGGCGGCGATGGTTTTGAGTGCGTGATGCAGCAGGTAACCGACGTGGCCGGTCTTCAACCCAGTGCGTGCGCTGATTTCGGCATAGGAAAGGTCTTCGGTGAATTTCAGCAGGATCAATTCGCGGCTGCGCTCGTCAAGCGCGGCGAGGCTAAGCCGCACAAGACCTATGCTTTCGATGCGGATGATTTGCGCGTCGGGCAGCGGGGTTTCGTCGGCGGACTGACACTCAAAGGACGGATGGGACTCATCTGCGATGGGGGACAAAGAAACGTTCTTAGCGCTATTGCGCCGGTGGTTGAGCGCCAGATTGTGCACGGTGCGGTAGAGCCATCGTCTTGGCTCGCGCACTTCGGCGAATTGGGCATGCAGTTTCATGAACGCTTCCTGGACCAGGTCTTCGGCAACGGCGCGCTCGCCGGACAGGCGCAATGCGTAACTCAGCAGCGGTGATTCGAGGGCAGCAAAGAGCTCTTCAATCGTTTCGGGCGATTGCACGCTCGTTTTGTCTGGTTGGCCGGAAGCCATGCCGTGTGGATGCTTTCCCCGCGTCACCCGCCGCGCGCCGCCCGGTTTTCTCCACCGGCAACGCTGGTCTCAAGGAATAGACACGCGAGTCCGCAGTTTCTTAGACGGAATATTCAAGTTAAACCCCGAGGCTGGAGAAAAGACACGCAAGAAGAAGCGGCAGGGGCGTGGCCGTCAGCGCCTGTGTGAGGGACATTTCCTGAAAGGCCACCGTCCTGAAGCATTTGGGTGAGGGTGGCGCCATGAGTCTGATTGCGGGAAGCACTCGCGAACAAACCCACCTGCTCCCGGCCGCGCTGGATGACTGCATCGGCAGCGACAACCCTAGTTGTGCACTCAAAGCACGCTGCACGAAAGCAGCGCATCGGAGGGTGAGCCGGTGGGAACAGGGAACGAGCTTGGAGCGGACGGCGGCGGAAAAAGCGAAACCGGCCCTGCTAGCCCAGAGCAAGACACTGATCAAGCACTGCTGGGGCACGCTAAAGTGGCTGCCATCCGGCGGATTTTCACTACGCGGCAAGGAGAAGGTCGGGGCTCAAACATTCGGCGCACTTTGGCTGCGATCTGAAAAGGGCCTTGGCCGTGCTCGGCAAAGAAGCTTGGTGGGAGAGTTGCAATACTTCAAACCGAACGGCGCGCCCCATGAATTTGGACACTACCCCGACGCTCGTTCTGGCTCAATCTTTTGAATTCGCACCAGATGCCGCCCGCCGTCGAAGGCGGTCGCGAGCCAGGTTTCGACGATACGCAGGGCGAGGACGCGAGAGATCATACGCTGGCCGAGCGAGAGAACATTGGCGTTGTTGTGCTGGCGATTGAGACGGGCGGTCTCTTCGTTCCAACATAGCCCGCAGCGAATGCCTTGAACTTTGTTCGCGACGATGGCCTCACCGTTGCCCGAACCACCGAGGACAATGCCGCGCTCGTATTCGCCGCGCGCAACCGCTTCCGCTGCCGGGCGGATGAAATCGGGATAATCGACCAGCTCATTGCTGAAAGTGCCGAAGTCCTTCACATCATGACCATGCGCGACAAGCCATTCGCGGATGGCTTCCTTGTATTCAAATCCAGCGTGGTCGGACGCGAGCGCGATTTTCATGCAGCTCAATATGCTCTCAAGCTCAAGGCGGCACAAACGCAGACTCCCCGCATCTCTGCCTGACGCCATTTGTGACTCGCCGGTTGGAAACTTTTTGGCGAAGCTCGCACGCATGAAGCAAGGTCTCGTTCTCGACAAGGTAGTCCTCCTCGGACGCACGCTGGATGAGTATCGCCGGTATTTTGCGCTCGATCTGGATGCGTTGCGTGGGAAGAACGTTCTGGACGTCGCGGCCGGCGTCAGTTCGTTTTGCGCCGAGGCAAACCAACTTGGCATTCGCGTCACCGCCTTCGACGCCATCTACGAATTGGACGGTGAACAAATCCGCATGCGCTGCGAACCGGATCTTGATCACGTCACGGATGCCATCCGCGATTTGAAAACCTACCGCTGGGGCTTTTACGAATCGCCGGAAAAGTTGCGCACGCTGCGCGAACGAGCCTACAAGGCCTTCCTGGCAGACTACCGCGAGCACCGCGGCACACGCTACGTTCACGGCCTGCTGCCCAAGTTGCCGTTCGCCGACGGACAATTCGATGTCACGCTCGTTTCGTATCTGCTGTTCGTTTACGAAGACCAGTTTGACTACGAGTTCCACCGACAATCCTTGCTCGAAGTCATGCGCGTGACGCGTGGTGAAGCGCGGATGTATCCGCTAGTCAGTTTTGAGGCGGTGCGGTGCAGCTATCTCGACCGGCTGAAGAATGATCCGGCGTTAAAACATTTCGGCTTCGAGGAAGTGCGGACGGATTTCGAGTTCCTCATCAACTCAAACTTCTATCTGCGCGTCTTCCGGCGCTGAACCAGTCTTTGCACGCTTCCGCTCATGGGAGCGCAAGAACGCGGTAGAATTGCGCAGACGCACTTGCCGGGTTGGTGACGGAAAACGTCATCACGTCATTCGTAGCGAGGATGGTGCCGAGGCTTTGCCACTCGCGGAGGTTCGCCGAGGATTGCACTTCGTAAAAAAAGTCCGGCTGCGTGTTGATAGTGAACTGCCACAGACCGGCCGAAACCAGCTTTAACTTTCCCAGCACCGCACGGGCGGGCGGCTCCAGCGGGACGAAACGAAAGCTCTTGATGATGACCTCAACTTCATTGTTATTCGCCGGCGGATTGCCGAAAATCAGCCAGAGGTTCAGGCGCACGTTCTCATCACCGCTCTGCGGCACGGCGGGCGCGTTGGTGAAAACCCACGAGCTGATGAGGTTCGTCGCGGCGGGCGAATAGCTGCCGGTCTGGCACTGGAAGCTCACGCGATTGGTTTCCCAGATGAAAAGATGCGTCGAGTTCGTCAGGCCGGGCGGCACGCGATAGCGCGTGAGGTGGTCGCTGACGTTGTAGGGCTGCACGACGAATTGGGAGTTGTTCGTGTCGCCAGCGACGCCCCAACGCGCGCATTCGACATCAATCTCGCGGTAGGTGTAGGCCGGATCGTCACTCCAGGTGAACAGGCCGAGCGTGACGTTCGGATCGAGACTGTCGGCAGGCGTATCAAGTTCAAAGCGATAAGTGCCGCCACCAAACGTCCGCGCGGAAACGATCTCAGCGCATTGCCACTGGTTCGAGCGATTCGTGATGCGCAGATGCAACCGCCCTGCCCCGTCGGTCCAGACGTTGTTCGTATTGGAGGAGAAATAATTTGGCCCCGGCCCGACGAGCGTGGCGAAATCCTTCACCCACCAGTCAAAGCCGGAGAAACTCAGAAAGCGCGCGCCGGGCGACGGACGCGTCACCACCTTTTTGGCAATCGCCTGCGCGTAGATGTTCGTCGGGAGATTGGCGAGACCGAGCACACAGGGTTCGTTGTAATTCGTGCTGACGAGCAGCGCCGCGATGCGCGTGGCATTTGTGTCGCCTCCGCCGGTGGTGATATCCGCGATCCAGGTGCCGTTGGTCTGGATGGGCGTGAGCGGTTGTCCGCAGGTCGGCTTGGAAACCCAGCCGTAGCCGGGCACGTAGATGAACACCGCCACGGCGTGCGACGTGGGATTGGCGTTTAAGACTTTCCCCTGAAGATCATTGAGCGAACCGTGCGGCGGCAGATTCGTGATAAGAATCAACGGAGTGGCCGCGCGACAGACACCTGCGACGACGAGCCACGCACCAAGTGTCATCGTAAAACTTCGTCGCAGGCTCATGCCCCATCCAACCACGTTCCGCACGGGATGGCAATTCGCCGAATTGCCGCTTGCCTCGTTGCCCGCCGCATTTACCCTGCGCGGCTGAGTGATGCTGACCGACCGCAATTACTTTCTGCTCGCTGTGCTGATCTACGCCTTGAGCACGGTTTACTCCGTGTTCCTCTGGCGCAAAGGATTCCGGCGCGACGATTTCGCCAATTACCTCCTTCTCGTGCTCGGCTTCGCCGGCCACACCACCGCCATCTTCATGCGCGGCCACGATCTGAAACACTGCCCCGTCTATAACACCTACGAGGCTTGCACGTTCTTCACCTGGTTTATTCTGCTCGCCTATCTCGCCATCGGTCTCTGGCCCCGGTTTCGGTTCCTCGGCGTGTTCATCGCACCCGTGATGCTGGGCATCGGCGTTTTCGCACTGATGCCCACGCTCGATCCGCCGCACGGGCCGACACCGCAATTCACCGGCGCGCTCCAGAGCACCCACGCCTCGCTTTCGCTGCTGGCCTACGCGGCATTCGGATTGAGCTGCGCAGCGGGGCTCATGTTCCTGACGCAGGAAAAAAACTTGAAACAACACAAGGTCAACGCCCTCCTCTCGCTGCTGCCGCCGATGCAACGCCTCGAAGCCGCCGTCTCACGGCTCATGGTCGCGGGACTCGCCCTGCTCACCATCGGTCTCGTGACGGGCGCCGTTTATCTGCGCGAGAATCCGGACCAGTTCCAACCGCGCGGTGACCTGAAAATAATCTGGTCCGTCGTGGTGTGGTTCATCTACGCCGGCCTGCTCGTGGCTCGCTGGAAGTTCGGCTTGCGTGGTCGTCGCTTCGCCCTGGCCGCCATCGGCAGCTTCATCTTCGTGGCGCTCACGTTCTGGGGCACAAACCTCCTTTCGCCCATCCACAATCGCTGAACCGCATGTCCGTCGTCGTCATTGGTCTCAGCCATCGCACGTCGCCCGTTGAGGTGCGCGAAAGATTCGCGTTCGCCGAACCGGAGATTCCCGCCGCCATCGCCGAACTCCGGCAACGCGGCCTCGCCGACGAAGCGGTCATCCTCTCGACCTGCAACCGGGTCGAGCTTTACATCGCCACGTCGCTCGAACCGCAGCGCGCGTTCGATGAACTCCAGAATTTTCTCGTCACGCACCACGCCTATCCCGACCCGGTGCACGACCATCTTTACAAACTCGCCGAGCCCGACAGCGTGCAACACCTCTTCAAGGTCGCCAGCGGCCTCGATTCGATGGTGCTCGGTGAAACCGAAATCCTCGGCCAGCTCAAGCAGGCCTACGACCTCGCGCTGAAACACAAATGCACCGGCGGCAAATTGAACAAAGCCTTCCAGCGCGCGTTCAACGTGGCCAAGCACATCCGCACCGAGACGAACATCCAGCGCGGCAGCATCAGCGTGGCGAGCGTGGCGGTGGAACTGGCGGAGAAGATTTTTGATTCGCTCAAGGAGCATCACGTCATGGTCATCGGCGCTGGTGACACCAGCGAGAAGACCGCGCGTGCCCTGCTCTCGCGTGGCGCGAAGGGCATCGTGGTCACCAACCGAACCGTTGAGAAAGCTGAGGCCATCGCCAAGGAACTCGGTGGTCGCGCCATCGGTTTCGACCAGTGGGAGCAGGAGTTTGCCACCATTGATATCGCCATCAGCAGCACGTCGTCGCCCAACTACGTCATTACGCCAGCGAAACTCGCGCCGCTGATGAAGTTGCGCCGCAACCGTCCCCTGCTGCTCATCGACATCGCCGTGCCCCGCGACATCGACCCGGACATCAACCAGATGGACAACGTCTATCTTTACAATGTGGACGACTTGCAGACGATTGCGGATGATTACCTCAAGCAGCGCCGCGAGGAAGTCGCGGAGTGCGAAGCAATCATTCGCGGCAAGGTCGAAGCCTTGTTGAACGAACGAAGACCGATGTAACAAGTTAACGATTTAACGAACCCATGTCCGACAAACCTATCATCATCGGCACGCGTGGCAGCGCGCTCGCGCTCGCGCAGTCAAACATGATCGCTGCGCAATGCCGCGCGGCGTTCCCGAAGCTCACGTTTGAACTGAAGATCATCAAGACCACGGGCGACAAGCTTCAGACCGCGAGCATGGCGCAGGGTGAATTGCCCAAGGGCCTGTTTACGAAGGAACTCGAAGTAGCTCTGCTCGATGGCCGCGTCGATCTGTGCGTTCATAGCCTGAAGGATCTCCCCACCGAACTTCCAGAAGGGCTCATGCTCGGTGCCGTAAGCAAGCGTGTGGACGTGCGTGATGTGTTGATCTACCGCGACGCAACGCACTTCAAGGACGCCGCCAAGTCGGGTCTGCGCGGCTTCGGCCCACACCTCTCAGCCAAAGATTTGCCGCAAGGCGCCGTCGTCGCGACGAGCAGCACGCGCCGCCGGGCGCAACTTCTCGCCATGCGCCCCGACCTCAAGGCCATTGAAATCCGGGGCAATGTCGCCACGCGCATGCAGAAGCTCGCCGCGCAACCCGAGATGGACGCCACCATCCTCGCCTTCGCCGGATTGACTCGTCTGGGTTATCAACTCACCCCCGATGGCCGGATCGCGGGCAAGGATGTTCCCGCCGGACTGTTCGCCAGCATCATGGACGTGGATTCGATGCTGCCGTGTGTCGGCCAGGCGGCAATCGGCATCGAAACGCGCACCAACGACGAGCGCATCGAGAAAGTCTGCGCGAGCCTGAACGATTATCCCTCCTTCCAATGCGTCACCGCCGAGCGTGCCTTCCTGGCGGGCATGGGCGGCGGCTGCCTCGCGCCCGTCGCGTCCTACGCGGAAGCGGTCGGCGACCAGATCCAGATGCGCGCCGTCTCCTTCATGCACGGCTACAAACGCACCGAAGCCAAACGCTCGATCAAAGAAGCCGCCGAACTCGGCGCCGACATTGCCACGAAGTTGAAGTAGGAAAATGGTAGGAGACGAGGTGATGAGCCTCTGAAAATGGAGCGCGGCTGTGTCGAAGACCAGCCGCAGCACGGCGAGAACACTCCACGGCACCGAGTATTTGGGACTTGCTGCGGCTGGTCGAGGACAACACAGCCGCGCTTGTATGTTGGGATTGTCACCGGTAAACGGTGACGCCTTGAGGACGCTTGAGGAGCGGGCGTCCGGCATATCCCAGCCGCGCTTGAGACATCGAACTCCTGCGGAGATTGA
>Ga0154020_10006096_pt1 | contig 14130 bp, 10 predicted proteins | sample Klosneuvirus_201_FD_109709 | JGI IMG/M metagenome (GOLD analysis project Ga0154020, IMG submission 109709) | Active sludge microbial communities from wastewater, Klosterneuburg, Austria - Klosneuvirus_20160825_MG | ecosystem: Engineered > WWTP > Aerobic digester > Activated sludge | place...
CAGTGGATGGTTTCAATTCCATTTTCATTTAATGCACCCCAATAGCCATTATTTTTTACTGGATAAATGCCCGCCTGCTGACTTTCAATTTGCTGATAATTTTTTTGAGACCGGAAGGTTTGCTCCCTATTGGTCAAAAACCAACCCTCTGTTTTTCGTAAGGCCAACACATTATTATTTTCAACTCTAAGCGAATCGTAAACAAATGGAACAATAATATTATTTTTAGAATCGATAATTCCGACCTTATTTACCTTGCGCGCAAGGAGTTGATCGTTCTGAATGGATTTGATATTATCATATTGAGCGGGAAGCACTACATTCATTGCCAAATCAAGAATTCCGAATTTGTTTGAGTAACGATAAATTGTTTTGCCGTCAATCGGCACCAAGTCTTCTGCCTTTACTGTGCGTTGAACCTGATTTTTTTCCGTTAGCAAAAACCATTCATGATGGGCAAGCACCTGAGCCCGATCTCCATCCAATAACTTTATGGATTGGTAAGCAGGCTCAACCAGAATGTTGCCATCCCGATCGAGTAATCCTTGATTTAAGTTTTGATAAATAATAGCTCTGCTCTTATCAAAAGTGGCAATTGAGTCGATTTTAAAATCTGTAATGGCACGCCCATCTTCTCTGTAAAGCGCAATTTTTCCCGAATCATTTTCAACCGCATAGCGTAATGTACCCAGGGAATGAATTCGTTTGTAGACTACAGGAATGATCAGGTGGTTTTCTAAATCAGTAAGGCCGTAGTGATAGCTGGCATTATTTAAATTGAATACAATAGCCCGAAGCCCGTGGACGCTTATGCCATCATACTGAAAAGGAATTTTTATTTCTCCTTTTAGATTCAAGCAACCGGCTTTGGTTTGCGAGGGGTTAATTTTCTTTCGAGCAATCACATATTCGGCACCGGCATAGACCAGCGACTCATAAGTTGCTTGAGTAATAAATTCTTTTTTAAGATTAAGAATGCCCCAATGGTTGTTTTGTCGATAACCGGTAACATTTCCTATTACGGAAAAACTACCATCGGACCAGCCAAGGGCTTCAAAGGCTGCCGGGACTAAAACATCCCCCTTTTGGTTTCTGATACCCACCTTTCCATTCTCTTCAAATATAGAAAATGAATCGGCCTGACAAACGAAACCGGAAAAGATCAGAATTAAAATCGCAGCACCACGTATCACCCTACAAAGGTATATGCTTATAAATGATTTGAAAAGTTTTTAGAAACGACAGTCGGAAACACTTACCGTTTGTCGGATTTGAGGGCAACTACACCGGATGCCTAAGATCGTCCGGAGTATCTAAATCGATCTCCCCTTTATCAAAAGGAACATCGATTATGGATCCTTTGAAAGTCTGAATTATTTTTCGGGCGCCTTGTGTATCGTTCAGTTGCATTAGTTTTGAAAACAGACTGTTTTTAAATAGGGTAGGAACACCTTTGGTTTGGTTATAAAATGAGGTTACAACTTCAGCATGGGTATTTTTATAAGTTGCGACTATGTTTCTTAAATGCTCTGTTGTGAGATAAGGTTGATCACACACCATGATTAGCACAGCTTCCGTTTCAGGGAATCGGTCAGTCAAATTTTTTAACCCAACCTTCAGGGAACTTCCAATTCCCCTTTCCCAATTCGTATTAATGACTATTTCAACGGGCAGCGTATCAATAATTTTTTTATGAACTTCAGCCTGAGCGCCAAGTACAACAACGATACTTTCAGCCTGAGCACCCATGGCTTCGCGTACCGATTTTAATAACAACGGTTCGCCTTGTATGGGTACTAATTGTTTGGATTGCCCCAACCGGGACGAGTTGCCTGCTGCTAAAATCAGGATGGAAATGCCTTTTGCGTTCAACGTATTTATAGTTTATGAAAGTGAAAACTTCATCGTGGAATTTTTTGCTTTAAAATTCTTAAACCAGAGTAGTTTTAAAAGAAACTATTTCGTTACGTCCAATACCTCTCTATAGGTTTGCTTAAATACCTGATCGGTGTTGGGGTCCCGTTGATGAATAGGGCCGTCCAGATTTTTAAGAAATCCGCCTGCACGGTTGGTGAACTTACTTTGAATCTCAGAAATAATTGACAAAGCGATTTCGTCAGGTGCCTCAGCCCCGATATCCAAGCCAATAGGCGAATGGATGCGCTGAAAATCAAAATTAGAAAGTTTGATATTAAGTTTTTGAAAATCCTGCTGCATTTTATCAAAGCGCTTGCGCGGACCTAAAATACCAATGTAGGGGGTAGTTGTATCCAGGAGTTTTTTTAACACATCACGATCATATTCATAGTTGTGCGACATCAATACGCAGGCTGTGTAAGGATCGATTTTAAAATCGCGATCGATAAATTCCCGCTGGCAAAGCGAAAGTTTATCAGCAGTTGGAAAAAAAATAGGAGCAATGTGGGCCACGCACTCGTCAGTAACCGAAACATTCCAACCGAGTGATTTCGCTAATTCGCTCACGGGCCTCGCATCGAATCCCCCACCAAAAATTATTAAGGATAACGAAGGCTGGACCAGCTCAACAAACACCTCATAGGAAAGACCGGACACGGTGTAGTTTATAGCTCTGGATTGTTTCGAATCAAAGAGTTTTAATAAATCGGCAGAAACAAGTTTTGTTAATGCCGGGTTTGAAAACTGATTGCTTAGCGTATTCGAACTGGTTATAAAAAGTTTTTCGGCAATGCCAGGGCCATTAAAAATAGTAGCCAAGGCCAAGGGTTCTTTTGTGTTGATTACTGAATTGAACTGGGCGATGGGATTATTCAGGTCATCTGAAGCAACAGGCTCAATGAGTACATCAATAATACCGTTGCAGCCTAACCCAATACCCAAATTTTGATTGCTCTCTTCGCTTGTATCGTACGTAACAGTCATCGGAGTTTTTCCTGACATAACGGTGCGGGCTTTTCTAAGCGCATCGCCCTCCAGGCAACCACCACTTATGGAGCCTACCCAGCGTCCGTCATCGGTAATAAGCATTCGTGCACCCGGGCTTCGATAGGAAGATCCACGAACTTTAACCACCGTAGCAAGCGCGGCTTTTCGTTGCGTAAAATCAACTTGCTGATAGGCGTTTACGATGGCTTTAAAATCTTTCACTCTGTAATATTAATCATCCTTTCTGTCACCTGAAAGATCGTCATTAAAAGGGCAACAATGTTTTTGCCCTGGGTTACTCGTAGTAATTTACTTTTTTCTTGCGGATTTTACATCGGCCGGTGTAGTTACTCCGCCTTTATTGTCAAAGGAATTAAAGATGTAATTCATCAAATCACTCATTTGCTCATCCGTAAGCTCATATCCCATCATCTCACCATTATAGACAGTTCCGTTCACTGTCATTTCTCCACTTGCGCCATATAAGATTTGATTGATGGCTCGCTTCTTATCAGCCAGCATATAATCAGATTTGGTGAGGGGTGGAAAAATTCCTTCTATGCCTTCGCCCTGATCCATGTGACAAGTGATACAATTGCTTTGATAAATTTCTTTGCCTCGCTCCATACTTGCCTTTAAGTCGTCTTGTTTTTGTTGAAAGGATAAAAAGATAATGGAGGAAACAGCTAGCAGGAGAAAGTTTACTTTTTTCATGTTGGATTCTGGAATTCGTACAACGTTAAAGATAACTATTTAATGAGAGTTCAAGGAGTGCGTTTCGGTCAGAATAATTTTTAGTTAATCTGTGGCCGATATAGAATTTCGAATTGACTTTACCGGGTTACCTATACCCACTATTTTGAGCTTATACGTTGAGGGTTTCGTAAAATTTAATAGCTGGAATGCTGGACAAACAATCGTTTGCAGAAAGACTCTTTTTGCTCACATCCAATTAAATAAACTCTTTTGCCGATCATTTGTTACTTTCGCACCCCATAAAGTGAACCTAAATTTACCTCAGCTTTCCATGATCACTCCTTCTGAACTGTTCTCCTATAAGATTGATAAAAAGTACGCAAAACCAGCCGCCTATTTTTCAATGGAATTTGCTATTGATCAGCCCCTTAAAATATATAGTGGTGGCCTGGGTTTTTTGGCGGGGTCGCACATGCGCAGTGCGTATGAATTGAAGCAAAATCTTGTTGGTATTGGTATTCTTTGGAAATACGGGTACTACGATCAGGAACGCAACATGAACGGAACTCTTAAGGCTAGTTATATAGAGAAAAACTATTCATTTCTTACCGATACAGGCATCGTCTTTCCAATTACCATTCACAACCACGAAGTAAAAGTAAAAGTATGGTTGCTTAAGCCAGAGGTTTTTCATACCGCGCCAATTTTTTTGCTGAGTACAGATATACCGGAGAATGATCATCTGGCACAAACCATTTGCCACCGTTTATACGATAGCCACGAGTCCGCGCGGATTGCCCAATCCGTTTTATTAGGTATCGGAGGTGCAAAACTGCTGGATGTATTAGGCCGCGAAACCGAAGTGTATCACATGAATGAAGGTCATGCGCTACCTTTATGTTTTTACTTATTGGATAAGTATAACAACGATCTCGAAGAAGTAAAAAAACGAGTGGTATTTACCACGCATACACCCGAAAAGGCCGGTAACGAAGAACATGCTATCTCCTACATGGATGTGATGAACTTCTTCCACAAAGTGCCGAAGGAAACAGTATTGGAATTAGCCGCACCGGATGAACAGAATTTAAGTTATACGCTGGCTGCATTAAGGATGTCGCGCAAAGCAAATGGCGTTTCCGTGTTGCATGGAGAAGTATCACGTAAAATGTGGGAAGGTTTTGATGACATCTGCGAAATTACTTCCATTACCAATGCACAAAACAAAACGTATTGGATGGACGAACAATTAGCTAGCCATTTAAATGATGGGAATGATAACGCACTCGTGGAAAGAAAAAAGGTGTTGAAAAAAGAATTATTTCAGGTAGTAGCGAACCAAACAGGAAAAATATTTGACGAAAATGTTATCACCATCGTTTGGGCCAGACGATTTGCTGGTTATAAACGCGCTAACTTATTAATCCGTGATTTTGAGCGTTTCGAAAAGCTAGTGAACGACAGCAAATACCCGGTTCAGGTAATTTGGGCTGGCAAACCTTATCCGGAAGATTATGGGGCAATCGATATCTTCAACGACATTCATAGTGGAATTAAACATTTACCAAACTGCGCCATCCTTACGGGATATGAAATGCAACTTTCCGGATTGCTAAAGCGGGGATCGGATTTGTGGTTAAATACACCCAGGATGTACCGCGAAGCTTCGGGCACTTCGGGAATGACGGCCGCTATGAATGCTAGTGTCAATCTTTCCATTCCGGATGGATGGATTCCTGAATTTTCCAAGCATGGCAAAAACTGCTTTATCATTTCACAATCGAAATCAGAAGATTCGGATGAACGCGATATGCAGGAACATGACACCTTGCTTACCTTATTAGAAAATGAAATTATCCCCCTTTATTATAATAAACCCAAAGCCTGGACAGCTCTTGTAAAGCAAAGCATGAAAGATGTACTGCCGGAGTTCGACTCCAATCGAATGGCAAAGGAATATTACGAGAAGATGTATACAGCTGAGTATAAAGTTTCGAAAAAGCCTGTCAAAGCAAAAAAGGCAGAAGTAGTCTAAGGTACCCTAATTGCATTAGGGTTTACTCTTTTGTAATTGTCTTCTTACTAACAGGAAGTTAGCGATGAAAATTGCACCTTTACGGTAGTATGAAGCACGTTGTTATTATTGGTAATGGCATTTCGGGGGTTACAGCAGCCCGCCACATTCGTAAGCACAGCAGTAATAAGGTTACGATTATCTCCTCTGAGACAAATCATTTTTTTTCACGTACAGCCCTTATGTATATCTACATGGGCCACATGAAATATGAAAATACCAAACCGTATGAAGATAGCTTCTGGAAAAAAAATAAGCTTGATTTATTGCGCGACCATGTTCAATCCGTAAATACAAAAGCAAAAACGCTTACGCTTCTTTCCGGAAATTCAATCCAGTATGACATTTTAATTATAGCCTCCGGATCAAAATCAAATAAGTTTGGCTGGCCTGGCCAGGAGTTAACGGGTGTTCAAAGCCTCTATAGTTTTCAGGATCTTGAGCGGATGGAGCAAACTACCCGCGGCATTGATCGGGCCGTTGTTGTGGGGGGTGGGCTGATCGGTATCGAAATGACAGAGATGCTTCTTTCGAGAAAAATTGCTGTAACTATGTTAGTGCGCGAATCGGAATTCTGGAGCAACGTATTGCCGCTGCAGGAAGCCAACATGATTAGTCGCCACATGCGTACCCATCATGTAGATTTAAAACTGGAAACGGAGTTAAAAGAAATTCAGTCGGATGATAAGGGATGCGTACAGTCCATTGTAACAAACTGTGGAGAAACTATTCCATGTCAATTTGTTGGTTTAGCGGTGGGTGTTTCACCTGCAATGGATTTTTTAAAAGATTCAGGTATTGAAACCAAGCGGGGGATTCTAGTTAACGAATATCTGGAAACAAATATTTCCGATGTGTATGCGCTGGGTGATTGTGTAGAGCGCACCTACAATTTGCCCGATCGCAAAAATATTGAACAGGTGTGGTACACCGGTCGCATGATGGGCGAAGTGCTTGCTCAAACGATTTGTGGAAAGAAAACGAAATATGAACCAGGCCCATGGTTTAACTCAGCCAAGTTTTTTGATATTGAATTTCAAACGTATGGAACGGTAAGCAACGTTTTGGGAAAGGATGAAAGTGAATTTTACTGGGAAGATGCACGTGCTGCGAAGTGCATGCATTTAGTTTGGAATACGCAGACTCAGCAATTTCTCGGAATCAATACGTTTGGTATTCGGCTAAGGCACGAATGTTTCGATCGTTGGTTACGCGACAGGCAAAGCATTCAGTTTGTTATAAATCATCTGAAGGAGGCAAACTTTGACCCGGAGTTTTTTGATCGATATGAGGACGAGATTGTAAAACAGTTTTCGGAGACATTTCCTAGTCTCCCAATTAATTCAAAAGTAAGTTCGGCTATATGAAGACAATTAAAACCGTTGGGCTGATTTTATTTATAACAGGATTCTGTCTTTTTAATGGATTATTCTTTTCGGCAGATTATTCCTTAACCAAAGAGATAGTAATTGCACGAATTGCAGATGAACAAAAACAGGAACTGTTTCTGCAATCTGACTCATCTCTTTTAAACCAGAATGTGGGTTCTGTTTTTTCTTTTGTTACCCGGATTAAGAAAACATTTGATGCAGCAAACCAAAGTCAGGTAAGTGCTTATGGCATCACGCAAGAAGAAGTATTGGATTTGAGTGCTCGCCAGAATAATCAATTTGCGCTCGCTTCGGTCGACTCTCTTTATTTAGGAGCCGACCCAATCAGTGAGTTTAAGAAAAAGGCATGGGCGGATTATGCAAGCTGGCTCGAAGGCCGAAAATTTGAATCATCGGAAGAATTACAGAGTCAATTGCAAGGTATTGCGGCCAATATCAATCAATATGGTATTATCAATAAAGTGGGGTTTGATCGCTATCAAGTAAAAGATTTAACCTATTCGCTTACCAAGGCATCTGCGGTGGGTCCTGTAAAATCGAATCCGATTCTTTTTCTGCTTCTCACATTCGGTTTGTGTATTGCTGGGGCTTTGCTTTACATCTTGCCTAAAATAAAGCTACTGCCAGGAATAAAAAATAATGGTATCTTTTTTAATGTGATGAAGAATACGGGCTGGTTGGGAATACTTACAGGCACCTGGCTAATTCTGTTTTATGTCGTGTTGTATTTCTATCCTGAATACATGACGCAATGGATCACATTGGTTGATCCGGTAAGCGAAACTTTAAATGGCAATGAGGCTGGTCGATTCTTTCTTTACGGATTTATCTATACGCTCTGTATTTTGGTGATGGGTGTTCGAATGCTCATTCACTATAGACATAGTAAGTATCATGTCTTGCGAACTTGCTCTGTTATGTTCTTTCAGACTGCGTTTGCGTTTTTAATCCCCGAAATTCTTATCCGGCTTAATAAACCTTATTTTGATTTCAAAAATATCTGGCCTCTGGATTACGGCTTTTTCTTTGACTCCAGAATTTCTGAGTTGATCTCAGCGGGCACGTTGGGCATTTTTATGTTGGGGTGGGGTATCGCGTTGATCATTATTGGTGTGCCGGTGTTGGTTTATTTTTTTGGAAAGCGCTGGTATTGTTCGTGGGTGTGTGGTTGTGGAGGACTTGCTGAAACTTTGGGTGATCCTTATCGGCAACTTTCCAATAAGACTTTGAAAGCTTGGAAGATTGAGCGTTGGATGATTCATAGCGTGCTGGTGTTTGCTGTTGTAATGACGGCCGGTGTAATCTACACATACTGGACAGGGGCTTCGTGGTTTTTATTTTTTGACTCGTATCAATTGCGTGAAGTGTATGGTGCATTTATAGGAGCTGGATTTGCGGGCGTTGTGGGCACTGGCTTTTATCCGGTAATGGGTAACAGGGTGTGGTGCCGCTTTGGTTGTCCGTTAGCAGCCTACTTAGGAATTATCCAACGCTTTAAATCTCGATTTAGAATTACTACCAATGGCGGACAATGTATTTCTTGTGGTAATTGTTCTACGTATTGCGAAATGGGGATTGACGTACGGTGGTATGCACAGCGTGGTCAAAACATTGTGCGCAGTTCGTGTGTTGGCTGTGGCGTGTGCTCTTCGGTTTGCCCGAGGGGCGTATTAAATCTGGAAGTGAAGGAGGAATCGGGTCGGTTTGGGAAACCTATTCTGATAGGAAACAATAATGTAAAAATTTCGGAATAAGAATTCTTCTTTACCGAATAAAGAAATAATCTTGAGCCTGATAATTAAAATAATCATTCCCGCATTTAATGAAGAAAATGGGATTGGTGAAGTGATTCGCGAAATCCCCAAAGGTTTAATTGCCGAAATTGTTGTGGTTAACAATGCGTCAACAGACAACACAGAAATAATAGCAAAAGAAGCGGGAGCTACCGTATTGCGCGAACCGATACCCGGCTATGGTCGCGCGTGCTTAAAAGGAATCGACTACATCAGTCAATCAAAACCTTTTCCGAACATAGTGGTTTTTCTAGATGCGGATCATTCGGACTATCCCGAAGAAATGGTAGAATTAATTAAACCGATTGAAGATGGAAATGCTGACTTGGTTATTGGTTCGCGTGCACTTGGTCAAAAAGAACGGGGATCAATGACGCCACAACAAATATTTGGAAACTGGTTAGCCACGCGATTATTAAAATTATTGTATGGGGTACAGTTTACAGATTTGGGGCCATTCCGCGCTATTCGTTTTAATGCTTTGACTGAGTTATCGATGCAAGACAAAACGTATGGATGGACGGTAGAGATGCAACTGAAAGCAGCAAAAAAAGGTTATCGATGTGTCGAAGTTCCGGTTCGCTATCGCAAACGAATTGGCTTTTCGAAAATCAGTGGTACCGTAAAGGGTACTATTATGGCTGGCTATAAGATATTAGCCACTATCTTTAAATATTGGTAACTGAATTATTTGTGGAGGCGAAAGAGGTTATGATTATTGTTATAAGCGTAGTATATAGTCTTTCCTTACTCTATATCTTTTTGTTTAGTCTTGGGCAATTGCACCTTACGTTGATTTATATTAAGGAGACTAGAAAGGAAGCTGTTCCAATCCCGGTGCTAACGGATTTCCCTTTAGTAACCGTTCAACTGCCCGTTTACAACGAGAAATATGTTATCGAGCGTTTACTGGATGCGGTAAGTAAACTGGATTACCCAAAAGACCGATTAGAGATTCAGGTCTTGGACGATTCAACGGATGAAACCTCAGAGCTCATCAGAATAAAATTATTGAGTCCTCAACACCAAGGATTGAATATAAATATAATCCATCGCGATGATCGGACAGGGTATAAGGCAGGTGCGCTCGCTCATGGGTTAAAATCATCGAAGGGCGAGTTCATTGCCATATTTGATGCTGACTTTATTCCTGAACCTGATTTTCTACTTAAGACATTACCTCATTTTACGAATAACAATGTTGGGGTTGTTCAAACCCGTTGGGGACATATCAATCGTAATTACTCCCTGCTTACCCGGTTACAAGCTTTTGGATTGGATGCTCACTTTTCGATAGAGCAAACAGCACGAAAGGCGGCAGGTAGTTTTATTAATTTTAATGGAACGTGTGGCGTGTGGCGAAAGCGTTGTATTGAAGATGCTGGTGGATGGAGTGCAGATACGTTGACGGAAGATCTGGATTTAAGTTATCGTGCACAGCTAAAGGGTTGGGAGTTTCGTTATCGGGAGGATATAGAAACACCCGGTGAGTTGCCCGTCATTATGTCGGCCATTAAATCGCAACAATACCGTTGGAATAAAGGCGCGGCAGAAACAGCACGTAAAAATTTTGGCAGCGTGTGGCGAGGTGATTTTTATTTCAAAAATAAAGTTCATGCTTTCTTTCATTTGTTTAACAGTTCCGTGTTTGTCTTTATTTTAATTGCCTCGTTGTTGAGCATACCCATGCTGTGGATTAAAGCCACACATCCTGAAGTTGGCTGGTTGTTTCATGCAGGCACTATTTTTTTGTTGGGCTTTTTCTCCATTACTTTTTTTTATTGGATAGCTACTAAACAATTTCACAAGGATTCTCCGACAACTACTTTCTTCTCGTTATATCCAAGGTTTTTAATTGTTTCTATGGGCTTGTCATTTCATAATGGCTTAGCTGTTTTAGAGGGCCTGGCGGGTCGCAAGTCACCCTTTATTCGCACACCAAAATTTAATGTTACGGAGAGTAAAGATTCCTGGTTAGGCAACACCTATATTAAACCTCGGTTTACTCTGGGCGTTTTTATGGAAGGATTGCTCACACTTTATTTTATTGCCGGAATTGCCGCAGGAATCTGGCTACAGGAAGGTGGATTAATTTTCTTTCACCTTATGTTGGCATTAGGTTTCGGAAGTGTTTTTTACTTTTCGATGAAGTCGACTTTGCATGCTTAAGCAAAGGCTGATATATTATGTAGTGATATTTATTTCTGTCTTTGGTTATTCTCTCATAGCTTTATTCATTCACCGATGGCAAACTTCATACTTGCTACCAACCTATGGCATACTCTTTCTTGCTTACCTGTGGATTATTAGGGAAGCTAAGCCGGAGCAGCTTTCATTTTGGCTAACCATCTCTGTATTGTTTCGGCTTATTTTTTTATTTGCCTTACCCACACTATCTGAAGATTTTTACAGATTTATATGGGATGGCCGTTTGTGGAATTCTGGATTTCATCCTTTTGCCGAATTACCATCGGTCTATCTGCAACAAGGCATTGCGGGTATTGATCAGGAACTTTTCTCGAAGCTAAATAGTCCGGAATATTTTACGATCTATCCACCGGTATCGCAACTCATATTTTGGCTTTCCGTAAAAGTTTCGCCCACTTCTGTTTTAGGTAGTGTGATTTTTATGCGTCTGATTTTGCTGGCTGGCGAAGTAGGGGTAATCGTTTTGATGCGAAGGCTCTTGAGTCAATTCTCCATGCCCTCTACAAACACATTATTATATGCACTAAATCCCTTAGTTATCATCGAGCTTACGGGCAACCTGCACTTCGAAGGGCTTGTCCTTTTTCTTATTTTGTTGACCGTATATGCATGGGGCAAACAAAGAGTAGTTCAATCGGCCGTCTATATTGCTTTGGCCACAGCAACTAAGCTGGTGCCCATAATATTTCTTCCCGCTTTGCTCCGGGCCCAAGGCTTTAAAGGTGCTTTCAAGTATGGTACACTTGTCATAATATTTTCAGCACTCTTCTTTACACCCTTATTGAATCACCATGTATTTCAATCCATGACAACCAGCGTGGGATTGTATTTTAATAAATTTGAATTCAATGCCAGTTTGTATTATCTCGTTCGGGAGTATGGATTTTGGAAATATGGATACAACATCATTCAAACCGTAGGGTGGAAGTTAGGGGTAGTCACTACTATATTAATAGTGCTGTTCACTTTTCGAAAAGGCTGGACGAAGTGCGATGTAATTTCAATTGATTCAACCCAATTTCTGCTGTCAGACTTTCTGTGGATACTAAGTATTTATTTTCTCTTTGCCACAACGTTACACCCGTGGTACGTCACCACCTTGCTTGCGCTATCTGTTTTTACACCATACCGGTTTACGTTGGCTTGGACTGGTTTAATTTTCTTAACGTATGCCGGCTACACCGTTGACACGTTTAAAGAGAATCTTTGGATCGTAGCTCTTGAGTATGTGATAGTAATTGGATATTTAATTTTCGAATTGAAAAACCAAAAAGTCTTTAATCCCTTATTTAAAAAACGTGAAATCTGATTTACTAATCATCTTTTATCGAAACCCTGAACTGGGTAAAGTGAAAACCAGACTGGCAGCTACAGTGGGAGATGATCGGGCGCTTGCCATCTACTTTAAACTGGCATCCTATACCCGCGAAGTAAGTTTAAATACAGCTTGTGATCGAGTAGTTTACTATTCTGATTTCATTGATACTGAAGATAGTTGGTTGAATAGTCACTTCAAAAAACGTTTGCAGGCCGGAGCCTCGTTAGGAGATAGAATGAAGCAAGCCTTTAGTGATTCGCTTGCAGCAGGTTATGAACGTGTTTGTATCATTGGCACGGATTGTCCGGAACTTACCGCACAGATCATTAATGATGCATTCACGAAATTAAGAAGCCATGAGGTAGTTATTGGACCTGCCGCTGATGGTGGATATTACTTACTGGGTATGAAAAAATTACACGCTGATTTTTTTGCAAATAAAGCGTGGGGCACAAACAGTGTTGCTGCCAAAACAATTGTTGATTTTGAAAACCTTAAACTAGTCTATTATCAATTGCCGATGCTTACCGATGTGGATGAAGAAAAGGATTTGCCGATTCAATTAAAGAGTCTTTTGGATTGATGATGGATGTTATTGCGTTGATAGGTTTTTTTAAAATACTTCTACCACACAAATTTTTTAGCCGTAATGAATTCTTTATTTGCTACTCACGCATCAAATTATGAGTAAAGGCAAAGCTTGCTGTTTGATACCAGGTGATAGCCTCCTTTTCGATAGGAAGTAATGTTGATTGCTTTGGTATTTGTGTTACCGATTCTTTGTCCTTGCTCACCACATAAACTATAGATTCTTTTTTAGGCGCCATTACTATCAGGCTATCCTGTTTCATGTACCCAAGAAGCTGGTAGGTGCTAATGAAAACACGTTCTTTTCCTTTCGGAAGGGTATTGATATCATACCCAAAAAATTTTGTTTCGTACGAAAAATTTAGCAGCCCGAGCAAGGTTGGTGCAATATCAATTTGACTCATCAACCGATCTTGTATTCCGGGTGTAATATGTGAGGGAGAGAAAATCAGCATGGGGATTTGATATTTTTTTATTGGCAAATCTGTTTTACCGGCACTCGATGCGCAATGATCGGACGTAATAATAAACAACGTATTGGCAAACCAATCTTTCTTGCTGGCTTCTTTAATAAATTTGCCGATGGCATAGTCCGTGTATTTTACGGCACCTTGTCTGTTTGTATGCGAGGGTATATCAATCCTTCCATCGGGATAGGTAAATGGCCGATGGTTGGAGGTAGTCATAATGTGTGTGAACGAGTGCTTTTGAGTTGCAATGGTTTTATCTATTTCCCGTAAGGAAAGAGTAAAGAGGTTTTCATCAGCTACACCCCAGATATTTTCGTAATCGATTTGAGAGTCAGTAAGCGAACTGCGATCTACAACTTGATAGCCGTTGCTACTAAAATAGGGGCCCATGTTATCGAAGTAGCTATAGCCGCCATAAAGATATTTGCTCACATATCCCTTTTTATTAAAGACTGAACCTAGCGTAAAAAGGTTTTCATTGTTTGGCCTGCGAACAATAGATTGACCAGGTGTTGGCGGAACGGCTAACGAAAGGGCTTCCAGCCCGCGCACCGTGCGAGTACCGGTTGCATATAAGTTTGTAAAACTAAGGCTATGCTGAGAAAGTGAATCGAGAAAAGGAGTGATGCCTTCGGTGTTTCCAAAAATACCCATAAACTCTGCGCTGAAACTTTCAATGCTTATTAAA
>Ga0154020_10006098_pt1 | contig 14128 bp, 11 predicted proteins | sample Klosneuvirus_201_FD_109709 | JGI IMG/M metagenome (GOLD analysis project Ga0154020, IMG submission 109709) | Active sludge microbial communities from wastewater, Klosterneuburg, Austria - Klosneuvirus_20160825_MG | ecosystem: Engineered > WWTP > Aerobic digester > Activated sludge | place...
CTTTTCAGTTATCGGTTTCTCTATGGGTTTCGGGTAATCATACCGCTGGTAGTGGGTATGAGCGGTATCCGCCCTATCGCATATTTGTTTTATAGTACCCTTACGGGATTGATGTGGGCTACGATGGTGAGCACGGCCGGGTATTGGGTGGGTCGCCTCCTCAACTTACAAGCAAAAGCTTTTGAAGATCATTTTATTTTTATCGTGCTCGGTTTTGCTACGTTTGGCTTGGTGATGGGCTACATCATACGCAAGGTGGCGATAAAAAAAATGGAGGTGGAGTGATATTTTTATTTTAGAGACGTTGTTGGCCGTAGCAGTAAGAGATACCTCGGTAATACATTCCTTGGTAAGATTAATTGAGGTTGAGGCCTAATGTTAGTCCGAACCAAGGTTTATTTTGATACACCCATACTTTTTTATCTCTATCAGTCAAATAATCCCAACCCACTCCAATCCCGACAGTAAGTGAGTTTAGCCCAGCCATAGCTGCAAACCCTCTTGAAAGCACAAATCCGTCATATTCATCTGTAATTTGGTTTGCTGTTGTCCACGGATTAACAGCTGTTGATCCGATTCCCCCGAAGAGACCAAATGTCAAACCACTATGACGATATGATTTTTTTTGACCGGCTGGCGTTTTTTCAAAACCCACTTGAAACCTGTCAACCCGGTAACCCAAATAGACATTGCCATTAAAGTTTGTGTTTAATTGGCGAGGAATCGTTGTACTTGTTGGACGAAACTTAAAGAGAATTGTCATCACGTCAACATCAAATTTGTCAGTTCTGAAATATTCGGCTGTTGAAGGCACAATTGTTAGTGGAGGTTCACCATCAATCGGATAGATTTTCACCGAATCATCTTCGGTATCAATATATACCTTTTTGTACTTTGAATTGGTTTGCCTGAACTTATAATAACCATCATTTAATTGATACTTTGGCGAATTTTTTAGCGTAGAGCAGGATTGCAGAAATAGAGCTCCAAAGATTAACAAGGGTATATACTTCATCGTAAATAATTATGTTATAGATTAAAGATAATTCTAAAACAAATAGAAATGGAACAATTGGTTAGATATCCGTCCACGTGTTATGGCTCTATGATGGCCTTAGTCAATTCATATTGTAATGGATTGTCTGGCTCGCTACTTGAAAAATAAAATAATAGGATCTAGTTCCGGTGACCAACAATAACATAAGAGGATATACACTTTATTTTTGGCTCGTGCCATTTTTGTTACTCAAGTCTTCTTGGCTGGTTTTTTGAATAACAGTGTAATCCGGCTCCTTCATGATGCAAAGGCAAACAATCAATTTGGATAATTTCCCTGCCAGGAAATGCTTTTTCCAAGATTAACTTCGCTTCTAAATCTTTTCTTTTTAGTTCATCTGGTAAACCTTCTTTCCAAAACTTTGCCGAACAACTATTTTATTAGCAATCACAAAATTCATATAGCCAGAGGCCAAATAATATTCTATTGTATCGGTCATAACATTTTCGAACCAAGATTGCTCGTCCATACTTAAACTGTTAAAATGAACTTTATCCGTAATTAAAGGCCCAACCGGTAATCTTATTATTTCAATGGGCCTTCCATTGCGTGTAGTACTTTGCTTTAAAATTTCATAATTCTCTTCCATTCTCCGATATGACTCCTTGGCTATTTCATTGGCAATGGTGTCCGCTTCGTTGACTTTAGCCAATAAAACTGTTGACGGGTTTACAAATCGACAAAACTCATCAATATGTCCACCCGTTCCAATCCCATATATTCCATTTTCCAATTTTTGCCATTCCTCTTCTTTGCATCCACTTTTTAGCCAAATAATTTTTTCAACACCTAAAACCCTTTTATATTCATTTTCTATTTGCTCTTTAGTTAACGTTTTGTTTCTATCAAGTTCAATGGATTCAACAAGTAGCATCGTTCCTTCCCCATTAGTTTGCCAAGCACCACCTTCCGAAAACAACGTTGATGGGATAATGGGGAGATTCATTTGTTGTCCAACATTTTTATCAAGATTTGCAGTAAGAGGATGTCCTTGTTGGTATTGAAAGTCTACAACGGCCATCTCTCCTTTACCATTTCGCACGAAAACAGGACCAGGATCTTGAATAGCGCCTATTGGACTTTCATTGTAAAATAATTCAACTCTGGAAGTATCAACAGACGAGTTTAGGAGAACATCATAAATTCTGGATTGCAATTGTTCTTTGTTGTAATTGAGATGTGGGCTATAAACAATCTTAATTTTGGAGTACGGGTGAATCTGCTTTATGGCTTCTAAAATTGGAATATATAGTGGCTGGCCATTCAACCAACTTGATTCTTGCCAACTAAACCAAATAAATTCTTGCTCATCAAATTCTGATGCGATTTTAAATCTACTATTGTCTTGCAATGAACAGCTAATAAGTAGAGATAGAACTAAGAGGTTAATTATCCGCATATCCATGTCTATAATTGCATGAGCCACAACATCCGGGTGTGTGCGATTGCCGATATACACGATATGTCATTACTGTATATTACTTCTTCACATCCACTTTTGCTTTCATCGATTCAAGGTCTCCAATCTCTACTACGGAAGAACCATAGACGATAATCGTAGACTTAATAAAATCTTCTTCGTTGGCTTTGTAGATGTTGTCTACATACTTCTGCGGATTGCGGTCGATGTACGGGAACCAGGTGCTGTGAATTTGAATCATTACCCGATGACCTTTCTTAAACGTATGCAAAATGTCTTGTAAGCGGTAGCTCACATCACTGATTTCGTTTGCTTTAAAGGGCTCGGGTTTTTCAAAACTATTTCTAAACCTTCCGCGGAATACTTCACTGCGCACCAATTGTTGATAGCCGCCCATCTTCACATTTTTAGGATTGTGATCATAGTTGGGATGATTATCAGGATATACATCAATCAGTTTTACAATAAAGTCGGCATCGGTGCCACTCATCGAAACTTTTAGTTTCGCCATAATTTCTCCGGCCAATGTCCAGTCATTTTCCAGCGGCTCTGTTTGGAAGGTGATCACATCCGGTCTGCGTGAAGCTTCGCGTTGATCGTCACTCATAAAGTTACGTGGCGTAAACGTAAGCCCTTCTGTTTGCGAAGTGTACGGCACCGGCTTGGCCGGATCGCTCACATAACTAAACATGGCTTTTTCGTCCAGCGGTTTATCTACCGAAAGCTGGCCGTTCTGTCCAAAGTATAATTTGCTGGTGCCGGTTTGTGGTGGCCAAACTGCAAACTCTTTCCACTCTTTTTTACCGGTGTCAAACATATAGGCTTCCGGCAAGGTCATTTTACCTTCATCCTTTAAGTAATAATTAAAAAATTTGCGTTCCACATCGCGTTGATATTTCGAGGAGAGACTATCGCCAAAGTAAATGTGATTGTGTGTACTCTTCCCGCGCTCACCGGCCCAGTCGCCATGACCCCAGGGGCCCATCACAATAGTATTCTTAGCCTTCGGGCTGCTCGCTTCAATGCTCTTGTAAATATTCAGCGGGCCATATAAATCTTCAGCATCAAACCAACCGCCTACAGTCATCACGGCATGGTTTACATTTTTCAGGTGTGGAAGCAAACTCCGTTTCTGCCAGAACTCATCGTAGTTGGGATGGTTGATAATCTGATCCCAGAAAAAATTATCGTGATGAAAATCTTTGGTAAGATTCTTCAAAGGACCTTTTTCCAAATAAAAGTTGTAGCCATCACTAGCCTGTGGAATGCGGCTAAGCTTATCCCCCCATGAGTCTTCCAACGAAGGTTTATCATGTTGGTAGCCAAACACAGCAAAGGCTGCGGTATAACTTTCGAGGTATGCACCTTGATGATGGAAATCGTCAAAGAAAAAATCAGAGATCGGTGCTTGCGGGGAAGAAGCTTTCAAGGCCGGGTGTGCATCCGGAATGGCGGCAGCGGTATAAAATCCGGGATAGGAAATCCCCAGCATTCCCACACGGCCATTGTTGCCTTTAATATTTTTCGTAAGCCAATCAATTGTGTCCCAGGTATCGGAACTTTCATCAATGGCCTTTTTATCTTTTGGATTGTTGCCGGGAATATTCGGACGCATATTATCAAACGTACCTTCTGATAAATAACGTCCGCGCACATCCTGAAAAACAAAAATGTATTTGTCGTTTATTAAATAGGGTGATGGATAGCCTCCCGTTTTATAATCGGTGTAACCGGAAGCATTGTAGCACGTGCGGTTGATGATGATGGGATGGGTTTTACTTTTATCTTTTGGTGTATACACGATGGTAAACAAATGCACGCCATCCCGCATAGCAATGCGATAAGTTGTTAAATCGTAATTTGTGCGCATGTAAACGGAATCGGATTTTACCTGAGCAAAGAGATTTGTACTTAGTAGAAATCCAAAGAGGATGAGATAAGTCTTCATAATGGAGATTGTTATTGAAAAATCAAGATAGGCAATAGCTTTTTAAACAGCAATTGTTTTTTTATAGATTGATTTAAGTATGTGCGTGGCAATTCTTGCTTTATGGATTCTCCTTCAGCCAGGATGTTAGCATCGATTGTTGAAGAGGATTTAAAGTATCCATTCGCTCAATGGTAAATTTTACTTTCTTTTCTCCGCCATTAGTTACAGTCGATTCTTTTTTTAGTTGTAAACCCGCATAGCCCAGGTATGTGAAATAGTCAAGCTCTTTGGTTGTGTAAACGTATTCGAACGTATCGGATAAGGAGATACCAGCAACAGCTTCACAGGCTTGTTGAAACTCGGCATCGGTAAAACCGCGTTGTAACTTTTTATAATATTGCCAATACAAAGACCGCATCACATCATCCAATGATTTTTTATTTTGAGTAGCGTGGCGAATTTTAAAATCGAGAAACAAACCCATGATCGGACCTTTGTCATAATACGAAATGGATTTTCCCGGCTCGGTACCTTGGGTGCCAAAGGGGCCTTCGTTCCATGTGGCATAACTGGCTTGCGCTAAAGATTGATACAATCGGCCCGGATTATTTTCTATAGCATTAACGTTGCTATCGAAATTAGATAAAAGTGTGCGCTCATCGGTTAGCCCTGCCTTTTTTACAACGATGTATTCATAGTAAACCGATAATCCTTCACTTACCCAAAGCAGGTTGGTGTTGTTGCCTTTGTCATAATCAAAAGGTCCAAGTTCAAAAGGTCTTATCCTTTTTACATTGAAATGATGAAAATACTCGTGCGCTAAAAAATTCATCATTCTATTCATGCCTTCCGATGTATCCAGCCCTTCGCCACTAAAACCAAACGTAGTATTATTAAGATGTTCGATACCGCCTCGGCCCGGGCCGATAGCAATAAAGGTATATTGCTTATAGGGGATGTCGCCAATGACGCTGACCGAGGCCGTCACTACTTTTTTCAAATTCTCCATGAAAAGTTTCTTATCGAAATTTCCGAGATCATAACCAACGAATCGATGCTCTATGCCGTTGACTTGAAAGGGGGGAAGCTCTTCTAAATTCCCGATGAGGATGGGGCAATCGTAAAGTATATCAAAGTCAGGCGCGGTGAATTCATCGGGCTTTCCGTTTATCGGCTGCAATCCCGTTGCAATTTTTGTCCACGAGCCCTTCATCACCTTTACAGAAACAGGTGTGTTGAGGAAACCGTCCGGGTACATAAAGACACCTGTGGTTACGAGGTAAGCATGGGTTGCATCCACAATGCTGTTAGCTACAAATTTTTTGTCGGCCTTTATATCATAACTTAAGGAAAACGATTGACGTTTTGCGCCCGCTATAGCCCAGGTATTTTCATTTACTCGTTTGTAGGCGATACTTTTCCCCTGCTCATCTTTAGCAGAAAAATTCTCTACTGCTTTGGCATAGTGCATGAGTTGATAATAGCCCGGCATCCATTTAGGCATTTTAAAATAGACAGTGTCCCCACTCCATGCCTCAACCTGAACGTCAACGTGGCAATAATTTGATTCTGGTTTGGGTAGGGAAAGTACATACTGCAAATTCAAGGACTTATCCTGTGCGATAACTGAACTGGTTAACAAGGACAGGAGGAATAAGAAAAGTAAAGTGGATTTTTTAGTCATTGACGGTTTAGGGTTTTATTGTACTTCTATTGTGACAATCCGAAGATGGCTTGCTAGCAACGTTTTGCAGCTACCCGAAGGGCGGGAATTTTACCACCAAAATTGATTTGAGAAACTAAACTTCCATTAACCACAAAACTGTCTTTGGAACACGAAACCCCGCCTTTTGGGTAGCTGTTATGCGTCCGGCTTTCTTACCATTCATTATTCCTCGAAAGTCAATATTTATATTTCTTAACTAAAGTCAACGAGATTAAAAATTGTCAAGTCTACCTTTGTCCTATAAATTAATTAATAAAATTATAAAAAATGAAAACAAACGAAAATTCAACAGAAATGTCAAACACAAAATCAAAACTTGCAGCATTATGGTTGTTTGCAATGCTTACCTACACCTATGGTGATGTAGTAACATTAATGGATCCTGTCAAACACGGTGATTTTGAGTTAACCGAAGGGTTTCTTTTAGGAGGTTCCATATACATGATGATTCCACTTTCTATGGTTCTTTTGTCAAGGCTATTGAATTACAAAGCAAACCGACTGGCTAGTATCATAGCAGGCTCAATAATGACAACTACTCTAATTATGACATTATTTGTAGCTGTGCCAACTTCGTATTATGTATTTTTCACTGCAATTGAAGTTTTGACTACTGCATTCATTGTTGGGTTTGCATGGACGTGGCGTAAAAAAGAGGGCGGTATTAACACTATATTCATCGAAGCTAAAACTGCATAAACTATTTCGATTTTATTTATTAAATGAACAGAAAAAGAGTTACTTAAGTTTATCAAGAACTCTTTTTCTGATTCTGCTCAATGATTCAGCCTTTACACCAATATAACTTGCAATTTGATATTGAGGAATTCTTTGAAATATGTCGGGTCTTGAATTCAATAGAAGCAGGTAGCGTTGTTCGGGAGAGTCAGTCAGGAAGGAAGTCATCAACTTCTTTTGCTCTGTAAAAAATGATTCCATTACCGCTCGTGATATGGTTTCAAATCTTGGGAACTTTTTGAACATTTCCTGCGCTGATTTTTCATTTCCAACACTGACTGTTGTGTCCTCAACACAGAGCAGATTATTTGATGCTGGGCTTCGGGGACCAAAGTTGTTTAGCGAAATTACCCATTGTCCCTCTGTGAAAAAATTAGTTGTTTTCTCTTCTCCATCCACTACAACATACTCCCTGATGCATCCTTCTAGAATAAAGTAAGTATCTACTGATTGTTGCCCTTCCTCCAGCAAAACAGTTCCTTTCTTGAATGATTTAATGCACATACCATCTTCAATACCTTTTGCCTCTTCCTCGGAAAGAGGTGATATTCTCGAAAAATATTCTACAAATTTGCTTTTCATTACGATAGTGTCTTTTTAAGATGACGCATAACGTTTATGAAGGCTTGGGTTTTCGAAGCACGTCACTGTCCCACGTTGCGAAACGAAATTAAGAAAACTAAACTTCAAATTTACACGGAACTCCAAGCTGGCATTTTTGTTAGCGCCTTTATGCATGTCCACCGTTACCTTTGGCTTGGTCTTGTCCATTTTAAACTATGAGACATTGCCTGACTCCATTTACAAGGAAATGGAGTCAGATTTTTTCAAAGCATTTGTATCAATTGAATGTTATTGCCACAGGTGTCATCGAGAATGGCAATCTTCACAGGTCCCATTTCTTTTGGTTCCATTGAGAACTTTACGCCTAAACCGATTAGCCGTCCGTATTCCTTAGTTAAATCTGCAACCATGAAGGAAGTGTAAGGGATTCCAGCGTCCCTTAAGGCTTTTTGATATACTCTAGCTGGCTCGAATCCCATTGGTTCAAGTAGTAGCTCTACTCCATTTTGCTCATTTGGAGAAACGACTGTAAGCCATTTATGTTCTCCCATTGGTACTTCAGTCTTTTTGATGAAACCTAATTTGTCGGTGTAGAACTTAAGAGCTTTGTCCTGATTGTCAACCGGAACACTTGTTACATGAATTTTTATCATATGTTTTTATTTTAATATCACAAAAATTCAGATTCATTTTGAAAAGTTCTTATTCTAGGTTGCTTTTGTTTAGACACTGATATTCTCTTGGCGAATAGCCAGTAGCCTTTTTGAAAGCATTGCAGAAGGTTGGTAAACTGTAATAGCCAACCTCAAAGCAAACCTGAGATATGTTTAGACCTTGTTTTAAAAGTTCCTTTCCCTTGTTAATTCGTAAATCTCTTAAGTACTGTCTCGGTGAAAGTCCATATACCCTTTTAAAAATGCGAGTATAATGAAATCGAGACATAAAGGCCGTTGAAGCTATTCTTTCTAACTCGATTTTCTCTGAAAGACATTTCTCCATGAATGACTTTGATTGTCTTACTTGAACATAGTAGTATTCAGGAAGATAATGTTCTTTGACAAGTTTGTCGAGTTGAATTTCAAAGTATGTCTTTATCCCAGTTGTCATTCTTCGTTGCAAATCGTACTCTTTCTCTCTCAGCGTATTGGCGCTATCGTTTGTGTTTCTGCAGTGCGGGGAATAGGAGGGCATAACATTTCTCCGCCAGCTGGCGGAGAAATGTTATGCCCGACCTGCTCCGACCTTTCCCACGTGCCGAAACAAAATTAGGAAATTAGCTTTAATAGCTACACTGAACCCCCGCATGCAAACTTTTTGTTGGTAGTAGTAGGGCCTTCTCCTCATTTTATTCGAAGCAGTGTCTTTTGTCCCTCGTTAATGTTACGAAACTCTTTATTAGTCAGCCGTGTGGCCTGCCAAAGTGTGTGCGATTTAGTTGTGTCGATTACCAACTGGTCTTAATTTATGTCAAATAACCAAATTGAATCAACTTAGTTAATTCCCTCAATTTCTGATAATTTCCATGTCTTATCAAACCAAGGCTCCAACGGACCATAAAGACGGAATAAAGTATTCCACCCTTTGCCCGGAACAGTTTGTATCCAGTTGTTTTCCTTTCCTATAGGCGCTTTAGGGCCGAAGTAAATATCTACAGAACCATCTCGGTTTATTATTAAATCCTTGTTTTGACTCGTAACCATCGGAAATTTTTGGTCAGTCTGAAGCATAGAGCGTGTTTGATTATCATATAAGATAACTGACCAGAAATCTTTAACTGGAACGTTTGGTTGCACATGTAAACGGTAGTTTTTACCACCGTCCAAAGGATTGCCTTTGGAGTCCACTATACCAACTGCATACTGAGAACCTTGACCAACCATTTTTGCCTCCATCGCAGGAGTTACACCAGTGGCATAGAAGTAGAAAAAAGCAGATGCATCTAAATATCGCACTCCAGGTTGTGATTCAAACTTATAACCACCAAGCCATTGACGCCAAGTACTGTTTGGATAATAGAATGCCTCCGGAATGCGACTTTGGTAGGTAAGTGTACGAGCAGTTGCATCACCAACAAAGGCCGCTTCAGTGAGTATCTTTTTCATGCGTTCACCGGGTGCAAAAGGTTTCCCTTTTTCAATACCAATTGATGCAAAAAATCCGAGCGTTACTGGGTCCATTGATTCAATAGGCTCATTTTGAACCACAACACTCAGATATTCCCAAAAGGTATAATCAGCTGGGGCAATGGTACTGAAATCCTTTCCTGAAACATTTACAAAAGTGTTTGCTGATGGATTTTTTGCTTGGGTTAACGGATAAATTTTTGTCAGTTTTTTCAGATTTTCAATAGCAGGTGCGATATCACCATTTACTGGGAAATTCCTCCAAACAAGTATTGACTCATAAGTAGGAACATTTACGACCATATATCCCTTTGGCACTTCGCCTTTATAACCTGGAGGCAACAGTAGATATTTCCCTCCTTTGCCTTTATCCGGTCCGACTATGCCAATATCAGTAACGTAACGGAACCAGAAGTCATCTATCATACCCAAAGTCATTGGGGGAACTTCTGCAATGAAAGGGCCATCGTGCAAATTAATCCATATCCAAGTGTAAGCAGTGTTAGCGTTAGCTGTTAAAAACAGTGAACGTGAATCCATCATGGTTTCAAATGTTGGAATAGTCAAATTGGCTTGTCCAAGTTTGGTTAATCCTTCCCTTAATCCCATCATGTTTACTGCTGGAAGAGCTAATAAATAAGCTTGTACTGCTCTTTGGAAATCTAAATTGTCATACAACTTCTCAACAGTAGCTTTATCCGGAAATCCATCCCGGAAATGCAATGTACCCAACCTAGTTTCAACTTCATCGGGAATTGCAATTCCTTCGGGAAACGTTGTTGTCATACCCAGGTGTGCCTTTTGCTGACTATAAGAAGTCAACATTGTCAATACACCCATAAGTGTAAATGCAATTATTTTTGAGGCTTGTCTTAAATCCATTGTTGTTTGTTTTTAATGGCGCATGGAACTTCTTTTGATCAATGATCAAAAGAAGTATTAAATGGAACAATAAAATATGAGGATTGTCATATTTTATTGTGTTTCCTAACCAGAATTAGATTGATATCTGCATAGATAGGATTTGTCTCTTGCCATAGCTTTGGTATCGCAGTGGGTTTGCGCGGCTATGGCATGTGCCAAATGCGCGGGGCAATTCGGATGAGAACCTTCTTAAAAATGTGAAGTTGCTGCTGTGTTAAATTGTTAATCTGTCCCATGTTTTATTTTTTCAAAGTTCACGTTGTCTTGAAGCCGTTCTTGTCCCGTGGAAACATCTTTGTTAGTAGAGTGTCACCCGTTAGCTGACCAAATTGTCCGGGTCACTATTACTGCCAACCGTGAGTGTATGAAACGTGGCTAGGTTTTCGAAGCGCGTCACTGTCCCACATAGCCAAACGTGATTTGAAAACCAAACTACAAATTTACACTGAACCCCAAGCTGGCATAAACATGTTACTAAGCAGCACGGATGCCAAAGCTTTGGATTGTGGGCTGAAGACGCGCGGCTTTGGCATTGGTGCTACGGTTTGAAACACCAATCTTTGTCCAAGTGTAGATTTAGTTATTTCTCGTAGATTTCTCAGACATGATGCTCAGTCCACACTTTCTCAATTGCCAATATTTTTAATTACGTCTCCCCCCTTCATAATAAAAACTACATTTTCAAGTGTACGAATATTGTCCAATGGATTTTCGTCTGAGGCGATAATGTCAGCAAAGTATCCATTTTGGAGAAGCCCTATTTTTCCTTCTCCAGCCAAAAGAATTCCGGGATGCATGGTAGCAGATTGTAAAATCTGTAGGTTTGTCATCCCTGATTCTTTATATGATCGATAAGACCCTACTGCTATTTGTCCACGTGTTGTTTGAGGGTTATAATAATAGAGGTCTGATCCAAAAGCAATCTTGACGTTTGCAGCCAATGCTCTTTGTATCCTCTTTTGATAGCGTTCAACACCTGATGCATCAGTTGGCACCAGATAGATATTTTTCTCAGACATTAGTTTTAACACATCTGCTGAAATGGTGTATGCATGTTCAATAGAGTTAACACCTGCTTTTACTGCGAGTAGCGATGGGCCGTCACCATTCGTAGCATGTGCAGCGACTTTGACTCCCGCTCTTTTTGCTTCTTCGACTATTGTTGTCAATTCCTCTTCACTTAATACAAGCTTATCATTGTTAACAATAATTTTAATACAGTCAGCCCCATCATAAATCGCTTGGCGGACAGCTCTTCGAGCTTCATCGGAATTGTTTATTTCAACGTACTCTTTTGAGACTATCAGGTTCTGCATTTCTGGAGCCATTTTAGAAAATTGACCTCCAATAGGAGAAATCGCCCGAGTAGAAACAAATAAGCGAGGTCCCATGACCCACCCTTTGTTAATTGCGTCTCGTAAAGCGACAGAACTATTTGTCCCCGAGTTCCCTAAATCTCGTACCGATGTATAACCCGACAGTAGCATCTCTCTGGCATACTTAGCCCCTAACAAAGCTCTGTCACCTTCAGTTAGCTTAACAGTTTCTGCAATAGTGTTGGCTCCAGAAACCCTTTCAAGTTCACCATGATATTCGTGACACAAGTGGGTGTGTGCGTCAATTAAACCCGGAAGAATGTATTTGCCTGAAAGGTCAATAATCTTTGCACTGGTCGGAATTTCTAAACCACTACCTATCTTTTCGATTTTCCCTTCCCGTATATAAACCACGGGGTTCATGATTGTTTTTCCGGTTTGAACGTCAATGAATGCTTTCGCAATCAACACAGTTAACTCTTTTTGATTATTCTCGGCAGTCTGACTATATATCGTTGTATTGCAAAAAAGCAGAACAAGTATTTTTAGAAGTACTAGTTTTAAGGTTAGATGACCTAAGTATTGATGAGTTGATATTTTCATTTAATCTGTATTACAAGTTGTCATTTCGCTTACTCTCAAAACTCGAAAAGGTTACATACTTGATCCGATTGCTTTGAGTCTTTGAGTTCAAATTGGCTCTTTTGCTTGCTTTGGTGTCACGCGAGAATGTGCGGCAAGCAAAGGTGCCAATGCAGGGAGGTCACTACTCTGTCCCGCGCGTCATAGTGCATAACGTTTATGTTTGTGACGGCTTGGGTTTTCGAAGCGCGTCACTGTCCCACGTGACCAAACGTTGAACGATGATATAAACTTATAGCTTACACTGAACCCCACCATTGCGCAAACATTTTGTTGTGCGTAGTTTTTTACTAAAACGGAAATTCCTCTTCTTGTACGTTTTCGTCCTTCCTTGAGTCGCTTACAATAAATTTGGCTCGCTCAAGTAATTCGTCATAAGTCACAATTTCAATTGCCCTTGAATTTCTTCTAAACAATTCAAAAGTCTTCTTTTTTATTAGAGCCTCCTTTGTTGTCCCCTTAAATTGGTCGGTGTGGCCAATAATAAGAATTGTCTTTGGGTCAACTGTCGATTGACTTATTGGTTGACCGCTCTCTGTGAATTGTTTTGTTTCAGACTTAATCTCCCACTCAGCCTTTTGTGTCAATATCTGAGAAACTGCATAAGTCAAGTCCCTCGATAGTCGCCATGACTCAGATCTATTTTTGTCTGTTTCGAATAACGCTGTGTCTGGCCGCTTTAATTCGACTATTACAGTAAAGTTATTGTCACCCAACAAAAAGTCAGAGATTACTTCATTCTTTCCGTCTAAGTCAACCGAAGAAACAGAAGCCTCCTTTTGAAGTATGCTTAGGAATCGATAGTCAAGTCCGTACCCGAAAATCCAAGAGTTTCTTTTGAAAAAACTCTGCCATTGAGGTTCGTCTAGTTTGCTTAAATCTTTAAGATTTCCTTTAAATTCTTCCAGTCCATCTTTTCTACCTGAAAGAATGTCAAGGTCAGCTTTTGTAAGAACATTGTTCCGTAAGGTTTCTAAGATAGCTTCTCTTTCAGCGTCTTTTAACTTTGAAAGTTGATTGATGATGTCACCAAGGCTTTTGTCAACTAGAACTTTATTTGGGTCTGGCTTTGTTAAGTTTAGTAATATCTTATTGTTTGGAATACTATTTCCCTCAACTACAAATCTGTCCTTATTACTGAAATCAAGGAACTTTAAGTCACTAAGCAATTTTAAAAGTGCGGTGAACTCATCTTGAGTAAAGGAGAAGCTAGTCTCTTTTATTGGTTGAATGCTGTTACCATCAGTCTTTACAAATCTTTGCAAAGTAAACTCCATAAGATTCGTGTCCTTATGGGAATATACAATTGCGCTTACTTGATATCCTAGAAACTTTACGTCCTTAAGAACAATTTCACCATTGACCTCTACAAATTCAGACCCGTCCTCTTTTTCAAAGACTTTTTTGATGAATCTCTTTTGAGTGGTGATTACACCTTTGTAGTGAAAAAATGGAAATGCCTTGCTGACATAGATTTTATCAGGACTTCTAAGTTTAAAGTAGCGATATTCTTCTCCTATGTCTCTTTTCATTTTACTCTACTCTGTCCAGTAAAAAATTACGCACAACGTTTGAGTTTATGCAGTGCGGGGAATAGGAGGGCTAAAAAATGTAGCGCAGCGAAATGTTTAGCCCGACCTGCTCCGCTCTGTCCCACGTTACTGAACGAAATTAAGAAACTACTTTTA
>Ga0154020_10006099_pt1 | contig 14126 bp, 10 predicted proteins | sample Klosneuvirus_201_FD_109709 | JGI IMG/M metagenome (GOLD analysis project Ga0154020, IMG submission 109709) | Active sludge microbial communities from wastewater, Klosterneuburg, Austria - Klosneuvirus_20160825_MG | ecosystem: Engineered > WWTP > Aerobic digester > Activated sludge | place...
ACAATCATGCGATCCTGGTTTGGAAGGATACGCAGTACACGCAGAATTGCGAGGTAATTTTACCCGTATATTGGAATAAATCACCCGCTCATTGACCCTCGTTTCTGACTTGCGGGTCTAGTGGTCCGCCCAAAGAATTCTGCCGCGAAATTCGGCCGGAATTCAAGTAATGTTCTCCGAAGGCCGTTGCCAACGTGGCACTTCCGACGTTGGATCTTTGCGAAACAACTCATCAGGAGACAGCGTTCAATGACAAAGTCTGACCGAATCAAGCGAATGCTGTCCTCTGCTGAAGGGCCAGATCTAAAAACGGGGCTTTACGAAATCAGCAGAGTTTTCGATTCCAATGAATCGGGAGTAAGTACGGAAATCGTTTCGCGTTCGCTCGAAAAACTTAGCGAAAACGCAGAGTTGACATCTGAGGAACAAGTGGCGCTCGAGGCGATAGTTCTCCCTCGGCTTCGACCAGTTGTCACCATCTGCAATGGAACATATTCGACCCCGCCGCCGCCATGGGAGCAATTGGGAGAATGGGCGATCCGCAGGAAGCTTGAAGCATGCATTCCCTCCGTTGGGCGAATCAATGTAGGGCAGCACACGCAATCAACCTGCGGAGGTACTGGATTTTTGGTTGGAGCGAATTTGCTCATGACGAACAGAAATGTCGCTGAGATTTTCGCGGATGGATTGGGGACCGAGAATGTGATGTTTCGGAATGAGCAGATCGCCACAGTCGACTTCGATGACGAAAACGCTCCCAATATCAAATCACCTGTTACCGTCACCCGAGTCGTCATGATACACCCGTATTGGGACATGGCGCTTTTGCAAGTAGAAGGCTTGAGCCCCCAACAAATTCCTTTGACGTTATCTGCCGTGGCTCCTGAAGGCCTCGAAGATCGAGATATCGCACTAATCAGTCATCCAGCCCAAGATCCGCGATCGGATCTTCAACTCCAGGACAGGATCTTTTCGGGAGTTTATCATGCAATGCGGTTGCAGCCTGGAAAGCTAAAAGTGCGTCGCAAAATTGAGAGCTACGGTCGAACAGTAGACGCCCTGACCCACGACACTTCAACCGTTGGGCTGCATTCCGGAGCGCCGGTCATCGATCTGTCCAGCGGTCATGTCGTGGGACTTCAATTCGCAACTCAGTACCTTGACGCGAACTATGCCGTACCGATGTATGATCTGGTTCGCGATCCGCGGGTCGTTGACGCAGGAGTAAATTTCGCGAGTCAAGTGGAGGCCGACTCCAAATACGCGTGGGCGTGGCAGAAGGTAATGCGTCGTGATCGACCAGAGGCGATACAGTACGATGTGTTCTTATCGTACAACGCGAGGGACATGGCTGCCGCCACTGAAATTGTGGGTGAGCTAGAGAGACGTGGAGTCAAGACTTGGGTCGACGTCGCACAACTCGTACCAGGCGAATCGTACGCTCAAGGCGCACTGAATGGCGTGCAGGCATCAGGTTCAGTGGCCCTGCTAATCGCCGGATCTGGGCTTGGCCCATGGCAGAATCAGGAGTTCTATTCCGTCGTTTATGAGGCGGCTCGCAATCAAAAGTCAATCATTCCAATTTTGCTGCCAGGTGCCCCCGAACCAGGGAGCTTAGAAGTGGCCCCGTTGTTGCGCAACCTAAAGTATGTTGATTGTCGCAAAGATCTTGACTTTGACCGAATTGCAAAGGAAGTGAGTGCCGTCATTGGACACAGTGCCGACAGCCAGATCGCCGAACCTGCAGTCGATCGTTTTGATATCTTTCATTGCTTCCTCGAGGCTGATCGCGAGCAGGTATGGGAAATCGCGGAAGGCTTAGGTCGGCTAAAGGTTCGCTCTTGGCCGGGAGTCTGGGACCGGTCACAAGATCAGTTGTTGCACGAGTTGCTATCGACTCCCACGCAGCGAATACCGGCGCTTGCAGTGATCATTGGTAATAGCGGCGGCCCTTGGGCAAACGATCAACTGGAGTCTTTCATCTGGGCGTGCGTTGAGCAGGACCGACTGGTGATCCCATTGATCTTGCCGGGGGTCTCTCGTGATCCGACGCTTCCCGTTTTCCTGCGCCGGAAGTCGATGATCGACTTCAGGAAGACAACGCCCAATCCAATCACACAATTGGCGAACATGCTCTCCGCCGACCACGGCAAGAATGCGGAGGCGACCAATGGCTGATCCGGCGTTCGACCTGTTCTTGGCGCACAACAGTAATGATAAGGAACAGATTCGCGCAGTCTGTCATGCGCTGCGCAGCCGCGGATTAAACCCTTGGTTTGACGAAGAGCGAATTCTCGCTGGAACGCCATTCCAACAGGTGATTCAAGAAGCCGTTCCCTGTGTGCGGGCCGCGGCTGTATTCGTCGGACGCACAGGAATGGGTACATGGCAGAAAGAGGAAGTGCAGGTGCTGCTGGACCTCTGCAAACAAGGAAACAAACCTATATTTCTGGTACTGCTGCCCGGAGTCGACGAATCGCAAATTCCGAACGAGTTACTGTTCATCAAACAACGACATTGGGTTTCTTTTCAAAATGGGGTCCATAGGGCGATCCATGACATCGAGTCAACTATTCGAGGCAGCGACTCGCAGGCATATTATGACGTACTGCTTTGTTTTTCCGACGAGGACTTGCCGGAAGTTCGCTCTGTCGAGGCGAAATTGCGTCAATGTCAGGTCGCATCCTGGCACGACGGCCTCAACGCGTCTGCCTTGCAACTCGCCACACTGCGCGATCTCGATGGGAGCTTGGGACGCATCGCGACCATGGCTGTGTTCGTCGGAGTGGGTGCCAGTCCGTGGGAGCAAGAAATCATTGCAGATTTGATCATTGAGTTTCGCGAGCTGCATCGACCGGTCATTCCGGTCATCTTGAAGGGGGTCAATGCGCAGGAACCGAAACTTCCTGTCTACTTGAGGCGCCTTGGTAGAGTCGATTTCCGGCGGCCAGATCCACCTCCCCTCGATCAACTGCTACGAGGGATAGCAGTTCAAAACGTTTGGGTCGATCTTTTCAAGCCCAAACCCGACAGTGAGTTGGCTTGACTGTCGAGTAGTGCCAGAACCTCTTTCGCCGTGGCGTGAAAACTGTCCTTTCTTCATCGTCAAGCGAGGCCGCCCATTGCGAAGTATTTGAGCAGATAATGAAGTGGGGGTTGTTATCATCTGTGTCGAATCGTCGATCTTCGGAAATCTCGGAAACGCAAGCTATCTGCAGATTCTTGTAATCTGCAGACTACTTTGGATGACCGGACGATGATTGGACCAAATCGATCGGAGATGGGCCAACGTGTTCGTTTGCGGAATCAGCCGTTTCTTCTTCGCGTCCGCTTTCAGAGAAGACACGGGTTTTACTGGACTGGACCGGTCGGCAGCTGAAGCCGGGCAAACGAGGCTCTGTGCCAAAGACTGCGTCGCCGATTCTGGAGCGACTGGATCTGTCTTCGGAACTTTGGTTGCTGGTTGTTGGTAAGCGTCCGGGAAACCCATTAGTTTGTTGAGCAATTCGGGAGACGCCGCCCTGCCATCCACGATTCCAACATCCGCGTCGCGACACGCTTGCGTTGGGCTGTACAATTCCGCAGAGCATGGAAGATCGTTGCTGTGCTTCACCACCGTAAATGTGTTTGGAGGGCCTCGACTACACCACTACACCCTGCGACGCAATACCCGAACCCGCTCCAGTGAGACCGCACGGAGCAAGTTGCCCCGCTAGTTTTTCGCCGCTCCGGTCACATCGACCGACGCTACTAAACACCTGTCGCAAGCGCGCGTCGGTTGCCCAGACCGGAGCAGTTTCGCGGAATCCAATTGCCTGCTTCGTTCCGACACACCGAAACGGCGAATTGTCGCTGATTTCTTAAACCAAGCTGACTTCGTGGTTGTGTTCTGTCCTGACGAGACGATGGACGTCGGCAAAGTTGTCGCGTGCCTCATCGCTATCCGGAGACTCGGGTACTGGCTCTGATGGCGTGTCTTTTCGGCGGTTGCGAATTCTGGATGTCACTGGTTCTTCAGCGAAAATCGATTGGCGTTCCGTGCGGGATGGCATCGCCTCGACGGTGTGTGAGGCTTTCAGGGTCCGTATTCGTTCGCTGAGCTCGGACGTTGATACGGTTTCAGATTCCGGCTTGGGAGCGGCTGACGTCGATAGACGCTCTTTCAGAGCGTCGCGAAGTTGGGACAGTTGCTGTTGATAGTCCGCATGGGCGAACACTTGTTCGAGACGGGCGGTATAGTCACGAAGTTGAGCTTCCGCGATTGAATGATCCTGAGTTGTTCGGGTGACGTCCGTGTGAATGGACTCAGCAATGCGGTCGAGAGCATTGAGAACGGCTCGTGGGCCGGGTTTGTTAGTGAGCAGTTTTGTGCAGCGGGTGATCTGGCCTTCGAGGAAAGCATCTGGATGGGAGCCCGGTCGTAGGATCATGCCGAAGGCGAGGCCGTTCCATGTGCCGATGGGGATTTTTGTGGTGTCGAGGGTCTTCGTTGGAAGTACGTCGAGTTTGCGGTCGAGAACCTCGATCATATCTTCGCGAGAGACAACTCGGCCAGAGATTCGCAGTAGCAGTTTGTCGTGATGCTGGAGTGTTTGCTCATCAGCCGTGAGATTGGCGAGACGGTTGCTAAGGCTTTCGATTTCGCCGGGCAGATCGCGAACTCGGCGACGGGCGATGAATTGTTCGTCGAGGTGATTCTTTTTCAGGATCGCCAGTCGCTGGAGTTCGGCGTCGGCTTCGGCGAGAGTTAAGACAGCCGGGTTGCCGGAGGCGATGGCTTTGACTTCGGCGTACGACAATTCCTGACCGCCGATGTCTTCGGCTTGCCGCAAGGCGTTGTCGCCGGTGATGACCTGACTGATGAAGCGGGCTTTGGTTTCCAGGGCTTGCCACATGTACGCATCGAAACTGCCTGCGGTGACATAGCGGTAGATGGCGACTTCTTTGTTGAGGTTGCCCTGTCGCAGGATGCGGCCGTCGCGTTGTTCGACTTCGGCGGGCTTCCACGGTGCGTCCAGATGGTGCAGCGCGACAAGGCGTTTTTGCACGTTGGTGCCGGTGCCCATTTTCTGAGTTGAGCCGAGCAGGACTCGCACGGTGCCGTTGCGGACTTTTTCGAAGAGGACTTGTTTCTTGGCATCCGAATCAGCGTCGCCGACGGTGGCGATCTGGTCGGACGGAATACCACGATCAATGAGTTTGCGGATGATTTCTGAGTACGGGGAATATCCCCATGCGGTGGGATTGACGCCCATGTCGGCAAAGATCATCTGGGTGCCACGAGTCTCGGCGGATTGTTGCCATGTGGTGAACACGTTCTCGACGATTTTGTTGACTTTGGATTCCGGAAAATCTTTGGCATGGGGATCGAGCATACGGGCATCGGTAGCGAGTTTGCGTCCGTAGGTGGTGATGGCCAGAGCGTTATCGATGCGGGGATCGATCTTTTCGTTGCGAATGCGTTCGTAGCGTTCGACGAGTTTTGCCTGCAACTCCTGCTGTTCGGGCGACATCGGTGATGAAACAATTACTGGCTTGTCGCCGGAAAGGCGCGGTCGCGGCAGATTGAGCATCTCAGCCGTTTGCACGTCGGCGAAGGCTCGGAAGAGTTGCTGCAGCTCGGGCAGATTCGTGAATTTTGCAAAGCGGGATCTTGGACGCAGTCCGGCTCCATCGGGAGCGATCTCCATCGTGTCCACCACTTCGCCGAAGGTGCCTGCCCATGCGTCGAAGTGTTCAATGCCACGTGACTTCAAGCCTTCCGGATCGAGGAAACGTTGCATCGTGTACATTTCCACCATTGTGTTCGAAATCGGGGTGCCTGTGGCGAAGGTCACGCCGTGCCCGGAATGGCGTTCGCCGAGATAACGGGCTTTCATATAGACGTCGAAAGCGCGTTCGGAACCGCCGGTCTGGATACCGGCAACGCGTTCCATTTTGGACGGTGTTTCGAGATTCTTGAAGTAGTGCGCTTCGTCCACAAAGATGTGATCGACGCCCAGTTCATCAAACACCAGTCCGTCGTCTTTCTTGTCCTGAGCCAGCAAGTTGGCAAGTCGTTCGGCTCGGGCGGCTTTCTGTTTTTCGATGGTCTTGATCAGATTGCGGTTGGTGCCGCGTTCGCTGGCGTGTTCTCGCAGCAGGTCGTCATATTCTTCAATCTGTTCGAGCAGGAATTTTTCCTGATAGTCACGCGACATGCCGATGCGTTCGAAACTGCTGTGAGTCACGATGATGCCGTCCCATTCGCCGGTGGCGATTTTGGCGGTCAGCATCTTGCGGCGGTCTTTGCTGAGGTCTTCTTTCGATGCGACGAGCAGCCGAGCGTTGGGATAGAGCTGCATGAATTCGCGGGAGAATTGTTCGAGCAGATGATTCGGCACGACGTACATCGGTTTGCGAATCAGTCCGGCCTGTTTCATCTTCATGCCGGTGGCGGCCATCGTGAATGTCTTGCCAGCTCCCACGACGTGAGCCAGCAGCGTGTTGCCGGAACTCATGCCACGCCAGACTGCGTCTTTCTGATGCGGACGCAGTTGCGTCGTTTCGTTCATGCCGGGGAAGTTGAGGTGCGAGCCGTCGAACAGGCGTGGTCGCAGGTTGTTGTAGGTGTCGTTGTAGATTCGCACGAGGCGTTCGGTGCGATCGGCGTCTGCAAAAATCCATGTGCGAAACCGTTCTTTGATCAGCTTCTGTTTTTCACGGGCAGCCAGAGTTTCCAGCTGATTGATGACGCGTTCTTCCCGGTCGCCGTTGTGAATGGTGTCGTAGATCGTGGGCGATTTCATGTTAAGGGCCAGTTCCAGCAGCGTGGTACCGGTAATGCGGGCAGTGCCGTAGTCGGACGTGGCAGCAACAGACGCCTGAGCTGCATAGCCGGGTACGAAGCTCCAGACGGCGTCTTTGCGGAGTTGCGAGACCGGCACGGCATCGAACGGCACGTTGAACAGCCACGATGCGAAGGACTGGATATCGCAGGCCGGAATCCATGGGGCTCCGAGATTGGCGTCGATGTCGCCGGGGAGCACGTCTTCGGGCTGCACGCCGGCAAGAGCCTCGGCGTTGCGTGAATACGTGCGACCTGCATGTTGAGCGATTGCCAGTTTTTCACGAACATTGCCGGACAGGTAGACGTCGGATGTTTCCCAGTCCTGTGTTGCAGGATTTTGAAAGATCAAGTCGCCGAGTTCAGTGATGATGGCTTCTTTAAGTTTGCCGTACAGTCGGGAGATCTCTGGAAGGTTGACGGTCCCGAATTGATTGAGCGACACAAGCAGCCCTTCTTCGGCGGTGCGGACGTGGCGAATCGGTTCATGCCGACCGACGACGTCTCGCTGCATGACGGCCGCTTTGGTCGCGGTGCCGGCGACTTCGTCGTAATCTTCGAGCGACATGACGAGCATGGCGTCCGGGTCTTCTTTGAACTTGACGAGGTTCGGCATGCGGCGGATGACGGTGCCGTCTTTGGTTTCACCGAACGTCGTCTTGTTGATGGGTCCGTAAGCCAGCACGAACCGGTCGTAGCTGTGGTTCAGTTCACGGCGGGCCATGTCGCGATGCTCGTCCGGCCAGCCATCATTTTGTGACCGCAGCACCTGCCGGGCACGATCCCGCAGTTCAATGAGTCCCGCCATGCGTTTGCCGGTCATGGTGCCGTCGGCCCGAAGCGTCACGCCACCGTAAATCACCGGGACTCCCTGCCCGCCTTCGACCTGATACATGGCCCGGTCACTGCCAACAAAAAAGCTGCCTTCATTCATGTGCCGTTCCGGTGGAGGCGGCACAAAGGCCGGAGCCGGATCGGCGGTTTCATGGGAAACAGAATCCGCACTGAATGTCGGCAGGCGGCTTACTGCCCGTTGAAGGGCATCAGCGAGTGGTTCGCGGCTGATGACGCTCAAGCCTTCACCATAGAGCGTGTCTTTGCGGGACCAGTCGCCCAGCACCATCTCGGGATGATTCAGGAAATACTGATTCACCGGGACAGGCACGCCGTCCACGTTCAACTCGCCGATTTTCAGCCAGTTTGGATCAACATGCGACGCCGGTTCTGCTGGCCCGCGTTTGCGCAGGAAGACGATGTCGGTGACCACCGACGTCCCTTCCCGCTTGAATGCATCCGATGGCAGCCGGATTGCTCCGACGAAGTCGGCTTGATTTGCCAGATATTCACGGATGGCGGCATTCGTCTTGTCCATCGTAAAATGCGATGTGACCAGTGCCAGTACACCGCCCGGTCGCAAGGCATCCAATGACTTGGCGAAAAAGTAATCGTGCAGGGAGTATTTCGTTCCCTTGTGTTCGAGCTTCAGGTCCGCAAACGGGACGTTGCCGATGACCGCATCAAGCCGGCCTTCAGGGATTTTCGTGTTGCGGAAGTTCTCGATGCGAATGTCATGGTCTGGATGGATGGCTGTGGCAATTCGCCCGGAAAGGGAATCCATTTCAACGCCAATGAATCGCTGGTTTGGCTTTCCGTGAGTTAAAAAGTTGCCCACGCCGCAGCCGGGTTCAAGGATGGTGGCCTGATCGGGCACGCCCAATTGGCCTATGGCGGCATGCATCGCCCGGATCACTTCCGGTGACGTGTAAAACGCATTGAAGGTTGTGCGTTTCGCGGAATCGTATTCCTCCCGCGACAGGAGCGATGCCAGCTCACGACCCAGCGTTTCCCATCCTGCATCTTTGTATTTGCCGGTTGCCGGATTCGGAAAGATTGAGAGTGCGACCGGGCCAAAGCCCGGGAACCGGCGGAGCACGGATTTCTCATCGTCGGTGGCGGGTCTATGTTCAGCTTCGATGGCCTTGAGCGTTCGGATGGCGGCAAGAATGTCCCGGGCCTTGCCGGTTTCTCCCGCACTGATGACGGCAGTGGGACTTTCGTTGCCGATCGCTGGTTTTTGCGGTTCCGGGACGCTTGCTACTGCAGGCTCTGGTGGCGGCTTGCCCATTGCTTCTGCGGATCGCACAGTGCGATCGAAGAGCGACTTCGCACGCTGGGAACGAGCTACTCGGTCGGTAAAGTTTGTTGTGTCGTCAGTGGGGGCGGATCGAGGAAGAACTCGGGCGATTCGATGGATGCTGGCCCATCCTCCATCGCCATCAGTTCCTCCCGAATTTCCTGTGTCGCGATCTCCAGTGCCATCGAAGAGGCTACGGAGGGATTGCTGCCGGGGTCGCGTTCGAGCAGTTCGGCGAGGCACTGCTGGTGTTTCAGCGACAGCCGCTTCGCTGCCTGCCTGAGCTGGAATAACAACTGGCGTTGCTCCTGCCAGCGACGCTTCACTGCCGGAAGGCTGTCGATCAGATCGTGAACGGTTGTCATGTATGGCACCATCGTTTGAGTCCTCTTTCGTTAAGGCGGTTCGATCACTGACGGGCCAGTGCTCGTTTGCATCAAACAGATTGCGGGTGCGGTGTCTGGTCTTAACCACGTGCTGATTTCAGAGTCATTCGCTCCCTCCTCTGTTGACTGTGCTGGCTGCGTTGGCGGATGACTCTGATACTGCAGTTTCGGGAGTGCGTCACGCAGAAAATGACGAGATGTGAAGGACCGGTGGGATGGACAGGTTAACTGTTTGAAAGGTCAGTACCTTCATTCGCCGCAGCCTGCGTAGATCGATTCGCGGCTGTCATCGACGACGTGATTGAGTTGGGGATGTCGCTCCGCCCAAGACTTGAGCCACTCGCCGAAATCCTGAGGAGTGCCAAGTGATCGGCGAGTGGAGGCCATGTCGGGCTGCAAATGGTCGGTGATCAGGTGACTGACATACGCATTGATGTCTTCGCCACTTGCGGCTGCATGCTGTTGCAATGCGTCGATGTATTCGGGCGGAAGTTGAAGGTGGATGTCGAGTGTCATTGTTTTGGGCTCCTGCTCAGCATTCTACCACAAGACGACGATCTGGTCACGGTCTTTCTCTGCACTGTATTCGCGAAAAACGAATCCTGGCATGCCCTTCGGGATGGGCGACTGCGGGCTTCGCTGCGCTGCGGTTCTGCTGTCGCAGGAACTTCCCCTCCGATTCCCTCCTGCGCCGGAAAATTGTTTTCCGGAAATGGTCGCCAGCGCCGTCATTTAATTTGGGGACACCCCGAGTGCGTCAAGGGTCGGGCCAGGCTGCAATGCCGGGCCCCGTCCCGGCCTTCCGCGCTTCGCTTGTGCAGGCCGGTGCCCTCCCGGCTTGCAGCCCTTGACGCGCTCTCCCCGTGTTGTTGGGCATTCGCCCCGCTTCCGCCAAAAGCATTTGCTTTTGCGAAGCGGTGTTTCGGGAACACCGGAAAATACAAACCCTATTCCGTCTGGAGGATTTTCGCTCATGGCTGGCACTACTTCCAAACCATTCCTGAAGGAGTATCAGGTCTTCAATGCGGATCAGTGTCAAGGACTTCCTCAGATATTCTCCTGTCGCGTGAAGGCGACTGCCCGGCAAATCGAACGCATCGAAGCGGTGGACCGCTTTGGTCAAAATACAAGAGCCGTCATTGTCGAAGGCGGCCAGGAGGCGAGTTATTCGCCGAGTCTTGATCGCATCCGCCTGCCGCCGGTGAGTGCGTTTCGATCGCAAGCCGATCATGCTTCCACGTTGCTGCACGAGTTGGCTCATTGGACAGGCCATGAGACGCGTCTGAACCGATTGCATCGCGGTGATTTATTCGGCAGTGACGGCTACGCCAAGGAAGAACTGGTAGCCGAATTGTCCGCCGCGTTTCTTTGTGCGGACCTGCAGATACAGGCAGAACCTCGCGAAGATCATGCCGCCTATATCGAGTTCTGGCTGCGAGTTCTGAAGAAGGACCGCAAAGCCATCTTCACCGCCGCCTCTCAAGCATCGAAGGCCGCTCAGTTTCTGCATGACTTACAGACTGAAGGTGCCGCAATGACTTCTGTATCCCAGCTTTAAAACTGCAGAGCCGCGTCAGGCATCGGCCGATCAGAACAGCTCACTATCGTCCTGAAGTAGATCGTGAATGGGACACAGTTCATGACGAAGCGGACATCTTGCCGGACGCTTGGACCATCTCAATAACTGAGGCGTAGTCAGCGTGCGGCCTGCGAAGGTCGCTCAAAATCGCCTTCCCAAGAACCGGACATGGCATCGACCCACGCTTCCCATTCCGACTGAGAGGTTGCCGTTTGAGTTGTCATTGATTCCACGATGACCCGCACTTCGTGATCGGCTTCCGCGAGCCCAAGTGGCAACGAAAGCCGCAACGTTCCGTCGCTGCTGACTTTGGAATTTAAGACGATGCGATTCATAGTGAGACCTTCTTTAACGAGCGGGCTACAGTGTACCAGAACTGAGGTGAAGAATGCCAGACTCAAATTGCTGGCGGGCATCGTATTGAATGACCCAGCCGGAAGGCGATTCATTGCCACTTGCAGCCGTCCCCGTCAAAACTGATGGTATGGCGGTTGGAGTCGATGGCCGGTGACTGCTCACAATGTTCGTGCAGGAGATCTGGGTGCGACTGCAGGACGCACGTGATGCCGCCAGCGAGACGCGGTGAAAAAGAGAAGCGGACAGTGGATGACGCTCAGCATAAACTTCGCCGTGAGGCGAATTCGGTTGCAGATAATGGCCTGACTGCTTAGCCGCGATCACGAACTTGGCTTGCGTTTCGTATGCAGGATTCCCAGTCGAATTCGTCCAAGTCTAGTTCGTGCGAGATCGAGAACCTCTGCGGCCGTCGTTAGTGATGATTTGCAGGCTGAGTCTGGATCCACTTCGGTGCGTACGCCGCCGAGCAACAGATCAAACTGCAGCATTCGGTATCGTACGATTTCGACAAGTTTCTCGTCTCTTGTCCCCTGAAGTGCCGGGTAGAGGATTCGAATGGACTGCTTCGGCTTCGTCCGTGCAGCCCAACTGTTCACCCGTCGCAGTCGCCCGTTTCGCTGGACAATTCTCACAGGACTCGGATCAAGTTCGTGGTGGATCAGGTGCCGGCAGAATCGATGGAGGTCGACGCCTTCGCTGAGCCGGTCGGTGGTGACGAGGACATCGGGACCGAAGGGGCTGTTGAACACTGCGAGAGTCGCATCCGGCTGCCCAGGGTAGAAGACCCCTGGATGCTTTTGCAGCGAAGTTTCGGTTTCCGGCTGGCACACGGCTGCGATCCGGGCCTTAGTCGTTCCCGGAAGTCGCGTCGCCTCGTTCCGCAGCAAAATCGCGCGAGTTGATCCAGACTCAGGATCGACAAGTTGACTGAACAATTGCCTTGCGTGGGCAGCAATTTTATCACACGCCTGATGCGATCGGGCTCGCGTCTTTTCCAGCAAGCGTTTCAACTCAGTATCAGAGATTGTTGACTGAAGATTGGAACCCAGCCAGGATTCCAACTGCATCCGAACACCAGGGGAGATCAACCAATCGATGTAGTGTTTTAGCCGCGTCGTGGAGCGACCGCGTCCGTCACGCATTTCTGCCTTCTCAGCAATGTCCGCAAAGACAGATTCCCAGGCTGACATCCATATGCGTTTGGCAGGCCCCTTCCCTTTGTGTTCCGGCCAGCGAATCTCGTCTGCGATCGCCACTGCGAGTTCGACTGCGGGCAAATGATGGTCGCAGAAGACGAGAACCTTCTCACCCGCCTCGACGAACTCGCGCGCAGCCTTGACTGTATCAGTGATCTTCGGGTGCCTGCCGTTGGCTTTGATATGTTGTCGAGCAATCTTGACATGTCGGGCCGCCAGAGCTTCTGAGTCGTCATCGGAGTCTGGATCAACGGCATCCCGTAAAGATTTGAGGTCGTTGTCCAGCTTGCCCAATGCGACGTGGTAGCGGGGATCGTTACGTCGTTGTATGTCCGACTTTTTGCACTTGCGGCCGAGTGCGAGAGCGCGATCAGTGCGAAGCATCGCTTCAAGCAAGTCGTCGGGCACGGTCAGGCCGCCAGCGTTATTGTTGTCGTCAATTTCGCCGAAGGCTTGACGCTCCCTGGCAGGCAGGTCGTCGATTCCGTGACGAATGACGAATGGCCGAATGTGTTTTACAGCAGTTCGGGCTGCTTGTACGAGCTGTTCTGCAATTTTCTCGGGATCTCCCGACAGTCTCCCGCGCCAGAGTTCGTCAAGCATTCGAGCATACTCCCGCATCGGTTTTTCAGCGTCCTCTGCGCCAATCCTTGTAAGCAGCCTTGCAAGGTCGTTCGGATCGATGCTGAAAGGGGTGGCGGTCAGAACCAAAACGCGGCCGATGCTTCCCGATTGACACTCAATACCCTTTGCCAGATTGCTGTTCTCCGATCGCGTTCGATGGGCCTCATCGATGATGAGTAGATCACAGGCAAGCTGATTGGCCTTGAAGTGTGTGGACACCTCAATAGTTCCCGAATGCAAGCGCTTGACACTATCTCGTACGCGCTTCACCGCATCCTTAAGTTTCAGGTGCGTTGCGAAGTCAGCAACAGCGCCAATATGGAGCTCCAGTTCCTGTCGCCATCGTCGAGCCATCATCTCGTTCGGGGCCAAAATGCGAACCCGCTTCTCGCTTCCGGCGAAAACAAGTGCGCACAGCACAGCGACGGTCGTCTTGCCAAGCCCAACGTCGTCCGCCAACAACACGCCCAATTTTCCGTCGTTCATTCTGTTGAGGATCTCGCGTGCAGTCGCGAATTGACGACGCATGGTGCTGGGTAACAGTTCCTTCCATCCCTCCTCACGGTGGATATTGTAGAGATTAATATAGCTATCTGCTTTTTCGGGCCGGAGAAAACTCCAGCGGTGTGCGTTGATGTCGATTGTCATTTTGCTCTCTGGATACGGAGTCGGAGTTCATCTGCGGCAACTCTGGCCGCGATGCGAATGCCACGGTTCGGTTCCGATGTGGCAACGGTGTTCCATCGATCGAGAATGCGTCTGCCATCCTTCAGGATGAACGACCGAGCATGGGCATCGGCGTCACATAGTTCTTTCGACCAATTGTCGATGAGTTGGAAGCGACGGCGGGCATCAACATACGCGGGAACTGCGTAACTCGCACCAGCCATGGTGCCGTGGGCAAGGCCAGCGCGCACACTGGGAGATGCTGGCGAATTGGGTAGTTTGCGCTTTTGAGATGAATCGAGTATACCTCCGCAGCATACGAATTGTCATCGAATGCTATGGAGAGAATCTTATGGGG
>Ga0154020_10006100_pt1 | contig 14126 bp, 14 predicted proteins | sample Klosneuvirus_201_FD_109709 | JGI IMG/M metagenome (GOLD analysis project Ga0154020, IMG submission 109709) | Active sludge microbial communities from wastewater, Klosterneuburg, Austria - Klosneuvirus_20160825_MG | ecosystem: Engineered > WWTP > Aerobic digester > Activated sludge | place...
ACCGATGGTCTCATTCGGCTTTCGTGTGGGAGTGAGGAGGTAGAGGATCTGTTGGAGGACGTTGAGGGGTCGCTGTAAGGGGCGAAGAGGCGAAGAGGCGAAGGGGCGAAGGGGCGAAGGGGCGAAAGGGCGAAGGGGCGAAGAGGCGAAGAGGCGAAGAGGCGAAGAGGCGAAGAGGCGAAGGGGCGAAGGGGCGAAGGGGCGTTATGAGCTCCGTGCTTCTTATAGTTCGAAGAGAAGGTTCATGCCGAAGGCGAGCGACGATGTGTTGCTGCCGTGATCTGCAGACGGCCAAAAGTTGGCTGTAATGAAGGGTTCAGCAGAGAGGTGCTCGACAACTGGGATCACCTTGCGCATCCCTACTACCAATTGGAGCCGTGTCTCAGGAATGTAGCGCGACGAGCCTTGATACAAGGGAATGGACGTTGATCCAAGAGGTACTGTGATCGCGCCATCGAGATCAACAAGACCAGGCCCCTCAATAGTAGTCGGCAGTGAATAGGTTAGAGTAGAGGAGAATTGGTTCTCAAGAGCGAATGCCTGAACAAGCCCAACATTTACGATCCACCGTGCGCCAAGATCGTACCCAATGTATATGCCAACTGTTAAACTCGACCAAGACTGCGTCGCGTGATACAGCATTTGATTGTAGTCAGTTCCTGATCCACCCTGTGCAGGTTGTTCGAAGGTAGAACCAGGTGCTTCTGTGATATAGGCACTCTCGCAGTATGCCGCTGCTATCTCAAATCTCCATCCACTTGGAATCGTTAGGCCGAGCGATGAGTTGATCATAGGGAACAAGATCCTATTGGCCTCTTCGGCATCGGGTGCTTGTTCGCTACTCGGCAGCATCGGTTGGTATCCTGTATAGGGAGAGGAGGTAGCTCCTATGCCAAAGCTGAGCAGCCATCGAACATCATCATGCACTTGACCTTGGCAGGGCAGCCATGCCATCATGATCACAGTTGCAACACCTATTAGTGATGACTTACGCTTCATATGGCAAGAATCCAAAAACAGCGTTGGTAGAACCACGAGTCATGCAATATATGTCGCCATAAATGTCACGGTTGCATGCACGTAACGCACGTAGACTGTATGGCACTAAATGACATCGAGATATACCAGTTGATTCGAACTGCTTTCGCCTTATGCGATGAAGTGGGCACTGCCTTGAAGGCACGTCGTGAGTTCAATCTCGCCGATCAACTGTTACGAGCAGCGCTGTCTGTAGGTAACAACTTTGCGGAGGGCTATGGACGAAGCGCTACTGGCGAGCGCCTAATGCTCATGTTCTACGCCGACGGTTCCGCACAAGAATGCAAGAATTGTTTGAATTCTGCTGTAGATCTGAACATTATCGAAGCTGGAAAAGCTCAAGAGCTTAATGCTCTGTTCAGCAGAATATCAATTGGGATCATTGAATTCTGCGCCTGGATCCTAAGGCAAGACCCAGACTACAATGGGGCATTTCGCGAACGCGTGGAGAAGCGACGCGCATGGCGCTTCAGAAAGAGGTAACGCCCCTCGACTACGCTCGGGGTGACACACGCCTCTTCGCCTCTTCGCCCCTTCGCCCTTTCGCCTCTTCGCCCTGCCTCTTCGCCTCTTCGCCCCTTCGCCCTGCCTCTTACGCCTGCTTCCTTACCCCGATCACGTTATACCTGTTCGTCACGAACGACCAATCGGCGAACGTGGCGTTGCCGGCAGGGTTTGCGCCGGTGCCATGGAAGTCGCTGAATGCTGCCGACTGGTTCACCCAGACGAAGCTGTTGAAGTTGAAGGCAACGGGAGCGCCGGCGTTGACGATGGCGTCCTCTGATGCAGTCATACGTTCGTTGTTGGTGGTGTAGACAAGGGCACTAAGAGCCCCTTGCTCACGAACACTCTTTACGACCTCTGCAACAGAGGCTTCGAAGGAGTCGGTCACAACAAGGAAGGATACGGGACCGAACCATTCCTTGGTGTAGATGTCTGCACGCTTCGTATCTGTTTGAAGGACGATCGGAGAAACGGTACGAGCCCCTTCGAATCCGGGTTGGTCAACACGTGCGCTGTCTCTGATCACGGCCAGTCCGAGTGAGCGTACATCCTCGATCCGCTGCGATGTTGCCGGATTTTGAATGGCACCAAGAGTTGTTGCACCGGAGCGTTCATTGAAGACGACTGCATCGATCTTCTCTCGGAGTTTGGCAGCGACGTCATCAACACTCACTTGGGTACCGGCAACCATCATACCGTCCTTGGCGATGAAGATGTTCTGCGGTGCAGTACACATCTGACCAGAATAGAGTGTGAGAGAGAATGCAAGATTCTCCAGTGCCGCGTCGAGGTTATCTGTGGAGTCGAGGATCACACAGTTCACACCGGCCTTTTCCATGAACGTGGTCTTGCCGTGTGATGCAGCCTCTTTCTCAACAACTGCGCCAAAATGAGGTCCGCCTGTGTAGTCGATCACTCGTACGGCCGGATGTTTCACAAGCTCTAGGGTAAGGGGCTTTTCAGACGTATCAACGGCAAGCTGAATGATGTTCGCATCTAATCCGATCTCCGTAATAACCGCTCTGAGATCGGCGATGACAATGGCGATAGGATAGACGGCTCCGGGATGGGGCTTTACGATCACACTATTCCCGGTTGCAAGACCGGCAAACATTCCGGGCACGGTGTTCCACACCGGGAATGTAGAACAGCCGATCACGAGGTTGATGCCCTTGGGAACCATGCGATATGATTTGTCGATCGAGACGCTGATCTTCCCCATCGGCTTTGTCCATAGCACATTGGAAGCGAACGCAGACTGAGCTGCAAGCGCCATTGCCGTTGATTCGAGTGCACGATCGAAGGCATGCGGGCCCGAGGCTTGGAAACCCATCACAAAGCCTTGACCGGTTGTGTGCTGCGTAGCATAGCCGATCTCAAAAAATCGCTTTGCTCCACGTTCAAGTGCTTCAACAAGAATGGAAGCACGATCCTCAGGAGTGAGGGACTGCCATGCCGTTTGTGCAGCAGATGCACGGTCGATCAGATCGTCAACGGCGATCTGGGGATAGGTGATACCGAGTGAGAATCCGTACGGAGATGACTCTTCGCCGATCCACGACTGCTCAGCGGGGAGCCTGTCGAATCGGTTATTGAGCTGACCCTGGAAAGCTGCCAACCCATCATCGTTCGCTGTTTCACCATAGATCTTACCACTCGGCGCTTCTGGCCAATGGGCGTGGAACGTACGTTCCACATTGGCCTTCATGGCGTTGACGAGTGTTGCGTGGTGAGCAGCGCGAAGATCTGAGATGGTCATGAGTGTAGCCTCGTGTTCGATGAAGACCACAAAACTACGTCGTTCCGTTGACGTGAAACAGCGGGTTATTCTGCAGCATCAACGCGGGCCTTTTCAGCCGACGCCTTCCCTACGTTATAGCCCTGCGTAAGCCCAACTTCACAATCGATGCGCACATGGATGCGAGAGTAGATCCGGCTGTCTGCGGCTTCCGATGCCATGGACCGGAACTCATTCTCTGAGGCTGGGAAGAAGTACGACAGTACTTCGGCCGCGGCACCGCTAAAGGTGCTGTGTCCACTTGTATAGCCGGGGAAATTCGGAAGTCCGGCACTCATTGCCACTTCTTTGTCGATCGTACATGGACGTGCCGTGAAGTACTTGTACTTCGTGTACCAACACGCAACTGCAGCATCATGCAAGGCACATGCAACGTATGAAAGGACACGCGCTGAACGCACAGCACTCATGTTTGCAGCGCGCGTTCTGTCCTCTGCCATCTTCATCCACATGCCAGGAGGACCGTCTGTTCCGCCCCCTGCTTCCCAATACGTTGCAATACGAGCTTGTTCACGTGTACGGTTCTTGGCCAGATCTCGCATCTCATTCATGTCCGTTTGGAACCTTGCATCCGTCTCTGAAGGGGGCGGGCCCGGATCCATCGCAGCGGCGCTCGGAATGTTCCATGGTGTTACATCTCCTCCGAAGGGATGTAGTGGCGGACGTGCAGGTGTCTCGGCACTCTTCCATTTTGGCCACGTGGTAACGAGTGTGGCTTCCTTGGCCTTCCATGCGGGCTGGTTGTCTGCGCCCGACCACTTGTCGTTGGCAGCACGTTCTTTGAGCTTGGTCACGATGAACCGTGCAAGTGAATCCCCCGCGGCAACATCGCTCGGACGTGCAACACCGGCCCACACACGTGATTGTGTTGCGTCGGAATACAACGCTTCCATATTCGCACGTTCGCCCGGAAACATCAGTACGATCATCTCAACGGCAACACGGGCGATGATGGCATCTTCATTCGGATAGGAAGGAAGTCCTGTCTCGGGGGCAAGCGTAGAGATCGAGGGATCAACAACGTACGGTGCCGGACGTTTGACCGTGTACTTCGAACGCCATGCATGGATCAATCCGTCATACGTTCCAACTTCAATGAGTGAGAACATGCGTGAAGCGAACGGAGGGCTGGCAAGGGGCTTTGCAGGATCTGGCAGGAACCGACCTGTAAACGTACCATCCGGATTGCGCTCTGCTGCCGGCGTGATGTTGTACTTGGCAACGATCTTGCGTGCAATGGCGCTCCACTCCTGTACCGGTCCTTGATTCCACCTGCGAATTGAACTGCGCTGCGCATCTGTACGTCCGGCAACGGCAGCACGTACGGCATCAAGTCCTTCATCATCAGCGGGAGCGGCGGGGATCACCGTTGTAGGAACATCGGTTACAAGGATCGGCGTCCAGTTAATGGCCGCGCTGTCATTCGACGTAGGCGTGAGTTCAGCAACAACAGGCGATTCGATCGGATTGTCACAGCCAACCATGATCAGCGTGATCAATATTGCAAGGCCTATCCAACGTGTAGATGTCATAAGGTTCATAGTGATACTCCATCCCAGATCGGCAGGTCATACGCTACGCCGAACGTGAATCGTGTTGAATGGCCCACATTCCGTCCAGTCATTGTGCCGGAGACGCCCCCTATCAAACTCACTGCGCTGATGACACGATAGGCCAGGGTTGTGCCGACGCGTGTATATGCTTGGGCATTCGATGGGAATGGGACGCCTGGTCCGATATTGGTTCCCGATTGTGGCACTACGTTTTGCAGCCACACATCGCCGTACCAATCAGAGGTACCGTAACCAACACGGCCAACAGCATCGATCGCATCAGGGACGTCCACTTCAAAACCGCGGTCGATCATCACGGTGCCTCGCGCAGAATATCCGATGCCGGCCATGAAGAAGAGGCCGGTATTGGTGGTGTACTGCGTAACGATGCGACCTTCAACACCTGTTGCTTGGTGTCCGATCGTGACCGGTGCATCCGGCACATAATCACTGAGTGGTGTAAAGAACACCCCACCAAGGATCACATCCAATCGATTCGATTCAATGTTCAATGATAGGGGGCGAACCTTCACCCCTGCCTGCAGGTCCTGGACGCCATTGATGGTCTCCCAGAATCCGGCACTAGAGGAAGATATCACATACGGCACATTGGCCACGATATCCAGCCAGTCCGTGATCCCCGCACCTACATACAGAGACACACCACTTGTGGTGATCGTGCCGAGCTGCGGGTTATAGGTCTGCTGTTGACCCACGTAATACTTTTCATACGCTTCTGTGAAACCGGAGATCGCAGCAGCGGTGCGACCCTTACCCTGCATCCACCCACTCACAAGGCCTTGAGCCTGTATGATCGAGGGGGCCATCAGAGTAGCAAAAAGGAGTGTTACGAGTAGCTTCATTCCAGTAAACTACTAGAGTCAGCCATCCAATCCCTAGGTTCACGAACATATGTTCCTTATGTTCAGCAATGAACGTTTCGATCAAGCGTGTGTTGTTGGAGCGACGCCGACTCCGTGCTGTGCAACTCTCCCAAAAAGGTTGGCGCGTTACGGATATCGCCCAGGCCCTGAATGTCTCCGTCCCTGCCGTTAGTCAGTGGCTCGCTACCTTCCGAAGCGAGGGCGAAACCGGACTCAAGGCAAGAAAACGCACAGGCGCACCTCGACGGCTCTCACCGCGCCATTCGCTGATGCTTCAAGCGCTCTTGAAGCGCAAGCCGCGTGAAAACGACATCGACGCCGATGCCTGGGATAGGGCACTGGTTCAGAGGGTGATCAAGCGACTCTTTGGCGTGACCTATTCCCATCAACATTGCGGCAGACTGCTCAAGGCGGCGATGGATTCAAAGACAGTTGTCCCACGCGTTACTCGGTTGGAACTCGACGATCTCCTCAAGAAAGTGGATATTGCACGGATTCGCACACGTTTTGGTTCGCGACATGGCAGAAGCCCCCTCTGATATCACAGCTCTATTGCTGAAGCTCGACGAAGCACTGCGCCTTGCAGCAGAGGCTCAGAAAGCGATTGCCGACAACGAACTCCGTCTTGCACAATCGCAAGAATTTCTCTCTGAGAACCAACGTTTCATGAGCGAAACTCAAGCTGCCATCTCCACTCGGCTTACGGATATCGTTGGGAACCAACATACGATCATCGGTAATCAACAGACGATCATCGACAACCAGAACACGATCATCACGTTTCTGAAAATGTTGGCGCACGGAGAGGCTTAACGTGCGCGGTCTTCGATTCTACATCCCCTACGCAACGTTTGTCATTGTTGGTTTGGCCTTCGTGTACACCACGACAGATGTTTTGCCCTACGTTCTTGCTTCATGGCCAGCCGCCGTTGCAATGGTCTTTGGATCGTTCATTGGTGGTGCAAGTGCTGAAGGGGGCGGTGCGATCGCCTTCCCTGTCTTCACTTTGATCTTCAAGATCGCTCCTGCTTCTGCACGGAATTTCTCATTTGCAATACAAAGCGTTGGCATGGTCTCAGCCTCGCTGATGATCATCGGCAGAGGCATACCGATCGAGAAGAGAGCAGTCTTCTATCCAGCTATAGGTGCCGTGTTCGGTCTTCTCATTGGAACGTTTGGTCTTGTCCCGCTTCTCGATCCAACGATCACGAAACTGTTCTTTGTTTCGCTTTGGATGTCCTTTGGAATTGGGTTGTGGAGAGCAAACCGAAATGCCTCGCGGATTGTACGGATGGGTCTGCCCCCTATCCTTACTCAGCGCGACATCTTCAATCTCATTGGCATCGGTGTTTTAGGGGGTATCGTTACGTCGATCTTCGGGAACGGCATCTGTATGGTAACGTTCTGCTTGCTTACCCTCTGGTATGGTATCGATGAACGTATCGCAACACCAACATCTGTGGTCCTCATGAGCGTGATCACCGTATGCGGATTCTTCCTGCATGCGGTAGTGATGCAGGACTTTGGGCCGGTGGAGTATCACACATGGTTGGCGGCCGCTCCTGTAGTTGTGTTCTTCAGTCCGCTTGGTGCATTCACCATTTCCTTTTGGAAGCGACTCTCCATTGCACGACTCCTCTACACGATCATCACGGTCCAGTTGTTTGGGGCGTTCTACGTACTTGGGTTCACATTTGAGAATCTGATGTTCAGCGCAGTGGTGATCATCATCGGTACGTGGTTGATGATCAGAATCGATAGGTCATCGAACCTACCGGCACAGGGACAGTAGACCGAGAACCAAGTAGGAGACCGAGTGGATTGAAGTCGAACTTCAATTCTCCACGAGACCTTCCTTCATCACGAGGGTTAGACATTGCAAGTCCAAGGCCAAAACCCAGTGCGGCTCCTGCCCAACTGGTGATCGGCGTTATCTGTGATTCTTCCGTGAGAAGTCCGACCCCAAATCCGATCAGACCTCCTGCAAATGTTCCCAGGACAAGCCCAGTACCATCGACTCCTCGATAGTCGAGCCCCTTGACCAGCTGATTACCGATAAAGAGTCCACCTACAGCGCCAACAACGGTCAATCCAGAAGCTACGCGCACATTCAAATCGCTCGGTGATACCGCAGTAAGGAACGCAATGGGTAGTGTGATGCCCAACAACGCTGAAACGGCATAGACAGAGGCATCTGTTGGAGTAAAGTGTTGGTGTTGCCCGAGGGCATTGCCAACGAAGATCCCACCCACTGTTCCGGCTAGAGCCATGCCCGAGGCGAGACGAATTGTAGCGTCTCCCTCAAGGCCTTCCCCCATGATTGCGAAGGCAAGAAGTCCGCCAGTTGCCATCCCATAAAATTCTGTGGTGTTAATAACACTGGCGTGACCTTCCTGGATATCCGTGTTTGTTCCAATCACATATCCAGCGATGGACTCACTCACGCCGGTAAGAACAGAGAGACCGAATCCAACTCGTTCACTTACCTCGTCACCACCAACCAATCCCGCAACAAGCCAACCGTGAATAGCCCCTTGAAACATTCCTCCAAGAGAGAGTGTTACGGCACCTTCTGTAACGGGAGCATTCTTTGTGGCAAGAGCCGGCGCCAAATATCCCAGACCTCCTGTGATGAGGTATACAGCTGCAGCTGTTGCTCCGCTACTCCCTTCATCCGTTAGCCCCAACGCAAATGTTGCAGCTGTTCCATAGTAGAACAAGGACCATAACGTTGAACCCCACAACAGCGCTGAACGCCCGCTCTGATCGATCTCGAATGAGGATGGAATGTATTCGGGTGTGTCTACGTCTGGTGGTCGAAGAAAGTCAGCATCAGCATAAAGTTCTAGGTAGGTCCCAACACGTACGCGGATCGCACGCAGCTCCGACGTTGTGATCACCTTCCGTTCACGGAGCGTTTCTGATCCGTTCTTTCTCAGAATCTCCAGTACAAAAACGGAATCGGACTGACTGAACAACCGCGCTTCAACAAAGCTCTCTGGTCGATCGATCAATTGAATCTTTTTGTTCTGCGTATATGTGAGTGTAACGATCTTCCCACTCTCATCGAACGGGATCTGCGTCTCCACCTGAGCGTAGACCACGCCTGTGGAAAACAGGAGTATTGCGACGAACGAGTATCTGCAGAACATTTTCATGAATACAACCTGCAAAAAAAGACGAAGGCCCCAATAGGGGCCTTCTACGTTTCTTCACTTTTTGATCAACGGGGCTTACAGCACCGACTCAACCGGTGTGTATGGCATTCCGAATGCTTCGGCAACAGCCTCGTAGACGATCTTTCCGTCTACAACGTTCAGTCCGAGGACCAACTCACTGTTGTTCTTGCAGGCATTCTTCCAACCCTGATTCGCAAGCTGTACAGCATACGGAAGTGTTGCGTTGGTAAGAGCGATCGTGGACGTGTACGGAACAGCGCCCGGCATGTTGGCTACGCCGTAGTGCACAACACCGTCAACAACGTATGTTGGGTTTTCGTGTGTTGTTGGCTTGCAGGTCTCTACACAGCCCCCTTGGTCCACCGACACATCAACGATAACGGAACCTTCCTTCATCGTCTTAAGCATGTCGCGCGTAACGAGGTGCGGAGCCTTTGCGCCTACTACCAACACAGCACCGATCACGAGGTCGGCATCCTTTACCGCTTCGCGGATGTTGGCCTTGGTTGACATCTGTGTGATGCAGTTCTTTGGCATCACATCATCGAGGTAGCGGAGACGGTAGAGATTGTTGTCGAAGATCGTCACGCGTGCACCGAAGCCTGCTGCGATCTTCGCGGCATTCGTACCAACGATACCACCACCAAGCACGATCACGTTTGCTGGCTTTGTACCCGGTACACCGCCAAGCAGAACACCACGTCCGCCCATTGGATGCTCAAGGTACTTTGCGCCTTCTTGCGGAGCCATACGTCCGGCAACTTCCGACATCGGAATGAGCAGCGGCAGCGAACCATCGGCCTTCTGCACGGTCTCATACGTAAGACACACAGCACCGCTCTTCACCATTGCTTCGGTGAGTTCGCGTGATGCAGCAAAGTGGAAGTAGGTAAAGAGTGTCTGACCCTTGCGGATGAGACCATACTCTTGAGCGATCGGCTCCTTGACCTTCATGATCATGTCGGCCTGGGCATAGACCTCAGCGGCCGTATCAATGATCTTTGCGCCTGCTGCGATGTAATCATCATTTGTGAAACCGCTGCCAACACCGCCGTTGGTCTCCACGATCACATCGTGACCATGTTGACGGAGCATCTCAACACCACCTGGTGTAAGGGCAACGCGTTTCTCATTTGGCTTGATCTCTTTTGGAACGCCGATCAACATACTCTCTGTCCTTTTTAGGGTTGGGGTTTTTGGAGATGCAAAGTTAGTCAGTTACCTAGTTACGGAGTTACTCAGTTACGGGGTTACGTTTTCGAATTGGTAGGAATAACAGCATGAGGGTCAGGGCAAGGAGCAGGTAACCGGCCAATTCGGCTCCAAACCACTCCACAAGGGTATGGAAGGGGCGTATCACCCACCAGGGTTCTGCATGGACCTGGCCGTTGAGGCCGCCTACAACGTCGCGGACGGGCCAGGACTCAAGTGGGATAAAGGCGGTTCCGAGCACCACGGCGATCACTGCGATCGCGGTGATCGCCGCACCTTTCATCGCTGAGAGGGGTTTCCAGAGTGTTGTCGTGAGGGCGGCACCTACGAGGATGTGCAACACAAAGGTGCGGGAGAGGAGGGGGTGATTTGGTTCAACGCCAAAAAGGGTGGCAATGAAGGATCCAAAGGGGGCTTCTTGGAGTTCGTGGCCAACGATGCGACGGGAGATCTCGGCGTATACGTCGTCCGGAAGGAGCCTGCCGGACCACGCTGCAATGAGAACAAGGACAACGGCGCTCACTGCGCGGATCCACGTGGCCGCATCGGCGCGAAACGCCTTACTCACAGTTAGTAGCACCAGCCAGAGGATACTCAGCGTGTAGAGCCACGCAGTGTTGTTGTGATGGATGGTGCGAATGAACTCGCCGGCCGGTGCGTTGGCGATGCTGACGGCCACACTGGCTGCTGCTTGACTTGGCACGGCGTCTCCCCTGCGCGCCGGCACCAGCGTTGGCCGTCCGTCCACACCCAGCGTGTCAACGAAGCTCCCAACATTCTCCAACCGTTGCACGGTGGTGATGCTGGCCAGGGTGCCATCGGGCATAGTGGCGGCACTCCGCGATGGCACATACCACATCGAGAGCAATATCCCGGTGATCACTTGCACAACCACCATGGCGCTCAAGATCAGTCCAAGTCGGGCTGTTGCGGCACTCAATCGGTCCGTCCAGTGCGGGTTCATGCAGAGCCCCTTGCTGGAATACGAAGGAAGAGCTCGCCATTGCTGATACGCGTTTCAAAACGACGAAGGGGCTGGGTGGGAGGTGCTTTTACAGCCGTACCGTTGAGGTCGAACGCACCGCCGTGACAGGCACAGAGGATCCGTTTGATGCCGAGATCCACCTTGAGCGGACATGATGCATGTGTGCATGTGAGATCGAGTGCGGTGATATCCGGGCCAACCCGAGAAAGCAACACCGCTGTTCCGTCGATCATGATCTGCTTGTGCTGACCGTCCGGCAGCAGCGAATCGATCATTCCGAGTGCTACCGTGTGACCGTGTTCCTGCTCATCCGGCGTAAGGTAGACACGCAAGGAATGCAATATTGGAAGAGCTCCAAGAGCCGCACCAATAGCAACAAGCCACGTCCGTCGGTTGGTTCTGCCTAGTTTTGTGGATTCCATACCCTTGATCTGAGACCCTCCATGCCCGTTCCGCTTCTTGACCTAAAGATACAGTACCAAGCACTCAAGCCGGAGATCGATGCCGCGCTTATTCGTGTTGCAGAGTCCCAGATCAGCATCCTCGGACCCGAGGTGGATGCTCTGGAACGCGAACTCGAAGCCTACCTGGGCGTGAAACACGCCATTGGCGTGTCCAGCGGTACCGATGCGCTGCTCATGGCCATGATGGCCTACGATATCGGTCCGGGAGACGAAGTGATCATGCCTACGTTCTCCTTCTTTGCTACGGCAGGATGTGTGTCACGCGTGGGTGCAACGCCAGTGTTCGTGGACGTGGACAACGTAACGTTCAACATCGACGTTGAGCAGGTTCGAAAGGCCATCACGCCACGCACCCAGGCTATCATTCCGGTACATCTGTTCGGTCAGGCAGCCGATATCGATGCACTCGTTGCCATCGGTCGTGAACACAACATCCCGATCATCGAAGACGCAGCCCAGGCCATCGGCACGCAGACAGCAGACGGACGTCGCCTCGGTGGGATAGGTGAGATCGGATGTTTCTCGTTCTACCCTACCAAGAACCTTGGTGCACTTGGCGATGCCGGACTTGTTACTACCAACGATGACGCTCTGAACATCAAGCTCCGTCAGATCCGCAATCACGGCATGGAGCCCCGTTATTATCACAAGATCATGGGTGGCAATTTCCGACTCGATGCGATGCAGGGTGCAGCATTACGGGTGAAACTCCCCCATCTCCCATCGTGGCATGCCGGCAGACGTCGCAATGCAGCCCTCTACACAAAACTGTTCATTGAGTCCGGTGTTTGCTCAGGCGTTGGTCACACCAAGTTCGACGAGAACAATCTCATCCTCCTGCCAGCTTCGGTTCATGAGGGGGCTTCTCCTGACGTTCACATCTTCAACCAGTTCACCATTCGTTCTGCGCACAGAGATGCTTTGCGGGCACACCTGCAGTCGAAGGGTATTGGCGCAGAGATCTACTACCCGGTCCCCTTCCACCGTCAAGAGTGTTTTGCATCGCTGAATCTTTCCGACGCTGCCTTCCCTATTTCTAACTGTCTTGCGGCCACGGTGCTTGCCGTACCGATCTATCCTGAGCTAACTGAGGACCAGATCCGCGAGGTAGTGGCAACCATTGTTGAGTTTGAGCGTACAATGTCCTCTACGCCGGCAGAATGCGCAGATTGCGCTGAATGTGGCACTCACACTTGATCACTTTTTGTGGAGCTGTTCATGGAACCCAATCCGAACAACGCACAGCATAACTTTCAAATGCATTTCGGATCCCGACAGAAGTCCGTTGGTGGTCAGGTAGTCATGGGCATCATCTTCGTGATCGTTGGGGGCGGGCTCCTTCTCGATGCCTTCAACATCCTCGAGTTCTGGCCACTCGTCAGCACCTGGTGGCCGTCGGCGTTGATGATCATCGCTCTTACGAAGCTTGCAACACGTTCCGGCTCACTTCTCGGCAATGGAATTCTCTTTGCCGTTGGTGCATTGTTGCAGCTTGGACGGTTGGATATCATCGACGGATTCTGGCATGCCTTCTGGCCGATCGTCCTCATCCTGATCGGCGTATCGATGCTTGTAAGCAGAAAAAAAAACTCTCAGCCATTCGCAATGAACAACGAGACGTTTGGCGGGGGTGAAGGCCTTCCGTATGAGCAGGACCGACTGACGACAAGCGCGATCTTTGGTGCAAGTGAAACCCGCGTAACAAGTCGGAATTTTCAAGGGGGCGAGATCACTGCCGTTTTTGGTGGACTCGAAATCGACCTCCGGAGCGCTGAGATCCAGGGCAATCTTGCCGTCCTCAAAGCCATGTCGGTCTTTGGTGGTATCGAACTCAAGGTTCCGCCGCATTGGACCATCCTGGTAAAGGGTACTCCGATCCTTGGCGGCATTGAAGACAAAACAAATCGCTTCCGCGACCCGAACGTTATTGGCCCGACGCTTGTTCTTGATGCCACCGTTGTCTTCGGTGGTATTGAGATCGGCACATGAACATCAAACAAGAACGTATTCGCAACCTCACGCCTTCGTTGACCGCACCGGTCGGCGAAGGCGCTGTTGTGTATTGGGTCAACCGCGACCGCAGACTTCACGACAACTGGGCACTTCTCTATGCCCAAAAGGTTGCCCTTGAACGTCGCGTCCCGCTCCACGTGGTCTTCTGCCTCGTCCCCCACTACCTCGGCGCTACAAGCAGAGCCTACGATTTCATGCATGCCGGGTTGGAGGTGTTGGCTCAGGACTGTGCCGACCACAACATCGGATACCACCTGCTCCATGGCGATCCGCCAACCGTGCTCCCGCAATGGCTTGAACAGCACAACGCCTCACTCCTCGTTACGGACTTTGAGCCCCTTCGCATCAAGATGCAGTGGTTGAATTCTATCATATCGGGATCTCGCATCCCGGTCCATCAGGTTGACGCACACAACATCGTCCCGTGTTGGCATGTTTCGCAGAAACAAGAATTTGCCGCCTACACCATCCGACCCAAGATCAACAGGCTGTTGCC
>Ga0154020_10006101_pt1 | contig 14125 bp, 9 predicted proteins | sample Klosneuvirus_201_FD_109709 | JGI IMG/M metagenome (GOLD analysis project Ga0154020, IMG submission 109709) | Active sludge microbial communities from wastewater, Klosterneuburg, Austria - Klosneuvirus_20160825_MG | ecosystem: Engineered > WWTP > Aerobic digester > Activated sludge | place...
GCCTGGTACGGACGGCGACCCGGTGTCCTGGGCCAATGAGTCGCATCGCCTCGTGCAGAAGATCTACCGCGCGCTGCCCGCGGGGTCCCCGCCGCTGCAGCTCGGGCCCGAGTATCTCGCGGACAATGCCTCTTTGGTTCGGGCCCAGCTCTTCACCGCCGGCACACGCTTAGCGTCGCTGCTCGAGTCGGCGCTGCCCCGCTCAGCGCGCTGAGGGACCTTCGAGGCCAAGCTCGAGCTTGCGGGCCGCCTGCCACTCTTTCACCGCTTCGGGGCTGATCGTCGCGCCGTGATGGAGCGCCCAATTGAGGGCCGCGATGAGATCTTCTGCCTCCTCGAGCCCCACGGCCAAGCGGATCAAGCGATCGAAGCCATTGCGGGCCAGCACCTCCTCGGGCGTGAAGTACTCCGACACCGTTTTGTGGTGGTTGACCTTGGTGGTGAGCCCGTCGAAGGACAGCGCGTAGCGAATGAGGCCGCTCATCGCGATCACGTCCGCGTAGTGCCGGGTCTGTTGCTCGCTCGCGCCGGCCACTCGAAAGCTGAGCAAGGACCCCGGGCGCACGTAGTGTTTGTCGATGGCCGCTCGATCGGGGTGGTCCGGCAACGAGGGGTGGAAGACCTCGCTGACCTTCGGGTGGCCCGCCAAGAAGGCCGCGACCGTGGCCGCCGTGCTCGAGCGTCGCCGATGATTCTGCTCGGCCTCCGCGAGCCCCTCGCGGATCGCCAGGGCCCGCCTCCAGTCGAGGATGCCTCCGCGCATCGCCATCAGATCCATCACCGCGTTCCCGAGGAAGCTGTCGTTGGTGGCGACGTAACCCCACAGATCGCGGTCCTGCCCTCCGAGGGCCTTGGTTCCGCTGGCCACCACGACGTCGACGCCGAGCTCGAGCAGCGGCCGGTCGAGGCCCCAGGGCGTCACGATGGTCGAGTCCATGACCAGCTTCAGCGCTGGGGCCCGCGCCCGCGCCCGTCTCGCCAGCTCCGGCAAGGCATCGAGATCCTGCGCGCGAACCCGGGGGTTCGTATAGGTTTCGGCGAAGACCAGGGCCGTATTCGGCCGGATCGCGGCCTCCAGCGCGGCGTGATCACCGTCGTCGACGACGCTCACCTCGCCCCCGAGCCGCGCGGCCAACCACTCGAGGTAGCTCCGCGTCTTGTTATAGACCTGCCGCATCAAGACCGCGTGCGAGCCCCGCTGCATCAGCGCGTCGAAGACCAGCGCGGTCGCCTGCATCCCCGAATCCGCCAGCAACACAGCCTGGGCGCGCTCGAGCTGGGCCATCGCCGCGCGCAGCTCGCCGGTGATCGTCGTCCCGTAGCGCGCGTAGAGCTGGGGGAGCTCAGACCAGCAGCCCTCACCGACGAAGAGGAACTCACCCTTCTTCTCCTGCCAGGCCGCCACCTCAGCCGAGCCGAGCAGATCGAGCTGCACGGTCGGCGTGCTCGGATGCAGGTAAGGCCGCTGGGCGGCGCGAGCGTGCGCGTCGATCGCTCCGTGCAAGGTCTGCGCGCTGGCCGAGAGCGCCGCGCGCGGCGGGGGCTCGGCGGGGCAGCGGGAGGGATCGAGCCAGGCAGATCGGTCGCTCATTCGGAGACTCCCAGGACCAAGCTCTCTTGAACCCTCCCGAGCCGCCGGAGCACCTGGGCGATCCGGGCCGCGTCGTCCGGGGCGCAGGCTGAGAGCAGGAAGCCGTAGTGGGTCCGCTCCGGTTGGTTCAAGACCGCGCGATTTTGTACGGCCAAGCCATGGCGGCGGACCAAACTATCGACCCGCCGCTCGAGCCCCGGGTGAGGATCCGCGCTGATCCTGAGATAGTGCCGGCGCGGCGGCGGCCCCTCGGGTCGCGCGCGGACCAGCGGCAGCGGCTGCGGGGTGGGCCAACGGACGGAGTTGTCCTGAGCAAGATCGATCAGATCGCCGAGCACTGCGGTGGCGGTGGGCAGCGCGCCGGCGCCCTTGCCGAACAGGCTGAGATCGCCCGAGGCCGCGTGCCTGAGATAGACCGCGTTGTACTCCTCCTCCACCGAGGCCAGGAGGTGCCAGTCGGGCAGCAAGAGAGGTTCGACCGCGAGATCCAAGGCTCCGGCCACCCGCTCGGCGCGGGCGATGAGGCGGATGCGAAAGCCCATCGACTCCGCCAGATCGCAGTCGGCCGGGTGCAGCTCGCGGATCCCGCGCACCAGGAAGTCCTCCGGCCGCACCCACGCGCCGAAGGCCCGATAGGCCAGGATCGAGAGCTTGGCCGCGGGATCATGACCGTCGAGATCCGCGGAGGGATCGGCCTCGGCCAGGCCCAGCGCTTGCGCCTCCGCCACCGCCTCGGCCATGGGGAGCTCGTCTTGCTCGAGGCGGGTGATGACATAGTTGCAGGTCCCGTTGACGATGCCGAGGAAGCTCTCCACCTCGTCGGCCCGGTGAGAGAGATGGCGGATGATCGGGATCGCCGCCGCGGCCGCCGCCTCGCAAAACAGGGGCGTTGCGGTGCGTTCGGCCAACATCGCCAGATCGGCCAGCTTGGCAGCGAGGAGAGCCTTGTTGGCGGTGACCACCGGCTTCCCGGCGGCCAGCGCGGCGCGCAGCACGGGCTCGAGCGCGGTGCCGCCGGCGACCTCTACCAGCACGTCGACCTCGGGATCGCTGACCAGCTCGAGGGGTCGGTCGCTGATCGGGATCCCCGCCGCCAGCGGGCCGCGATCCTTCTTGAGGTCGCGCACGGCGATGCGGGTGACGACGAAGCGCGTGCCGAAGCGCTCGATCAAGGAGTCTCGCTGGCGGGCCAGCATCTCGAGCAGCCCTTGGCCCACCGTGCCGCAGCCGACCAGGCCCACGCGCAGCTCGCGCACCGGCTCGATCCCCACGCCGAGGAAGCGCTGGCCCACGGCCGGGGCGCGCGGCTCAAAGAAGCCCGAGGAACGCAGCACCGAGGCCAGCCGCTCCTGATCGGCCAAGAACGCGTCGTGGCCAAACTCGGAGTCGAGCTTGAACAGGTGCGAGGTCGCGCCGACCGCTTGGAGTGTGCGGTGCAACTCGACCTGGAGCGCCCAGGGAAAGAGCATGTCGCCCGGGACTCCGACCACCAGCACCTCGGCCGTGACCTTCTCGAGCTCAGCTCGGACGGCGCGTTCGTCGAGGCCGAAGTTGCCGCGATCGATCGCCTCGCTGAGCAAGAGGAAGGTCTTGACCGGGAAGCGGTCGGCGAAGCGGCGCCCGTGGTGTTCGAGATAGGAGGCGACCGGCGGCAGCTCGAGGCCTGGAGACAGCTTCCCAAAGCGGGTGTCGAGCTCCTCGCGGCCGCGGTAGGTGAGCATCCCGAGCTGCCGCGCGCGCGTCATGCCTCGCGCCGCATCCCCGGTGGCCAAGCCGTCCTTGACCAGCTCGCGCTGGAGGTGGCGCGTCGCGGTGCCCCAGCCGTCTGGGCGGAGGCCCGCGGAGATCACCACCAAGCGCGCGCAGCGGCTGGGGTGGCGCACCGCGAAGGCGACGCCGACCATGCCGCCGAGGCTCGCGCCGACGAAGGTCAGCGGCGTCTTGCAGCCGATGCCGTCGAGCCAAGCCGCCACCAGATCCGAGAGTCCGAGCACCGAGAGCGCGGGGAGCGCTCCCTCGAAGCCGCGCCACGTCGAGCCATTCCCTGGCCAAGACGGGCACAGCACCGTCTGCTTGCTGGGGTCGATCAAGTCCTCGGCGTGAAGCGCAGGCCACCAGGCCTCTCCGTCGCCGCCGAAGGGAAATGGGGAGGCGGTGATGCCACCGACGACCAAGACCACCGGCGCGGTGCCCAGCGGTGGCCCCAGCGCATAGCCCGCCAGCTCCAGCCCCTCGAGGAGGTGTCCATCGATGACGCGGCTTCCAGCGGAGACGACGAGCTTCTCTGGGACGAGCACCAGGGGTTTTGTACCGCGACTTCAGCCGGCTTGGGGTCGGCGAATGACCGCCTCAGGCGCGGCGATCGCGCCCGCAGGCCATTTCACCCCGCCGCGAACGAGCCAGCGGTGTGTCCTTACCGCGCCAAGGCCCCGCTTCGGCGGAGCGCCGTATGGATCGGGTCGAGGACTTGGGTCAGATCCCAGATCAAGGTCGGGGTGCACTGGATGATCGCGCCGAGCAACAGGTCGCGGCGGACGGCGTAGGTCGACAGCGCGGCGTTGACGAGCTCGGCGTCACCGGGGCTGCCCCAGGGTTCTTCTGAGGCCCGCCCCACCTGCGCGCACAATTCGAGGCCCGCTGGGGCCAGCGCGGCGATCGCCGAGGGGAGGGCCTGGGGGTCGGTCTCAGCGAGCTCCGCTGCCTTTGCGAGCAATAGGCCCAGCCCGTTGGCGGCGCGCACCAAGCCCTCGATCGCGGGGACCAGCGACCAAGCCCCAAGCTCGGCGACGTAGCTGTCGAGGTCCCCTACAGGGACGAGGTCCTTGGCGCTGGACACGGCGGCTCTACGTTCAACTCTCGTGCCGCAGTTTCCCACTGCCCTAGGGCGGCCCGATCGAATGCCTCCATGCTGCGGGTGTCGCTCTCATGGGAGGGGCAGGCAGGCCCGTAGCTCGCCCGATGGGAACGAGGCGGCGAGCCTGGATACCGTGCCCGCGTGAAGTCGACGCCCTGGCTCACCTTCGCTGCTTTGGCCTGTTTTGGCTGCAGCGAGGGCAATGACAACCTCAAAAACCAGCCCTCCGCGGATGCCGGCGCTGCCGACGCGGCCACCTCGGCCGACGCGGGCGAGGCCTCCGATACCGGCGTGGCGGACGCCGGCCAGCCTGCCCCAGACGCCGGCGCGACGCCGAGCGGAGTACGCACGATCCCGCTGGGCACCGTGCATATTCAGGACGGGCTCTCCGCGCCGTTCACTTTTGATCTCCAGGACCCGGTGGCCTCCTTCATGATCGCCATCAACGGTCCGGCCACCGCCTGGTTCATCGTGTCCCGCCTCGACGGGCCGACTGGGTTGCTGGTGAGCGACGACGGCTCGACCCTCACGCAGCTGGAGCGGTTCTTCCTGGGGCCCTTCGGAGCGCAGTTCAAGAGCAACAACCGAGTGACCCAGCACGTGGGCATCGACGGCGCCCTCTTTCCCAATAACCCCGGAGTCACGGTGGGCGCGGGCCAGTACATGATCAGCGTCGCGGGTCTCACGCCGTCAGGACAAAACGGCGTGCCCTTCACCGGGGACGTCGAGGTCACGCTGTACGTGCGGGATCAGGCCTTGGCTCAAGGCAAGCTCGGCCTGCACTTCTACTTCACCGGCGCCAGCGGTATCACCTCCACCAGCGCGCCGAACAACCCGCTGATCCAAGGGGCGGTCGCCAAGCTCCGGGCGGTCTACGGGACGGCCGACATCGAGCTGGCCGACCCCGACTATCGCGACGTGGACCCGGCCTTTCAGACCATCCGCGACTTGCAGGGCACCGGCGGCGATCTCGAGCAGCTCTTCACGAACGCCCAGGGTGGGGGCGGTCTCCACTACTTCTTCGTCGATCGCTTTGAGGGGGGCATCCCCGGCGCGACCGTCGCGGGGATCGCGGGCGGGCTGCCCGGCGCGCCTTTCCACCTCGGATCTCCCGGCGCGGGCGTGGCGGTCGCCATCTCAGCGGGCATGGGCGATCCCGAGATCATCGGCCATGTCATGGCGCACGAAGGCGGGCATTGGCTCGGCCTCTTTCACACCTCCGAGATCACGGGGACCGAAGATCAACACCCCGAGACGCCGGGGGGCATGGCCGGCAACACCCACCTGATGTACCCGGCGGTTGGCGGCGGGACGACGATCAGCCCCTCTCAAGCCACGGTGATGCGGCATCACGCAGAAGTGGAGGCTCGCTAGTATGCTCAAGCACAAGCTCATGTTGGCCCTCTTCCTGGTGCTCCCCTCCGCCGCTTCGGCCCATCCGGCCGCGGTGCTCCGCGTCTTGGGCGGCACTGAACCCATCACGCAGCGCGGGGCGCTCATCGAGGCGGGCGTCGATCAGGACGGTGCGCTGCTCGAGACGATCGCCCGCGATCGCGAGGCGCCGCGGTACCTGAGGATGCGGGCGGCGTCGGCGCTCGGCTTCTTCGAGAGCAGCAAAGGGCGAGCCGCGTTGACGCGGGTAGCGGAGTCGGTGGACGACGAAGAGGTTCAGCTGCAGGCGCTGGCCACCTTGGCCTATGTCGCTGGGGCTCGGGCCCTCCCGGTCCTCGAGCGGATCTTATCGGCCGACAGCCCCACGCTCCGCGCCGGTGCGGTGCGCGGCCTGAGTCGGGTCGGAGGGTCGGCGGCGGCCCAGCTGCTCGAGCGAAGGCGGGCCATCGAAGGCGACCTGCGGGTTCGGCGGGAGCTCGATCGAGCGTCACCGTTGCGCCGGGAGTGACGTCCGCTGAGGCGCCCCGCGTGTCGTTCAAGATCCTGATGTGACGCAGTTTTAGGCCGGAGCCGTCCCTGGCATGGGCGCTGCTTTAGTGCCCGGAATGCCGCGTCCATCTCAGCACCGACTCCGCGCAGTTCCAGTCGACCAGAGCGAGACGATGCCCACTCGGCCGAGCTTGCCCAAGCTCGCGCTGGCGCCCCCGCCCCCCCAAGCTTCGCTCCACGCGTTGCCGGCCGAACGTCGCGCCCGGGCGATCGAGGCGATGGTGCAGGCGATCGGCCTGTCCTCGCTGGGCACGCGCATCAGCACCAAGAAGGTCCGCCGTCTCCTCGATGATCGCTTCGAGCGCTTCTGCGACGGGCGGGTCTTCGACTTCACGCCGATCTACCACCACGTCCTCGGGATCGAAGGGGTCACCTCCGACGATTGCGCCGACGCCATCGCTCGCCTGCGCCTGGCCCTGGAGCAGTGCGACCTCGAGCTCAGCGCGCCCGAGCTCAAGCGGAGCGGCCTGCCGCGCCCCAGCAACGCACCTCCGCCCAAGAAGGCCAGCACGCTCGGGGCGCTGCTCCTCGAAGCGCGCATCGTCACCGAGGCGCAGCTCGACGCGGCGCTCCGCCACCAGGCCAGCTTCGGCGGGCGGCTGGGCAGTCACCTCCTCAAGATGGGCTGCTTGGCCGACGGCGCGCTGGCTCACTTCCTCGGAATGCAGTTGAACCTCCCAGCCGTCGACAAGATCGCGCTCCGCGGGGTGGCTCGCGACGTGCTGCGCTCTGTACCGGCCGAGCTGGTGCGCAAGCACCGCGCGATCCCCGTGGCCTTCAGCAAGGGCGCGCTCAAGATCGCGATGGTCGATCCCCGGGATCAAGAGGCGCTCCGCGAGATCGGCGCCCACTGCAGCCACAAGCTGCTTCCGATGGTCGCGGCAGAGGCGCTGATCGAGGCCGTCCTCGAGGAGCACTTTGGAGCGCGCTCGGTGCGGCCGCGCTCGATCAGCGTCGCCGCCATCGACGTGGGGGACGGCGAGGACTTTCAGGTCGTGCACACCTCCCAGCGGCCCGAGCGGGCGACCCCGCGGCCGAGCGCCCCGCCTCCGCCCCCGACGGCCGGGGTGGGACCGCGTTCGAGCGTCCCCGCGCCCGCCGAAGCCGGAGCGGCGATCTCCGTGGAGAACCGGGGCCATTTCTTCCAAGCCGCGCGCCCCGACCTGATCTCCGATGAGCGCAACCTCGACGACGTGGCGACCGACCTCGGCCGCGCCAGCGACGCCGCCGCGGTCGCGCGGATCGCCGGCCGCATGATGGCTACCCGCTTCGAGCAGGCGATCGTCTTCGTGCAGGACGGCCTGACGATCGTGGGGGCGGCCCACCACGGCGCGGCGATCCCGGAGGAGGAGCTACGGAAGATCCGCCTCCACCTCGAAGACGCTCCCTTGTTCGCGCGGGCTGCCCAGCGTCGTCAGACGTCGCTTGCGACCTCCGAGTCGTCCTTTGACCGAGCCCTCTTGGCCGCGCTCGGCCTCGATCCTGGCGTGGCCTGCCTCTGCTTACCCGTCGGCGAGCAGGAATCCGTGGGCTTCGTGCTCGCCATCGGAGATCGGCAGCGCGACCCGCGCTCGGCCTCGCTCGTAGCGGAGCAGGTCCGGCAGAAGTCGGAGATCGCGCTCAAGATCTTGGATCTGAAGCGACAGCTCCGCGAGGTGCGCTGACTCTGGTTTTCAGTGACCCAGCCGGGGACGGCCCCGGTGCTTCCCCCGCGTGGTGGCACCGAGCTTCATACAACTTCACCATTCTCCAATTGCGGATTGGTTATTCATTGCTTACTAACTAATCCCCATGGGCCGTCCTCGGCAGGTCACCGACGAGCAGATCCTGACGGCCACCCGTCGGGTCGTGCTGGAGCACGGCGCCCAGATCTCGCTGGACGTCGTGGCCCAAGAGATCGGCGTGACCTCTCCGGCCCTGCTCAAGCGCTACGGAACGCGCCATGCGCTGCTGATCGCTGCGCTCCGCCCGGATGACGCCGAGTTCGCGCGCCTGTTCGAGGTGCCGCCCGATGACCGGCCCTTCGCGGAGCAGCTGGAGTCGATGTTGGACGGACTGTCCAGGTACTTCAACAAGACCTTCCCCTGCATGATGGCCCTCCGCGAGTGCGGGATCCCGCGCGAGGAGCTGGAGCAGACCATCAAGCTGCCGCCGATCGTGACCGGCATCCGCGCCATGACCCGCTGGCTCGGGCTCATGAGCAAGCGGGGGCTGATCGGGACCGAGGCCCACGAGTCCGCCGCCACGGCCATCATCGGGGCGGTCTCTACGCGCACCATCTCTCGCCACTTAGCCAAGCTTCAGGCGTCGACCCGGTCGCAGCGCGAGCACCAGCAAGAGCTGGCGCTGCTGTTCGCCCGGGCGCTCGGCGCCACCAACTCCACCAAAGAACCGCGCCGGCGCCCTGCCAAGGCCCGGCCCCGAACGAGGACTGCCCAGTCATGAATCGCCACCTCCTCACCGCCGCTCTGTTGCTCAGCGCCGCCGGCTGCAAGAAGCCGGAGACCCAAGCCCAGCCCCAAAAACCAGCCCAATCCGTCGCCCCGCCCGTGAAGGTCGAGACCGCCGCGGTCGAGCACTCCAAGATGCCGAAGTACCTGGTGCTCACCGGGAGCCTCATCCCCGATCGCATCTCCGAGATGGCAGCCAACGTCGCCGGGCGCGTGACGGCGACCTATGTGGAGCGCGGACAGCCCGTGAAGGCCGATCAGGTCATCGCGGTGGTCGACTCCAAGGCCGCGGGCTTTCAGGCCGCCGCCGCGGTGGCGCAGTCCAAGGCCGCCGAGACCCAGGTCGACCTGGCCCGCCAAGACTGCATGCGCGCGGACGCCTTGTTCAAAGAAGGCGCGCTGGCCAAGGCCGAGTACGAGCGGCAGAAGACGCAGTGTTCGGCCCAGCTCTATGCGGCCAACGCCGCTCAAGCCCAGGCCGATCTGGCCGGCAAGCTGGCCGGTGACACCATCATCCGCGCCCCGATGACCGGCATCGTCGGCGAACGCTACGTCAACGTCGGTGAGTACGTGCAGCCGAGCTCCCGGGTCGCGAGCGTCTATTCGATCAACCCGGTGCGGGTGAGCATCAGCGTCCCCGAGTCGGTAGTGCCCCTGGTGAAGGAGGGCCAGACCTTGGATCTCAAGGTGTCGGCCTACCCCGACCGGACCTTCCCCGCGACCGTGCGCTTCCTGAGCCCCAACCTCCGCGCGACCACCCGGGATCTGGTGGTGGAGGCCTTCGCCAAGAACGACGAGCGCCTCCTCCTGCCCGGCATGTTCGCGACGGTGCTCCTGAGCGTCGGCGAAGAGGAGCAGCCCACCGTGCCGATCAGCGCGATCAAGGCCGACGGCCTGGTGCGGCGGCTGTTTCTGGTCAAGGACGGCGCCGCCTTCGAGATGGTGGTGCAGACCGGGGTGGAACGAGAAGGGCGCATCGCGGTGCTCGAGCCGATCGCCGCGGGTGAGAAGGTGATCGTGAAGCCGCCACCCGGCCTCCACGACGGAAGCGCGATCCAGTAGCCCCCTCGGGCCAAACGGAGGCGGAATTTCATGCAAGCACTAGCAGAGCTCTGTGTACGGCGGCCCGTCTTCGCGTCGGTGCTGTCCTTGGTCATCCTGGTCGTCGGCGGCGTCTTCTATAAGCAGCTCGGCGTCGACCAGTTCCCCAAGATCGACTTCCCAGCGGTGGTGGTGATCACCACGCTTCCTGGGTCGTCTCCCGAGGATATCGAGCGCGAGATCACCGATAAGATCGAGGGCGCGGTCAATACCATCAGCGGTATCGACGAGCTGCGGAGCAACTCCTCCGAAGGTCTCTCCTACGTCGTGGTCCAGTTCCTCCTCGAGAAGAACGTCGACGTCGGCGCCCAGGAGGTTCAGCAGAAGGTCAACGCGGTCCTGGCCGAGCTCCCCAAGGGCATCGACCCCCCGATCGTCCAGAAGTTCGATCCCGACGCGCAGCCGATCTTGTTCATCGCCTTGAACGCCAGCGGCAAGACCAAGGCGGGCGTCGCGCCTTCGGCCGAGGAGGTCGACGTCCGAGACGTCACCGATCTGGCCGATCGCGTGGTCCGTCGCCGTCTCGAGTCGGTCAACGGGGTAGGGCAGGTCATCATCATCGGCGGCCGCAAGCGCCAGATCAACGTGGCGGTCGATCCGCTCAAGCTGAAGTCGCTCGGTCTGTCGGCCGGCGAGGTCGGCGCGGCGATCAACGCCCAGAACATCACGCTCCCGGGCGGCCGGGTCGACACCAGCCGCGACTACCTGACCTTGCGGGTCGCCGGCCGCGTGCGCTCGGTGGAGGAGCTCAAGGCCGTCATCGTCAAGGAGCAGAACGGCCGCGCGATCAGACTCGACGAAGTGGCTGAGGTGGAGGACGGCGTCCAAGACGTGGCGACCTCCGCGATGTGGAACGAGGATCGCACGGTCCTGCTCGCGCTCCGCAAGCAGTCGGGCACCAACACGGTGGCGGTGGTCGACGCGGTCAAAGAGCGGCTGGCCGAGGTCCAAAAGGAGCTCCCCGACGGCTATACCTTGGCCGTACAACGCGACGGATCAGCGGTGATCCGCACGGGCACCGAGGCGGTGACCGAGCACTTGATCCTCGGCGCGCTCTTGGCCGCCTTCGTGGTGCTCCTTTTCCTGGGCAACATCCGCAGCACCTTCATCGCGGCCGTCGCGATCCCCACCTCGATCATCGGAACCTTCGCCATCATGAAGATGGTCGGCTACACGCTGAACTCCATCACCTTGCTGGCCCTGGCCTTGGCGGTGGGTATCGTGATCGACGATGCGATCGTGGTGCTGGAGAATATCTTCAAGCACGTCGAGCACGGGATGGAGCCCAAGGCCGCCGCCGTGGCGGGCACCCGCGAGATCGGCAACGCGGTCATGTCGACCACCTTGTCCCTGATCGCCGTGTTCCTCCCCATCGCCTTCGTGGCCGGTATCCCCGGGCGCTTCTTGGCCAGCTTCGGCGTGACCATGAGCTTCTCGATCGCCGTGTCCTTGTTCGTGAGCTTCACCCTGACGCCCATGCTGGCCTCGCAGCTCCTCCAGCGGCGAATCCCGGGGCAGCAGGAGAAGAAGGGCCTCGAGCGCATCGTCGACATCTTTTACCGCCCGATCGAGCGGGTCTACGTCTCCGTGCTGCGCTTCTCCATGAACCACCGCTGGGTGATCGTGGTGGCCTCGGCGGCGGCCCTGTTCTCCACCGGTCCGCTGGCCAAGGCCGCGCGCAAGGGCTTTTTGCCCATCGACGATCGCGCGCAGTTCGAGGTGGTGGTGCGCTTGCCCGAGGGGCGCAGCGTGGCGGCGACGGAGCTGGTCGGGCAGAGGTTGGCCCGCATGATCCGCCAGTACCCCGAGGTCACGGCGACGCTGATGACGGTAGGTGACGATCCCGGGCAGACGCCCAATCAGGCGCGCGTCTACGTGAAGATGGTGCCGCCCGATCAGCGCACCATCACCCAAAATGAGTTCAAGGACGTGGTCCGCCAGAAGATCCTCCCCACGCTGCCTAAAGAGTGGCGGGTGAATATCGCGGACGTGAACGAGTTCGGCGGCGGCCAGCCCACGCAGCGCATCCAGATCTTGCTGGCTGGGCCCGACCTCGCGGTCATGGCCAAGGCCAACGCTGACATCCTCGAGCACTTTCGCAAGATCCCGGACGCGGTCGACGTAGACTCCACGCTGATCGTCGGCAAGCCCGAGCTGGAGATCACGGTCGATCGCGATCGCGCCGCCGATCTGGGCGTGCAGGTGGTGGACGTGGCCAGCGCGCTCCAGCTCTTGGTCGCCAGCCAGAAGGTCTCCACCTTCGCCGACAAGGGCGAGCAGTATGACATCCGGCTCCGCGCCAGCGAGGAGTACCGGCGAGAGCAAGACAACTTGCGGGTCTTGATGGTGCCTTCGCGGAAGCTGGGCATGGTGCCCCTGGGGGATGTGGTGAAGGTGAAGGCCGGCACGGGTCCCTCCACCATCAACCGCTACCAACGGGAGCGGCAGGTGACCTTCATGGGCAACGGCAAGCCGGGCGCAGACGAGGGCGCCATCGGTGACGCGCTGATGGCGACGATCCGCGAGGAGAACTTGCCCAAGGGCTTCTCGATCAAGCCACAAGGGCAGACCAAGCTGATGAAAGAGACCGGGCTCTCCTTCATCTTCGGCCTCCTGGCCTCCTTGGTGTTCATGTACCTGATCTTGGCGGCGCAGTTCGAGTCGTGGATTCACCCCGTGACGATCTTGTTGTCGCTGCCGCTCACGCTGCCCTTCGCGATCCTCTCGGTGATCATCTTTGACCAGGCGCTGGATCTCTACAGCTTCCTCGGCATCTTCGTGCTCTTCGGGGTGGTGAAGAAGAACGGCATCTTGCAGATCGACCACACCAACCAGCTCAGGACCGCGCAGGAGCCGGAGCTGGAGCGGGCCTTGGCCCAGACCAGCGACCGCGCTGAACAGAAGGCCATTCGCAAGCGCTTCCGGCTGGAGGCGGTGCTCCACGGGAGCCGCGATCGACTGCGGCCCATCTTGATGACGACCTTCGCCTTCGTGGCCGGCATGGTCCCGCTGGTTACGGCCCGCGGCATCGGCTCGGGCTTCAACCGCGCGACGGCGGGCGTGGTGGTGGGCGGGCAGATCTTGTCCTTGGTGCTCACCTTGTTGGCCGTCCCAGTGGCCTACTCTTTCTTCGACGATCTCTCGCAGATCTTCTGGCGAGTGGTGGCTTGGTTCCGTTCGACGCCCGCGCCGGTAGCACACGAAGCGCCCGAAGCGGGGGAGGCCTCGAAGTGAACGCTCTATTGCTTTTGCTCGTGACTCAGGTGGGGACGGCCCCCGGGGAGACGCCGCGCCAAGACACGCCGGCGTCCGTGGTCGCGGCTGCGCCCGGCGTCGCCGCGGTGAGCTTGGGCCAGCTCTTGGCGGCGGCGGACGAACACAATGTCGATCGCCGCATCAGCGCTCAGCAAGTGCTGCGCGCCGAGGCCGACGTCGACGTGGCTTGGACCGCGCTCTTGCCGGGGCTGACCATCCAAGGCGCTTGGGTGCACAACCAGTATGAGTCGGTGATCCCGGCGGGCCGGTTTGGCCCCGACGCGATCACTCTCCAGCCTCAGGATCAGCTCGACGCCACCTTTCGGGTCGACCTGCCGCTCATCGACGTCGGGCGCTGGATGCGAGCCTCGGCCGCGCGCACTGTGCGGGACGGGGCCCTCGAGCGGGAGAGCGCGACGCGGGATCAGATCCGCCGCGCGGTGACCGCGACTTGGTACAGCTACGGCGCGGCCCTGGCGCTCGAGCAGTCCGCGCTGCGCTCGGTGGCGGTCGCCGAGGCGCAACTGAAGTTGCAGGAGGTCCGGGAGCGCACCGGCGCGGCGACCGAGCTGGAGCTGCTCCGCAGCAAAGCCGAGGTTGAGCGCAACCGGCAGAACGTGGCCGACGCCGCCAAGCTGATCGCGATCGCGCGGCGCAGCCTGACCACGCTCAGCGGGATGGACCCCGGCGCGAGCGCCCAGCTCCCCGAGGCCGATCTCACCGCGATTCCGCCTCTGGCGGAGCTGGAGGCCCGGGTCGAGGAGTTGCCTCAGATCAAGGCCGCCCAGCGCGATATGGCGGGCGCCGAGAAGAACGAGACCGCCTCGAAGTTGGCCTTGGTGCCGATCGTCGGCGCGCAGTTCACCGAGCGGGTCACCAACGCCACGAGCTTCACGGGACAGGCGGGCGCCTTCAACCTGGGTGTCAACCTGA